>Ga0265323_10000002_pt1 | contig 361059 bp, 511 predicted proteins | sample 41225metaG_FD_193580 | JGI IMG/M metagenome (GOLD analysis project Ga0265323, IMG submission 193580) | Rhizosphere microbial communities from Carex aquatilis grown in University of Washington, Seatle, WA, United States - 4-12-25 metaG | ecosystem: Host-associated > Plants > Roots >...
GACAACAGCAGACAGGCGTCGCCGGCCCACAAGTCATCGGTGTGGAGATCCCACAGCCCTGGCCCTCGGGGTGCATTCGACGCCACAGGAGGCCGGGCTGCGCGGTGAAGAACAGGGTCTGGACCGGGGGCATCATCTGCATCTAGACCTCCCCCAAAGAATCGAGGCGAACCCAACAGATTCGCTGCAAACGTGAGACAAAGACACGGGCATAGGACGTGCTCGCGCCGGGAAAGGGACTCACTGCCAACAACAGGCAGGTGTCACCCACTTCGAGTGCACTAAGTGCGTCATCGTTCGCCGTGACTGAGCAACCATCGGGCCAGGCAATGACGTGCGAACAGGCAAACAGCAAGGCGGGGGTCGGATCGGTGAAGACCAACGTACCTGGCCTCGGGAACCGAGGCGCCTTCGGTGGGAGTTTGGCTCCCACTGGCATGTCGGTCGTCGTGCGATGAACTCGTTCGTCGTCGGGAATCGACACTGGGGTGATGATCATGGGGCTAGCAACACATCTCGCAGGTCGCTGCGGCCGAGCCAACCCAGGTGGGGGTTGGACCCGCGCGTTAAGATTGGGCGGGCGTGTGGTCGCACCACACGCAGGCGCGTGCATGTGATGATTGATCATTTGAGGGTGCGAGAGGGGCACTGATGTGTGGTAGGCACGTATGGTGATAGGCTACGGTGTCCACGGTTTGACGGGCGCTGGAGGCTGCGTGAAGGGGTGAAAGGGGCACCATGAAGCGTGGAGGTGAACCGCGTGACGGCTGAGCATTGCGAGAGCATTCGTAACGAATATATTCGCTGTCGATCTGCGAGGTCGCAGCGAGAGAGCTCGTCGCCAAGTGAAGTGACTTCACCCATCCCCTCTGCGTCACACGGTGCGTCCGCCAAATCTGCCGCCCACGTGCTCAGTCTGGCTGCTGCAAATAGCCGACCCAACTGCACCTCCGCTCATGCGGGTGGGATTGTCTCGCACGTTGCTCGCGCATCGCGTCCTTCGTTGCAAGGCGCTGCTGGTCCAGGCATTGGGTGCACCTTACACGATGTAGAAGTTGCCGTCGATGCCCAGGTAGCTGCCCACTGCCATGACGCGGCCCAGCGTGTTGTGGCGACGGGCGGCCAGCGACTGCTTGCTGTGGAAGCTGATGGTGGTGGCTCGCTGTGCCCAGTAGTAGCTCTGGCCATCGACTGCCACCATGGTGGGCTTCCGCTGCAGGGCGGCCTGCAGTGCCTTGGTCACCGCGTCGTTGGCGACCCAGTGGAGCTTCGCGGTGACGACGGTGATGGGGATGTGGTCTTGTGCGTTCTTCATGGTGGTCTCTGCTCCGGGCGTTGTGGTGATCTGAAGATGTTCAATTGCTCTCGCGAGCACGTGTCGTGTCGTCGTGCGCCCGACAACAACTCGTGGGTTTGGGCGCACTTCACTCGAGCGCTCGCTCGCGAGCAGGGGTGTCGTCGAGCGTGTGTGCTCGCATCGCAGGTCGCTACAACGACGCGTGTCGTCCGCCTGCGTGCACCCGAAAGATCGCGTATCGGGTCGCACGTGGCGCCCGGGCGTGCAGGGGTTTATGCGACCTTACGGGGTGACCCCTACGGCACCTCGATGACGTGTGACTGGGCGATGAGGTTGCCGTCGCTGTCGAGGGTGACGGTGTGGACCCACTGGCCGTCGCAGTACCAGCAGCACTCGAGCTCGATGAGGGGCTCGGTGGGAATGTTGTTGATGAGCCGGGTGTGCCAGAGGTGGTCACCGGGGCAGAAAGTGGGGTCCATGATCTAATCCTACCAGGAACGGGTGGTCTCTTGCACTGTCCATGAATTATACCCGGAGTGTAATTCTGGCAGACAACGTGAGTAGTGCAAGTCTCAAGTAAACCGTGGTACAGTTAGATCATGGACCCCAACAGCAGCTTCGAGATGGAGTGGATCATCTGCATCAACTTGCAGCCGGCGCCCTCGGTGATCACCAAGCTACCCAATGTCTACTTGACCAACGTGAACGTCGACACCCGGGTCACCACCAACATCTACCAGGCGCAGGGTTACCACTACAAGTCAGACGCTCGGGTCGCTGCCGAGCTGACCGGTGTGGTCTACGACATTCGCCGACGACGTGACTTCCGCGCCTCAACGGTGTAAACTCCTCACCGTACGTGGTAGAATGGTACTTGATGGTGGATGAAGCAGTCCACACAGTGAGGGCGCTCCCCTCACCAGAACTCCCTCCAACAGGAACACAGGAAAAGGAACATCCCATGTCAGACACGCAGAACGACCCGACCAGCACGTCCGAGATCGACAAGGCCATCAACGCTGCCAAGGCACGCAAGGCCGCGCGCGGTGAGAAGGTCATCTCTGCCGACGGCACCCCCAAGGCCGCGAAGGCGCCCCGGGCACCCCGCGCTCCCAAGGCCACCGACGAGGCCAAGCTCGCCCTCAAGGCAGCGAAGGCAGCCACCGCCGCCGCCAAACGTGCAGCGCGCCAGGCAAAGAAAGCGGCCGCAGCGCCCAAGGCGACGGCCCACATGAAGAAGGTCGAGAAGGCCGCCGAGCGCCTAGGCACCCTGTCCGACGCCGCTTCCCTCATCTTCAACGAGGCGACGGCGAGCCTGTCGGCCCTCGAGCTGGGCATCCTCGCCGGCCACCTGCAGCACTTCAACCGCGTCAAGGCGACGTCCCGCGCCGCGGCGACCCGCCCGTCGGTGGGCCAGACTGTCACCATCGTGTCGGGCGACCCCCGCTACGTGGGCCGCACGGGCACCGTCACCAAGTCGCAGCGCATCCGCATGTACGTGCAGCTCGACGGCGTCAAGAAACCCGTCTACCTGTTCACCAGCGACGCAGTCCTCGCGAATGACGAAGCGACCGAACAGTCCGCATCGGCGTGAAGGTGATGTTGCAGTGGGTGGTGCCGGCACTCGTCGGCACCACTTTGCTGTCACCCGCTCAGGCCCACCCGTCTCCCACCCACAATTCGACGACACAGTGTGAGGCCATCAGTGACCCCGACCACCGGCACTTTTGCCGAGCGGTGGTGGGCCACGACCCCCTCGAGTGCGAGCTGATCCACAACCACGACCTGCGGCAGCTGTGCCGCGCCGAAGCCACACCGAAGTGAAGAGGAGCAACGCCGGATGACCAGGAAAGAATTCTGCCACCAACTGCTGCTGTCGAACCTGCTGAGCAAGGGCCAGGACTACAACAGAGCCGACAAGCCCACCGAGCCCGAGGTCGACGCCGTCAAGCGCCGCTGCACCTTCATCGGCAGGCTGGCGGACGCGGTGCCCATCGGCTTCTTCGATGACGAGCACCCGGGTGCGGTGTCCCTCGGCCTCGACGAGAGCGCCGGCCCATTTTGCCCACCGCAGTCCGACGCCACCGACCCACAGGTCACCCTCACCCAGCGCGTCACCGGCAGCATCGATCCCAAATAGGCCTCCCAAAGTTGAACATTCTTCGGATCACAGATCCAGAAAGTCACGGTGCGCGGTGAATAAAAAGGCGAGACAGCTCAACAGCTTCAAGATCAAGGCCTCGCAGCAGGGGCTGACGAGGGCGCGAGCAGAAAGACTGATCAGCCAGCAGTGGGACACGCTGACCGACGAGCAGCACGCTCAACTGGCCGCCCACAAGAACAACCACGTCAAGGTGAAGCTGGCAGTGAAGTTGGCGCAGCAGAAGGCACAGCAGGGATAGATAACGCGCCGAGACCATAAATACAGCATGCACTGGCAACCACCCTTCCCGGCGCGCCAACTGGAGCTGCAGTGCCCGAGCTGCGGAGTGCAGGGCCACGTCTGGGCGCGGGTGTCGGCCAGCTACTGCGACGGCGACACCGTCGACGCCTACTGCGGGCACTGCCATCAACCCCTCGAGGTGACGGCACGGGTCAGGGTCGCCTTCGTCGATGCCGCGTGCTGTGAGACGGGCTCGGTGGAGCCGGCGGCCGACGAGCGGGGGATGGACATGCTGCAGCACGACCCGCGGCACCACGGGTGAGCGACCCCCTGAGCGGGCGGCCGGTTGAGGGCCCACCGCAGAGCCACGGCGGGGCCCCGTCGAGACCCCATGGCCCCACCCCATGGCCCTGGAGGGGCAGGCAACCTTTGTGGGGCCTTTCTGGGGGAGGCTCGAGCTTGACCTCATCGCACAAATCACGTGCAATTCCCGCGCCTAATCAGCCCATCTGTGTGCATCTGTGTGGCTTTGTGATGTATGATGTAGCGCGAGAGCAGGTGGGAGTGAAGCTCCCACTTCACCACATTCACCGCGCCCACACGAAAATCCCGTGAAGCAAAGTGAGGCATACTTACCACCATGGACATGACAGCATTTTGGGCCACCGTCCCGCCGCAAGACAAGTTGGCCGTGGGCCAGCTGAAGAATTCACCTTCGCTGGCCGCGGCCAGGCAGGACTTTCTCGGTGACGCGCCGACGGAGTTCGCTTCCACTGTCATCCCCAACATCGGGCCCAGCGGCGCGACGACCGACGACGACGAAGAAGACCTCGCCGAACGCGATCCCGATCAGGAGATCACCGACGCCGACGGGCCCTCGGTCAGCGGCGACAAGGCCCTGATGGCCTACCAACCGTCGATCGATGCCCTGTACCTGTGGTACCCCGACGACAAAACTTGGCGCATGTGGAACTATTGATGCCGTGCCTTGATGCCGGCATGGCCATTGAAGTGAGTGTCGGGCCCAGGAACTGGGTGACCCTTTTGGGTCATGTCGGTTCCCGACACTGGCCCTCACCGCGCACCCTGATCCTGTTGCTCACCCTTCTCCAGGTCTCTGCTTGCGGCGGCACCCTGGTTGGGCCCGTCTTCGAGTATCAGGTGGGGGCACAGCCCCCACCGCCTGCACACCCCACTTCCGGCTTTGCTGCTTCAACGTGGTCGCCGACGAACAGTAACCAGGCCATCGTCTATGCTCAAGCGGCGACCCCTGCCGCGGTACCGCCCATCCACAAGCGCCACACCACCGTCGCCTCGGTGCAGTGGCCGTGGATCGCCGTCGCCGCCACCGTCCTCGTCGGCGGCACCCTGGCGGGCCTGGCGGCGTCAGGTTGTTTCGATGGCAACTGTGGCAAGACACTGGGCTGGTGACGTGCCCAGCACGTCACGCACCCGGTGCACCCAAGTCCCTTCGGGACGTTGGGCTGGTGATTGTCATGAAGGGACGAAATTGCTTCAGTCCTCACGGACTTCAGGACGTGAATTACACCCCGAGTATAATTCGACGGGGAGTGCAAGCGCACTGACTTCTGGCTTACAGTTAGATCATGAGGACGATAGGAATCATGACGATGGCCTGCCTGGTGGGAGCAACGCTCCCACTGGTTGCCTGTGGCGGCGCGCCCCCGGCAGCGCCCCCCGAGCTGACGAGTGCCTGCGCCGGCCATACCTGCAGTGGGGGTTCCACCCCCACCAGCCCCACCGACCCTTCACTTGCCCCCACCGTGTCGCCCCCAAGCGCTTCGTCGGTGCCGGCGAAGGAATCCCCTTCGCCTGAGGCGGGGATTTTACCTGATGCCGCCACGGTGCCAGTGGGGGCAACGCCCCCACCAGCCCCACCATCGACCCCGCTTCCCGACGCTGCCAGTGAGGGTTCAACCCTCACCGCCGTCGATATCGATGCAGGTACCATGGTCAGTGTCCCCGAAGTCGATGCCGGGCCCGATGCGCCGGTTATGGCCGTGCTTCAAACCGACGCCGCGCCACTGCCCGATCCCTGTGCTGGTGCGAGTGGGGGTTCCACCCCCACCATGGTTCCTCGTGCCTATCCGGGCGGCGGTGGCATCGGTTGTGCGCGGCTCGCGGGTACCGGCACCTCGGTGCCTTGCCAGTGCTTCGTTACTGCTGGTGAGGGCGGCACCCTCACTGCCACCGCGCTGGCCCTTACCGTCTGCGGGCCGACGGGCTGCAACTGCATCGCCAACGACGGCGAGGGCCCGGCTGACCGCCCGTACTGCATCGGGCCCAAGTGCACCGCTGACCAGATCGCCAACCAGACGTGCTGGTATTGATGCCGAAGGTGGGAGCGAATCGCTAGCGATTCGCTCCCACTGCAACAAGTGCAAACACTGCACCAACCGTGTTAGGATCTGATCATGGACAGCTACTCGTACCGCATCATTCCCATTGCCGAACGCCATGGCGTTCTCGCCGAACAAAAGGCTCTGCGCCCCGGCGAACGCCTGTGGGTGATCACCACTGCGATGTATGGGGCCTTGTACGCCGAACGCGCTACCCCTTTTCGCAGCAGGTTTCGCGGCAAGTCGAAGACGCGAGGTGAACACCGATGATGCGCGGTCCATCCATTTCCGTCAACGTTATGTGCATTCTGGCCTGGGCCTCTCTGTCGGTGTACTTGACATGCCTGGCCATCTCCGCGGTGGAGCACCTCGGTGATGCTGGTGAGGGCGGGACCCTCACTTCCGACGTCGTCATGCGGGAGCACCAGTGAGGTGGGTGATCTTTGCCATCATCATGGTGCCCATCGCTTGGGTGGTCATCATGTGCACGCTGTCACACGTAGCGTATAAACGGTCACGAGGAGACGATAGATGAACAATGCTAGCACATTTCTCATCATTCTCTGCGCCGGCGCGCTCGTCCTGTTTTTCATGTGCAGGCCTGAGCTCCTCGACAATCATCCATCGTCGTTGGGCACCAACACGCTGGTCCAACATCACACTCCACCGTCTGATGCCGCCCGTCTCGACGCTGTCGAGAAACGGCTCCACGACATCTGTTCGATGAACGTCCTAGCGGGGTGCCCGTGAAGAACCACATTGTGCTCATCTACATCATCGGCGTCTGTGCTAGCACCGTGTTTTTCATGTGCACGCGCGACGCCATCATTAGGCTGGCCGCCCGGGCGGGAGCCGAGCTCGCGCCTTCACCTCCTGCCCTACATGAACATATCCCGCATGAATGGTCAGCGACTGTCGACGACCGCCTCGACCGCCTGGAGAAGCAACTTCATACCTGTGATGCGGGGTGCCCGTGAAGAACATCAGCTTTTTACTCGTCCTAATCGCCGTTTGCAGCATCGCCCTGGTTCTCATGTGCACCGCTTTTGCGGCGCCTGAGCTCCGCGCAGCGTTGAGGTGCCAGTGACAAAACGTCATGCACCCAAGTCGCGCAGCGACGTTGGGCCAGTGAAAAAGTCAACTCGTAAGGTCGTGGAGAACATCAAGGCACAGGGTTCCGTCTTTGCTCCCCGCGACGACGTCTATTCGTTGATGCCACAGTGGCCCATCGACCCTCGCCTCGACAAGTGGTCGCCCATCGCCCCGCCCGTTGACTGTGACCTGTGTCACCGCACTGCGACGTGGCGGCACACCCGCGGCGCCCTTCGCTGCGACAGGTGCCCTCGTCCGAAGAAGTGAGGAATTCCCCATGAGCAATCGTCGTTTCATTGTCACCCTTGAACTGTCGACCGATGCGCTCGCCGACGCTGACGAGGTGTTGGATGCAGTGGGCCGCGCGCTGACTGCATCGTTGCAGCTACCTCACACGGCCGGGGTGTGGACGCTGGGCATCGTCGGCATGCCCGACGTGCCGGCGACCCGCGACGATGTCGCCCACGCTCAGCGCGACGTTTCCATTGAACGTGATCCGAGGTTGAACTGATGGCATCTTATGTCGTCGTCCCACTGAAGCTGACCAAGCCTACGTCGGGTCACACCTTCGATCGCCTCGACGTTGCCGCCTCGCTGGCGGCCATGCTGCAGCCCGGCGACCGCGTCGTCAGCGTCTACCCCGTCCGTGGCCTCGTCCGCAATCAGTGGGACCCCGCGGCCACCTACTTCGAACTTGAGGCCCTCGTCGAACGAAAGGAACCCGCATCCCATGAAGAAACGTAGCAAGAAGGAACGCCGCGACCTGTCACCCATCCACCCGCCCATGCCCGTCGAACAGGCCGAGACCTATGCCCGGGCCCTGCAGGCACAGAAGGACCTCCGCGCGCAGCTGGTCAAGGCCACCCCGAAAGGGGCCGACGCGCCCTGCATCGGCCTGGCCGACACGTGCACCGGCACGTATCAGCTGTTGGTCTGGTGCAATGCGGGTCGACCCGCGGCGTTGCCCGCCACCTTCGAGGGTTTTGCAGTCGACTTTAGGGGTCACCTGCCCCGCGCACTGTGATTCGCTGCCGGCACCACACTCGAGGTAGAAATGAAAAGAAGCGTAAAACAGTTGGCGTCGGACGCGTACCAAGACCTGCGTAGTCTACCCCTTGATTGTTGTGCACTGATCCTGTATGGGTTCTGGCGCTTGTATGCTAAGCTTGACAATGAGCAGTCAGCAGCTTGAATACCTGCCCGGTCGCCTCGCCCGCGTGGCCTTTGAGTACTATCACTTGTGGACGATCGACATGAACACCGACCTCGCCACCCGCTCTCGCGTCGGCGATGGTGCTGTCGTGCGCTGCGGCATGGTGGGCCTCATCGTATCGCCGATCGGCGGTGCGGGCTACGTCGTGGCACTGTTCGGTGATAAGTGGGGGTGGATCCACCACCGCGCGTTGGCAGCGGTGCAGTGATGAATTACTTGCCCGGTCGCCTCGTCGTTGCTAGCTACAACCACTATGGCCTGTGGCTGACGGCGAAGGCGGTCGGTCTCGTGGCGGTGGTGCAACGCGGTGAAGTGGGCCTCATCGTGTCGGCGACGCGTGGGGCGGGGGGTTATGAACTGGTGCTGTTCGGCGACAAGGTGGGTTGGATACACCATGATGCATACGTGGTTTACACCGCCACCACCACACCCGTGTGACGTGGTGGGGATTTCCTGGTGTGCGCGGAAGGCATGAGCCATTGAACACCGAGGTTGGGCAAAGTAGGATTGGTGGCGAGGGGGTGGGCCTTTGGTGTCCACGAATACCCAAAGAAAGGTCCATCATGAAACAGTTCATCAACAACAACGCCATCATCATCGCCATCATAGGCGCCGGCGCCCTCGCCTTCGCCGTCAGCCTCTGGGCACTGCACCTGTGCAACTAACATGAACAACATCAACATCGGCTTTGGCATTCTGCTCGGCTCGTTGCTCGGCGTGTTGCTTGGCATCGCGATCATGGCGGTCATTTCATCTTCGTGCTGGTGACTAAATGAACATCGTCTTTGGCCTCATGCTCGGCGCGATGTGCGGCGTCGGGATCGTCGTCATCATCTTCGTCATTGTTGCGCTGGTGACTAAATGAACGCTGTCCGTTCAACCCATGAAACAACCTAAACCACGCAAGTGCAAGGCCGGGCCCAACTGCGCCACGGCACCCGACCAAGAACTGGCGTGGGATTGGTTCAATCCCCGCGCACAGTACTGCAAGATGTGTCAGAATACGTCTCGTCGAAAGTTTCGCCCCTCACTGTGAGAACACCATGAAAAACAGCTTCCTCGCGTGGGCCTTCATCATCGTGCTTGTTTGCCTTGCGTTCTATGTCTTGCACTTTGCGATGTCTTGCACTGCGACAAATACCTGCAACGGACACAGTCGTCTGGCGTCACCGCCCGCCGAAAGAAAACACCCATGAACAATCACCTTCGAACTTTCACTGTCACCGCGTTCATCATCCTCGCCGGCTGCGCCTCAAGCGCGGGGGCGCCCCTCATCCCCGTCAAGCCCGTCGCCACCCACTATGTCACCGTCCCCAACCAAGAACAGGCGTGCAGCGGGCCCCTGTCGTGCGGCAGTCGCGGGGGTTTCTGCACCATGCGGTGCACCGGTGACGTCGCCCCCTTCGACTGCACCGTGCTGGAGTGCCATTGACATGGAAAAGTTCAAGGACGACTTCAAGTTCGATGGCGATGATGCGGCATGGCTCGAGTTCATGAAGGCGGCGATGCCCATCGCCGCAAAGTTCTGGGGTTCTGATGTTGGCGGTTCATACCGCGATGAATTCATCAAGGACGCCGCCGTGCTCGCTGACGCTGCACTGGCCGAGTGGAACCGCCGACGAGGCACCCGCACACCCCTGTAAAAACCCCTGATCCCAAGCCGTGAGGTGGGCTGTAAGTGACCCCTCCCTACATGGCAAAGGCACGTGCAACCCACCTCACGGCTTGGGATCCTTTCTACAGTGTTGCTAACATGAAGCCCGGAGACATGATCGAATGGCGCTACGAGTCGAGCGATAAGCCCATCGCCCGTGATGAATATGTCTGGTCATCGGTGATGAACCGTTGGTTGCCCATCGGCGGTGTACACCTGTTGATCAGTCGTGACAATGACGAGCTGACGTGGCTCTACACAAGTGCCGGTGCCACGCGCATCGGCAAGGCACTGGTTAGTGACAGCAACCTGGGTCGCTTAGATAAACGAGTGTTCGATGGGTGCTACCCCGTCGTAGTGCAAGGTCACCTCACTTAGGTCTATAATGGTCTTTCAACGCTAGAAAGCAGTGCAATGCAGGTCTATAAGCACACGGAAATTCAGGCGGTGTTGGCCATGTTCTCCGCCTTCAACATCGAAGTTGAAGTGGTCGAGGGCGGTGCCAACCAACCCATGACGATCCACACCAAGTTGTTTCAACGCAAAGACGGAGAGTACGCTGATGAACCCGAAGAGACTGTTTAGCTCGCTCGCCGCACTGCTGGTGGGGCTGGGCGTCGTTGGCACCGCCAGTGCGCAGGAAACGGGTCACGACAAGGATATTCACGATCGTGATTATTGCGACAAGGTGCAGGCCCGCGCCCATGCTGATGCGTGGTTGTTGTTCTCGCCGTCGCTGCAGGTGCAGGGCATCAAGTACCCGGCGGGGGCACCGGGCGTCGTCGCGGTTGGTGGATCAGAAACTCCCGGTGGTTATCAGGTTCGTAGCTCACTATTGTGGAGCCCGCTCGATGCCTACAAGGGCACCGTCGAACAAGCCGTCGCAAATAAGGATTGCCTGCAACACTCGGCCATGGTCGATGCCCAAAATCTTTTGGAGATGATGAATGACGTCGGCCGAGCACCTGCATTGCAGGCCGAGGTGACGTACCTCAAGTTCCATGCCGACGATATGAACGACATTCTCACCAATGTGCATAAACGCCTTGTGATTGGTCACAGCACGATCATCGAACTCGCTGCTGTACAGGCAGGCATCGATCTGCTTGAACGCAAGCTCGCCGCAGCGCAGGGTCAACTGTCACTCATCGAAACGAAGGATTATGTCGTTACACCACGCTCGTCGACAGAGATCGTCGAGCGATTACAACGCTACTCAATGGAATATGAGAAAGAGACGGCACGACTCAGATCGATCGATCCATGGGCTATCAGCGTGTCAGGCGGCGTTGTCCCGCCCATGGGCGACGGTGGTTCGGCGGCGTGGTTTGGCATGGTGACGGTGCAGTATAATTTCGGGGGTTTCGTCCGCGGGGCTGATGAGAGCAAGTATCTCTCAGCCCGCCAGCACGAACTGCAATATGCTCGTTACGAACTTGCTGATCAGGTTCGGCGTTTACAAGATGGCATTCAGGTGGGCATCGAATCTGCGGATGCCGAAATCGTCACGCTTGACAAGCGTATCAGTGAACTTAATGACCTATGTGAGCAGTTAAAGCTTCATATTGAAGCACCCAATGCTATGAGCACATTAGGCGTCGTTGAGCTTCAGCACATGGATGCGGTGAGTGATAGGTTGTACTTGATCGAACTACGTCGGCAATTGTCGGCGTGGAAGTGATGAAAGTAACGAGAGAGGGAATATGACAATGGAACAGACCATGGAAACTGCACGCGCCTCTGCACAAATTAACGTGGGGCGGTTTTGGAAGACGCGTGTCTTCTCGTTTGTGGCATTAGCATCAATGGTGGGTGGCTGCGGCGCCATGGTGCGAGAGGGCTATTTTGTCACTACCGATTCCTTCGTTGCCCCGGCGATTTTGTCGCCTAATAACGATCTCGTCCTCGACGCACGTTTGAAGCTGGAACAAATCATGTTACAGAAGGGTATTGCCGAACAGGCATTGACGGAAGCCGAGGGCGACATCAATGCAGGTGAACAAGCAACGATCAAGTTGATCGAATTGCGTGACACCATTAGTCATGCACTGACGTGGACCAGCAACTTGACAGGTGCGCAAGTGACGATGGGTAACGCCGATGTTAAGGTCATTGCGACACAGAAGGATGAGTTACAAAACATGATTGCTCGTCAAGAGCAGCTAGTTGAAGACGCTAAATTGAATATGAATGGCGGGTTGATCGCGCGTCCTGATTATGACCGCGAGGTGCAGGCGCTTGACTCGCTGAAACTAGCACAGTTCGAAAATGACAGGACGCGTATGGCTAGCGACCTACAGTTGAAACAGGCTAGTATGGGTCAGCAGGCGCTACTTGCGGGTAAGGGCACCAAGATGCCGATGCCCGATCAGGTCATGGTATTGAACTCATTGATTACGGTCGAGGTGCAGTTGTTGCAGACGGAAGAATTGCAGAGAACGAAGATTGCTGAGAAGGAAAAAGATCAGGAAGAATTGAAGAAGATTGAGTCGCTAGAGAGCGATCTGCGATCGCGGCCTATTTTCAAGGCAATTGATAGTAACGTAGATTTGAGCTTTGCACCATATTCTGCTTTGAAGAATATTGTTGTGGGTGCGAAAGTGATGAATTGTGTTTGGGGAGTTTTCAATTGTAAGGAAGTTGGAAAAGTGAAAGAAATTATCTCTGGTGAGGCAGTTCTTCCCGCAATTTTTGGAACGGGGCAAACAAGAGGACAATTTATTGCAGTTGAGCTAAATGATGCAGATCATGATGCTTCAATGAAAAGTACGATTCTAAGAATCCGAAACTAAAGGACATCAGATGGATACTATTCTTTGGCGTTTGCATGATTCCATGCATCTTGCATGGGTTGTTATTTTTGCACTCGTAGTCAGTCTTTGTTTGCTCAACGTCCACTACATTCCTGTAGTATTTCGTACAGCATTCAGAAGGTTGGTATCTGGCAATTCTTCACATACGCCCAAGAATATGGGCAATTGCCCTACTGGACTTGTAATCATTCCATCGCTGCTTAGAAACGAAGAAGATTATACCGCCATCATTGCCACAGTAGAAAGTTGTGCTTCTAATCAATACCCCAATGATTTGTATATCATAGTTAGTATTGATGGGAAGAACGAGAATCAAAAATTATTTGCACAACTAGCTAACTGGCTCGATTCAAGATCGTACTCTAACACTGTAAAACTGCACCTCACATATGATGAGGTTCGTCGTAGCAAAATGATGGCTATCGATCGTGGGGCACAGTATATGAAAGCCCTTGTTGCTAGTGGCGCGGTGTCATCCTTTCCCACCATCTATTTTAGCATCGACGCTGACTCTATTCTTAGTGAGCAAGCTCTCAATAGAATGGCATCTCAGCTAAATACTCCACACCCAATTACCGGTAACAAAAGGCGAACTATTGCCGGAACTCCGATGGTTCACTCGCACGTGTTATGGCAAGGTTGGCGCTCATTCTTTACGATTGAAAATCAGATCTATCTCAATGTTGCTCGTATGTTTATGATGTCAGGTGTTGCTCGTAGCAATTTGGGTGTTATTCCTTACATTGGAGTGCCAGGAGCTATTTACGCTACTTGGAGTGAGATTCTATTGGATGCTCCTAAGTTTATGGGTTACATAAGATCCATTACATTTATTGACTGGCTACGTTGGTGGGTGGGAATTCCTCTTCCTACGTTTGCAGAATCTAGCGCTGAGCCAATTCCTCAATTGTTGACAGGAAACACAGATGATACAAGTATGGCGGTTGTAATTTCAATCTCTACTTGGCAAGACAATAGGTTTGTTCTTGAGTTGCCAAGATCTCCACTTCATGCGTTTGGCAGATTGCTTCGCTCTTGGTTTATTGAACGAACGCATAATCACGATCCAGAATCGAAAGCTTATACTTATGTTCCTCCTTCTATTAAGGGATTGTGGCTTCAACGAAAACGATGGAACAGCTCGAGAATTGAATTAAATTTGAGATTCTCAAAAGCATTTTTGTTTTGCTGGGACACTGGATTTCCGTTTATGTTTCAGCTATCTATTGTTGGAATAATTTTCTTTCGAGTGTTGCTGACATACGTTATAATTCCATTCGTCATATTTGGTGAAGCCTCCAACGTCTTCTATTGTTTGATGGTGGGTATGACGTTGAGTTTTATTTGTAATCTCATTCTTACATTGACCGCACTTGCAATGGATACTGAACGACGTAGATATTGGGCGGTGTTGCTTGCGTTACCAACGGCTGGTTTGTTTTCTCTCGTGTTCGGTGCAACCGTAGGTATTTGGGGATTTATGAAAGACGTATTGTGGAAAGGAAACAATGTTAAATTCACACCAGCTTCTACGTTGATAACTGGTGGAAGTCAGCGAATTGCAATTGCATTTCGTGTTCAGCGATTCCTATCAATGTGTATTCGTTCATTACGATATGGTGATGTTCCGTTCGGTCTTTGGTGGGGATCTTGGTATGAAAGAGTGCCCTATGTTCGTAACGGTTATGCAGATTGGTCTAACAAAAAGAACAGTCAATACGTGCTAAAATGAAAATTTTATCGCTTATAGCTCTAGTACTGTCTTCGTGTGTAAGTAGCAATCTCTATTTTAGAGAAGTTCACGCTAAAAAGCCAACATTTTCATTAGAGGAGAAAAAAATGACAGTCATAAACAACGATTCTGTGCGTGGACTATTTGTGTGGGATGATGTTGCTAACTCAGAAGAGGAAATTACCAGTTTAGTAACTTTTTGTAAAGTAAAGGAAATCAACGTAGTATATGCATCATTGTATAGTCACTTACTTGTAAAAAAAGATTTTGTCGCAGTTCAAAATCTACTCAATAGTTTGCATTCCAACGGAATAAAAGTTCATGCATTGTTTGGTAATTCAGATTACGGTTCCAAAAAACAATGGGTTGTTGAAAACGTTGGCGAAGCAGTAGTTCAATATAATTCAGTATCATCTGATAAAATCGATGGTGTGTTGCTAGACGCTGAGTATTGGTCTGGTAGTGCTGGACATCATACGCAAGCCGATGCGATAGGCATGATGGATCTAATAAGGGCACTAAAAATAAAAACTGGCACGCCAGTTGGATTTAGCCCTCCGTACTGGTTTGCAGATCCTAAAAATAATCAAGCGCTGGACGTTGTTTATGATGGACACACAATGAAAGAAGGTCAGCACATGATTTATGTTGCGGACTACGTTGTAGTGCAGGACTATTTTAGTGATCCACAAAAACAGATTGAACATTTCAATCCGTGGTTTGATTTTGCAGTTTCTACCGGTAGAAATGTTGGTTTGGTGTTGGCATCAGAAGTTAGTGAGCCATCGAAACTAGCTCATGCCTATTCCTATAATAGACTACAGGTGGGTGATGAGGCGCACATGCAGTCTAGCCTGGCCAGCGTTTCGCAATTCTATACAATGAAGCACGGTGCAGACAGGGTATGGTGGGGTTGTGCTATTGAGCAGTATCGTTCGTATCGTCAGATGAAGTAAATGCGCATTCGATATCATTGCATAGATTTACGATGACCACTCCCAATCACTACTGGTACATCCTCGACAACGCGGGAGCTGACTGCTGCATGCCCTTCTGCGACGAGGAGAAATTCCGCGCCGAGTTCTGGCATGACTACCTGTCGCGCGCCAACCCGACCCGCGGTCCCTACTCACTGGCCTTCCTACCTTACCAGAAACCGGCCGAGTATATTCCGCCGCCCAATCCGTAATCGGTCAGTGAACACCACAACCTACATGGTGTAGGTTGTTACAGCATACAACTAAACCATTCCAAGGAGAGAACAACACATGTCGAAACGTATCATCACGGTGCTCGCCGCAATCGCGCTGGCATCAGTCACCTCCGCCGCATCGGCCGAGGACTTCTCGCTCCACGTCGAAGGCGGCCCGGCGCTTCAGCTCCGCGCCCCCAACGGCGACATCGTCGACCACAATCGCTTCAAGTTCGGCGCTAGTGGTGAGGTCGACGGCCTCATCGCCTTGATCCCCAACCTCGCAGTCGGTCCGACGGTGTCGGCGGTGTTTCTGCCGCAGTCCACCCCCAATACCGAAGGCGCTGTCATGTGGCAGTTCGACGGCACCGTCCGCCTGCAGGGCGCGCGCTCGGCCGGCTGGTCGCCCTACATTCAAGGTTCGCTCGGCGCTGCGAAACAGGCGGCGATCTGGAACCCGGGTTTCATGACGCAGGTCGGCGTCGACTTCGCCCTCAATCAGGAGCACTCGTCGTGGCTCGGCCTTTACGTGGGCTGGGACAAAGTGCTCGACACCTACAACGCCGCTGACAAGCAGACGGCGCTGCTCTCTCGCCAAGACACCAGCGTCGGCACCGCAGGCGTCAGCATGTCGTTCGACTTCCCGTCGAAGCACGCAAAGCGCACCCTCGGCGTCATCACGGTGCAGGAACCGGCACCCGCCTGCCCGCCCGCTCCCGCTGCCCCTGTCGCAGCGCCCGCTCCCGCGGCCGACGACGGCACGGCACTGTTGGCACCGTCGGTACAGTTCGACAAGGACAGCTTCGTTGTCAGCGCAGACGCTCAGGCGATGCTGACCGACTTCGCCTCGCAGTACAATGCTGCTCCCGGTGCGAAGAACTACATGCTGATGGTCGAGGGTTATGCCTCGTCGGAGTGCAGTGCGTGCGAAGTTACGCACAACCTCGTACTGTCGAATAGCCGCGCCAACGCGGTCGCAGACGTCCTCGTCAACAGTGGCAAGGTCGATCGCACCATGATCCACCCGGTCGCCTTCGGCGGCGTGGGCGCCCCGAACGATGCGAGCAACCGACGCGTCGACACGATTGTCATTCGCCTCGTGAAGATCCAGAAGTAACAGACGTAGACGTCTCGGTGTGCTCGGTCATCTCACGGTGGCCGGGCCTTCGCCGTTAAGAAGTATGAACTTCATCAAGCCACCCTCATCACAATGCGCATGGATCAACAAGCTCAAGCAGCCGTCGCCTCGCCTGTCGCTGTGGGTCAACCTGCTCATCGGGCTCTACACGGGCTGGTGTCTGGCACACTCGCCGCCCCACGTTAATGCGTTGACAATCATCAGGCTGTTGACACTTTCCTACAACGCGTGGGTCGTGTCGTACTTCGTACAGCACGTCATCGTCAAGACTTTCAAGTCACCCCGCGCCCATTGAGCGGGTGTAAATTGGACGCAGCTCGACTTAGGATCTAACTCTCTACCCAAGGAGTTCGTTCATGAAGAGTACGTTGATAGGTCTGTGCGTTGCCCTGTGCTGCGTGGGTGTTGCGACCAACGCCATGGCACAGGACAAGGGTACCAACAGCGCCGACGTCGCGGATCAGGCGTCGACCGTCGTGCACAACGACGTGCAGGTTGCGAACGATCTGGTGAACCAAGTCGGCACGCAAGAGCCCGTGGTTGCACCGCCAGCAGTTGCACCCGTGGTGCCTGCCCCCGCGACCGTGGCACCCGTCGGCGATCACACCCACGATCAGTGGTACCATCGGGGCAACTACGAGTACTACTCTCCCACCGAGTACCACCCCGACATCCGCGCCTCACTGCACCCGCACCAGCTCCACGCGGGCCTGTACCTCGACGCGGGTTTCCCGAGCGGTGCCAGCGCCGGCGTGCTGGTGTCGCCCTGGCTCCCGTGGTTGAAGCTGGGCGTGGGCGGCAACTACAACTACGTGGGTGAGGGCCTGTCGGGCCACGTCACCCTCGATCCCTTCCACTTCCCGGTGTCGCTGACGCTGACGGGTGAGGCGGGCGGCTTCTTTCCGTCGACGATCCCGGGCATCAAGAACAGCCCGACCGTCGCCTATACCTACGAGAGTGCGTTGCTGGGCCTCGAGCTTGGCTCACAGCGTCACCTGCGTTTCTTCCTGCGGGGCGGCATCAGCCACGTCGATGCCAGCGTCAGCAACTTCGGCACCGCCTTCACGCTGCCCAACGGCGTCAGCATCGGCGAACCCAACATGAGCCTCGTCGCTCCCGCGGGTAAATTCGGCATTGATTGGTTGTTCTAAAGGAGCATGCGATGAAAACTCTAGGTCTGTTCGCGCTGGTCGCTACGCTGGGTGGCTGTGTCACCGGCACGCTGTCCGACACCGTCCACGTCACCGAAGACATGCAGTTCGCGGTGCCCGTCATCGGCGGCTTTAGCCCACCCATCTGTGGGTCGGCCAACGCGCCCGTCTTCACCACGACGCAGGGCACCTCATTCGACATGAGCGACGTGGTGTCGCAGTTGCAGAAGCAGGGCACCCTCGCCGTCGACTTCACTGACAACGGCATCAGCGGCGACCTGTCGGCATTCAAGCACGCCCGCATCTTCATCAACAACGATGGGTTGCCCCCGGCACTGTTGTCGGAGACCGACTTCGTGCCCGTCAACGGCCACGTCAACCTGCCCATCCTGCTCGATCACGCGGTGCTCGTTGCCGACGTGGCCCGGGGCAAGGTCAACGTCACCGTCGACTTGAGCACCTGCATTCCGACCAGCGCCGTCGACGTGCACTACACGATGAACGCTGACTTGGCACTGACCGTCAGCAAGTAGGGGTACCATGTTCATCTTTCTGGCGATTGTACTAGTAGTCATCGTAGCGTGTTTCCTTCTTGATCGACAACCCGGCGAGAACGTGAGACCACCATAAACGCCGGCGCGGTGTGCAGTGCAAGTCTCCACCGATCCGTGGTACTGTTAGATCAACAGAGAATACCAATGAACACCAAGATTGCCCTCACCCTTGCATCCCTCGCCCTCATCCACTGCGGGGGTTCGGCCTTCACCAGTGCAGCATCACAGTCGTCAGGCACCTACAAGGCCGGCAGGTTCACGTACACCTGGGCCATCACGTCGCAGACGCCGCAACAGACCTGCGTCACCGTCACCAACCCAGCACAATCGCCATCGGAGCAACAGCAAACGACGTGTGTGGCCCACTGGTACGGCTTCGTGCCGGTGAAGGGTGGCACCGTCCCCGAGGCGGTCGATGAGAGCGGCGACTGTGCGGGACAGGCCTACGCCGATGGCGACCTCGGCGCGAATTGCCCACCAGGCACCCAGTACGTCTATGACTGCAACGATGGCACTCAACCCGAAGGGGTCGGGGCGTGGACGAAGTTGTGGCCCAGTGCAGTCTCCCACGATCCCAAAGCCGGCGTCTTCTGCATCGCGCCGTGAAGTGTAAGTTAACACCCAACAGTGATAGGATCTGATCATGGCATACGACGAAGCATTCTTCACCGCCTACCGCGCCTACCTGCAGGAGACCCTCGTCAGGAAGAACCACAGGCGAGCCTTCGATCACCTCATCGGCCTGATGACCGACGGGCCCATCGATTACGCTCCTCGCGTCGTCGACCTGGGTTGTGGTACCGGTGAGTTCTACGAGCGGGGTTATCACCGCGACTACGTCGGCATCGATCTCAATCCACGCATTGCCTGGCAGGGCGCCAAGGTGATCAAGGCCTCCAGCGTCGACGTCGATGCATGGAGCAAGCAGCTACCCTTCGAGCCCAACACCTTCGTCAGCGTGTTCTCGATCGAGCCAATGCGGGGCGCGTACTATCGCTACGAGCTGTACGATCGCCTGTTCAGGGAGTTGCCGTCGCTGCAGTTCGGCATGTCGGCAGGTTTCTACTATGACAATGAGCGTATGGGCGACCGCAAGGTCAGCGAGGCGGGTGGCATCGTCAGCTGGCAGACCAACCAACTGTTGGGCAAGGACGGTGATCGCAGCCTGTACAATGAAGAGTGGCTGACGATGCGGACGCCGTCGCAGATGTTCGGGCCCGACGTCGTCGAGGTCTGGAAGTTCTTCAGTCGAGTGCAGCCGTGAAGCAGTGGTACTTTCCGCTGGCCCGCGTCGAGCAGGATGACAACTACGGTTGTGCCATTGCGTCGGTGGCGACGGTCTGCGGCGTCACCTATGGTCGAGCGCGAGCCGAGTTCTTTCCCAAGCGGCGCGACTTCGACGACAACCGAACGCTGTGCGTGCGCGGTCACCACATGCTGCGCGTCATTCACAAGTTGGGCTTCAAGGCGCACTTCCACCATGGGACCTACGGGCACTTCAGGTGCCCGGTGCTGGTGCCCTTCGCGTGGTTCCCGCCCGATCCCAATTGGATCCACTGCGTCGTCTGGGATCCCTTCGGAGAAGAGTACATTGATCCCGGGCCCGATCACAACGACCCGGCGCCCAACAACAGGTACACCAAGCTGTGGCGCAAGAGCAACTTTCGCGTCATCGTCGTCACCGGCAAGAGGTAGGTCACATGGTCACCAAGAGCATCGCCAAGCGCCTCGACGCAATGCAGAAGCACAAGCAACCCAAGGTGCCCGTCTTCCCGCCGTCGGCACAGACGACCTATGACAAGGCGCTGTGCATCAGCACCGAAGGTGGGCCCATGGCGTGGGTTGCCTACGGCATCATGAGCCGCATGAGCGTGCTGTATGCAGCTAACACGGATGCCTTCGACAATGAGAAGATGATGGCTGCCATGTTGACCATGGTGAACACGCTGTCGGCGTACGTCGATGCCACAACCTCAACATGAGCTGAAGGGCGGCGGGACACTACGTCCTGGCGACTTGATCGAGTGGGTCTATACCGTCGGCAGGGACCTCGTCTATGCTGACGACATGATGTGGTCACCAGAGATGCAGTCGTCGGTGGCGATCGGCGGCGTCCACCTGTTGGTCAGTCTCCGCGTCGGCCTTGGACTTGCATGGTGGGAGATGACGTGGTTGCCACTGGGCGACGGCCCGGATCGTATGGGATTGTGTAGCATCGCCATTGTTCATACGTCTCCTGCACGACCCAGGCGAATGACCGAAGGTGCTCGGGGCCATGGCCAGCCGCGCCGGCGCTACCTATGATAGGGGAAACTACCTTCGTTCGAGTGCATCATCCTAGGGCGGCTCGTGGAATTGTACCCGAGGTGTAATCCCGAGACAAGTGCAAGTTCACCCCTGACCATGGTAGGATTAGATCATGGCAAAGCAGACGGCAAAAGCAACGATCGTCAACGGCATCCACGTCCTCCACACCGACGGCGGACGCAAGACCTACGGCATCACCGTCCGGGCGACGGGCACCGAAGCCGACGTCGAGAAAAAAGGCTTCAAGCGCGAGTGGGACCTCAATGCCCGCTACATTCTCGACACCACGTTCGAGCGTCTTGAGGGACTGTTGGGCCTGTCTCGCCTTGAACACGTTGCCCTCATCGTCGCCGCTCAATCGAAGATGAACGAAGAGGCGGCCGCCGAGGCACAGCGCTTCACCAAGTAAATCAGGTGCAGGTGATCACGGAGATCGAATGAAACTCATCAAGTGTACACAGACAAACGACGGCCTCATCCACTTCGAGCCCGATGATGCCGAAGATCAAGCGTTGCTCGACGAGTGGGAAACGTTGAAAAAGTGCATGTTGACCGGCGATAGGTTACGCGGCAACATGCATGAAGTGCATGTTTACGATCAGATGAATGCGCTGCGCGAGAAGATCATGAAGAGGTTGACGCCGTAATTTCATGAAATTCTTGCTACTTATTGGGCATGTTGCGTAGACTCGGCGAATTACGTGAATTCATCGCCCTCGAACTGATGTTCGAGGCGTTGAACGTCGGGGCCATGGCAACCCGCGGTGCGAACGGAAAGGGCATCGTCACCGACTCAAGTCGCTCTGAGGACGGTCATGCATCGCACTTTGTCGCGGTGTCAACGAGCGTCAAAGCAGCGTACAAGATTGCACACGATGCAGAACTACCCAAGGTGCTCGGAGCCGTTGTTGGCATCGAGAAGTCGCCAGTCAAGGGCAAGCAGGTGTGGCAGTTGAAGACGCTCTATGCTGACAATCCTAGCACGATGATGGTGCTGTTGGCCACGGCGTTGTCACGCTGGGGCGTCATCGTCCCCGACACAAGCGTCAGTCCTGCCGTGTCCGCCGTCATCAAGCGCTACTACGAGATGTACAAGGGCGACCCAACACGCGTCAAACAGTGTTTTGACCGCGACATGAGCTTTGAGGAAACGCGTGACTACAAGGAGGCGCCATGGCGCTGGGCCGCATACTTGGGGCCTGTCCCGGGATTCAACCTTGATGCAGTCATCAAGGCGGGTGATGATGCAGTGGCATCTGCCACCGACCCTACCAACCCACCCGTCAAGGATGAGAAGCGTACCAGGGCTTGGATCCGCATCGTCGGCGAACAGGGCTTTGGAGCGGCCTTTGCCGATCCTGACAAGACGGGTCGCAAGGCCGTCGAGGCCTCTGACTTCAGCGCCATGCTACGCAATGCACGTCATGGATTTGACGATAGTGACAAGTTGCTGTTATCGCTGATGCGTGCGTTGGGAGCGGGCGAGAAGACGCGCGCTCGTAAGATTGCGCTTGACTGGTACGCCGACAACAAGACACACGTCAACGACCTGTTCAAAGATGATGTAACATGGACCGAACACGGTGTGAACTTGCTGACCGATCCCGACGCGTGAGTGCAAGAACACCCACCACCGGTTTAGGATGGAACCATGGATCCCATCGAAGTCCTCGAACTGTGTGCACGTGCTAGCGACGAAGGCGCGCCCTCCGACGTCCTCGTCCCGCACGTCTTCACCTCGGGTGACTATGAGGCGATGTGGCGGCGTGACCCCGACAAGGTGCGTCAGATCCTCGATCGACTGATGTGCGGTGTTCACGCCGATGACGGCCTCGACCTGTTGATGAAGTCGGGTGCGCTGAACGCCTTGTTGCCAGAGTTGGTGGCGATCAAGGACTTGGGCGATGACCCCGCCTCCACGCTGCACAAGGACGTGTGGACGCACACACAGAACGTGGTGATGGGCGTGCCTGCCGTGGTGGAACTGAGGTATTCTGCGCTCTTCCACGATGTCGGCAAGGCGCTGACCCGCAAGTTCGACGGTCGCAAGGTCACCTTTCACAACCACGACGTCGTCGGCGCACGCCTCGTCCTCAACGTCGAGCTACGCCTCGGCCTGTTTGGTGACGACGGTGCACTGTTCTCGACTGTCCGCAGCTTGGTGTTGAACCACCTGCGGCCCGCGGGTTACAAGAAAACGTGGACCGACTCGGGGGTCAGGCGCCTGCTCGTCGACGTCGGCGGGCTCGAGGGCTTTGAGCGCCTGATGCAGTTGTCACGCGCCGACCTGACGACCAAGAACCCGACGAAACGCGCCAACTGTGTTCGCCGCGGCGATGAGCTCGAAGCACGGGTGCGGGCAGTGCTCGCGGCTGATGCGGCGCCGAAGCTACCCAAGGGCACGATGGGCCTCATCATCGAACGTCGGGTGCTGCCCGTGGGCCCCGCGTTGAACCTCGTCCGCGACGGGCTCGAGCAGATGCTGCGGGTGGGCACCTTGCCCACGGGCCACGATGCACAGTGGTACGCGACCGAGGGCCTCAGGCTGTTGTTGGCACAGGGCCCGGTGGTGGGCATCCACGATAAATTGGTGAGCACCTAGCGCAGAGACGGTGCAAGCCGCCGGTGACATGGCCTAAGATGGAGCCCATGGAAACCTTGAGCACCGAATTGGTGGGATTGCCCCGGAAATTGGCGTCGGTCCGGATGCGTTTGGTCGATGCTCGTGTTGGCCTCGACCTGTTCATCGCCGAGGCACAAAAAGCGCTGGCCACGCGCGAGCTGACGGTTGATCAACACGTGTCGCTGTCGGCGATCTTGGCATCGGTGGAACTCGAGGCCATGCGCTTTGACGTCATCGGCGCACCGTAACTATAGTCGCTTTGTGTGGATGATTGGCGACGCGGCTAACTAGTTAAGATCATGTTTTCTATGTCCGATCTCATTGGTGCCGGCTTCCTTGGCATCAGTGCTGGCGCAGGCTTTGCTGGCGCTGTTTTCAGGAAGATGTACGGTGGGCCGGCGCCGAGTGTGGACGGAGTGAGCTTCCCGCCTCGATCAAAACCCGCCACGCGGCTCTTTGCATCGGGCACAGTGCTGGTCACTGGTTCAGGCGAACTCATCATTGACGAGGTGTTGCCGGCGATCAAGACGATCCTCGAAAACCCCGACATCTACATCGTCATTGAGTTTGACCCGAACGCACCTGCACCGCCTCCCTGCGCTGGTGGTTTGCCCGATGAGTGCGATTGGACGCTGTGTTTTAAGCACGTCCATGACGACACTCACATCGATCCGAAACAACGCCACGAAGAACTCAAGTTGAAGATTGAGTGGCGAGTGGCGGCTGCGCGTTTCCTCACCTGGCGGATCTACTTCCCGGTCTAAGGCAATGGACGATCGGCACTACCCCCACCCAAAGCAACGCGTGCTGGGCCACGGTAATTTGCTGGTCACCGGCCATGGCCATGTCATCATTGAAGAACGACTGCGACGTAGCCGTGCATTGCTGGTGAGATCGATTGAAGCCGTCTATGTTGCGTTTAGTGCCGACGATCCCCCGTGCCCGCCCTGCAGCTCATCAGCGCCTGATGAGCTGTCGTGGGAGACGATCGAGCGTCACCGTGGCGAGCTGTACCTGAAGATCAATTGGCGCGTGTCATGTGCACGCACGATCAATTGGAAGGTGTTTGAGATAGAGTGAGGTCATGAGCCTCACCTTCCTTGTCTACGGCTGGTTCAACAAGCAAAACGTCGGCGATGAGCTGATGAAGCAGGCACTCCGCGTCATCTTTGAGCCCAAGAGCGTCGACCTGCGCTTCGTCGATCACATCAGTACCCAACAATTGGTGGGCGTCGATGCCGTCGTGTTCGGTGGTGGCAGCATCCTCTACGATGATCCCGTCATCGATGCCGGAGTGTTGGCGGCGTTGTTGGCACGTGAAGTGCCCACCTTCTACGTCGGCGTGGGCGGCGAGACGGCGGTGGGCCGGGTACACCAACAATTACTCGACGTCGCCGAGCTCACCTTCTTTCGGGAGCTCGATGTACCTGACCTGGTCTATGCGTTGGAGCCCGACCTCAGCACGTTGGCCCACCCGCCCAAGGGCGTGCTCTTCGTGCCCAACGTTGAGGTGGTGCCCACCCATGCCGAGCCACACTGGGCCCACGTGGCGTGGGAGCACTTCAAGAACGAGGTGGCACAGTGCCTCGATCAGTTCATCGATCGCGGCGTGCCCGTCTCCTTCCTGCTGATGTGCAACGGCGAACAGAAGCAGGACGCATGGCCTGCGGCCGAGCTGATGGGCAGGATGCTGCGACGAGCGCCTCGCCTGTGGACGTATGCAGCGACTGACCTGTCGATCACTCGCTTGATGCGACACTTTGAGTGTGTTGTCACGCAGCGTTATCACGGCATCATCCTGTCAGAACTGGCGGGGGTGCCCTACGTCAGCATCGCCCACCACGACAAATTGAAGCTCGCGCAACCACACCGAGGCCAGCACTTGGCATACCACGCCATGAATAAAGACATGCTGACGGATGCACTGGAATTGGCTCGCACCACGCCCATCGCGCCGCACCGTGTCCCGCGCAAGGTGTACGATGACATGGTCGATCAGATCATCAGCGTCGTCACCGGCGGAAGAAAGAGTGGGCACACATGAACAGGTTCGTTGCATCACGAAGAGGCAGCATCTATGCAGTCTCCAGTGCCCCCATCGTGGCTCCCGATGCTGTCGACACCGAAGTCGTTGAAGTACCAGACGTCCACGCTGACGTCGACACCGCCATGTTGATCACACACTTTCGGGTGCGCGGCGGCAAGGTACAACCGCGACGGGGCTCACCCGGCACCGCCAGTGCGTTGAAGTTGGCGCTGGTCGGCAACTGGAAGATGCGGTGCGGCATTGCCACGTACAGCGAGAACCTGTGGCCCGAAATCGCCAAACACGTCGGCGACTTCAAGCTGTTCATCGAGAAGAATGAGCAACCCACTGGGCCCACCAACGTCATCGGCGACGTCGCTGTCCCACCTGAGAAGGTGCTGGCGTGCTGGCGGAGGGGCGAGCCGCTGGCCGAGCTGGTGAAGGCGATCAAGGACTATGAACCTGACGTGGTGCTAATTCAACACGAATTTGGCCTGTGGCCCAACGCAGGACACTGGCTGTCGCTGATGAGCCAGTTGAGCAACTACCGCGTCATTGTGACGATGCACAGTGTGTTTCGACACCGTGACAAGACGATCGTCGAGGCGGCGATCCCCGAGATCGTGGTGCACCTCGAGGGCGCCAAGCGAGTGTTGAAAGAGGAGAAGGGGGTGCCCGGTGAGGTCTATGTCATCCCACACGGGTGTGCTCCAGTCACTGACGTTGAGCGCCTGTGGAATTTCTATAAGTCAGATCGAACGCTAATGCAATTCGGATTTGGCTTTAGATACAAGGGGTTTGAGCTGGCGATCAAGGCGACCGACGTGCTGCGGCGCAGGTACCCCGACGTCTTCTTCACCGCGTTGTTCAGCGAGTCGCCTTACAACTTGATCGATCACCAGGTCTATTACGACGAATTGATGCACCTCGTCGATGACCTCGATCTCCATAACAACGTGGCAATCATCCGGGGTTACCAAAGCGACACTTCGCTTGACTCCTACATGCGGACGAATCAGGCGATCCTGTTTCCCTACATCAGTCACCCGGAACACGAAGTCTTCGGTGCCTCGGGCGCCGCGCGGCTGGCGATGTCGAAGATGGCACCCATCGTCACTACGAGTGTCAATCACTTCAGCGACTTGCCGACGTTGAAAGCAGACACCCCTGAACAGATCGCCGATGCTCTTGACGCGATGTTCTCCAATCCGATCGCTCGCAAAGTGCAGGTCGATCGGCAACTAGCTTACTTGAACGACAACACTTGGGCTCGGGTTGGCGTCCGCTATGTAGAACTGTTCACGAAGGTGTAGTGTTATTCATGGTCAAGCACGTAAATGAAAGGGCGACGCCTAAGACTGTGTTGTCGCGCGATAGTGACACGTATAGGCGGATCTATGACCTGCTTGAGGAACACACGTACAGCTTCATCACTGACGAGTGGAGCAAGAATCCGACTACTAATTCAGTTCGCATCGAACAACTTGAACCATTGTCACGCGATGATGTGTTGGCACAAGCCATCAAGGACGGTGTGGCGCAAACAAAGGCAATCGACGCAGTCAAGCGTTATGAGCAACACGTATTGTTACACATCAATGATCAACGCGTCGTGGTGACCAAAAACGTGGCAAGTACAACCATGAAAGTGTTAGCTGATCATGTCGACGTAGAGGACACGTGACCAAAGAATACCTCGATCTAAGCGACGCCGTCTTCTACGAACTCAACGGTCACAACATCATCGTCCGCGCTGACGTGCCCTACGCTGACATCGGTGAACACTTGTTGTTGTCAAAGTGTCAACGCTTCGTCGCCGCCGTCTCGCAGCAACCTTCGCAGCCCGTGTTGCTGTTCACGCTGGCAGACGGGCGCCGCTTCATCACTAGTGACACCACGCAGGTCGCACAAGACTACCTGAAGAAGCAACAGAATTGACCTTCACCCGGGGGTGGGTTATGATCAGTCGGTGAGCGGCATAACTTCTTCTGCGGACAATAAAGAACAAAAATTGTCGCCGGGTCAGATTAGTGGTATCAAGCGAAAGGCCCGCTTTGAAGCATTTATGGAAGCTTTATGGCCACAGATTCAGGAACTTTACTACATCAAACAAATGGCTTTGATTGAAGTAGTTGATGAATTACATCGTCAAGGACATCTTAAATTATCATACAGTCGTTTGCACAAATGGTTGAAGAGAAAACATCTGATGCAACCTAAAAAAATCAAAGTCATACAATGTGGTGTGCCATGGTGTGGTAAGATGTTTCATCCCACGAGTTCTACACAAAAGCGATGTAATGTCTGCGCACCAGATGGTGCTGCTAATAATCGTTGGAACAAATATCAGATGACACAACCACAATTTGATGAATTTCTTGTAAAACAATCTGGACTTTGCATTGGTTGTTTACGAACACTAACGCCTGGTGTCATGGGTAAAGGTCTTCCTCACGTAGATCATTGTCATATTACAGGTCGAGTGCGTGGAATCTTATGTATGAGTTGTAACACGGTGTTGGGTCAATTACAAGATGACCCATCAAGGTTACGTCGTTTGGCTACATATATTGAGAAAAATCGATGACGATCCATGATCCACTTGTCAGACGTGTTTTACCTGTCGGAACAATAGATTTATGCGTCGGTGAATCGCACCTGGTACGGCAGGCACTTCGTGACACCTTCACCCCGCCGAGTACCTTCGACTTGCTAGACGTTACAAACAATTGTGATTATCAGGAACCAGAGGGTTATCCACCACTGGTACAATCGCTTGAGAGGCGTCATGGCCAACATGTTGTCATTACCGCTGGAGCAAAACAAGGATTGGCGGCATGCTTCTATGCTGCAAAGCGTATGGGTATGGACGGATTGACAATGAGAACTCCGTATTGGTCACAGATGCCGCATGCAGCTAAGATTATGGGTCTTATGCCTCATTTTACAGATGCGCCCATCAATAATTGCGCACATTTAATTGTCTCACCAAATAATCCAGATGGCCACGTGATGTCGCTTGCCGATGCAGCAGTGTTGAAGGAGCAGTGTCGTCAGTTGGGGGTACCACTCATTCACGACGCTGCTTATCACACGCCAGTCTATCTCAATGAAATGACGTGTGCTGACCCACTACCAGATCTGGCAGATATTACGATCTATAGCGTCGCCAAGATGTATGGGATGTCAGGTCTCCGCATAGGGTGGGTTACTTGCAAGGACTTGGACTTTAAACAACACGTCTGCGACTACGTCGAAACGACGACGGTGGGTGTGTCGGTGCTGTCACAGCGCACCGCTCACCGCATCATTCAACTGGAAGAGACGGTCCCCGGCCTCCGCGAATTGTTCACCCACCGCGCCCAACAATTACTGATCGAAGCGAAGAAAGTCGCAGCGAAATTGGACCCTGACGTGTTGGATGCAACAGGTGTCGAGCAATCGATCGGGATGTTTGGCTGGTTCAAGGTAGGCCCGCGATTCGACAACGAGATCGCGAGGATTGCAGTGGCTCACGGCGAGCACTTCGGCGATGAGACCCGCGTTAGGCTCAATCTCGCCGTTGAACCTCACCTGCTCTACGAAGCGATCAGTCGCCTCAACAGGCTGTGAAAGTTACCACACGACTGGCATAGGATCAATCATGCCGTTGTTAGGTCAACAGAGTTTGAACATGCGGTTTCGCTACTGTGAGTGCGGTTGCAAGGGCTATGCATCGTCGACTCACTGGATCTTTTGGGACTTGATGAACAAGTTCGACGCCTACCGAGGCCACGGCTTCTCCGGCGTAAAGCTCCGAACGTGCAGCACACGGGCAGATGCAGAATTGGCGTGCAACAATGACGTTGAGCTAGCTCGCGTAATCAAGTGCATGCAGGTGTCGACGTGAGGGAATCGGGGTGGGTGAGTGGTGACGGCCATGAGGCCGGAAACGACGCGCTGGTGTGTTTCAAGACGCGGCGGTGGTGGCGCCTATTTTTCATCACTGGCGCTCGCGTCAGCCCTCCACGACAGGGCGATGGGTTCTGGTACTTGGGTGTCGAAGGGGTGTCGTGGTTGCACCTGGCGGGTGAGTGGTGAGAGAGTTTCGGATAGGACCACACGCTGTCAATGATCCACAGACATGGCCTCCGGGGTCACTGATGAAGTATGACACTAGTGTGCGTGACGCAGACGACCGCCGCCTGCACCGCAATGACTTTGGGTTGGTCGTTGCGAACGATGGTGAGTGCGTCAGGGTCTTGTGGAAGGGGTTGCGCTTTTCCCACTATCAAATCAACCTTCTCAATCCCGATGTCATCTTTCCGATCTTGTAAGGATGCTTGCCTATTTAGATGGTGAAGTACCAGATCGATGAACGCCAAACGCGTGATGCAGTAGGTGAAGCTCTCAAGAGTGATAGGTTCGTTCGTTTTTTTCCACACATCATCACCAAGTGGTACGAGACGCACGTCATCACGTTCAGTGACTTGCCCCGTGCATTGCCAATTTCGCGGGACGACTGGACGGAGCATGATCACCACCGTGCAATGGTCGAACGAACACATGCAGTCGTGACCGTGGGTGATGATGCATCGTTCTCCTGTGTCGTTGAACGTGTAACAGCTGATCACGTTGTAGTGTTACTCGGGAGATGAGCGGTGTTGCAACCTGGTGATCGCATCATTGATGTCAAGTTGACGTTCAAGAGACCGGGAACATTGCTTGGTATCAGCTACGACGACCTAGGTCATGCAACAGTTCTGTGGGATGATGGTGAATTCGAGCAAGGTGTGCCAATCGAGAACATTGGGCCATGGGAACCACACAACTTGAAGGAATGGTCGGGTAGTAGGATACGTAGATCCATGCGAGTTCGCCTTGGCCTGCTGCGTGAGTACCTCCGTGAGGTGGTGCTTCGCGAGATGGTGCCCATGTCGGGCATGACGTCGCCGTCTGCACCCGGTGATGACGATGCAACGGTGCCGGGTCACCTGCCCAATGAGTTGCCGCCGAGCGCCACGTTGTCTGACGAGGAGATCAATGGCGGGGGCCTTGATGAGACGGACGATCGGACGGTGGGTGACGGCGACGGTGAGGGCGGCATCGACGATCCTGACACCAACCCCGAAGGCAAGATGGCACCGCACCTGCGCACCGACGACGACACATCATTGGGATCGCCTCCTGAAGAACGGCCCAACAAAGGCTTCTATGAGTCGACGTGGCTCAACCGTGAGATCAAGCGCTTCATGCTGCAGGAGAATCCCGCCGGCGCGGGCATGGTCGATCCTGTTAAGCCACCCCATGGTTTCTATAGCGATTTTGATGCCGTAAAAGACCACGGCGATGTCGCCAAGATGCAGGGTGCATGGTACAGGTCACCTGGTCGCGAACCCGGCGGCGAGGGCGATCCCTTCAGGGGCGAGGACGCCAATGCGCAGTTGGGCTTTCACCCGCCCGCCGGCGAGAACACCCCCGACGCGGCACCACCCGAGACGATGGGCATGGCAGGCGTCGCCGCCCGGCGCGCTCCACCTGAATGGACGTTGAATGCGGGCAGCGACACATCGAAGGTGTTGGGAGCAGGCGCAAAGCCGTCCGACGGCGCAGGCTCAATGGACAGCGATTCAGGTGAAGGGGGCGACGACGGAGCGGGTGATGCCGACAAAGAGCCCAACGACGAAGGGGCCGACGATGCGACCGCCGACTGACATGTGCAAGTTGCTTCATCGTTGGCATAGGATGTGATCATGCCTGGCTTCATCCTCCGCGTGTACACTTACCACAACGATCCCGTCGCGATCACCAACAACGTCCTGTTGAGATCGCGGTACTCCCACGACGAACCCTTCACTGCCGAGGCCATCGTCAATGACCTGATGTTGGGCGAGCCCTTCGACGGCCTGCTCGACGACATTGAGGCCAAGTGGGAGTGCAAGATTGCCTTCTGTGACGATGACATCTACGACGGCGTGCGAGTCGTGGAACTCGACGTCTTCGAACCCACCTACAAGACTGCTGCACAAGCACGGCAGGTCCTCGATGAGATCGCTGCACAGGCGTCGGGGTGGGTGAAGGGTACCGTGCAACCTGAACCGAATAGGTATCAGTCATGAATAGAACATCGTTCCTCGGTCTCATCGCCTCGGCAATTCTTGCCCTGTTGAGCGGTTGCTCCACGGCGTACGACGCTCAACCGGTTGCCTACGGCGTGTCAACGCCCACTGCCAGCGTCGCCGTCGTGGGGACTGATTACGTCTATCCCACCGGCGCCATCATCGTTGAGCCGGGCTACTACTACACCGACACCTACGTCGATGGTTACCCATACCGCAACTACTACCGCTTCGGCGGCGGTCGTTGGAACACGGTGGGGCATTATGCTCGGCCAAACGTACGCATCGGCGTCGGAGCAGCCGCTCGGGGCGGTCACCCGTACGTCAATCACGGCAGCATGCACGGTGCTCCTGCAGGCCACGCGGTGGGCCCCGCACACGTGGGTGGGGGTAACCACGGAGGCGGGGGCAGTCACGGTAGTGGGCACGCCGGGGGCGGCGGTCACGGCGGCGGGGGACGCGGAGGAGGGCACCGATGAAGAAGCAGACTGCATCGCTCAAGGCGTTACGCAAGGCCATCGCCGAAGCGCTGGAGAATGACGACCTCAACTCCATCGAGGTGGGGGACGTCGTCGAAGTGGATCTCGATGAAATTGGCATTCTGCCCGTGCGGGTCATTGAGCTGTTCGATGACGTCAATGCCGTGGCGGGTGGCGAGGCCCCGCGCAATCCGGGTGAGTTCTCCGGACCTGGCTTCTTGGGTGAGATTGACCCCGAGTCGGGCGAATCAGGCCGCATGGTCTTTTCGCTGAATCAGGTATTGCCGGGTAGCAAAGCCAAGGGCTACTTTCCACGTGACGTCGACGACGTTGATCTCGATGCGCGACCCGACGTTGACGAAGGTGACAAGGTCGACGGCTACGTCGCCAACACCGACGGCGATCCACACAAAGAAGACCACGCTGATCCGACGGGACGTAACTGGGGTGCTAGCCTCGATGAACTTGACGAGAGCAATTACAGTAGCTTCGGTGGGATCAATGAAGACATCACTGAAGAGGTAGGCGAGACGTTCTATCGCCTGCTGATGAAGCACTTCTCGGCCGAGCACCTAAAGCGCGGCACTCTGGAGATTCTGCGGCGCAACGTCGAAGAATGTGTCAGCGAACAAGTCGACAAATTGACTGGCATCACCAGCTGGCGCAGGTAGACTTACTCGACGTGGATCACGCCGTCGACGTCGACAAGCACCAACCAACACACGTTCGATGGCACGCTGACCGTCTGCTTGTGCTCGGGCACCTGCAGCAGGATTGAGCTGGGCGTCAGGTTGCGGACGGTCATGGTGTGAGACTTCAGCGGCGCCGGCGGAAGATTGATCGTCAACCCGACGACCGTTCCCTCGAGCCGCAGGTTCTTGGTGGTTGCATCGGGCGTGACGCTCAGCGTCACCTGTCGTGGCACCGCTGCCACATAGCGCGACCACACGCCGTTGCCGTCGAGGGTCGCCTTCAACCAACCCTGCAAGTTGCCGTTGGGCCCCGTCGTGGCGACGGTCATGTTGCCCGCAGTGCCGCCTTCTGTCAGTGACGGTACGGGCTTTGACGTGTCGAGCGGCGCGCGGTAACGTTCAACGAGGCTGGCGATCCTATCCTTCGACTCCACGGCCAACTGCGTCATCGTGGCCCGAATGTGAGCGTTGGCCTCATTGGGCTGCCACGTCCACCTGGGTGCGCGGTCCTTCTCGACGGCCAGCCACTTGTCGATGGCGTTGTAGAAACCCGTGCTGACGCCGCCGTTGCGGTACGGGTGCCGCAGGCTGCCGCGCTGGTGGGCAACGAAGGGCACATCGCCGTCCACATGGAATTCTTCGTGATAGTCGCCGAGGCCCTTCAGGACGATGGCGGTGCCCGAGCCCTTCAGGTGCTTCCACCCGACGTAGTTGATGTTGCGAGAGTGCAGGTATTCCGGGATCTGCCAACCCACATCGCACAGCACCTGGTAGCCCACGGGCAGGTTGTAGATCTTGGCCTGACCTTCATTGGTGATGTTGAGGGTGTTGCTCTTGCTGGGCACCACCTTGAGATCGCGCCAGCGGTGGGCCGGCGACATCGCCAGCCACGCGGTGTACGGGATGCCCTTGAACGTCTGGTTGGTGCCGTTGCCGCTGGAGAAACCTCCGATGTCTTCGAAGGTGGCACCGCAGATGCCGGTGCCCCTGTCGAGCAATTCGTTACGAACGTAGTCATCCCACCCCTTTGCCAACACCACAGTGTCGCTGTCGACGTTGAGGTGGATGTCGCCATCGTCTGTCATTGCCAACCCGTGCTCGATGACGACGCCGTGGGCCATCGAACCACCCTGGCCCCCGACGCCGCCGTCGGTGCTCGGCACGCAGAATGTCTGTGTATTCGGCAGTGATCTCAACCGTTCCGCTGCGGTGGGCCCAATGCAGTGCACCGTCATCTTGAGGGCCTCGGGATGGTTGGCCAACATTCGCATTGTTTCCCACATAAATGTGACGTAGGGTACGGTTGACTTATCGCTATGACAGTGGGCGTGGATGACGGGTGTGTCCATGTGGGTGCGCTCGCCTTTCGGGTATCTTACGGCGAATTGTGTGACGTGGGTCGGCAAAGTGCACAGTGCAAGTCACTTCGACGTGGTGGTAGGATGTTAACATGGCGTCCACTCCCGTACCCGGCAAACGAACCAAGTCGATGGAACTCAATGCGATCCGAGGATCAATGAACGAGTCGCCCCCACCGCCACCCCCGAACATGACCACCCGCGAGTGGTTCGCTGGCTTAGCGTTGATGAACGCTGCGTTGATGAAGGACTTGCCGGTGACCATGCGTGCAGCTGAAGCCGTCCGCCTCGCCGACGAACTGATGGCGGCACTGGCGGTGCCACGGGTGCCGAGCAAGGCATCGATGGAGGCACCGTCGGAGACCGACATGGGTGCGTGGGATCAACACGTTGTCGACAAGCGTGAGAAGTCGACCCCGGGAACGCGAGACACCAACCCGGCATGTGCCATGGCCCGAGGCGACGTCGACGCGGGGCAATCTAAATCCACCGAAGCCAGCGTTCACTTTCGCCGTGCTAACAATGAATTGACGGCGGCACTCGACGACCTGCATGATACTTCAACGCAGTCGCCGGGCAGGTACTCGACGCTCAACGTCAATGACGATGAGTGACATGAAACCCGGTGATCTGATCGAGTGGTTCTACACGTCGAACGACAAAGCAGTTAAACCTCGTGAAGAGCTGTGGTCGTCGATCGATAAACACTACGTGACCATTGGCGGCACCCACCTACTGATTTCCCGTGCTGACGAGGTGCTGACATTCCTCACCATGGGCAGTGACAAGGGGTTGCTCCGCGCGCGCGAGGATGATTCGGGGAGTGAACACGAGTGCATAAAAAAGTAGGATGACACATGCTGATCGTGCTATCAGGTGAAGCGGGTGCAGGCAAGGACGCCGTTGCTCGGGTGTTGGCCGAGCACCACGGCTACATCATGCACTCGCTGTCGGCGCCGCTCAAGCGCTTCGCCGAAGACATGTTCGGCTTCAGCGACACACAGTTGTACGGGCCCTCGCGGTACCGCAATGAACCCGACCCGAGGTGGGCGCGCCCGTGTTCGACGTGTGGTGGCTTGGGCAAAGTCTACGGCACTGACATTCCGCATGCCCAGTGTAGGGGCACCGGCAAGCTCAATGACAATTCGCCACGCCGTGTACTGCAATTGCTGGGTGACGAGTGGCTACGCCAGATGATCCACCCCGATGCGCTGACGATACGCGCGAGATCTGAACTGGAAGACTTGCTAGCCGATGATTGCAGTGTCGTCATCAATGATGCGCGCTTTGCCAATGACCGCGACAATTTACGTGCATGGTTGGGGGCCCACCGGGTCGACGTCAGGGCGCTGGGAAAGCAGGTCAAGTCAGCCGCCTGGCGCAGCCATGGCAGTGAATTATCGAGGCCCACCGACGATGAAGTCGAGTACGTGCTGGTGAACCCGGAAGAGTTTCCGTTTCCTGGGCTCAAGACGCGTGTGGACGACATGCTGGTGAAGTTGGCCTCAAGAATTGAGGTGCCCGAAGGGCATGCAGTTCCTGCACGGACGCCATGAAATATCGACCTGAAATCAGTGGCGAGCTGCAACTCCATTCGATTCCCATCTTCATCGAACGCGTCGGGCACGTTGATCCCATGCGGTGCGGCACCTTCGTCGAGCTGTTGCACAAGCAGGCGACGGTGAAGTTATACGCCGACTTCGACGATCGCGCCGGCGGGCTGGCCATATGCGAGGCGGGGGTGGGGGTGGTGTTCGACCACGTATGGCACGTGGATCCGTTGGAGCTGCGCTCCGCACAAGCGGTGGAGCACGTGCACTCGCAGTCATATGGGCACCTGAAGTTGAAGAATGTCTATGAATTCCTGTGGTACCGAGTGAGGTTTAATCGTGGCACCTTCTTGGCGAGGTACAACTGGTTGACGGAAGGAGTGACGGCGCCGGTCGAGCAAAAAGTGTCGCCGTGACGTAAAACGGTGAAACAAGCTGACGTAGCCTGATATAGTACTTGATACCGGCAAGACGAACCGTAGCTCAGCATGGTTAGAGCATCGCACTGATATTGCGAGGGTCAGGGGTTCGACTCCCTTCGGTTCGACGACGAAATCACACAAGAAGAAATCATGAATACCCAACCCGCACAGAAAAAGCTCGTAAAGCAGTGGCAGCGTTATGCTGTTGCTGCCAATCAAGATACGTGAGCGCGGAGCCTCTCAGCTTCGCAAACGCTCCGAAGCTGGTGAGATGAAGGTGAAGAAAGAGCCGACACCGAACCAGCCGAGGAGGAAAGGAACTTCCCTCGGCAATCGTCGTTTCGACACAACACACTGGTGTGCTATACCGCTATGGAGACGGGGCAGTCTGTAACACTGTCGCTTAAGCTCGCAGGGTTCGATTCCCTGGCGCACCACGACTGCGATGACGAAGGTCATCACGATCATTGACAATCTGCGTTCCTATTGCTCGATAGCCAAGTTGGTACGGCAGCGCACTGTTAATGCGCCCATGCGCAGGTTCGAATCCTGCTCGAGCAGCTCGGGTATCATACAGTGGTAGTATGACTGACTCTGACTCAGTTCACGGACGTTCGAATCGTTCTACCCGAACGGGCTCGTAACTCAATTGGTAGAGTACTCGGTTCTTACCCGAGAAGTTGAAGGTTCGACTCCTTTCGGGCTCACCTCCTCGTAGTTCAGCGGAATTAGAACGTCGGCCTGCGAAGCCGAAGGCCGTGGGTTCGAGTCCCACCGAGGAGACGTGGCACCAGTAACTCAGTGGGAGCAATCTCATACCCTTCCCTTGACGAAGGTGTAGGTGAACAAGTGCCACTGCATGTTGTATGATTCAACTCACGGAGGAGTAGCTCAGTGTAGAGCAGTGCCTGTACCGGCACAGGTCGTAGGTTAAACTCCTGCCTCCTCCACGATACGGGAGAGTAGCTCAGAGAAAGAGCAGTGCCCTTGCTGGCGCAGGTCGGTGGTTTAATTCCATCCTCTCCCACCGTCACTTCACGTGACGCATGCCCTCGTAGCTCAGTTTGCAGAGCGCCGTCGATTTTAGACGGAGGTCGGTGGTCCGATTCCATCCGAGGGCTCCACATTCAACACACGGATTCAGAACTCGAGTGGCAGAGTTCCCGGCTTTTACCCGGGTAGTGACGGTTCGAGCCCGTCTGGATCCACGCAGACGAGTGACGCGGTTCACTGAAGCTTCATACGCTTCAAACGCCATGGTTCGACTCCGTGGGTCTGCAACCACTTTCACCCCGTAGATCAGCGGCAAGATCGCTTGCTCGACACGCAAGAGACCGTGGGTTCGAGTCCCACCGGGGTGACGACGCGAATGAGCGTCAGTGTAAGTAACTAACAACAGTACACATTGATATGGGTAGGTGAAAGCCGTCTCGGCCGGGACGATGAGTAACCACAGTACCTAAGCACTTCGGTGCTGGTGCAACCAAACATGGGGCCAACAGGCGAGTCGCGCAGCAAAGCCAACATGGAAGCTGAGCGCACGGCGGGTTCGACTCCCGCTGGCTCCACGAGTGACACCTACTGGATATTGCTAGCATCAAAAGTGGTGTGACATCGGGGAGAGACCCGACAATTTGGGGCGTTGATCTACCGCGATGATTCCTGACCTGCAATCAGGCCGACCGGGTTGGATTCCCGGACGCTCCACTCGTTGTGAATTGGTGATGTGCGCCACGGGAGGCGACTTCCCTGTCTAGGAAGCGTACGCGGGTTCGAATCCCGTCATCATCGCAGGGGTATCATTCAGCGGCTAGGATGTCCGCCTCCAAAACGGATCACCTCGGTTCGAGTCCGAGTGCCCCTGCCACTTTTCTCACGTCACTGCTTCGGCGGCCGAAGTGAACCATGGGCACATCGCGCGCACGTTCGAGTCGTGCCGGTGACACACATAAATAGGAACGCAGGTTATCACACTGGCCACTCGTCTAAAGGCAGGACCCCGCGCTTTGAACGCGGATGAAATGTGGGTTCGACTCCTACGTGGCCAACCAGTGTAACTCCCCTTCAACCCATGTTAGGGTAAGACCATGGACTCGTCTGTACCCTACCGCGTCGGCGACATCGTCTCCATGACGGGCCCTTTCGGCGCTGACAGCGGGGCATTCGACGGTATCCTGTGGCGCGTGGTCATGATCAAGGAGATCACCAAGCACGCCCACAACCTCCGCATCGAATTCTGTTGGTGCGCGACGGGCAGCTCCAGCCTCAGGCCCAAGTGGATCGCGGCCTCACGCGTCAAGCAGCGCTTTGACTTCGTTCGGCTCGGGCAATTGCGGATGCAGCTCGATGACCTGTGTCGGCAGGCGTTGAATCGTGAAGTCGATCCCATCCCGTTCGGATGAAAGCCTGTGCCCTTGACCACGTTCAGGAGTGAACTCGTGGGTCGGAAGGTGGGTAACTACCTGCACGTGGGTTGGTTATCCTAGGGCGGTCTGTGGGTGGTCAGGAATTACACTCGGGGTGTAACTCACGTCCTGAAGTCCGTGAGGACTGAAGCAATTTGGTAGCAGTGCAAGTCACCCCATGACCGTGGTAGGATTAGATCATGGCAATCAAAGCACTCAAGTACAAGCGCGAAATCCGCAAGCCCAACGGCATGACCATCGTTCACAACGGCTGGTGCACCACGCTGCCAGACTCCGCAGAGGAGATGCGTCAGCTCATCAGGCAGGGGCCCAACAGTGGGGGCAACGTCTTCTGCCGTGGGACGGGTGACGACTACATCCTCAACAATCCGTGTGTCGTCAGGTACTACCTTGACGGAAAGTTCGTCAGGGCATTCACCTGCAAGTGACGGTGTAAGTCGCTGTCGATTCCTGATAGGATCAGATCATGATCACCGTCAACCGAGATAAGCTCAAGAGCCTGCTGTACACGCCCCCTCCCGCTCCCGTGGGCTTCAATAGGCCACCGCCGAGCTACAAGGGTTACGGAGCGTGGCTCGACTACAAGTCGGAGTTGCAGGACGCAGTCGATGAGCTGCTCGAGCAAGGCCTGACCGAGCAAGAAGCCGCGCGGGCCTGCAACCAGCTGTTGTCGTAGACGAGTGCAAGTCTTCACCCGTTCGTGGTACAGTTAGATCATGGTGAAGTTCAACGTCACGGTGATCGATCGCGGTGAACAACGCATCGTCGAGGTCATGACGGCCAAGACGGAAGCAATTGTCCGTCGGTCGTTCCGTCGCCTGCAGAAGCAGCACGGCCGCGAGAACGCGGTGCTCGTTGGCCCAGTGTAAGTTCCACTTCGATCCTGGTACAGTTAGATCATGGCCACCAAGCGAACCCCAAAGCGGTCCCCTCTAGTTCAAGCGGCTCTCACCCACCTCAAGACGACGGCCGACTACAAGGACGGCATCCCGAGGAGCTACATGCGCGGTGATGCCGAGAGCGGCGCCACCGAGTACGCCCTGCTCGCCTACGTCGAGGAGTTGGAGAAGCGTCCCAAGAAGGCGACGAAGAAGGCGACCTCACCTGACCTTCGTGATGCAGTCATCACCCGCATGCGAGACATGCTCCGTGAGGTGCAGGCGCTCCACTTTCACCGGCCCGACGCCGACGCGATGCAGTTCTGTGTAGGTTGTGGCGGTAACCCAAACCACACGCCACAACACGATGATGACTGCATCGTCGTCCGCCTTGCCCACCTCCTCGATGAGGTCTGAAAGCCGACGCTTGCAGAGGTCTAACGGTGCAAGGTCACTGACGATCGTGGTACAGTTGTTCTAGAGGTTGACTCCGGTGCCCGAAGAAGAATTCACCAGCCATCGTTGTCCCACCTGCGGGGGTGTCAGTCACCCGGCATCGGGGTGTGCTTACACGCCCACCTTCATAGTCTGCGGCCCTTGCACTCGCGAGGCGTGGAAATGGATCATCGAGATGACGGCATCGAAAGGTCGTCGCAAGGGCCGCCCGGCCTTCTACGACCATGTCAACCGCATCAGCGCACCCATCGAAGTGAACGTTGAAGAAGCAGAGGTGCCACATGAATGAGCGACCTGCAGAGTGCTACGTGCCCGTCGTTGAGGGCGAACGTTGGTACTACGCTACGTACAACGTCGAGCTGGCATACCCGGCAGTGTTCTTCTACTTCTCGGAGTGTTCAACGGGTCACAATTTCACTATGAAGATGTCGATGACGTCGGCGGGTGAGATCGAGGTCGAGAAAGACCACGGGTGCGGCAATGAGTGCGGCTGCTCCACGATCTGCACCTACGTCCCCGTCGCCATCATGGCAGAATTCATGCGTCAGCACGGCTACACGATCGAAAAGAACGCACCATGAAGCCCGGCGACCTGATCGAGTGGTATTACTCAACGCCTAGCCTCAAGAGCATGCCAGTCGTCAAGCATGAAAGCATGTGGTCGACCGTGACGGAGAGGTGGGTGCCGATCGATGGGGTCTACACGCTAGTTAGCATCGCCGATGACATCATGACGTGGTTTCACCCTAGCAAAGGTTTGGTGTCCGCGCGGACATATGACCATGAGTCAAGAGGCGTCTCCATCACACGAGGCTTCGTCAGGCCGCGGGTCTGTGATGTCACTTCGTGAAACCCGGCGATCTCATCGAGTGGGTGTACACGTCTGACAACAATGTCGTTGTCACGAATGAAGAGATATGGTCGTCGGTGATGAAGGAGTACGTCCTCATCGGCGGCGCTCACTTGCTAGTCTCTCATCGCGATGGAATTCTGTCGTGGCTACCCCTGGGTGTACGTCACGCGCGATTGCTCTACGCTAGCGACTTTCTAGCGACATGCGGGGGCCGCATGTCGCGGCACCTCGGTTGCTTCGCTCACGCGAGGATGATATGAAACCCGGCGACCTGATCGAGTGGGTGTACACGGATGATGGTTCCCCCGCCGTGCCACGTGAGGAGTTGTGGTCATCGATCGAGAAACGTTGGGTGCTGGTCGGAGGCGCCCACCTGCTGATAGCACTAGCCGACGGGATATTGACGTGGTTGCCTCTGCACGCATCCCATAAGGGGTTGCTCCACGCGCGCGAGGATGATACGATGAGCAACGACAACGGCCGCGCCTCGGGGGCGGTTGCTCCACGCGCGCGAGGATGATACGGCTGCCGCTCTCAAATTTCACGCGAATGGCAGGGTTGCTCCACGCGCTCGAGGATGGCGCGCCAACCTGACTGAGTGTCGTTTCACGACGCCGCAGGCGGAGTGTAAGGTACCCTGCAACTGGCATAGGATCTAATTCAAGGAGTCACATCTCATGGCGACGATCAACATCAGTGACAAGCAGTTGGACACGTTGAAAGCGGTGCTCAACGCCAGTGATGACCTGTGTAGTTGTGTCATCGCTAGTGACATCGGGTCGATGAAGCGCGCTCTAACGCTGGCCGGCGCACTGTCCGAACTCAAACGCCAGGGTTTCCTCAAAGACGTGAAGTGAGCCACAAGACCTGTACACCGCCCACTGGGTGGTTACATTGGTCTTAATTGGTTGGGCCGTCGGCACAACAGCTTCAATTACCCATCATGGGTCACAGTGTCACAACAAGGACGAGGTCATAGTGCAGAAGAGCCAGAAGAATTCTCGGTTCACAGCATCTAGTGGTGTACGTACGCGGCAGCAAGTCATTTCCCAACCCGAGGTCGTCAGCGCAGACGTCCTTGGTACCATGCTCGATGAAGATCTCATCGTGCGCCTTCGAGTGCTCGATGAAGCGTGTCGGACGGCGACGTCGTCGGGCATTGACACTCGACCGTGGGAAGAGGAGATTGCCTACGTCAAGCGTGAGCAGCACCTCCGGCGCGCGCGCCGTGAACAGCACTTGATCTACGCTCGCAAGATCGAGCAGGAGTTCAACGATTCCGAGCGCGGGTTGCCTGCGGGTGACTTTGACAACTCGGCATTCGTCTACGCGGCATCGGGCGGTCGTCCGAGGTGGAACTGATGACGATCGAAAATCGTACTGCGCACAACGTCGTCGGCACTTACCTCGACAACCTACAACACTTTTCACAGCTCAAACACCCGGAGCTCGTGGAGCTGTTCAAGTCCTACGAAGTCGGTTGCACCCGCGATGAGACGGGTGAGGTCACCGATCGTACTCCCGAGGCCTTCAAGCTGCGCAACAAGATCTTGGAGTGCAACCTGCGACTGGTGGTGTCGATCGCCAAGCAGTACCGAGGTCACAACCTACCGATCGAAGACCTCATTCAAGAAGGCAACATCGGCCTGATGAAGGCAGTCGATCGGTTCAAGTGGGAGAAGGGCTTTCGCTTCTCGACCTACGCCACGTGGTGGATCAAGCAGGCCATTGGTCAGCACGTCCTCAAGCGCAAGCGGATGATTCGCTTGCCCGCTCACGCGGCGACGGTGCAGCGCAAGATGTTGCAGGCGGCCGAAGAGTACCGTGAAAGCAACAATTGCGAGCCCACGACTGAGGAGCTGATGGGCCTGACCGGCGCCAGCGCGACGGTGATGAAGGCGACGATTCACTCGGGTCGTGGCACCATTTCGTTGCAGCAACCCCTGTCGTCGAGCGGCGAAGGCGACACTCTCGAGGACAAGGTCGAAGACGATCGCCCGGGCTCGAATCCATTCGAGAACGTGGCCGAGAAGCAATTGCTCGAGATCACCAAGATGGTGCTCGGTGAGCTGTCGGCCAAGGAGGCGGCGATCCTTCGCCTGCGCTTCGGCCTCGTCGAGGACGCGACTGATGACCAGTCGTATCCCATCACCGAGGAAGAGGCACGCCAAGTCATGGCGGGGAAAGGCCTGACATGATCAGGTGGATTGCACTCACTGTCGTCGCCGGCGCCGGCGCTGCTTTCGCGGCAGGTTGCTGGTGTGGTTGGCAGACAACGCTACGGGTCATCGATAGTGTCGAGCGACGAACGAGGCGCATGCCAGATGCAAGCGCTTGACTTCTTCACCGTCTGTGCCGGGGTGAGCCTCATCATCCTGTCCGCGGGCTTCATCACTGCACTCATCGTCAAGGCACACAGATCTGCTCGCGTTGATGCACGCGTAGCGGCACCCGTACAACACGAACGTCAACCATTAGAACCCACTGACCCACTGGCACGCCGCCTACACGAATTTCAGGAGACGCGCTTTGCCTCTCCCATCGTCAGGCGCCAACTCGAACAGGACGTAGTCCCGATCCGTGATGCATCAACGTTGCCGCGACCACCGCGCAGGAGCCCTAAGTGAAGGACGGACCCATCTACGTGTACGATGTTCGGAGCCAGTTCATGGAACCCGTCTTCATCGTCTACAATACTGATCACGTCGACGTCTTTGTCAAGGCCTTGGGCCTCGACGACGCCAACCTCCTCGCCTCTAAAGAAAGGCTACATCCGTACGAGGGCAATCGCTACAAGAACACGGGTAGCGGCGGATTTTGCCCGCCGCCCAAGGTAAAAGTCAACACTCGCTAGGAGAATCACGCCGATGGCACTGCACCGAGGTACCAAGGTCGATCGCGGTTACGCCACTGTCGCCGACGATGAGGGCGATAACTACCGTGAGATCGCCGACATGATGACGGAGATGGGTTTCTCGATGAACCATTCGTCGGCACGCAACTACGTGCTGCGCGTGATGCGGAAGTTCGCCCGAGCCTTCGTCGAGCAGTGGAACATCGCACACGATGATCAGAAGATCGATGAGATTGCCAAGAATCCGCAATTTCAACACGGCATCGCCGACCTGCTCCAGATCATCGAATCACAGCGCCGCGGGAATGGCGTATAATCAATGAGGGACACCAGATGAGTAGAGATGGCCGTGGCAACCCAGGAAGGTACGAGCTGAAGAATCAGCCGAAGTTGAAGCTCGTTGACCTGTTGCGTCGCCGCAAGATGACGTTGAAACAACTGCTCGATGAGTTTGGCATCTCGACCTATGAGGCCTTGCACATCAGGTGCACCAGGATGGGCATCACTGCACCCACGCAGGCCGAATTTGATGTGGTGATGCCGCCCGTCAAGGCTTGGGTCAACAGTGCGCAGGAAGGCGTTGTCGTCGTTGAAGCCCCGCGTGTCGTCGATGAGATCACCGGTCGGCAGATCGATCCCGATGCGCCCGTCGAGGTACCCTCCGTCACCGTGACGTCGGTGCCCTTCGTGCCCCCGACGCCCATGCCGCCCCCACACTGGGGCGGTGCCCTACCGCCCATCGCTGACACACAGAAAAAACAGCGCAGGAAAAAGGATGACCAATCCACTGAGTGAAGTGTAGGCCCTTATGAACGCCCTGAAGCAGGTGGTACTTAGATCATGATGGACTTGATCGTCAAGGGACTTTCGACCTGGTTCGCGGATCGCCTGCAAGGCATGCCCTGCACTCCTGAGACGACGGCTTATGTGGCTGGGGTGCTGGCCAAACGGAGAACCGAGGACGACATGAGCACCGAATCCCTGGTGCTCGCTTATCACGCCGCTTCAATCATCGGCGACTTTGCGGGTTTTCAACGCATCGGTGACTACGTGCTGTGGATCGACTCGATCTACCCAGAATTCATCAACGATCACCGCCAAGTCATCGAGACAATCGGTCGCCAATCTTACTCGTCGTGTCACCGGATCCTCAAGGGCCAGTGGAAAATCTACGATGAACTTGCGCAGACGCTTCCTTTGATTACTGCCACGGTGCGCCAAAAGCTAGTGTAATTCGGCGCGAGGTATGTGCCTCAGACCGAGTGTAAGCTTGGCCGCCACCGAGGTAGATTGAAACAACCTACCAAGGAGCCTCTCTCATGTCCACGACGTCCATGTCGATCGCGACCTTCAAGAAAGTCGCCGTCTGCCTGCCCCCGACCCGTTCGATCCTGCTCCGCGCCAATCACGGCGTGGGCAAGAGCAAGGTCATCAGGCAAGTGTCCACGCTGATCCGCCAGAAACTCCATGCCGACGGGGTCATTGACCTCGCCAAGAATCCGAACGCCTACCCGGTCATCGATCGGCGCGCCGGCCAGCTCACTGAGGGCGATGTCGTCGGCCTCCCGAGCACCGACGGCAACGTCACCCGCTTCAACCCACCTGACTGGGTCAAGAAAGCGTGCGTCGAGCCCTGCGTGTTGTTCCTCGATGAGCTTAACCGCGGCACCCAAGAGGTGATGCAGGCGATGTTTCAGATCGTCCTCGATCGGGAACTCAACGGTCACAAGCTGCACCCGTACACCCGGGTCTACAGCGCCATCAACGCCAGCGCGGCGTACTCTGTCAACGAGATCGACCCGGCGCTGCTCGACCGCTTCTACGTCATCGACCTCGACCCCGATGCGACCGAATTCTGTGCCTGGGCGCGTAGCACCGACGCAGAGCAGGGCGGCAACCTCCACTACTTCATCCCCGACTTCATCACCTCGTGCGAACAGTGGCTATACCCTGCCAAACAGGCCGAGCCGAGCAGCAAGCAGCCGAGCCCGCGATCGTGGGAAATGGTCAACGAGTCGCTGGTCCACACTGACCTCATCGAGGACCCGCAGAACGACATGTTCTACCAGATCAGTCGAGGTTTTGTCGGCAATGAAGCGGCGATCGCCTTTCGCGACTACTGCATGAGCGTCGACAATCGCCTGACGGGCGAAGAGATCGTCAACGACCTGGACAAGAAAGCGATCGCAGCTAAGGTGGCGCGCCAGACGCAGGATCGGCAGAACGGCCTCATTGAGAAGGTCGCTGCCTATGTCACCGACAACTGTGCGACGCTGACTGACAAGCAAGGCAAGAACGTCCACACCTTCATGAAGTCGCTGCCCGATGAGCTCAAGATCTCGTTGTGGAGCAAGCTGACGAGCCACGGCATCGACAAGATCGAGCTGGCCAAGAGCATCCACAAGCACTGTGCAGAGACGGTGTTGTCGGTGTTCGGCGTGCCCATGGGTGAAGCCGGGATTGGCGTCACGCCTAACATACCCGGAGTCTTCAAGGAAAAGGCGAAGGACACCAAGGACACCAAGTAAGCGTCCTTCGACCATCACACCGACGTCACGGAGAATGTCAATGAAACAGGGTCCTCGCAAGAACCTCCGTGACGTCGACCGGGCCATCATTCATACGGTGATGTTCGACCAGGGCATCATTCCGATGGAGAGGGTCGACAATGACATGCGGCGGGTGCTGGCCCAACTGCCGCCCGGCGAGGCTCGTGCCCTGCGCCGCAAGTTTCGCAAGCTGTGGCGCCGCGCGCTCAAGCAGCTCACTCAAGGCGCGTCCGAGCGTAATGCGAAGAGGATCGAGACGCTCCACGGCGTCGGCAAGAGCACGCCTTCACGCGCGGAGTTCAACGCTCGCAAGCAGCTGGTCTTCGATCGCCTGTGGAGCGATCACATCGAGCCCATGATCAGGAACTTTGAGGCCGGTGCACCCGGCAAATTTACCCAAACTTAAACTTGGCCTCGGGCGCTCGCCGTTATACGGTGAGGGGCCATAAATAATGTGAACCGCGGGGATGCGCTCCTCCGCCAGTAACAGGGCCAGCGCAGCCTACAGTCGGCAGTGACTGGCCCACTTTCTGTCCCCACAATTACACCCGGGGTATAATTTGCCGTCAGTGTAACACGGCACGATGTGCCTACACACAGTGTAAGTTCCCGGACAATCGTGGTAGGATTAGATCATGTTGAAGCAGAACGTTCAAGACACCTACGTAGCCGATCGTGCCGCTATCGCGCAGCGCATCCTCACCAGCCCGCTTGCTGCCTACGTGGGTTACTCGGGCGACCTCTATCGCCTCGACAAGCTGCATAACATCGCCCGCGACGGAAAGGCACACACCGGTTACTCATTCCTGTCGGTCGAGTTCAAGAAGGCAGGCACTGAGTGTTCGCTCGAAATTCGTGAAGAGGGATCCGGGTACTCTGGTGGTGTGACCACCGACGCCGAAGGCAATGAGTATCACGAGTATACGCTGTCCTGTGCCGTCAACTTTCCCTGCCACGGCAGCACCGCCTGCGGTGCGGTGTTGGCCCGCCTCGCCTTCTATCAGCAGGTCGCATTGTTGGCCGCCGAGATCGAGGCCGAGTTTGTCGTCAATCGACGTGTCAACTACAAGATGACGCGGACCGCAGCCGAGGTCGTCGCCGACAACGCGAAGGTGGAAGCCCAGCGCATCGAGCAAGCGTATGCCGGTGTGACACTAAAGTATGGCGCTACCGGACTCCGCGTCGGCAAAGTGGTCGGTCTCGACCCCGAAGACCTCGGCAACTTGCCAGAAGGCAAGCGCGACGTCGAGACCAGCCGAGGCAAGAAGTTCTCGATCTCGATCAATGCCGATAATGGCATCAAGGTTGGCCTCATCACCCGCACCGCCTAGGCTACCGTGCCCGCCTTCGCCACCGACAGCTACCCCGTCGGCACCCTGGTCACGACCCGCTATGATATGCAGTGCCCGCCACAACGTGCCAGCGTTGAAAAGTCAACTTTCCCAGTGCTGTTCTACGCCTTCATCGTACGGCCCGCGGCGCTGCCCCGGGGCACTCCGATGATCTATGCGGGGCCCATTCGTGCGGCGACAACGCCTGACCTGCGTGCTGAACGTGAGCACACCTTCATTGCACCCAAGTTCGGCCGTGTCATCATCTACCATCCCGACGTCAACGTTGAGCTCATACCATGACCGTGACCACCAACGAGAGATTAGTGCGCCACGATCGCCTAGTGCTAGGCACCCTGTGCGGTTACTTTCACCCGGCATCGAGCACTGACGCCGCCCGGGTCGTCACCGTCATCGGTACCTGGGATTGGGACCACAACGCTGTCGGCCATCCACGCGACCTCACTCGTAAACAGGCGCGCCAGGGCCAAGACCCACGCACCGACGAGAGCGCCCGGGGCTACTTGCTGATGCCGTCGGATGGTTCACCGTGGATCTTTGCGTTCTTCGGCGCCGTCGCCGAGGGTGACCTGAAGCCCCTGTTTCCCGCGCTGCGCCTCGTCAAGTAACGAGGTGACTTGGCGGGTGAATTGTTCACCCTCGCTTCGGTCACGTGGGCACACGTGTGACGGGATGAAGGCAACTACCTTCGCTCGACCGCATTGTCCTAGGGCGGCCTGTGGGATTGGTCGGAATTACATCTCGGGTATAATTTTGAGCAGTGTAACACGGCACGATGTGCCTTACACACAGTGTAAGTTCCCGGACAATCGTGGTAGGATTAGATCATGTTGAAGCTGAAGCCATTGTTTCTCGAGCAGATCTCACCGCTGGCACATCGCCAAGACGTGAGCATGACCGCAGTTATGAACTTCTTGATGACGGTGCAGTACAACGAGACCATCGACGCCGCGCTCGAGAACCTCAGGAGCGATGCCGCTTCGTACGGGTGGAACGCCGCGACGATCAAGGCGATCCGCGCCGGCATCCACCTCGCTGCGAAGGTCTAAACACGGCAGTGAAAGTTCCACTCCGAACCTGGTAGAGTTAGATCATGTGGACAAAGGCAAGCATTGCACAGTTGCTGCGCACCCACGACCATGCCGTCGAACGCGCCATCGTCGCCATCTACGAGCACCAGACGCTGGACGAGAAGGTGGCGCGCCACACGAAGCGCATCAATCCACGTGGCTTTCATGCCAACCACACCATCACGGGTTCGTACTACGCCATCTTGGTGCTCGCGGGCCGGCGCTTGGTCGGCTATCACCTCGCCAACGCCCGCAACATCGTCCTGTGTTACACTACGCAATTGGCCGACAGGGCCAACGCCCGGGCCGCGCGCCTTGCCAAACGAGAAGTAGCATGATCACCATCAGTCGTCCCCTGCAATTTGCGGCAGGTTTTGTCATGGTGTGGTTGCTGTTGATCCGCGCCCTGGTGTGCATCAACAGCCACACCCCTCTGCCTCCTCCGCACGCAGCAAGCACCGTCGTGCACCCGCCCTACTACGCTAACTGAGGTACCCATGACACTCAAGCGCTTGTTGATGCTGACCGTCTGTCCCGTGCTCCTGTTGTTCCTCATCGTCGCATTGTTTGTGCTGATCCACTTCACGCAACCGCCTTGTACCTGCAAAGAAGTGATCAACATTCTCCCGCAACATGCTACTCGCGCGTATGTCACCTACCAGTGTACCGACAACACCATCAACGTGGGTTCATATCACTGGAGCAATGACTTTACGTGTGCGGGTAAGACGTACCACGTCGGCGACTACATCCCGGGTTACGGAACCAAGCAGTTCTAAACCATCATCACCACCGAGACATCCATGAAAAAGCCCACCAAGACGAAGAAGGACCGCACCGTCGGTCTCCACGAGTACCGCTGCGCCGCGAACCCCGACGAGAAGGCCTTCGCCGATGCGACCGCGCACTGCGATCCGCCAATGTTGGGCTACTTGCTCAACGAACCAGGCTCGCAGTATCAGTATCCACTCGACCCGACTGACCGCGACCGATGCGTCGCGGCAACGGTGGTGCAGTGGTTGGGTTCACCCGTCGGCAGGGCATTCTTGAGTGAGCTGGGTTGGGTGAAGAAGGACGGGCGCTAACGTGGCCCGAGGCAGGTGGACGGACGCGGCCTTCAAGGACTATCCCAAACGCTACGCCACGCCCGACACGGTGCAGGAAGGCCAGTGGCTGTGCCATGCGCCGACGAAGACGTGGTTCGAGTTCTACGTGCTGATGGCTGACGGCGTGGCGGTCGGCTTCACTTTCGGTGACAAGGACTTCTTCAAGCCGCTGGTCGAGTGCTACCACCAGTGGGATCCCAGTGTCGACGCAGCGTGACCTAAAACCCGGCGACCTGATCGAGTGGGTGTATGAACCCGAGAATGTGCTCGTGGCCGCCAATGAACAGCTGTGGTCATCGGTGATGAAGGCTTGGGTGTTCATTGGCGGTGCTCACTTGCTCATTGCCCGTGCCGAAGGCACCCTGACGTGGTTGCCCCTCAGTGCACTTGACAAGAGGTTGCTCCACGCGCGCGAGGATGATACAGTGTAAGTCAACACCTAATCGGGGTATGATCTGATCATGGTCGCTAGCAATAGAACAATCACTGACGTCTACCGGGTACTGCAGGTATGGGTGCCCGATCACTTGATCCGCGGCGACATGCTCGAAGGCCTGGCCATGGTGACTGGGAACCGCTCATTCACTGAGACCGTCAACAACCTGTTGGAGCTACACAGGAGTTTGCACCCGACGCCCGGTACGCCGCCCGCATCACCCGAGACCAATGAGATGTGCCCATGATCACTGCCCTACCGCTACCTGGCACCCGCCTCAAGTGCACCAGCAACCGCGATCGCCCTGAACTCGTCGAGGGTCAGGAGTACGTCGTGGTGCCAGAGGTCGCCCTCGACAAGATGCCCATCAACTACAAGCGCTTTCAACCTGACGACTTTCGGTTGATCGCCGTCGGTCAGGGCAGTCACGCCGTCGGCATCTTTCCCGTCGGCATCTTCGAGGTGGTGCCGTGAATGTGCCCGCAGACTACGAGGCGTGCGGTGAGTGCGGCTTTGATCACGGCTATGAACAGACCAGCGCTGCACGTTGGCATGCTAAGGATACGATCACCGTCGCCAACAAGTACGTCGACAATGAGAGCATCATGGCGACCAGCGCAGTCGTCGCCCTCGATGACGCACAAGACCTGTTCGACAAGGGCGCGTACCCCGAGGCGGCCAAGCGAGCATTGACGTCGCTGAGTTACAGCCTGGGCATCTTGTCACCCGTTTACCAGCGGGCGAAGGCAAACCTGGGTTTGTGAGTGGCAGTGTAAGTTCGGTGGTGACTGTGGTAGAGTTAGATCATGGACACCGCAACAATCATCGGTCTCTCTATCCTCGCCCTCTTCATCATTGGTGGCATGTTCATTTTCGCCTTCGTGGTGGGCAAAACTTACGACGCAGCGCGGGCACTACCGACGACGCTGGGTCACGGTGCAGGCTCGTTTGCTCGAGCGTACGCCGAGGCGAAGAAGGGCAACAACCCGTAAGTGTAAGTCATCACACAACCGTGGTAGAGTTAGATCATGGTGGACATCAGGCAACTGGCGGCTGAATGGCTGCAGGAACACGAGCACTACGAAAGCGAGCCCACGTATGAACAGGACCTCGCCGACCTAGTGAAGTTGCTAGAGGATGTCCTTGCACGTGCCACGCTGGATGGGATTGGATCATGACTGACAAATCGGTGGTCGACATTCTCGAAGAACTTGAGGCAACGGCGGGTTCGCTTGCCAAACGCGACGTGCTGCACCAGCACAGGCGCAACGAGTTGCTTAAGCAGGTGTTTGTCGCCGCGGGGGACCCGTACACCGTGTGGTATGTCAGCAAGGTGAAAATGCCCAAATTGGGTGTCCCGTCGCATGACATCTCCGAGGACGAGTTTGTCAATGACTTCATCAAGACGCTGCGCACGCAGCTGGCCACGCGTAAGGTGACTGGCAACGCGGCGAAGGCGCTGGTCGAGAGCCGCCTCGCCGACATGCCCAGTGAACTGTGCCAGAAGTGGTGCGTTCGAATTCTCCTCAGGAACCTGCGCGTCGGAGTGCAGGAGAGCACCGTCAACAAGGTGTGGCCGGGCACGCTGAAGTCCTTCGCCGTCGCTCTGGCCGAGACGCTGAAGAGCGAATTCGTCAAGGGTGAGGGGATCAAGCTCCTCGAGCCAGTGACGTACCCCGTCCGCGTGGAGCCCAAGCTCGACGGCCTGCGTTGCATCGCCGTCAAGAAGGACGGCGTGGTGACGTGCTACACCCGCAACGGCACCGTCATCGAGAACATGCCGACGATCAAGGCGGCGCTCGAAGCGGCGTCATACGACAACGTCGTCCTCGACGGCGAGGGCATGGCGGCCGATTGGAACCAGAGTTCGTCGATCATGATGTCGGGGCGTGGCTCTGACAAGGGACGGGCCAAGGACGACAGTGGCCTCATCTACAACGTCTTCGACGCGGTGCCTCTCGCCGATTGGGTCGCACAGAAGACAGAACTGACGTATGCTGAGCGCTGCAAACTGGTGTATGAGGTTATCCTTGCCTGCACTGAGTTCAAGCAAGGTACAAAGTCACCAGTGTGTCAGGTGCCGCACATCATGGCGCAGGACGAAACAGAGCTCAAGAAGTTCTTCGCCAAGTGCCTTGATGATGGGTTCGAAGGGGTGATGCTTAAGAGCATGGACGCTCCCTACAAGTGGAAGCGCAGCGACAACATCGTGAAATTAAAGCCCGTGACAACGTTTGAAGGTGTGATCGTCGGTCACTATGAGGGTCGGCGTGGGACGAAGCACGAAGGTAGATTTGGCGGCTTCAATGTAGTGCTGAGCAACGGCGTCATCACCCGGGTGGGCGGCGGTTTCAACGACAAGGTGCGGGCTGAAGTGCAGCTCGACGGAGCCGACGCCTGGGTGGGCAAGATCGTCGAGATCGAAGCACAACCTGACCCGCTGACGACTGACGGGTTGACGAAAGACGGCAAGGCCCGCTTTCCCGTCTACACCCGGTGCCGCGATGCTTCTGACGTCGATCCCAAGGTGTTGCGGGCCTACGCACAGTGGACACAGGAGAACCCATGACCTACCTCACCGATGAGCAACTCGAGGCACTTCGCAAGTACGTGGGCGAGAGGATGCACTCAACGCTACCAGCGCTCGAGCACATGTTCGCCGCCATCACCGAGCTGCAGGAACGCCGCAAGAAAGACACACAGGAGAACCCACATGCCGACCAAAGTTGAAGACCTCAAACAACCTGAACGCCTGCCTGAAGACGGTACCGTCCGCATCGAGCGCACGGGCAATGGTGGCTTGATGATCTGCGAAGACGGCACCCACACCGCCGTCATCCTGAGTGAATTCAACGCTTGGCGCGTTTTCGGTATGTTGTCACTGATGCTGGGCATTCCGCTACCTGCTAAGGTCAGCAAAGCGATCAAACTGTAGGCTCACGTGGTCAAGCCCGGTGACTTCGTGCAGATGAACTGCGGCATGATCGTGTCTGTTTTATTGCCCACTACCTATGGCGAGCCCATACGCGGCGTGTGGCTGATCAATGGTCAACTGCGCAATTACACCATCGGGTACAGTCCTGCATTTATGCAGGCCGTCGGCGTGGATGACAGAGGCATCGATAGGCTGAACACTAGCGAACGAGGAGAACTGTTCAGGTGGTGAAGCCCGGTGACTTCGTGGGGGCAGGCGCCGGCATGATCGTGTCCGTAACAAGACCCGTGTATGATGGCGAGTCCGTTAAGGGCACGTGGTTTGTCAACGGTCAACTGCGACACTATGTCTTAGCGTACTCTTCCTCGCGCGCTTGGGCGACAGCAGGCGGCGACACCGACGCGCTGTACCTCGACACGTCAGGAGCGCTGCGCAAATGGTGAAGGTATCGCGCCACGGCACGGCCTACGAAGACCTCACCCATAGGATCTACCCGGGCACGCTAGTCGGCACTTCGTTGGTCATCGCGGTGAAACTTCACACGCCATATACGCGGACGACGTGGGTGCTGCTGATGCAGAGCGACAGTTCCCTTCGCAGGTACATGGTCGGCCGCAATACGGCAGGTTCATGGAACCTTAATCACCCGTTTGACTTCGTCCTCGATGAGCCCGGTGAGTGGTATGACACCAGGTGGGAATTCATCGGTGATGGGGACGAAGCGCAAGGACAGCGATGGCTATGAGGCCGGCGCCTTCATATCCTCGTGTATTGCTGCGACCTGGCGACATGCTCGACGGCATGTTGGTGGTGTCGGTCGAGGCCAAACCTGTCATCTGGGACTGCATCACGGGCACCAGGTTGTGTGTTTGGTCGAATGGGTCGTCAGAGTTCAGGTGCTTTTTTCTCGCCGCGCGCAGACCGACCACCCAGGAACACTTCGATCTTCGTGCGATATTTCAACCGTCTATCTACGCTTATGACTTCTATTACGTCGACCACCGAGGTAGGTTGACAACGTGGTGATGTGATGGTGAAATACCTCCTCGTCAAGCCGGGTGATTTACTACACAATTGCCTCGTCGTTCACGTTGACTTTGCGCACGACTACGACATGGGCGTCGACGACAGCGTAATTGTCATCGCACGAGGAGACTGGCTTCGCGCCGACTGCGTGTACCCGTTCGTGCTGACCCGCCACCATATCATCGGTTGCCAGTGGTTTTCATGCCGCGAGCTGCAGAAAGTGCTGGGACTGTGAAGCATCTCCTCAAACCGGGCGACTTGATCGAAGGTCACCTAGTGGTGTCCGTAAACGTTGGGGATCGCTCCTACGCCGTCACCGGGACGTACTGGTGTGAGCGTGAGGTGAGGGCGTTTGTCGTGCTGGCAGAGGGCACACATCTGTCAGTCTTGCCGGCTGACGACAACGTCGATGTGATGTCGAGGATAATGGCGGGCGCCGACGTGTTCTATGAGGAGATGCTACCGTGAAGCACCGCCTCATCAAGCCGGGTGATTTACTACACAATTGCCTCGTCATCAGCGTGTACGAACCGCTCGGCGTCGGCACCAACGTGGTGGTGCAGGGTAGGTGGCTGCGTCAGGGACGCGTTGCGGGGTTTGAGATCAGTACGATTCACATCAGCGGGTGTCACTGGTGCCAATACGCGGGCTTAGGTAGTAGGAAGCGTGGAATGTTGTGAGCGTTCACACGTTGCAACCCGGTCACATGTTTGAGTGCGGCACGCATCGTTTGCATGCCGGCGCATTGATCGTCAGTGTCTCCCACCATTCATCACCTGATCGGGTTGTTGGCACGTGGTTGATGGACGGGCGTCTACACAATTTCTATGCAGTCCACATGGATGATTTCCATGTATCGTGGTCGAGCCTGACGCTCGGACAACCATGCAGCATCGATTGCGACTTGGTGGGCATCGACGACGAGGATGTGATCGTGAAGTGGGTGTGGCAGTCACCTTAGGTGAAGCGATGTCATTTCAACTACAACCCGGTCACATGTTTGCCAGAGCCACGCTGGTGTTGAGCATTGAGCGGTCACGTCACGACGGGTCGACAACGGGCCCGTACTTGGTCGATGGGCAGGTGCGGAACTTCTGCGTATTCGCGGCGACGGACTTTTACGAGCGATGGCAGCGGCTGACGCGCGTCGAGAAGTACACTGCACCCCTACGTGTCGACTACTTGGGCATCGACGATGACGGGAACATCACGCGTTGGGCCCTCGCGCCCGGGTGATGAGGTGCAACACCGCCCATGTCTGGCTTAGGATCGGATCATGCGTAACGGGTTCAGGTGGCAGTACTGGATGTTGGCACGTCGGGCCCCTACAAGCGTCATCGCCGGCACGCTCGCCTGTGCCATCGCAGCAGACGGCATCAACAACGTTGCGAGATCTCGCTCCCCCAGCGGAATGCTGTTCAAGGCGTTCGGGTGCGTCGTGTGTGCGTTGATCGCTATCTTCTTCTTCAACCACGATTTCCCGCTGATCGGCCTGCTGTTCGCGTGGCCCGCGGTGGGCTGCACGTACAAGGTGGTGAGGTACTGGAATTCGATTGACGCGAGGCCATTGTAAAGTTGTACCAGCGAGGCTTATTTTGGGGTCAAAGGATCGTCACCCCACCATGCGTTTTCACCACGGCCTCATTGCCTTCACGTCGTCATTCATCACGACGTTCGCCTGCTCACGCGTTCCTGCGCCCACACACACGAGAGAACCCGTCAGCATCGAGCGCGATGTGAAGGCCAGCGATCCTGCGCCTGCATGCTCGGACGCAACGTGCACGACGCCAGTCGAGCAGATCCCGTTGGTGCCTGGGCGGTGCCCGGCCGACATGGTCGAGGTTGACGGTGAGTACTGCCCGAACGAACGCATCGTGTGCCTGTACAACACCGACAGCAATGGCAAACGCTTGCCGGGTAAAGGTTCGCTGGACAAGGCTTGCGGGGAGTACCAGAACCCGTCGGTTTGCCTCTCCAAGACGCAGCACATGGACTTCTGCATGGATCGCTATGAGTGGCCGAACAAGGAAGGACAAGTCCCGCAGGATTGGATGACCTACTTCGATGCCAAGAAGGCAACCGCTGCCGTCGGCAAGCGCCTGTGTACTGCGAAGGAGTGGACGCTGGCCGCCGAGGGCAAGAACATGCACCCGCTGCCTTACGGAGATGGCTATCACCGTGACAAGACCATCTGCAACTTCGATCGCCACTACACCGACATCTACGGTCTCCCGGCGTATCAGGCCCTGCACCTGAAGGGCATCGATGTCTTTCATGCCAAGCGTCCCAACGATCCCATGAGCAAGGCCATTCGGCTGTTCTTGGTGCTGTCGGGTTCTGAACCGGGATGTCACTCCGACTTCGGGGTCTTCGACCTTTCGGGTAACGTCGATGAATTTGTGGTCAACGAAGGTGGTTCAACCTGCGTCCGCAAGTCGACGGGGAACTGCATCTCGGGTCTCATGGGCGGCCATCAGTGGCACGTGAGGAACGCCAGTCGACCAATGACGACTGCCCATGGCGAGACGTTCGGATGGTACGAAACCAGCACACGAGGATGTAAAGACGTCGCCGTTGTGAAAGAGTGATGCACGACGTGTTAGACTGATCATAGATACACCATGCGCCTCATCCGGTTAGTCCACACACATCACAGCCTGTATGTCCACACACGCCCAATATTTCACAAAGCCCTCGAATTGGGTTGCCAGTGGGACACGCTGACCACCGGTGGACTTAGCGCCTCACTGCGCTTCAATACCCGGGGCGACCATGCTGGCCTCAAGAGCTGGCTGGAATTGGGAAAGCTGTTGATCGAGTTTTCGATCTATGATCACCGGCACTGGAACGTGGCTTCAAAGGCGTGGATGAGCGACCTCGATTACCTACCTCAAGCGGGTGAAGATGAGCTCGACGAGGCCAACGCCGCGGGGGAAGATGATGAGGCTGATGAAGAGGACGTCGATGACGAAGCAGATGTGTGAGTCGTCGCCTTCGTGAACCACTAAAAGTTCCGTCTGTGAGTGGAGAAAAGCCCAATGTCAACATTCCTGTCAGTCAAATCACCCCCACGGCCAAACGTTCGACCACGTGTACCCAAAGTCGAAAACGATGCAGTCATCAACCTCGACGGTGACTGTGACGACGTGACGTTTGCAGATGATGACAACACGCCCATCTATCTTCTTACGCGGAAGCCGACGGCGTTGAGAGGCAGCAACACGTGAACATCACCGTCTACAAGATCCGCGACACCGCGACGGGCCTATTCTCGACTGGCGGCATCCGCCCGAAGTGGACGAAGTGTGGCAAGACGTGGTCGTCGGTGGGTTCGGTGAAGTCGCACCTGACGTTGATAACGCAAGGCGACTGGGACTACGACGCCAGGGCCTATGCCCACCACGACATCCCGACCAGTTGGGAAGTGGTGCCCTTCACCTATCAATCCACCGAGGATAAGCCGTTCTCGGCCGCCGAGCTCGCGGCGCGCCCCGCCAAGAAGTGATGCAGTCAAAGCACGCGTATCGCATCGCCACCGCGCTGGGCATCATCGGCCTGACGGTATGGTGGTTGTCACGTGGGCACCATGGGCTCGAGGTCGGCGACATCGTCACCCACGTTGCTGGCATTCCCGGTGGCGAGGACGCAGTCATTAATGGCACCCATGCACCCGGCGAACAATTCATCGTGGTGAAAACCTCATTCATAGTGCCACTCTCTAGTGGTGGCCGCAAGTCACAACCTGCCTACGTGAGGGTGCGACAGTTGACAGGTGACAAGGCTGGTATGTTGAGCTGGCGGTTGCGGGCCAACATCAGGAAAATTCGCCGAGGCTGATATTTACAGGGTGATGACGATGACACGGTACACCGTAAAGGAACAGCACGCGGAACTGTAGTGCACCCTGAGGAGGGGCCTACAATGATCGCCACGCATCCTGCAGTACAGTTTAATTGTCGCGACGCTCGTCGTCTCGTCTGCTACGGCTACAAGAGCCGTCGCCAAGACAAGCGCATCGCCAACCGTCGCCATCGGCGCGCCCTCAATTGCGCCACCCGTCGCATGTGCGCTGACGCTGAGCGGTGGTACGATGAAGGCTTCAACGCTCCGTCGCTGTCGTCGTGGGAACTTTGTTAGCACCCACAGGTGTAAACCTCTCCAGTTCAAGTGTAGACTTAAGCCATGACGCAAGAAGAGACAGTTCGAACGGTTTCGATGGCCCTCGTCAACCACGGCGAGACAGTGACAGTGGCAAAGAACGATGTGTCAGCGGGCGAATTCGCCTTCTCGCTGCAACCTCGCTACAACCCGGCGCGGACGGTGCAGTTCGCGCTGCAACCCGTCGATGCAGAAGCGCTGCACAAGGCGCTGACGGTCTACCTGAAGGGTGCTCGCAAGTCGCAGTGATCACGAAGTGGTCACTGCGTCGTACCGATCCCGAGGCACTGCGACGTTTGGCTCGCTATTTAAAGCTACAGGACGTTGACAACACCCCACATAGGCTGTTGGCGGCACACGTGTACCGGGTGTTACGGGCGAAGGAGACTGAGACGATGGAAGAGCGACAGAAAAAGTGCCGTGACTTGCTCGACAGGTTGCCGGGGTACCAGATCAATCTGACCTTCGTCCCGCTGAACAACGGCACCCCCAACAAGTCGGGTGCCATGGCTGACGTGCAGCCCTACGTCTTGGCGAGGTTGAAGGATCACGCCAACACGCTCGACGTGACTGAGCGGGCCGATGTGGGCGCGGACGGTGTGGTCGATGTGGTCGATCACGTCATCATCTGTGTCGTCGACAAGGCCGAGAAACTGCTCGCCGAACGTAGCACCAAGAAGATCGCCGACCTGCACGTGCAGTTGGCGAAGGAAGAGGACAAGGCGAAGCCCTGAGGATGAAAGGAGCGCACATGGCCAACAAGTCACCCGCCGCGCAGGAACAACGCGACATCGTCAGCTTCATCGAGTGGTTAGAATACGGCCTCGTCACTTTCAATCATGAGTTCGGTGCGATCGGCGACAAGTCGATGAAGTTCACCCGTCACGACGGACACACCTACAGCATGCGCCGGGGCAGCAAGGTCATCACTCTAACGTTGAAGGTGACCGACACGTCGGTGCCCTCGACTTCTCAAGGGGTTGTCCTACCTCCTCGACGTGTTTGAGCGTCCTGGGCCATTCGGTGGGCCGTCGGGCGGTACCTAGGCATGCCCGGGAGGACGACAGGCAAGTGGGGGACAATTACACTCCGGGTATAATTGCGAGGACAGTGCAAGTCGGCCCTCGACCGTGGTAAGATTGATTCAAGTGGTGGCAAAACGCCAGCGTTGCCAGGCGGTTCCCCGTGGGGTTCGATAATACCCCGCAGGCACGAGAGTAGGGAACCCACCACCTGCCAACGCTTGGTAAGCGGCGAAGCCGTAGTTTGCCGGGGGACGCCCTGGACACACTGAAGGGGAGTTCGCAACTCCCGCCCGGCACTAAAGTGCAAGTTCAACCTCGATCCTGGTAGGATTAGATCATGCCGATCAAGCAAGTCTACCAAGAGCGCGATGCCAGTGGCGTTGAGCACCCCCGTGAAGAGCTAACCTTCGAGGGTCGGGTCGTCAAGGTACGCACCTACACCGCCAGTCGCAACCACAGCGACACCCTTGACTACAGCGATTTTCGCAGCACGACGGTCACTGAGGCGCTGGTCTGGGTGGGCCGTGAAGTAGAAGCACTCGATTGGGTTCGTGACGTCAAACACACGCAGCCCGTCGAGCCCAAAGATCGCTTCAAGTGGGTCGACTGCACCAACCTCTTCGTCTGGCGCGGGTCACCTGCAAGGACGCCCAAAGTCGACGTCCTTGCCTTGGCGATCCCGGAGCTGTTCGAGGACCTCGAGGCGTGGTTGAAGATTCAGGCCAATGAAGCGCAGGCGAAGGAGGCGGCAATTGAGGCCCGACGCGTGGCCCTCGATAAGGCCCGTGCCGACGACGAGCGGAACCGCCCCGTCATCGGCAAGCAGATGGTGGTTGCCAAAGGCCGCAAGGTCAAAGTCGGCACCGTGGGCACCGTCGCCTTCGTGTCTGACAGTGGACGGGTGTTGTTGAAGGATGACGACAAGTGGCAGGACCGCAAGTCGGACGGCACCTGGGTCGCGGCGGGAAACCTCAAGGCACGGGCGTGAAGTGCAAGTTCGCCTGCGACCGTTCGCCTGCGACCGTGGTAGGATTTGATCATGACCAAGCTCACCCCCACCGTCAAGCGCATCATCACCGACGCCGTCCTCTGCGAGGCTCGGTCGCTGCGTGCAGAGGCTGACAGCCTCGAGAAGTGGGTGGAAGTGGCAAACGACGCCGGCGAGGGGTTCGAGAGTCACTTTCACGCCATGAAGGCGTACGTCCTCGAGTGTGCCACGAGGAGAGGACGGAGGTAATCACCATGGGTCTCATCGGCATTGCAGCGATCATGACGGTGTTGTGGCTTGCATTCCCGAAGGGGTTCAAATACTTCGTTGGCAGTTGGGTCGGCGCGGTGGGCGGGGGCTTCTTCTGGAGCGTGTTCGCCATGTGCTTTGCCGGGCTGATCACCCTGGGTTGGTTCATCGCCTTCATCGTGGTGGGCATCGTGGTTGGGTGCGTGTTTGCGGCGAGAGGATAGAGGGACAATGGCGACCAAAAAGATCCACAGGTTCACCGACTGCGAGGGTTTCAACAGGTGGACGGACGACGTCGAGCGTGCCGCCAGGACGACGCAGTCGCTCTACAATGTCACCTGCGGCGCATGCAAGCAGCGCATCGTCAATGCCTTGGTCAAGGCTGACTGGCGTGCATTGAAACCCGAGACCCTGGCGACGTTGAACAACGAAGTGTTGCCCATGATGTTCTTGCAGGAACACGACGAGGCGACGAAGTCTTGAGCAGTGCAACTGTGCGTCCCACGAAGGTAGGATCAGACCATGACGGACAAATCTAAGGACGACGGCAAGACGGTGATGGCGGAGCAACACGTCGGTGGGGGTGGCCAATGGAGAGAGTGTGCGACGGACTACAACCTGTCGCGTCACATACTGCCGTTCCTCCAAGATTGTGCGTTCTATGCTAGCATCAGTCGCCACGTCAAGAAGCGCTTCACGCTCGACATTCCGACGGCCGCCGTCACCTTCGATCCCAAGGAAGACGAGATCATCATGTACGTCAACCCCGTCTTCATGGGCGGTGGCGAGTACACCGATCCGCACGGTAACGATGGCAAGGGTGAGCTCATCAAGCGTGAGAGCCTGACCAACCTGGAGACACGCGGAATACTGGTCCACGAGATGGATCACATCATCTTCGGTCACCTGTCGGCACGCCGGCGCCACCCGGATGACAAGCACAACATCGCCACCGACTGTGCCATCAACTCACTGATCGTCACCCACGCCGGCGCGCCGAAGAACGCCGAGCCGGGCCAGGTGCTGCGGGCGTTGCCCAAGGAAGGCCTAGTGCCGGGCCAGCGACCCTACATCGATCCGATCAAATTCGCCAAGTTGAAGCCCGCGCAGCAGGAAGCCACGATGTGGCTGTGTGACCTGATCGAGAAGTTCCCGCCGCTGATGGCGTCGGAGTGGTACTTTCACAAGCTGCTCGAGGAGTGCAAGAAGCGACCGAATGGTGGCGAAGGCGACGAGTACATGATCGGCACCATGGACAGCCACGACGGTTGGGACGGCGTCCCGGAAGACATGCGGGAGTACGTCGAGAGCAAGGTCAAGGGCATCGTTGAAAAGGCAGTGCGCCACGCCGACGGGCAGGCCGACGGTTGGGGCAACATTCCGGCCGAGCTGCAGGCCGAGATCAGGCGGTCGATCAGCAAGATCATCGACTGGCGCGCAGTCCTCCGCCAGTTCATCGGCAGCATCACCCGCGGCGAGCGGTCGACGTCGATCAAGCGCATCAACCGGCGCTATCCCTACATCCACCCGGGCGTCAAACGCGGTTACACCGCCAAGCTGTTCGTCGCTCTCGACGAGTCGGGCTCGGTCAGCGATGAGATGCTGGAGATGTTCTTCGCCGAGCTCGACGGCCTGACCAAGAAGACCAGCATCACCCTGTGTCACTTCGACTGCGACGCGGGTCCCAAGGACCTGTACGAGTGGAAGAAGGGCACGCGGCCCAAGTTGAAGCGGGTCAAGGGCGGTGGCACCAACTTCGACGCACCGACCAACATTGTCAATGACCCGAAGAATAGGGGGCGTTGGGACGGCATGATCATCTGCACCGATGGGCAAGCACCCGCGCCGGGCCCGAGCCGCATCAAGCGCGCCTGGGTTTTGGGCCAAGGTTGCAAGCTCAACTTTTCTACCAGTGAGTTGGTCATCAACTTGACCAAGGAAGAACAGATGAAGGGGGCGTGGAGGTGACGGCCATGAAACCCAAGCGTGCAGACATTGTCCCGGGCGCGGTGCTAAGTGTACGCCCGGGCCATGAATTACAGCTCGATCCACACCTGCTGTTGTCGGGGCGCACGAGGATAATGGCGTCGGGAGGCGTGATCCACGTCATTGACAAGCCGCGTCGTGACAAGGACGGCATCAACCTCGTCAAGGTCAAGGTCGGTGCCAGCGGCGAGTACGAGTGCTTCTACTGCGACGTGCTCAATCACTGCGAAGTGTGATGAAACCCGGTGACTTGTTCGAGTGGGCGTATAATGTCGATGGTAGTGTTGTCCTTCGTAATGAACACACATGGTCATCGGTGATGAAGCAGTGGGTACCCATCGGGGGTATCCACCTGCTGATAGCACTAGCCGATGGGATATTGACGTGGTTGCCCCTCGGTGCACTTGACAAGGGGTTGCTCCACATGCGAGAGGATGATACGCGTCGGTCCCACGAGAACGCGTTCTTGTCGAAGAAGGTTGCTCCGCGCGCAAGAAGATAATGCGCACATGAACACCGTGATTGAATGAGGTAGAATGTAGTGGTGAAGCTGTTTCATAACCCCGTCGGTTTCTACGCTTATCTCATCGTCTACACCTTCATCTTTGCCTTTTTCATCACACCCTTCATTTGGGCCGGCTGGAATTATGGCCTCGTCCATGCGTGCCCGATGTTTCATCCCATCAGTTGGTACGCGGCGTACTGGCTGTGCGTGCTGCTTCACACCGTAAAGCTGACGCCCGAATTTTCATCCACCCATACCACAGGAGTTGACCATGATGCAACCAAGTGACCAGCAACCCACTAAGCTTCAGAAGGTGATGATGAAGTACCCGCTGTATGTCAGGATAGTCTGGGCCATGATCATCATGTTCGGCGTGGTGGGTCAGCTATTCGCGGGTGGGACGAAGCCCATGCTCATCCTGATCATGACGGCGCTGGCGTGGACGATGGTCAAGATCATGAATGAGGCCACTGATGCCCTCGACGTCCTGCGTAGGATAAAGAAGGCCGAGCTTGAAATATCGGGTTCGAAGTCAACGGGTGATGGCCCCTCAGCTTAAGTTCGGCAATTGTGTGTACACTGTGCGTTGAACCAGATACTCTAGTATAGACGGTCCCATCGTCTAGCGACTAGGACGCCACCCTCTCACGGTGAGAACACGGGTTTGAGTCCCGTTGGGATCACGAATTCACTCGAAGCGAGATCAGTCATGATTATGAACAGATTATCAACAGGGATGACAGGGGAACGGCGCACTAGCGTCGGTTGCCCGACGTCCACGTTGGTACACCTGTTTCCGCTCCGATCGCCGCGTCCCCTCAGGGGTTGAAAGCGGCAGGGTCGGGCGGAGACAGCCCGACAGAAGAAGTGAAGAAGACCACATCAGGGATTAGCCTAGTGGTGAGGCACTCGCTCTGGGCGCGAGCAACGCGTGTTCGACTCACGCATTCCTGACTGACAGCGATCCTCGAGTTCGTCGCCTCTATTGCCGTGATAACGGACATTGCGACTTGTGCGGGCACTTTGCCTGACGCCAATCGAGGTGAGAACTGTGAGAATTTATGAGAGTAGTTCAGAGACAGAACGCCGCTTCCACACTGCGGATGTCACGGGTTTGAGTCCCGTCTCTCATACCTGTGCATGGCGAAGGTGGTATCGCACTCCGTTCGGGGCGGAGGGATCGCGGGTTCGACTCCCGCTGCACAGACCGCGTTGTGGCATCTCCAAAAGGTCCCGGTAGAACCCCCGGCGCACGTATTAGGGAGTCGTGGCAGGCGAATTGACGCCAATGACGTTTGAACCTGAATGGTGCTGTGCAGAACAACGCGATTGCCGACGTCGCCCAATGGTGGGCTGCACCTTCGTACGGTGCCCTGTGAGGGTTCGAATCCCTTCGTCGGCTCGCAAGCGTGTGGTACCGCATCGGCGAACAGCCGAGCGCTTGCTCCAATCCACCCATGGCGTAGTTGGTATGCGCGCTGGCCTGAAGATCCAGAGGGACAGGTTCGATTCCTGTTGGGTGGACACCTACTTATTCCATGAAGATCCGCTTGTCAGAGCTTCGCCGCCTCATCCGCGAGGCCACTGCAGGTACGCTTGGATGGCCCACCAAAGACATCACCCACGTTTACGGCGTGCCCGATCGGTTGGCTGACAAGAACCCGACCGACCTCGGCGACCTCAAATTACCCAAGGGTCCCAACTCACGCGATGACGCAGAGGATCGACCGCTGACGGACATGGAGCCCGCTAATAACAAGGGCAAACGGAGTTACGGTGCCCGACGCGGGGTGGCCACCAGCAACAAGTCAAACAATAACTCAGGGTCAAGCACCTGACGACGAACGCCAAAGGCTAGCGACGAAGCTGCAACCTTCGTGAATACATGTGGGTTCGACTCCCACCGTCGTCTCGAAGTCAAGTAACCATCGGTGCCAAAACACCGTGACCCATGGCGGAAGCATACGCGGGCCGACAAAAAGGCTGGCAACGTTGTGGGTGTCAAATCCCACTGGGTGCAGGTGAACGACGATTTTGCTGACGTGGCATTTGAGGAAATGCACCAGTTTGGTATACTGGTCTAAAGTGGGTTCGACTCCCATCGTTAGCTCGACCTCGTGGTGTAATGGCAGCCACGGCTCGCTTAAAACGAGCTGCTTTCGGGCGTGAGGGTTCGACTCCCTCCGAGGTTACGCGTAGTAACTGGTGTGCTAGTGTATTGGTGAGCACACCCGTCTTGTAAGCGGGAAGATTCCGTTCGATTCGGAAGCGAAAGTGAAACGCAAATTCGCCGACGTCGCCTAATTGGCATGGCCGCCCATTTGTATTGGGACATAATTGTGGGTTCGACTCCCACCGTCGGCTCCCCTTGCACATGTGCGATAGCGTAGTGTACAGTGTTGCCATGTGGAAAAACAAGCTCAAGATCGCCGCCATCGTCATCGCCGTCGTTGCAGGCATCGTCCTCTACAAGAAGCAGCACGACGACGCTGCCGATCGCAAACGTAGTCGCCATGATGACGACGATACTGATGATCAACGTCACCAGCACGACCTCAACTGAGGAACACAGACTTGGGGCTCGCGAGCCCAAGAGGTTCCGCGTTCCCTACACAAAACGCGGGCGTGTGGTGGGAATGGTGTAGTGGTCTGCACGGTCGGATGTGGCCCGACAAGTGAGGGTTCGATCCCCTTTTCTCACACGTAACGGCCCCATCTTCTAGCGGCTAGGATGCCTGATTTTCGCTCAGGTCACGCGAGTTCGAGTCTCGCTGGGGTCACGCATGTTAACGCTACTCTTCTACCTGTTCGCCTCACACGCACTGTTCGACTTTCCCCTGCAAGGCGACGCCGTTGCCCGTGAGAAGAACAGGCACAGCACCACCGAGCTCCAGAAGCACGTGCCCTGGCCGTATTGGTTGACTGCACACGCGCTGTGCCATGCCCTCGGTGTCGCCCTGATCACTAACTCGGTAGGTCTTGGGTTGACCGAGCTCGTTGCCCACTGGTGGATCGACTTTTTCAAGTGTGAGGGCAAGTACTCGATCCACGTCGATCAGGCGCTGCACTTGGGGTGCAAGTTCCTGTGGGCGATGATCGCTGCGTTCTACTTCTGGCACGTGTGACTTTTGCGCCGCGCCGAGATACTTATGAGACACGCCGTCGTGGAGGAATGGTAGACTCGTCGGTTTGAGAGGCCGATGCTTCATTGCGTGAGGGTTCGACTCCCTCCGACGGCACATGCAAATCAAGTACGGCAACCTACGCATGTTGATCAGTGAAGTCGCTGGTCAGTCAACACTCGATCGGGCAGTCGCTCTGGCGACCGAGCTGCACAAGGACCAGCGTGACAAGGGCGGTGCGTCATACATCGGTCACCCGCTCCGCGTGATGAGGTCGGTGTTGTCAAAGGGCTACGACGAGGACGTGGCGATCGCTGCGGTTCTTCACGACACCGTCGAGGACACGCCCCTGACGCTCGACGACGTGCAGCAGGAGTTCGGCCCGCGGCGCGCCGCCACCGTCGCGCTGTTGAGCAAGCAACCGGGTGAAACTTACGATGCCTTCATTGACCGCATCATCGCCTCGGGTAACCGCGACGCCATGCAGGTGAAGTTGGCTGACCTCGAAGACAACAGCGATGTCAAGCGCTTGGGCCGCGAGCCCACTGACAGCGACAAGCAACGGTTGACCAAGTACCAGCGTGCCTCGCAGCGCATCATTGCCGTGTTGGAGGCCAAGTGAACCAAGAGCTCGAGCAGTACCGTAAGCAGGCGATCGACGATGTCAAGCACAACGCCGCCTTCATCCGCGACACTGCCCGTGACGTGTTGATGCGCCCGTGTCGCGCCGTCTACGTCGTGGGGTCCGTCCTCGACAAGGCGATGTTCCGGGAAGACTCTGACATTGACGTGGCGGTGGTGGTTGACGGCCCGAGCGCTGACACGGGCCTCTCTGAGCCGCTCTCCGAAAAATTGCAGCACGAGATGGTGAGATACCCCATGGGAGACGTTGGAGTTGTCAATACGCTAGTCTTCGTCAATGAGCTCAAGCTCGTCAGGGGCAAGTCCCTGAAGGTCGCAACAGAAGAGTGAAGACGCCGTCGTGGTGAAATCAGGCAAACACACCACGTTCAGAACGTGACGCCCGTACAGGCTTGAGGGTTCGACTCCCTCCGACGGCACGCCCGTGTAGCTCAATGGAATAGAGCGCTGGTCTTCGAAACCAGATGTTGTCAGTTCGACTCTGACCATGGGTACGCTCTTGTGGCGAAATGCTAGCACGCGCCTGTCTTAGGAACAGGTGTCCGAAAGGACGTGAGGGTTGGACTCCCTCCAAGAGCACTCTCGCTTCAGTAACTATGCGTGGGCCTCCCCTAAGGGATGCTGTGACGGTGACAACAACGACCACATGTCGCACACTGCCTTTCAAGTGAACCTAGCGGGCGCGATGCGGTGAGGCCGATGGAAAGGCAAGCGTTTCATAAGCGCTACGTAGTGGGTTTGAATCCCATCGCCGCAACGAAGTGCAATGTGATGAGTGTCTGGAGTAGAATGGGAGAATGCAGGACGGCACACAGGACCACGTGGAAGCATTGAAGGCGGGCCAGACGATCAGGTTTCGCCCGCGGGGCAACAGCATGCGACCTCGCATCGAGAGCGGCCAGCTGGTCACCGTCGCACCGTGCGCATTGGGTGAGGCACAGGTCGGTGACATCGTCCTGTGTAAGGTCGACGGTAAGCAGTGGCTGCACCTCGTCCACGCGATCGGTGCCGATGGTCGCTACCAAATTGGCAACAATCGCGGCCACATCAACGGTTGGGCGACGCCGGACAACGTCTTCGGCATCGTCACGGGAATTGAGGTATGAAACCATGAAGGACATCGTCATCTACAGCAGGTACGCCATCGAACACGCCGATCCACCCGACGTGCCGCACCTCATCGTGTCGATCAATTGTCCGGGTGAACCGCCCGCCAAGATCCGCACTCACCGTGGCACCTTGGGCCGCGTCGACCTGTTTTTCTGGGACCTCGACCACCGCCCGGGCGGCGTCATCATTGAACCCACCGGTGTCGAGCTCGATGCCGCCGCGATCCCGGATGAACACTTCTGCCAGTCGTCAGACGCCAAGAAAGTCATTGACCTCATCGAGGCACACCCGAGTGCAGAACGCATCAATGTTCACTGCACCGCTGGTATCAGTCGGTCGTCGGCCACGGCTGCGGCCTTGCACAAGATCCTCAATGGCAGCGATGCCGTCATCTTCGACAACCCGCGCTACCGGCCCAACATGCGCGTCTATCGCATGATGCTGGACGAGTGGTACGCACGGCACCCGGAGAAGTGACGATGGCACGCACTAACCCGCGTGTTGAGCAATTAGAGCGTGAAGTCGCGACTTTACGCAAGATGCTGGCCTCTTCGCGAGCAGACACGGGCGACATGCCTTGTGCGGGTTGCGGCGACAATTCGTGCATCGTTCGTCAACCGACGGGCATGGCCACCAACGGTGGTTGTCGCTGTGAAGCTCGCGAACTCCGGCGTGCATTGATGTGGCACAAGCGCCGCTCCACGTTCCTTGAACAGACAATTAGAGAGCTAATGATCGCGCTGCGCGAGCTCACCGACCAGATCGAAGCCGCTAAAACACAGTGTACACCGCAAAGTGATGAAACAACGGGCGCTAATGGCCATAGGATTTGACCATGTCACCGATGAAAAAACTGTTGACAGTTGTGACCGTCGTTGCCACCCAATTGATCGCCATGGTGCACCCATCGTGGGCCGATCCACGCAAGTCAACGCACCCGAGGATGCCGACGGTGCGCACGCCGATGACGCGCGTTGAGCTGTTGAGCGCCCTGCGCGACGGCCACGTCAAGGCGTTCGGAGTGCTGCCGTCACGCGAGCGATTGGCCATGGCATGGGGCCAAGTCGCCTTTGAGAATGGTCACGGCAAGTACACTTACAACCACAACTTGGGCAACGTCGGCACCACGGCGAAGGATCAACCCACCTACTACAACCGCGGCGATGGCCACTGGTACCGTCACCATGAAACTTTCGTCGATGGGGCTGCAGCGTACTGGGAGATCGTCAAGCGGTGTGCAACCGCTCTGCGTCGGTTCGATGCGGGTGATCCCGTCGATGCAGCCGCCAGCCTGAAGAAGTGCGGTTACTTCGAGGCCGACCTCGCCACCTACACACGCGGCTTCGTAGCGCTGTACCACTTTGCCAATGACAAAGTCTTCGTGGAGGAACAACGTGAACAGCAACGACAAGAAGAGCTCAATGCAGCCACCAACGACGAGCTCGTCAAGCTCATGGAGACAGCCTCAAACACCAGAGCGAGTGCCGCCACCTGTCATTGACAGCTTTCGCTTTGAGTTTGGCTTCCTCAGCAACTTTCACGAGGCGTCAATTTGGGTCGACGGTGAGCGCTATAAGAGCGCTGAGCACGCTTATCAGGCTGCCAAAGCAAGCGACCCAACGACAAAACGGTTGATTCGAGAGGCCAAGTCACCTGGCATCGCCAAGAAGTTAGGCCATGCGGTGCAATTGCCCGCCGACTGGGAACAACGAAAGCTGGACGTGATGCGTGACTTGATCAGGCGCAAGTTTGAGAACCCACTGCTTAGGGCAATGTTGCTGGCGACGGAAGACGCCACGTTGATCGAGGGTAACACGTGGAATGACACTTTCTACGGTGTGTGCAAGGGGGTGGGTCAGAACTGGCTCGGGCGCATCATCATGGAAGTGCGCGATGAATGTCGACGTGAGAGTGAGTAACTGACGATGTGCCAACCGGCGGTTGGTAGTAGGTGAAAGCTCTTACACTTCTCCACGTAATTCAGAGGACAGAATGTCGCTCTCCTAAGGCGAACGTCGAGTGTTCGAATCACTCCGTGGAGACCATGCTCCTGTGGCCGAAGGAATAGGCGTCCGTCTTCTAAGCGGAGCAATGTGGGTTTGAATCCCACTGGGAGCACTTCTGTTGTAGATCTTTCGGGGTGATGGTACAGTGGAGCCTGAGGTACAATTGCGCACGGTGTTGATGGCCATTTGGGCCAGATTTTTCACATGTGCGTGAGCCGTATATAGTGGACCTCAAGTTCATTTACCCTGAAAGGACGCTAAACAATGAAACGTTTCCTGCTACTGGCGGGCGCTGCAACCATCGCCTGTCTTTCATCGACAGCACGCGCTGAAAATTTTTCACTGCACATGCTCCCCGGCCTTGAAGTACCCATCACCCCTCCGCAGGGGACGCTGGTGTACAACCCGGGCGTGTCGCTCAACACCGAACTGCTCTTTGCGTTGTCACCCAACTTCGCACTTGGGCCCGCAGTTGAAGGTGCATACCTGCCTCGCTCGACGAACACCAATGAGAATGCGGGGGTGCTCTGGCAATTGGGCGTGGCCGCACGATTGCAAGGTAATCGAAGCGGTGATGCGAGCGTCTCGCCGTGGCTCGAAGGTAACCTGTCGTACGCTCGTACGGGGGAACTCAACCGACCTTCGTTTGGCATCCGCCTAGGCATTGACGTGTTCACTGATGATGCACATGTCGCCAGCAATGGTCCCTTCGTCGGTTACGTGCACACGTTCCAAACGTCGCAGACCGACTCACCGACTGTCGCCCTGCTCGACGGTCGCGACTACAACAGTTTTCAGGTGGGCTGGAGCGTCAACTTTGACTTTCCCGTGCACCAGGTCGTCAAGACGACCACTCGCACCATCAAGGACGAGCGCATCGTCTACGTGCACGATACCCAAGTGCAGCCCGCGGCACCCGAGACGTTCACTGAGCGCGTCTACTTCAATTGGGACAGCGCCGTGATTCGTAATTGGGAACAGGCCGACAAGGTCGACGCCCTCATCAACAAGATGACGGCCGATCCCTTCATGACGGTCAAGGTCGAGGGCCACGCTAGCCCCGACGGCAACTACCAGCACAACGTGGCCCTTGCGGCCAAACGCACCGCGTCCGTCGTCAAGTACCTCGTCGATCACGGCGTTGATGCCAGTCGCCTGACGTCAGAGAGCTTCGGCCCCGATCGCCCCTTCGTTGCCAACACCAACCAAGAAGGCAAAGAGCGCAATCGCCGCGTCGAGTTCGACGTCAGCTTTAACACCACCAATTCATCGGTCAAGTGAGGAATTACATGAAAACGCGCAACCTGTCAATCCTGTTCTGTCTCGCCCTCATCGCCGGGTGCAGTGCCTCGAGTTCGATCTTTCCGCCCACCGACGTTGGTGATGCGGGTGGAGACGTCGCTAGCGACGACGCTTCGGCATCGTCGAGTGGCAGTTCATCGGGTGGATCGTCCTCCTCTTCGAGCGGGCCGTCATCGTCTTCTGGCGGCACCGGATCTTCGTCGGGCGCCGTGGTTTGCCCTGACGCTGGCATGTCGTCATCGTCGAGCAGCGGGTCTTCGTCTGGAGCCAGTTCTTCGAGCAGCTCTTCTAGCTCCTCTTCGGGTGCTAACTCGTCGTCATCTAGCGGTGGCTCGTCGAGTTCAAGTGGTAGCGGCTCTTCTTCAGGTTACGTGCACGATGCAGGGCCCGATGTGACTCCCTGTCCCGATGCAAGCAACGACGTTAACGTGCCCGACGGTGGCCATGACGCCGGCAGCGATGCCTCGCCACCCAAGGATGCATCGACCGACGCACCTAAGCCCAAGGATGCGGGCACCGACGCCAAGGTCTGTTACAATGACTGCGACGACACCTTGACGATCTGCACCAAGGATTGCGACGATCACTACTTCGGTGGTAGCAAAGACTGTGATGATTGTCACACGACGTGCATCACCGTGCAAGTGGCGTGTCACAGCGACTGTGACGTCGCCTGCGGCAAGTAAACAACGAAGGTATCCCGTCGTCCGGGGACAAAGTCAGGCGGTGAGGTACACGATGGGCATGTGGCCTACTTACTAGAGTAGGCCACATGCACTCGCATGCCCTTCTACGACCCAACATAGCTGGTTTAAGTCCAGCACGAGACGCTGTGTCTCTGGTCGTTAGCGCGTTCTTTGATAATCCGGAGGAAACTATGAGTGACGTTAAACAAGTCATCGTTGTGCGACGCGACCTGAACATGAAGCGGGGTGAGTTGGCACAAGAAGTTGCGTTAGCATCGATGCAGTTCTTGGTCGATAATAACGAGGCTGAACGTGGCGATGAGATCATGGTGAAGTTGTCGCCTGCCGAAGCAGAATGGTTGATGTCAGGGTCGCTTTCTAGTGTGGTGGGCTGTGATAGTGCTGATGCGCTACATGACCTGATCTTTCAGGCTGATCTCGCTGACGTCGAAGTCCACACCAGTTCAATTGACGTCGACGGTGCGCCTACGCTGACATGTGCTGCTTTTGGCCCTTGCACCGCAGATGAACTCGATCGGATTGTCGGTAACCTCAAGTTGATCTAGAACGGTGTAACCGTGAATTGACTGTGGTAATTTGGAAGTGTACTCAAGAGGCTGACGAGGCCCGGTTGCTAACCGGGTGATCCCTCACGGGATCCGTGCGTTCGAATCGCACCACTTCCGCGCAAATAACATGCAAATTTCGTGTCCCAATTGCAGTGAGCCAATCGAGCAGAACAGTGCCCCTGTCAGGGGTCCTGTCCACGATGGTTCTGAAGCGTGGGTGTGTCTCAAGTGTCCCACCGTCGTATGCGTTGGGTGCTATCACACCCACACTGCCAAGGAGCACCCGGAAGCGTATCAGCCTCACAAGCGGCCCACGAAAGGCGGCAAGAAAAATCAGAAGCACAAGAAGTAGTGAGATACATGGAACGGTGGCAGAGCGGCCTATCGCACCTGCTTTGAATACAGGAGGCCCGCAAGGGTCCGGGGGTTCGAATCCCTCCCGTTCCTCGGAGAAGTTGTATGCCAACGCGCAAGATCAGGGACGTCGAGGAATTTCGCACCTGCACCGACCCGGAACACAACCCACCGTCGATGATGGTGTTTCAACCCGGCGTCTACGAACACGAGTGCCCGAGATGCGGTCGCAAGATCGAATTCACGGTGCGATCCAAGTACATGATGAGCTGTGAACTGTTTCCCAAGGTGTCGCTCGACACCGCATACAACTCCAACGCGCCTGACTGGCCGCTAGTCAAGCGGTAATAAGCGCCGCTTTACACCACTAGAAGGATAGGTAAGACCATGTGTCTGATGTGCATGAAGGACAACATCTTCGAAGGACGCAATCCCACTTCGCTCGAACGAGCGCGCAAGCGGGCCCTCAAGATCAAGCAATTGCTGCTCGACGTGGACAATGAAGAACTGTGCTACGTCGGGGATGCCGCCGTCGAACTCCTCAAGAAGGAGCAGTACGACTTGGCGAGAGAGCTGTAACAGAACTGCGGGTGTAGCAGAGTGATAATGCGCGACGTTGCCCGCGTCGAGATCGTGGGTTTGATCCCCATCACCCGCTCAAGAGTGTAATATCAACACATGTTCCAGGGTCGACGTGTCGTGGTCTGCATCCCGGCGGGGCGCTATCGCTACTTGCGAGTGTTGCTCCCGTACCTGTTGTCACCGCGCAATTCGCAGGTCATTGATGAGATCAAGCTGTGGGTCAACACTGACGTACAGTCTGATCTCGATTACTTCGCTCGCATGGAACAGACGCACCCCAAGATCAAGCGAGCCTATGCCGCAGGCGCACTCGACAAGTTGCTCTACGATGCGTCACGTGACCACTATCAATACAACAACTCAGTGTATCGCTTCTACAGTGACTGTGTCGAGTCCAACACCCTCTACGTCAAGGTCGATGACGACATCTGCTACGTGCACCCCGACTTCTTCACCAACATCTTCGCCAACGTCATTGCGCGCGAGAAGACCAACTTTGCCTGCGTGGGCAACGTCCTCAACATCCCATACACCAGCCAGATCCTGCAGGACCGAGGCACCTTCGACGACAAGTTTGGTCACTCGACGGGTAATCCGCGGTGTCCCTTCGCCTGCACTTCAGGCGACTTCGCCGTCGGCCTGCACCGTCAGATCCTCGACCTCATCTCAATCAATGACATCGAGAGTACCTACTTCGACTCTCACTACATCACTGGTCGTCAACGGGTGGGCACCATGGCATGGTCTGGAGAGAACTTTCAGACCTTCGGTGGACGAGTGGGCCCGCGGGATGAGGTTGAACTGACGACCCGGATCCCGGAGACCTTGCTCAAGCCCCTGTGGATAGTTGGGAACGCGGTCGTCAGTCACTTCGCCTTTAGTCACCAGAGGGCCGCCCTCGAAGATTCGACCAACATCCTCGGCAGATATTTAGCTCTGTCGATCCAATTGAACGGCGACATCGCCGCATGAGTTTGCGTCATTGGTGTAGTGGTAGCACGGTAGACTTCCAATCTATCTGCGTGGGTTCAAGTCCCACATGACGCTCGAATGAAGAAGCAAGTCAAGCACGCTCGTAGGAAGGTGACACAGGCACAGGTCGATGCCATGAACCGGGAGCTCATTCTCCTCGGTTCAAAGCTTCGCTATGCCGTCGACGAAGACGGACGCTTGTGTGTGATCGAAGATTACACTCACGACTGTTGGTGAAGGACTCGAGGATCGCTGTCAACAACGCCGACGTGATGGAACGGTAGACAACGCACACTCAAAATGTGTGGCCGAAAGGCGTGAGGGTTCGACTCCCTCCGTCGGCACCCTATGAAACGACCCTTCAACATATACCATGGCTGTCTTTCAACGCCGACGGCCATGGCACTCCCGGTAGGGGTCAGGATCCTTATAAGTTCCTGTGACGTGGGTTCAACTCCCAAGTGGCCGACGCCATTGTGAAAATTGGGCGCGCGGGTGGTACTATCCGTTCAAGATGAGTGAACAAGATCCTGTTGTCACCGCGTTGATGAAGGTGGTGCTCAAGCACGAGCGCTACATCGGCCTGATTACCACCCTGGCACAGGTGGCTGCAGACCACTGTCGGTTGCTCGAAGCGGCGCTGATGGTGAGGTGCGATGCACGAGACGTGTGCACTAGTGCAGCGACAGTCAAACACGTGTTGTACGGCATCAATGCATGCGATCACTGTGCGGCTCAAGTCATCGTTAACGCATCAGCGTTGAATGGTGAAGACCAGTGGTCTGACCTGCCCAACGCGGAGCAGATCAGGCGGCTACAGGATCACCTGTGGGCGATGACCCGAGATGAAGAAATACCCTCGACGTTGCAGTGATGCCCATGAAGAAGGTCAGGATCACCCTCAACGCAGGTTCCACGGGCAAGAAGTTCTACCTATTTCCCAGCGTCGAGGCCCTTTACTTGTGGACGTGTGCAATGGATCGCGGCGAGGCACTCGAAGTGCCGGGCATCGAAGAATTGTTGCTCGAACCCGCTGACTTCATTGAGGCTGAACTGCTCGGGTTCGAGTACGTCTATGATGACGCTAAACACCGGCGCTTTGACCTTGTCAGGTTGGGTCGGGCACACGGAACCAAGAATGCATCAGGATTGCAGATCAATGCACACCAAGGATGGGTGACTGGCAACCTGTTACCTTTGAAGCAATACTCCGACGCTCATATCAACATCAGGGTCATCAATCACGATGAAGAACGACTTGATCTAAGCACATTGTTCAGCGACGAAGCAAGCGAAGATTAGGCGCGCCCGTCACGCCTGTACTGTCCACATGCCCTCGACTTCAACGTCCTGTAGTGTATGCCCGGACGGGGGCGGAGATGTGGGATATACGCTGACCCAACGCTCTGTGATTGCTCCCGCGGCATAGTAACCGCTGATGACATAGTAGATAGTCGTCGTCAATACTGTTGGGTTGAGGGCACGGATGACAATGGCTGCGATACCATTGATCGACGCGTTGCTCTGGGGCAAGGCATTGCTGTTGAAAGTGCCGCCGAACGAACCCATGATTAGAAGTTGACCCCTGTCCGCGTCGAGTTAGTGCCCGGATTAGTGGTGCCGTTCCAAGGTACTGCGAACAGTGCGTTACCACCGTTGGTGCCGAGAACGGCGATCGTTGAACCGCTGTTAGCACTGTTGGCATTAGCGTTGAAGACCTCGGTGATGGAATTGACGTAGCCGACGAGGCCGAAGTCAGGACTCTCCCTAACTATCACCGGAATCTTGAAGAGGTCGAGCGTCGCCGATGTGAACTGTTGATTAGGTTCCAAATTGGTGGTGTAGAGGTTATTGGTGTAGCGATCATTCCTGACACCTCTCGTTGGGTTCGTCATCTTGGCATTGACGCCACAGACACCTCCTTGCACCGCTGTAGTACCAGCGGTGTCGCCGTAGGTGCTGGCCACGTCAATGTAGGCCTGTGAACTTGCTTGCGAAGCGAACATGTACATGGGCATGGGACACGAGCTGGTCGTCGACCCTGCCGTCAAATTGGGAATGACGTCATAGACGCCGTGCATGCCAAAGCTGTCGTAGGAGTTGTTGTCGGTCTGATCGATGACAAAGAAGAACGAATCGCGGTCAGCCAAGAAGTGATAACGGAAGTTGACGTTAGCGTTGGTAGTCGATGAGATGTAAGCGGCCATGTTGTCAGCGGTGGCGGCAAAGCTACCACCTTGGCCCGATGAACGGGGCAACACATGGAGCGTCGACGTTGACCCTGAACTCGGATTGTTCGATATGTTGGTCCACACCGGCGATGACTTATTGTCCTGGCCCCACCGACCCACCCCCGCAGTGCCCGTGCTGAACGTGGTGCCGTTCCAACAGTTGCCACCGTCGTCGCGCCAGGCGACCTGCCAGCCGAAGACAGGCTGATTACCGGAGTTGGCACCGAGATAGTGAGCAGGACCTCCAGGTGAGGTACCTGGTGCGTTGAGAAACGACCACTGAAACAACACGTAGTAATCGACGGCACGTGCCGAGATCGACCCATCGGGTGCAGAACCCGATGGAATCCTATAGACAGCCCAAGCATTCTCGCCGAAGGGTTTAGCTTGATTGTAAAAGTTAGTGCCGCCCGAAAAGTTGCCTGCAGCCAACGATCCAGTCTGGAGCGCGATCAATTGTGCGTACGACGAGCTCTGCAATGTCTCGAAGAACTGGTAGCAGTTGGTGAAGATTTCCTGCATCGACGCTGTGTTCAGCGTCGTGTTTGTTAAACAGTCTACGCGTCCTTTCCATGTCCCAGCCATTGTTACGTCCTCTCGTTAACTATCATAACCATTCTAGGTCAAGGCCAACATCAGTGATCGTACATGCCGTCCCACCCGTGTCGATCCACGCTCGCGCCGCCAAGATGCCTGAACCCGTCACTGATGACAATACTGGCGTCAGCGACACCGATTGTCTAGTCAGGGTACCCTGTGCGGAGCCCGTTAGGACAGCGCCGACGATGGGTCCAGGTGGAAAACGGACGATGCCGTTGTAGTCATACAGATCAACGTAGGCGTTGCCGCCAATGCCTGCAGGAGCCAACGACGCGCGGAAGGTGTAGTTGATGGTGTCGATCGACTTGTTGAGTTTGGTAGCATCGAAGTAGCACGAGCCCACCAGTTGTTTAGTACCCGAGTTCAATGTCGTCGTCGCTGCTCCGGCAAGAATGGGTAGGCCGTCAATGCGGTATTCTGTCGAGCCCGTCACTGACCCGCCGGCGCTGCCACTGATGATGACCTGTCCCAAGCTATTGGTGACGACGGTGACGTTGGGACCAGCGACGAGGTAGGCCAACCCGGTGTTCAACGTCGTCAAGCTGCCGCTGAGGCCCATCACCGCAGTCAGTGAGCCTGACACGAAGACGTCACCACCGAACAGCGCCTTGTTGCCGTTGTTGTGAGCGCCGCTGACGAAGAGGTAGACATCAGTGCCAATTTGTCCGGCCGTCCTACCTTGCGAATCGATGCTGACCGATGACGTAGTGTAGACGCCGTGCCCGGTGTCAGTCCACCCGCCTGCGGTGCTGAGGCCCTGACCGTTGGCACTGATCGTCAGGGTGCTGCCCGGGCCTAGGTCGGTGAAGACGATGCCGGTGCCTGCGGCCAGCGAACGGTCATTGGGCAATGACGCAGTGGTCGACAAGACGAGGTAACTGGCCTTGTCGTCACCCGTTTTGGTGTTGCCGACGACGATCTGTCCCAGTGAATTAGTGCTGATGCTGATGCCCGGGCCTAGGGGCACGATGAATGCCAAGCCACCCGACGTCTGGGTGATCGAGCCCGTCAGGCCACCGAGGATGAAGGCGCTGCCGCTGATGTAGACGTCACCCCCAAAGACTGACTTGCGGCCCGCTGAACCCGTCAGGCCGATGGTACCGCTGACGTAGAACCAGGTGTCGACGCCGTCCGTCGTCGCATAGAGACCCCGGGGATCAATCGCAATTGACGACGTGGTGTAGGCCTTATTGTTGCCGTCGACCCACACGCTGCCCCCACCACCCGTGCCACCACCAATTGCGGTGATGGTCAGAGAACTTCCTGGGCCACCGTCGACCAACGAGATGCCACTGCCCGCTGCCAGTGTCCGTGCCTTGAGGTCTTGCGCTGAACCCGACGCCAGCAGATACGATGCATAGAGGTCAGCACCCACCGCGCTGGAGACAATGAGATTGGGTCGTGACAGGAGCTGCAGCGACGTGCCACCCGATGACGTCAGGATCAGTGCATTGGGCAGTTGGGCGTCGGCGGTATAGAGGATGTAGTTCGCCGTCGGATCGGCACCGACGGACGATGACACATTGAACGTGGTCCCGCCACCGTTAGTGACTGACGTGCCGCCGTTGCCCGTGACGGTGACGACCGACGAACTGACGGTGACGACAGAACCCACTGTAGACGTTGAAGTACCGCCCGAACTAGTCACCGCAGTGATGGTGCCCGCGCCGCCCCCTGAACCACTGATGATGATCTGGCCCAAGGAATTGGTAGTGATGGCGATCGTGCCAGTGCCCACAATGAAAGGATTACCGGCAGTAGGTGTCTGCGTCAGGCTGCCGGTGATGCCGTTCATGAATTTGCCGGCGCCACCAGACACATAGAAGATGGTGCCTGGAGGGGCGAATGACGCCGACGTGACGACGGCGATGGTGCCCGTCGAGTAGGCCTGATTGCCGCCGTCAAACCAGATGTTATCGACGTATTGGGTGATCGACTGGGTGATCGACTGGGTGATGGCGTTGGTGATGAAGCTACCAGTGTTGATGATGGCAGTGCCACCGCCGGTGTTGATGTCAATTCGCAGCCTTTTGATGCTCACTGTCAGAGTGACGCTTGGTTCGACGGCAGCACCGAAGACAAAGGCCATGTTGGCAATAGTTGGGTTGGCCGACTGCACGTTGGACATGTAGGTGATGTCAGTGCCGCCGCCCATCATGCCCAAGGGCTTGAAGGTGCTCAGTGAGGGGAAGGGCCCGCTGCTGACAGCAGCATGGTAGAAGCCGTAGAGAGGCGGCTGCATCAGGTTGCTGAACTCCATCATCCAACAACCGTCGACTGACGGGGTGACGATGTAGAAGCTGCCGTCCTCGGGCCCGAAGAGCTGGTGGTACTTCTGTGAGGCGATAGGGCTGCCCACGTCGATCTCATAGTCCCAACCTCCCGAGTTTCGGGTACCATATGCCATCGACGTCATTGACGACGTGGTGCCGTTGTCGGTGGCAATGAAGACATAAGAGTTGGCGCCGTTGGGATTGCTCACGTTCCAGGTGCCGACGTCGACGAAGACCCTGATGCATGTACCCCAATCGATGAGGTTGCTGATGTTCGCTAGTGAACAACTGAACAATGGAGCAGTGCGCTGTTGGATGGTATACGCCGAGAAGGGTGTATTACCGATGGGATTGAAGACCATACCGTCGGTGGTGCCCACGGAAACGTGGGTCACCTCGTGACTGCTGTTGGCCTTACCCCAAGTCAGTGACTGTCCTAGCGAGTTGGAGCCGATGCTGTAGTAACCGTCGGTGGTGAAGCTGGCACTGGCCATGGTGGTGAAGTCGATGTCCATCACCGTCGTCCAACCTGAACCTGTGACATTGAAGATGCCACTAGCACCCGCAGAACCCGTGGGACCTGGCGCGCCAGTGGTGCCTGAAATGAGGATCAGCGCAGTGCCGCCGCCTTGGTCAATCGCGGTGACGGCCGAACCACTGAAGTTGAACGTGGTGAACGAGGACGACGAGAGTAAGGTGCCCTGATTCTCGACCTTGATGCTGCCCCCGCCACCCGTGGCAATCGAACGCCACTGTCCGCTGAGCCAACACAACATCAATGAACCGTAGGCTGTCGTCATCGTTTGCAGCGCGATATCGTCGATCAATTGGTCAGGCGCACCCGGGTAGACATTGATGTTCGTTTGTGAAGCAATGCCCGACATGTCTTTGACAATGAGTAGTTGGCCGTCGCGCGGGTTCGGTGGCAGGTAGGCATTGATGTTACCTGCCGTCGGCGTGGCTTGAGTGACGATGCCAGCGAATGACACATCATTGGAGACGTTGACGACGTTGTGCGTACGATCGACACTGTACTCGGCGCTGTTGAGCGAGAAGCGACCCAACAGTTGCAGCTCGGCTGGGTTGCCGAGCAGGCCGATCTGCATGTCCGCAGGTACAGCGATCCTCGACACTTCACCCGTGTTGACGTCACGGACACTGATGAACAGTGACTGCTTTGCGTGCTCGAGGGTGCCCGGGTTAGCTGCCATGATCATTCATCACAGTGTGATGTTGCCCTGAGGATCCTGCGTGATGGTCGTGATCGACTGATTGAGTGTCTGAACGTTGATAGCGTTCCTGCTCGTTGGAGTGTCCTCGATGTACGGAAACGACGAAGTGCACTCAAAGCTCAAGTTGTTTGACCATGTGTTGGCGGGATCCGTTAGGCGCCCACCGGTGCCGATGAATTTGACAGTGATGACGCCGGGTTGGGTACCTTGCCTAAAGTGTGGATCCGACGGAGCGTTCTCGGGTGACTGGTAGTACTTGGCGTAGGGACGTTGCTCCAACATGTCGCGGAATTGGCCGTACTTGTTGCGGCGCCAGTAGGCCTTGCTGAACGTCGGCAGCCCACTGTGAACGCCGTACTTCCACCCTCTAATCTTAGGTGAGTAGAGGTAGGTGTTGTTGTCGGTCTGCACGTGGGTGCCATCTGGGTGTGGGCCGGCCTGATCACGGAATTCGGCAAAGTGATTGGTACCCAACAGCGATACCGATGCATCGAGGTTGGTGTACAGGTTACAGGTGTTGTTGTCACCAAAGCCGAACAGCGCGCGGGCCGCGTCGGCAGACGGCACTGATCCTGTCGTGTAGTAGCCGAAGCTGTTGGTCGACAACAGGTTGACGTCAGCGACCCACTGGTTGATGACGGTACCCGACAACTTGGAGATGGTGCCCGTCACGTTGGTCAACGCCGTCCCAATCGTCCCCGGGCCGAAGAAAAAGCCAACCAGCGCCGCCGGTGCCGAAGGAGATGCAGGTTGCGGGACGATGATCTGAAACGGAATGCCAAAGATGATGACAGTGTTGATCACGGGCGCGGGCAAGTACAGGTTAGAGACGATGCCAGTGTAGAAGTCGAGCTGCCGCGACACTCCCAAGTACCGAGGCTCAAACGGGTAGGCCTTCGTCCAGTTGCAATTGATGATGTTGCTGAACAGTGAGGCCTTGTCGCCGCTCAATTGGTCAAACCAGATCCACCCGATGTTGGTGGGACCGATGGCACCGCTGGCGAATTCTACCTGTTGCGGGTTACCGAAGATACTGGTGGGGGAGATGAAGATGCCTGTGGCGTCGGCGGCAAAGCAATCGTCGATCTTGGGCATCATTGAATCATAGAAGCGTTCGGTGTTGTCGGTGAATTGTGACAACCTGACTGACCCAAACTGCTCCCACCAGGGTTGAGTGCGGTAGGCCTTTGATGTGTTGAGCGCGAGATCGGTAGAACTCGTCGTTAGTGTCGACACGTTCTGTGAATTGATGATGCTGAGCATACGGGTGCGGTTGCCTTGAATGAAAGCCGCCGAACCCGAACCTTGCGTTGCCGGCGTCGTCAACGTCAATAGGTTGCCCACCATGACGTTGTCGGTAAAGCTGCCCGTGTACTCGGCGCGGTAGGCCGACTCGAACTGGTCGAGGACGGGCTCGGCACCCAACAGTTCGTGGATGTCATCGGACGCCAGAGGTTGATTGAGGGTGTCGTGGTACTCGGCACCCGCTTGAATCTGACTGCCGTACAACGTGACGTTGATGGTGCCCGCGCGCAGGGTGACGTCGTGGCCCGTGGCGCCGAACGTACCTGAGAATAGTGGTGCGGCGATGTTACCGTCACTGTACAGAACGGGACGCGTCTTGGAAATGCTGAGGATCAACTTGTCGCCCGGCATCACCAAGTACGGCGACGGAAAGTGGGTGACCATGGAGATTGCGGCGTATGAATCGATCACTGAGATGTTGTTGTTGAGTGCGGCGGTGATCTGTGCAGGGATAGTGCCCGAGATGTAGAAGGGATTGGGCACGGTCAAGCCCGTTTGATCGGTTAACCCCTGCAGGGTGACGTACTCATTGCCCAAGACACTGCGACCCGACTGATCAAAGCCCGTGCCGGCGCGACCGAAGGGAGAGATGTAGGCATAGATCGTCTCTTGTTGCACCGTCACTGACCCCGGCGAGCCCAACACCAACGTCGGAGTTTGCAGTAGGTTGAGGGCACCCACCTTGTTCTGCGCACCGGTACCGTTGAAGAACCTGCTGAATTCCAGCGTCGGGCCGACCGCGCTGAGGGCCTGTGCTGTCACCGCGACTGAACCCGTGAAAGTGTTGCCCCCGACCGGGACGACGGCACCGGGTGAAGAACCTGCATAGTGAACGAAGCCCACGGGCCTGAGTTGAAAGTTGGAGTCGAACGCCGGAAAGTTCGACAACACGACATTGTTGATCATGTCGTTGGAGTGTGTCAGTGTACCCGTCAAGATCAGGTCACGAAGGGCCGGCGTCGATGAATTCTCCGACAGTTGAACCTGTCGGAACAGCGCGACGGTGATGCCGGGACCACCAAAGTCAAACGATGAACCCACCTGATCGAGCACGCTAAAGCACTGTGTGATGTCAGCGAACCAGCCGGCGCCCATCGCCAGCGGAATTTCAAACACCGCCTTTTCGATCAGGAAAGGTGCGTTGATGGGCAGGGTGAACGTTTCGGCCGGCGTGGCGGCGTAGCGATCACAGTTCCTGACGCTGTTGGCATATGATGTGCCAAGCACTTGTGCGCTCAATGTCGGATCCCACGTCAGACCGATGTTGGGATCCGACTGCAGGTTGTGGGTGATGGTACCCGAGGAGATGATGTTGCCGACAGGACCAAAGCCCTTGGAGTCTTCAATGATGCCGAGACCTCCACCCGAGAATTGAATGGGATTTGTCCAATCACCGCCCGTAGATCCGGGTGACGGGACGCTAGCCGTCAGGCCGAGCACGTAGCTCGAATTGAATGGCACTTCCCAACACTTGGTCTGTGCATTGTAGTAGTAGATGCTCGACGTCAGGCCGGGCATCACCACCTGCGTGTTGACCGGGAATTGTACCCTGACCTGCGTCTTAGACTTCAATTGCTGATCGAAGTTGGCAGCAAACGTCGCCAGGCTCGAACCCGTAGCATAGAACGACGACGTCAGCGTTGCTTGATCTTGTTCGTACCTACGGTCCTCGTTGAAGGCTGGCATGGAGGTAGGCGGCAATTCACCGACGTATGCATCGATGGCGCTCTTGACGACGCTGCCCGTCACCAACATGTCATTGCTGAACAGGTTTTGCCGCTCGAACGTGCCGGGAGCGGTGCCACCAAAGAAGCGTGGCAGCGTCGTCGGATAATTGGTGATGATGCCGCCTGCTTTGCTGCTCCCGCTGCCTGAGACGGCAAACGTCGTAGTGTACTGCGGTGATCGACGATCATCGAAGCCACCCAATGACACTCCCAATCGATCGTCTCCCGTCCGTGCGACGAGGGGCAATGACAGCCGCGAACCCAACTTTCTGACCGACGACCGAGGCAATACTTGGCGCCTGTTGACGGGTGGTGAAAAGGTGAAGACGCTGCCCGCCGACGTCAGGCCGGGCCAATTGAACTGTGGGCGGAGGCCAATGACATACGACGCGCTGGCATTTGCCTCTTCATTGCCCGGGCCCAAGACGTCCATGAACGACGCATTGTACGTGAAGCCCCCGTAGATGTATTCCTGCCGTGACCCATCGAGGTAACCGAGGCCCTGAGCAAAGTCACGAAAGCGGTTGGTACCATTGGGCATGAAGATACCGATGGTCGCGCCCTCGAACGTGGAGTTAGTCTGTCGGATCGACGTGCGAGGAGTGTACCTGAACTCGATCGTCCCATTCTCATAGATGACAACTTCGTAGGAGATCACCGATGACGCATCGAGGATGTTGTAGTAGTTGGTGATGACTGACCAGCGAACGATCAGGCGGCGACCCTTCGTCGACCTAACGTCTTGAAAGTACCTGACGCCGAAGGCGGTGCCATTGACGTGAGGATCCATCGGTTCAATGCCGTACTTGAGGTTGTTGACCTTCTGCGTGGAGTAATAGAGACCCAACTGGTCAGGTGTGCTGGCAATGTTGCGGGAGTCATCGAACCACGGTGCCAGCAGCACCGCCTTTGAAGTAAAGGTGGGCTTGATGAATGGGTTCTGCCAGATGCCGGAGCTGATCACCTCGTTGGCAGCAAAGGTCCCCGTTGTCGGATCGACCAGTACCATCCACCCATGATTGACGACGACGAACTGTTTGTAGGTGATGCCGTCAAACAAGAAGTCAAAGCCGATCTGAAATGGGCCGCCGACGGCATCGCCCGAGAAGCCCACACCAGGATCCTGATAACCTCCCAGTGCCGGCGAACAGGGCGTGAATCGATTGTCAGTGACGTTGGTCAGGCCCGCGCTCTGGTCGACGACACGCGTCAGCACATAGTTCTCAAATCGGCGCGAAGGAGGCGTGCGGGTCGATGTGGGTGTGCCTACCATGTCAGTACGTCATCCCTCCGAAGGACAGTGAATCGGTGCCATTGACCACAACGTTATCATACCACCACCCACACGTTGCAGATCGCTGATTGAAGTGAATGTAACTATCAGTTGACCCGGTCATCAGCGACAGTGCACCGACGAGCGACGAATCTTCCGACGAGACGGCCTGATTATTGCGGACGTAGCGGGCATCGACAAAGGCACCCACCGCCGAACCGCTGACAACGTCGGCCGCCGGCGGTGCAGCAAGGACTTCAATGATGCTGCTCGATGCCACGTGTTTGACGCCACCAACGATGGTAGTGACGAAGCGATGTAGGGTGATGTTCTGTCCATTGTCGCTGAAAGGAGGCTGGTGCAGGCGCGTGTTGTAGTAGTCAACGGTCCTGACTTGGTCGGATCCACCGTTGACATCAACGTTGCCGGAACCCGCCTCGCCGACAACGAGGTGAGGGTTTGACGGCACATCACTATTGTAGAACGATGGTTGTAGGCGAATTGCCAGTGGCTCAATGGTGCCATTGAGGGTGGTGTAGCTGATGTCCTGTTGCGTGCGGTACCTGACGACGCCGTCAGTCGTCTTGACGCTGGGCCCGGTCTTGTAGGTCAGTGAATTTTGTGCCGGGGCAGGAGCATTGGGTGCCGTCGGCAATGCTTGAATGGGAAACAGCACGATCGGAAAGGTCGGACTGTTCTTGACGACCGACGACGGAAAATTGAAGTACGACGTATCGTTGTCTGCAAAGGGGTTCGACGTGGCGGGACCCTGTTCGCCGTACCACGTCACCAACAGCTGGTGACCTGCTTCGCCTGACCACACCTTCGCGAAGCCTGCGTCGTGCCTCTTGAGCTGCGTCAATTCAACGCCTTGGGTGTAAGCGTCGATGGCTGACGTGTCGGTGCTGCCCGTCGCCAGGCCGTACGTCGGTACGATGGATCCCGACACTAGTGATGACGATAGAATCAGCGTCGTCTTCGACAACGGGATTGCAGGTGGAGTCGATTCATCGAATCCAGGATTGAAGCCGTGTTGCAGGCTCGGGTCGTAAAAGATGTCGAGGTCGTTTAGGAAGCGGGGCATGTCAATACTTCACGATCTGGCCGACGACCTGTTGTAGCAGGATGACGCTGTCGAGGTTGGTGCGGATCGAATCACCGAGATAGATCTGACTTGATAGGTACTCCTGCTTGTGACGTTCGAGCATGTGTGACTCGATGGTGAAATTGACGCCCTTGAAGTTGGTCTTACGCGGGATCAATTGCTCAATGAAGGTGCCGATCGATGAGTCAAACCAACGGAAGAAGTCGAAGAAGGCAGCAAAGTTCAACTTCTGCTTGATGCGATTGAAGTAGACGTTACGCAAGTTCTCGATGTCAGGATAATCGGGTGAGAACAGCAGATCAGGAGAACCCATCGCGTTGTCGAGCGAATCAAGGGTACCGAAGATGGCAATGATGTCGCGGTTCAATGCGTCGAGCAGCGAAAACTCCATGATGAACCTGACATCATCGGTGGGTTGTTCGCTGGGGTTGATCTCATAGACGGGTGCCAATGAAGCCCACGGCGTCTTCTGCACCAGCGCAAAATCCTGGTACGAGCGCGATCTGACCTTTTCATTGGTCGTCGCCTCGTCGAAGTAGGGACTGAAGAAGCTGAGGTCGAAGACCTCACCGACCACGGTCTCCGCCGTCGTTGGGAAGTTGGTGCCCACCAGGTGCAAGTTATTCTCGCTGAAGTCAATGAGGGTGATCGCTCCGGTGGGACCAAGGCTTGCCGTTGCGTTGGCCGTCCTAACGTCCTGTTTCACCATTGCATTCAGCCTCATCTTACCCCATGAGCCTGATTGAGACGTCACGTAATTCCAGTTGGTCAGTGGGTCTTCAACGCCGGTTGAGCTGTAGTTCCTAATGTGCTCTTCCCACTCTGTCTCATTCAACGCCCGAGACCAGAACCTGACATTGCTGAGCCGACCATTGAAAGCGGCACTGCGTGCTTCACTAGGGGCCGCCAGATTATTGTTCAGGAAGCTGTAACCTACTCCAGTACCGGCGGGAATGATTTGTGTGGTGCCCACTGCGAGGAACGGGCCGTGAGCGTTTGATGCAGCGTTCAATTGCGTGAAGGCGTTGACCTCTCCACGCGGCGCTTCCTGAAAAAATGAGCTCGTCGTCGTCAAGTACTGCACCGTACCATTGTTCTGGTAGCCCAATCTCAGGAAGTACGACGACGAGACGGAGCTGTTGAGGCCGTCGTCACCGCGCTGGCAACCAAAGCTCACGTTCCACCGATCACCATTGAAGATGCCGAGGGGCGGCGGGCCCGTGTAGACGTTGGGCACCGGCGTGTCGAGTTCAAGGCGGAGGACGGGTGAACCCGAGCCCGTCAATGCTCCCGCACAGACGTACAACACTAGCTTGGGTTGCACTGACGATGAGATGGCCAATAGGTTGGCAATGATGCCAGCACCGCCGTTGTTATTGCACGCCAAAGTGCCCGTGACACACAGCCGGGCCAGTGACTGCGTGGAACTGGTCTGCACTGCAATCGATGCCGGCGTGAACTTGACGATGCCTTCCCACGTCCAGCTACCTGACGTCAACAGGCCGTCGCTGGGCACCGTGGTACCCACGTTGTGACCCTTACCATCGATGACGAAGGTACCTGCAGGTGGTGGAAAGCCCGGCTCCACGCGTGAGGCTGACAAGTAAGGCGAGATCACCGTGCTGGCCGTGGTGAATTGCACCATTGCTCCGGGTTCGATCTTGCTCTCGCGGGCGAACGATAGCGCCTGTGTGGTCGGCCCGCCCACTTCGCGAAGTCGCATGATGTTGTTGGGATCAATGCCCACCGCGCGGAGGAAGGCCTGAATGCTGTACTGCGTGCCCTTGGAACGAATGACAGACGGCAGGTTCTTGAGCACCCGCCGCGTCAGCGTGTGTTGCACGTAACGCAGTGTATTGTCGTTGGTCGCATACTGGTCAATGTCGACGTTTTCACCCCTGACATACTGATCAATGTCAGAGTCGGCGAACATGGGTGGCATGAAAAAACCCGTGTTGCTGATCAAGTTGTTCAAGAAGTTGTCAGGGACGGTGTCAGCGGCAATGACGTCGCCAGTATCGTAGTCGACGGTTCTCAACGTGGTGAATGAATCAACGAACAACTTGATGTCGTCAAAGAAACGTGCGTAGATGTACAGCAATGACACCAAGATCTGCACGTTGCCCATTTTACCCTGGCCCGGCAACCCGTTGCCCGCGTAGGCTTGATTAGCAGTCCCCTCGGGTTCTTGAAAGCCATCCTGCATTGCACCTTCTAGCAGGTAGTGCTGTGGGATCAATTTAGTGATCAGGTTGGGATTCTCCTGATCGTAGGCACTGGCACTGGCCAACAGCGCTTGGTTGAGCGCAACGATGGGGGCATATGCCGGAAACAACACGGGGCACGACTCGGGTCGTTCGAAAGTGATGGGACTGAGCGGGTCAGCCGCTGCATTGAGGCGCAGCGTGCCAGTGAAATTGCTGATCAACGCGTGCAGTGAATTGCCGCTGGAGTCGAGCACAATGCCATTGATGACGTCTGATGCGGACAGCGTGATGGGCGGAGGTGGCTCATTGAACTTGTAGTACAGCACCAGATCGGTCGTCGCGTACAGTGCCTTTTGGGCATATGCCTGTTGTTGGGTGGGCGTCCGTGCCGAGAAGAACATGCGAAATTCGTCAAGGGTACCTGACAACGTTTGTGTCGGTGTGGTCGTCGTCGTGCCGAGGATGAATGCCGTCCCACTGCCGATGATAAAGTTTGAGGAATCAATGGCCAGGTTACCCATCTCGACCATGGTCGGCGATTTGGCGACTGGGATGCCTTGCAAAAAGGCCTCAAGGAAGGGCATGCCGTCATCACGGTTTAATTCGACCGCGATGTGGTTGAACTGGCCCTTGGTCAATTGAACGGGCACTGACATGTAGCTCGAGCCCGATACCACGCTAAACTGTGCGGTGACAGACGATGTCGATGCGGTCGTCAACAAGCACAGTGAGTAACCTTGCGTTGCGGGGCCCGCGGCGGTGCCCGACAACATCTGACAGACGACTTGGGTGCCATTGGCGATCGGCGGCAGGTACAGCTGCATCTCGAGCGTGAGGCTGGTTGAACCCGTCGGATTCAACACAGGCAGGCCCGTGTCGTTGGTCGACAGTTCTGGGAACAAGGCTCCTGCGCGGTTCTGGACGACGATGTAGGTGCCTGCGGTGGGTGCCGTCTCCGACGTCTGTGTGCCAGAAAACGTCAGTTCGCCGTGATAGACCGGAAATTGGTCAAACACCCACTTGTCGAAGCCCGACAGGTTGTCAAAGAACACCTCGGTCTCCTGCCGGGTGCCGTCGAACGGAAACCCATTGATGATCTGGTCAAAGGCCAAGTTGACCTTGGCTTCGGCCGCCATGAAGAACGTGTGATTCTGGAACTGCGACCAGTCAACGTTGAGCTGCTGCGTTGACTTGATCCCGCCAGCCGCAGCATCGTACTGAAATGAGGCGGTGCTGGCGATGTTAGTGTCGCTGACGGCCGACCATACCAGTGACAGAGGACGGTTACCCGCGACGGCGGCCCTCAAGAACGATGGAATGTAGGGGGTGGGCGTTACGCTCATGTGGCTGCCGTAGCTACGTATTGAAGCTTACTGCAATGCAACCACCTTGAATGGCGCCGAGACAGCCCGGTACAATTGTTGACTACCGTCGGTGATGATCAGGATGTCTATCACATAGGTGTGCCCAGCCGTCAAATTTGATGCGTCAAGTCGAAAGAACATGCCGGCTGAATCATTCGACAGGCGCGTCGAATTGGTCACGGTGTCAAACGGGATGGCAATGCCGGCGGTGTCGACGTCTCTGACTTGATAATGAGCGTCTCGTAGCACGATGCCCGGCAATTCAACGGGCAACCTGATCGCTGTCATTAGAGCGGGTTGTGTGTAGTCAAAGAGGTTGACCCGTAACACCGGTGCTTCCGATACATCGAGGGTGTCAACCAAGTTGTGAACAGTAACGTTGAACTTTCGAGGAGACAGTGATTGTGGGCCACGCTGTGGTGGGTAGGCCTTGATGGTGCTGCCCGTCAAGTAAGTGACTGCCCCATTGAGAGAGCCCCAGATCGGGGTGAAGGTAATGGAACCTGATGTCTGCCATTGCGGGAGCAGCAGGTGATCCGTCGATGAGATGAGGACTGATGCTGAATAGATGCCCACTGCTGGGTTGTGACCGTAGTAGTGCTGTGATCCCGTGAAGTACATCGACCACGTGCCGCCCGACACGGGCGTAGTTAGCTGTAACAGTAGGCTCTGCGAACCCGTCACTGGCGTTGAACCTGACACTAGGTTGGCAGGAGCCTGGCGGACATAATTGTAGAGGAAGAGGTAGCTAGGTGAGTCGAGGTACAGGTTGTCGGTGTCGTCTTGGATTGAGTCATCAAACCTGACCAACAATCGAGGTTGCAGGTCGACATTGTATGCGTCACGACTGGCGAAGCGTTTGACGAAGTAAGAGTGAGTGTCAGCCTCCAACGCTGAGTCGAGTGAGATCCTGAAGCCTGAGTTGGGGATCAACCCCGCCAACGTGGCTGATACCATGGTCGTCACGTCGACGTCGAGGTCTTCGGTGCCCTTGACGAAGAACTGGCTGGCGCGATACGTGGTGAAGTAGTCACAGTTGGCAGTGCCCCCGCCACCACAACCTTGAGATTGCCAACTACCACTCGCCATAGATGACGTCAAGTAGTTGCATGGATAGGTGTCAGAGTAGTACACCACGTCGCGACCAATGCCTTCGTCGAATGACGCCGACAATGGATAGACGACGACGTTGAAGTTAGTGGGGGTAGGTTGCCCGCCGTAGACGTCGAAGAGGTGCAGGTGACACGAGAACGACGGCGCCGAAGCATCGAGCAAACCTTGCGTCACCAGCGACTGTAACGGTGATAGATCGAACTGGATCAACAGCCTCGACAGTTCGGTGTTGGGCACCGATGAACTGCCGACCAGCGTTGAGGTGTACCCATACAACTTGAAGAGGTCGAGGGTCGCGGCGACGCCGACATTGGCATTCAATTGGGCTGCACCATTGACAACCCTGTTAGTAATGTACGTGTCGGCGAGGGGGCGGAGTGTTTTGAACATTAGGCGCTCACGGTCGCAACGATGTCAATTTCGGGATACCTGATCTCGAAGATGCCACCCGCTGAGGGGAAGATCAGGCCGTGGTGGGTATTGGAATTGACATCAAAGGTGATGTTGCTGTACTGCATGTTGTTGACAAGGCCGTTGATGCCAGTGAACTGCATGTTGTTGAGTGAAATGATGCCAGGCACGGTGTAGATGACGTTCCTGACGTTGTCGATGATGATGGGTTGATCGATCTGGAAGTTACCGATCTGGAAGTACGTCTGGAGCTTTGTCAGTACGTTCTGCAACACGATCTGTCGATTCAACGACGGATCAATCAAGACATCAAAGTTGAACGTTAGGTCAATGACGCGAGCGTCGAGAATGTCGATGGCGTCGCTGATCATGCGGTAGGGATTGAGGTACTTGATCAAGTTCTGCTTAAGCGTGTCAGGAGAGGTGATCAATTGCCCTTGAGCATTACGGGAGACAATGAATAGTTGCGTCGCCAGTGGATTGTTGGGATTGGACCTGACGCCGGCTCGAAAGACGCGGCCAAAGTTGGCTGGAATGGTGTAGACGCGTGCCAAAAGGTCAGGACGGGTCACAATCCGCTCTTGACTGTTGCGGATCGCTGGTACCAACGCCGTCAAGTCAGCCGAAGAGGGCGCATCGTCACCACCTGAGGCTTCGATCAAGTTGGTCACCTCGAGGCTACCTTTGACCGCCGCGGCGACCGCGGGCGTGGGGTTGCCCGGAAAGACCATGTTGAGCAACTTCACCGTCTGAATGCTGTCGTGTTCAACATTGTGACTGAGGCCACCACCGTAGCGATAGGTGATCTGGTACGTGGTGTTGGCCGCCGCAACACCCAACGTCGTCGTCTGGAGCAGTTGCTGCGGATTGATGGAGATCCGGGAGAACGTGGTGGTGTATGGAAAAGAGATGGCAAAGCTAGATGGGTCAGGAATGATGTCGTCGGTCAGCGTGTCAGCATTGCCACCGCCGAACGTCAATGTCGTTCGCCGAGTGTCAAGGGCCGTCGTGGCGGTGAAACGAAACGGCGCCGGAATGACCTTGATCGCGTTGGGGACGAGGTCATTGTCACCCGCGGTATTGGTGACGTTCTGGTAGACAACGTCATTCGTCAACGCATCGACCTCATAATAGGTGTTGCCCAATAGGTCATTGACGGTGACGATGTCAGACACGTTGGCATTCTGCAGGGTGATCTTGTTGAATGGAGTGAAGCCCGCGCCCACAATGATGTTCTCGGTCGTTTCCTGTCCCGAGATGCAGAGCCCGGATTGGGCCATGATGTAGGTTTGGGGCGTGCCATTGGGTGCCTTCTGACCGATCTTAATCGTCGCTGCATAGGCGCCATTTGACAGCGTCGCAGTGAAGTCAATGTCCTCAAGCAGGTTGAAGCTCGTCCCATTGTTGGCGATGAAGATTGAATTGGTCTTGATGATCGGAATGGCGGCAGGCAGGGGCCCAATGGCATTATTGATGTTGGCGGCAGGCACCTCAACGTAGACGGTGACCGGGACGATGGCGGGGCTGGCACCGACGATGGGTACGCCCGAAGTGTCAAGGATGCGTTGAATGTTGATGGTTTCGACGGCGGTGGAGGGATCGAGTTCACCGAATGCATGATCGATGTAGAATGAAAGGTTGTCCCCGACGATTCCTGCGAGATCGAGAAGGAGGCCCCCAAGGGATGCCTCCGAGAAGTCGCGTAGTCGATCGGGATAATATGTCCTCGCGTATTCTAGGAGTGTCGCGCGTAGTGAGTTAAAATCACGCGCAAGGTACTTGCGCTGACGCACAGTCTTTAAATCGTCACGTTGCAACGCCATGGTCACCCTTAAGTAGGACGTACGTTAGATCGCGTACAACGTTACTCGTGTCTTGCGGTTAAAGATGTTCAGGTTTGGGATGCTGAATGTGATTGTGATTGTCACCTGTGCGATGCCCGGCGTCTGCCTACCCGTGCGGTCGATCTCCGACAGGAAGTTGACGAGGTCGATGTAGGGCATCCACCGTTGGACTGCATTCTTGATGCGGGTGACGGCCTGTGAGTCAAAGTCATCGGGCGACGTTAGGTCGCTGAGCAGGGGTTTGAGATTGGCACCGAAGTCATAGAGGCCCAAGCGCTCGCCCCAGTTGGTCTGCAACAGGTTCCTGAAGTTGTCGACGACTTGGGTGCCGAGGTCGGTCGACGTCGCCAGCAGGTCGGTCGTCCCCAACATCAAGGGAGTGACGATGCCGATGACGGGCAGCGTGACGGCCAACTTATTGGCTTGCTGCGTCGCCTGGGTGATGCCTGATGACTTGAAGTTGTAGGTACCCATGGTGATCAGGTGATCGTTCCAACGCCAGTGACAGGGCCTCCTGCTGCGCCCGGAGGGGCGATCAGTGCGGTGGGCAATACGAGGGCTTGGGCGACGATGACGGTGAAGATCTGACCCACGACAGTCTTCCACTTGTCGAGCGCCTCCGACTGTACGTCAGACGGAATGTTGAGGGCGGCGACGATGGCTTGAGCACACTGCGCCGCGGCGGCATCATTGAGGGGCATGATCTGTAACTACCTTTCGCATCGTCATCACAAGAGAAGAATTTTCGTTGCGAACTCGCCATTAGTGGCGCCCGCGCCGTGCGAGCCGCCCATGCTGTCGACGATGGGTGCAGCCGTCACTTGACCCGAGCCGTCGCCGTTGCCGGTGATGGCCTTTGAACACAGGACGCTCAAGTTGGCACCGTCGCCGCCCAATTTGATGACGCCCTTCTTGGCGGGAGTGAAGACAATGTCGCCGTTGGTCCTGACGATGACAGACGCACAGTTATCGGGGTTAGCGTCAGGATCCTTGACGTTGCCATCGGCGTCCTTTTCCGTCGCCCCCATCACCAGGATGACCACGTCGTGCCGGGCGATCAACCTGATCTTGTCGGTCTTGACGCCTAGGGCACCCTCACCTGAACCATCATTGATTGCCGTCGCCGAAGAGTGTGCAGCTACCACGCTGTCGATGCCGAATTTGGCGTCGGGCTTGGCTTTCTGTGACAGCAGGACTCGCGTCCTGTCGTTCTTGAAATCAACGTCGCCCTCTTGGCCCGTCAAGTCCTTCTTCGATTTTCCTAACTCCTTGCGACCCAATTCATTGACTTCGGCCTTACCCGCCGTCAATGGAGTCTGCCCGCGGCCCACTACCACATCGATGGCCCCTGCTCCGCCCCTGATGTCACCAGCACATGGTTTGGGTACCATTCCCTGGTTGGGATCCGATGAATAATCTGAGATGGGCCCGGTGCGATCGGTACCCAGAATGATCAACGTGTTGTTGCTGCCTTCGAAGGCAATTTCATCGGGGCGTTTGCGGTATCGAGGCACCGCTTCGTACTGAATGATCTGTGAAGCATCGGACGTCGTCAACACCTTCTTGTAGGCATCGGGATCATCAGGTAGCGTCGCCGTCGATGGAATTGCATAGCGGTCGCCGTCCTTACTATTGACGACGCCATTCTTGAATTCATACTTGGGATCGTCGGTGCCATTAAAGACGTCGCTGAGGCCGGGCAAAAAAGATTGGTCGTGCTGTCGATCGGCGTGGGTGTAATTAAGATCCTCGACAAAGTTGGGTTGCACGATGCGACAGAACCAGTACCCGAGCTCATTGGACTTGGCATCAGAGTGTTCAAACATCCCCCAAACGTGCTCTCCTGGTTTGGCAGGAAAGGCGAGGTGTGGCGGGAAAAACGGGTACAATACCATCACCTTTTCACTGGCGCCTGAGTCACCTCCCATCACCCGGCGCGCGATGATCGAATTTCTCGGAGCGACGGTCGCGTATTGGATGTTGGCGACCTTTAGATCGTGTTCGTAGTGCGATAGCTTGGTGCCATCGAGCGTTGCCGGGTCGCTGATGACATCGAGAATGACAAAGCGTAGGAAGATCGGAAAGCCCCCGGGTGCATGGTCGTACGCCGCCTTACGCCGCAGCACGTCGTCGGCGTTGCCTTCGGTGATGTGCTTGACCATCTCAAGCGCGTCATACTTGTTACCGGGCACCGGGTGACCTCACCTCGATACGTAACCTACGCACGTGGATCACGCCCCTTTGTTGATGCGATCGAACAGGTCGTCGGCGTCTAGCTCATTGTCCTTGCGTTCGGCTTGGGCGACGAGATCGGCGAGCTTGATCAGCTGGTCGTTGGCTTTTGCCATGCGTTCAATGCAGCTCGTCAGCGTTTTAGCGTGGACGGCGTATTCAGTGCTGGTGCTAGTGCTTTTGGCGTTGATCAGGTTGAAGACCTGCTTGAAGACGATGAAACTGTTCTGTCGATCGCTGATCGCGTTCTCATAGATGTTCTTCCATAACTCACGTTTCTTGTCGCTGAGGTTCTCAATGTCCTTGAGTAGGTCACTGAAGTCACGAATTTTTGCCTCAAAGTCACGTTCGGAAATTTCAACAATGGACGTAGGATTAGGATCAGTCATGACAATACTTAGGTGTAGGTGGATGTCAAAACAGCTTGAACTTTGGATCGAGCTTGAACCGACGGTACTGCTTCTTGATCGCCTGCAGTGTCGTTGTCAATTGCTTGGGTGATAGCCCACTTAGTTCACGCATGTAGAGCAGGATGGCACTCTTGCTCAACAGGTCAATGTCATCAATATTCTCGAAGATGGTAATAATGCTGTTGATGCACGCGAGTTCATTCTCCGACTTCACCTTGCTGCGGATCTCATATAGCAGACCCACCATCGCGTGCACCGACGATTGATTTTCAAGCACCACATCTTGACCCGGGATAGTGCAGTGATCCTCAACAATGCGCTGTTCATTGGCTGACAGTGCTTCGGGATCGTCGAGGCTGACCGAACGGCGTACGCGTTGATTCTTCTGCTTCGTCTTGATGATGAGCCAGTTCTTTGAAACTACATTGAAGTATGAGAACGCGTTAGTTCCTCTGGTCGAGTCAAACTTATGTAGCGTCTCGAACAGGAAGTTGATGCAGTCGTTCTTCAGGTCATCGTAGGTGTCGTGCAGTGAAGTGAACTTATGGATGTTGATCAGGTTCTCAACCAACTTCTGGAATGCCGGCAAGATGCTGGTGACGTAAAGCCTGTCTCGTTCCTTCTTGTCGCCGGCCTTGTCGGCGATCTGAAAGGCGACAATGGCGGCCTGCGTGCCAGCATTGAAGTACATGCGGGCGGCCTTGGCGGCCGCCTTCTGCTCGGGCGTCAAGGGAGGTGTAGCAGGTTGAGGTTCGACGATCATTGGATTGTGACCTTTGACGGCGACAACATTCTTACGCTTCATTGATCACCGGTTGAAAGGCCATGTTAGTTGATCTTACACCACATCGTCAGTCGTGGCCCCGGAACCGCCATAGGCCACGACCTTGCTGGCGACTGCCAACACGCTGTTGCGTGCCAGCTTGATGTCATGGATGACGTCTTGGATGACAGGTTCATCGCTGAGGACCGGGATTGCCGCGTGGTGAGCCAGCCGCGCGTAACAGTGATCGAGCACGTCGAGTGATTCTTCAATCTGATCGACGAGCTCTTCACGTTGGTCGCTCAATGCTAGGTTCTGCCTCACCGTCACCAGGTTCAACCAGGCTGAGCCCAACAGTAACAACGTGACAATGATGGCCCATGCCCACAGCATCAGATGTACTCCTTGAGGGCGGCGTCGTACTGCTTGCAGATTGCACTGAGGCTGTACTTCTCCAACAACACTGGTGCCAGTTCAGTCGCCCACTGCTTGGGAATGGTGGGGCTCTGCCTGAACTTCAACACGCGCTTCTTCACATCTTCCTCACTGGCGTTGGCCCATCGGGCGCCCTTGACGAAGATCTTGTTATCGATGCGGCTCGCGTGAACTTCGGCCAACTGGTAGTAGATGCTGACGTACTTGCCGTGCTTCATGAAGTCAAGGTGACCTGACCAGCCCGTGGCAATGACGGGTAGGCCCGACGCCGCGGCTTCGAGGATGGGGAGGCCATAGCCCTCGCCCCGCGTCAGAGTGACCAGTGCCTTGACCTTCGGGTGCTTGTACAGTGCAGCGACCTCACCGTCGGTCATGTCGCCGTGAAGCAGGTAGGCCTTGGGAAACTTGTTGCCTCGCCGTGACTCATTGATGACGCCCGTCAATAGGTTCTTCGTCAGACCGCGATCAATGAGGCTATTCTTACCGACGTTGGTCTTGAGGATGATGCCTACTTCGGCATCATCCTTGAACGTTTCACACAGCCACTTGATGGTGTAGAAGATGTTCTTGCGATCGCTCTCGGCGTTGGCGCCCGTCAGCTGGCCAAAGACCAAGAAGTTGAAGGGGGTGTCAAAGTCGAGCGCCAAGTCAATCGGAGGTTCGCTGATGGCGGTGCTGTAGGCCTCAGGAATGACGTAGAGGGGCCGCGTCACCGTGCCCGAATTGGTCAAGCACGCCTTGGTGTGCTGTGACGGGACGACGACAGCAGTCATCTTGTTACATGCGGCGACCCACTCGGGATTGCAGCGGTCGGTCTCGACGCCGGCGGTGATGCCGATGTTGATGGGGGCAAGGGTGGGATCCCATTCATTGGGAAGTTGCAATTGCACCGTGACGTCGGCCTTGGTGTCGAAGGGCACGCTGCGCTGCATGATCTGTCCGACGAGGCCTCCGTGAAGCTCGGCGTCAATGAGCCAGGGTGTGTCTCCCCATGGCAGAGTACCAAACTTGACGTCAAGATCAGGACGAGACAGGAGCCACTTCGCCAGCTGGCGCGCGTGCACCCCGTAACCCGATTGTGTCAGTGAGGGTCCGCGAAGGAGGACGGTTTTCATAGCTCCACCTTACTCCACCTCGCCGGCCGCTTGCCCGCTTTCCACTCACTGACCAACTTAGTCAGTGACGTATCCCAATTAACAATCATCTGGTTGATGTTGTAGTCCCTCAAGGCATGTGCTCGGCACTTGATGCCTAAGGCGTCACGGCCCTCGGCACCCATGTCGTACACTGTCATGAAGGCCTTGGCCAGCGTTTCATGTGAACAGAAGTCCTCAAAGATGTAGGGCACAAGTTGATTGCCCACTAGCGTCTTGACCTCAGGTTCAATGGCCACTCCGTACTGCTCCCCCGTCTGATAGTCCTCGACCTGTCGCGTCAGGCCACCCGTCTTCAGTGCAATGATGGGCTTACCTGCCATCTTGGCCTCGAGGATGGGTAGGCCAAAGCCTTCATTGCAGCTACGATTGACGACGGTGTCACAGACGTTGTAGAGGGCGTTCATCTCCGGGAAGCCGATGCGATCCTTCGAGAAGATGACGTGGTTGCGCAGGTGTAGCATGTCGATGACGTGGTGCAGGTTCGGGCCCTCAGGATCGAGGGGATCAGAGTGGCACACAAATGACGCCTTGCGGTGACCTTCCTTCTTCTCAAGCGCGTCGAGGAACTGCTTGAAGGAGACGATGATGTCGGACGGCACCTTGCGGCGTGCATTGCGGCTGACGAACAACACGGTGAAGTGATCGAGCCTGTCCTTACCCAGGACCAATTCCTTCAAGCGTGCCTTCTCGGAGGCGGGCAGTGGGAAGAAGATGTTGTCGGGGACGGCGTGCGGGATGTAGTTGGTCTTGTCGGGAAAGCGCTGGTGGACCATGTCGTAGGTCGGGTAGTTGATGCAATTGACGAGGTCGATTGACTCGTAGATGACGCGATTGAACTCGGGCCACGGGGGATTGTCCCATAGGTGATTGTAGGCGATCGGACAGAGTTGGTGGATTTCGTCCTCAATCTCCCACACGTGCATGAAGAATCGTGGGTCAGTGAAAAGTAGTAACACATCGGGTCGTTCAACTGCAAGTACTTGTCGTAGGATGTTCTTGTTACCAAAGCCATCAATGGGTTTGATGATGAAGTCATCGCTGACTTTGATGGTGTCGTAATTCTCGTGCTTGACGGCACCCCCGAATACTTTGAAGCTGTACTTGCCGGTGTTGATGAGGCCTTGCGCGAGCCAACGGGACTGCGTTCCGACGCCCGAAGTAGACAACGGGTGATCTGCGAGCATCAGGATCTTCGTCTTCTGTTGTGTCATTGCGGCCCAAGACCTTTCGTGATCAGCATCATACTCAACTCTAATCCTGTTGTGCAGGTATTGATCTACGTACAGTGCGGCGTCTGGTAAAATTGACAGAACGTACAACTGGCCCGATTCTTCTTCGTCACCCCCGCCTTGATGCTAGTCAGCATGTTGTTGACGACCTGCAGCGACCGCCTCGTCGTCACTTCCCCCACTGACACCGAGAACAATTCGCAGCGCGCGCCGGCCTTAGCAGTCCGCTTCAACAGAACGAAGCCACACCTGACGTCCTTGGGATCTGTCCCCGTCTTGATCGACCAATAGTTCTTGTAGAGGATGATCTGCGCCTTGACCATGTCGTCTTCTTTCTTCTCGCGCTTCCACCCCCAGCCACACGTCTTCCAGTCGAGCAACCAGACCAGTCGCTTCTTGAACGGTCCATCACACAGGATGACGCCGTCAATGTAACCCTTGAAGGCATGCGGGTGGCCCTCGATGGGTTCATAGAGGTAGTGCTCGGCGTCGATGAACTCCCAATTCTTGAACGTCGCATCGAGCCACGCAGGTACTTCGGGCAGGATCGCCAATCCCTCCTTGCCGAACTGCGTGAAGGCATCGGTGGTGTAGTCACCAGGCAATCGGACGGCGTGCTCGGTCCACAGCTCTTTCAACTTGTCGAGAAAGATGCGCTTGACCATCTTGCGGGTGCGGAGGTAGTGCTCGCAGGCCGCGTGCATCGCCGTGCCGAAGTCCATGTGGACGCTGGGTAGATCGGCATCGATGTGGTCAATGTGCTGCAACTTGTGACGGTAACTGCATTCCGCCCAACCCTTGACTTCGCTGAAGGACACGTGCAGCTTACCCGTGGGCAATAACTCGAAACGCGACGGATCAATCGTTTCAGGTACCGCGCCGTCTGCACCAGCGACGATGTCCTCTGGTTCACTCATCCCATGATCTTATGCCACGTGCACGTCGAGTTCAACGGCCGCAGAACAGGCCTTCTCGCTGCATTGCTGCCAGGCAACGGTCGACAGCACCGGGCTCGCCGCCACGCTTGTTGGCCTCCTCGAGACGCTCGGCACAGCGTTGGAGGTGTTGTGCCTTGATGCCGTTGAGCAGGCCCGTCACCCACCACTTGTTGATGAGTTCAGATCGTTCTGTTGTCATGCGCTCCCGGAGGGATTCGGACCCTCGCACATCCGGTTGAAATCGGACTGCTCTGCCACTGAGCTACGGGAGCAGTGATCTATGGCTTTCGAACGATGAGACTTGCTCGCGCCGCATTGCGCCGGAGGAGCTCTGCATAGAACTCCTTCTTCTGTGATCGCCATTCATCTAGATAGACGCGCTCTTCTGCAGGACGCCATGGGTTGACGTCCTCACCCGGTGATATGTAGTCGCTGGTCGTCGGTGGGTGCTTGAACTGCGCGAACAACCAGTCGAGGCACCACTCGCACAGCGAGAAGGTGTATGACGTCGAGTCGTCGAGTGCGCCACAGCCATTGCCCGGCGTCGAGTCGTAGCCCCCACTGACGGTGCAGTTGATGAGGCCCATGGGTGATAGGGCATTGTCGGCGTGGTGCGGTGCCGCGCAGGCTTCCCCACACAGGTTGCAGGGAGGTAGGGGCTTGGTGGGCAGCAGTTGTTTGTCGTCGCTCATTCGTAAAGTCCATATCCCCCGATGTTGATGTTCGGGCTTTCGTCTTCAGTGACCTTGTACTTGAAGTCAGGATTGCCTAATTGGGCGATGCGAAGCCAGAGCTCGGCGAACGCCCCACCGTTGTAGTCAAACGAGAGGTTCTCATCAAGCACCTCGACGAAGTCATTGGGATCGATACCTGCCGCCTTGAGCTTCTCAGCAATTTCGGCAGGCATTGCCATGTCTTCATAGTCAGCACACACATCGTCGGTCAAGTTGAACCCGACCTTCTCACAACCCTTCTTGTACGCCTTCACGACGTCCTTCTTCTCGAGGTTGCTGATGATGGTCACAGTATCAGTCCTGGAGTGACCATCGTGTGAATAATCACCCAACACTAGGTTGATCGTGTGCTGTAATTCCGGGTCCTTGCTCACGCCAGCTCCTTCAGGGCCAGCGGCAGGCCCCTGCACAGTTCGACCGCCTTCGGGTGAGGTTCGATCGCAATGGCGGTGATCTCGCCACCCACATCGGGCTCCCGAAACACCGACCACCTGAGGCCGTGATCCTTGGCCCGAGCGATCAGCCGCATCAGCTCGACCTCGTCGTCGACCGACAGCCACGCCAAGAAGTTAGAGTTGGTGAACCACTCGGCATCGAGGTCGGGATGGTCAGCGGTGAACTGGCGCAGGGCGTGCTGCGACTGCACCCCTTGGTAACCGGGAGCGATGTCCCTCCGGGTGACGACGAACAACTTATCGCCTTCCTTGATGGCAGTCACCTTGCTGCTCCCATGATTTTTTCGAGCAGCCTCACGACGCTCTGGCCGACGCTTTGATATGGTGTAGTCGCTGTTCGATCGGAGGTAGACTGAGGAGTCTGCGCGAGACACGGGGTTGGCTGCATAGGCGGCGGTGTCGCGGGCGACATTGCAGACGACGCAATCACAGTTAGGACGGTGGGCTTTTGCGAAGCGGGCAGCGAGCCCGCGGTCAATGATGCAGTCATCGCAGTCGCACTCGGCGAGGTGGAAGCCGGGAACTTTTCGATGACCCACTGGGGTGGCTTGGTGCCGCCCTGCTTCACCCACCTGCCCACGCCCCCGTCGAGCAGTTGCTTGACCATCTCGAGGTCGTACCTCACGTACCCTCTTTTTGAGTCCCACATGTTGTGTTGGTTGATGATGTCGAGCACGTACTGTGCTTTTGGCTTGTTGTTTGCTGCGCATTGTTCAATGTTGTAGTAGGGGACGCCTCGGAGAAAGCCATAGGCGATCAGGTGATGTCGACAGTGAACGCCCAACGCTCGCTTGGTGTTCCACAGGTCGTTCTTGCGTTTGCCTGCAGCCTTGTGAATGCGTGATGAGATGGTGAAACCCGTGGCTTGAAGACCACGAATTTTGGCCCGTAGGACTTGGAGACCGATGTGATGTGCCATGATGTGAACCTCTTGTTTGAACTCTCGAGTGACGGTGCTTCAACGTGTGAGTTGGAGAAACCGTCCCGAGGGAGGTCCACGTGCCCTAGGTGCCGCGCATTCAGCCGCCGAGCGTGGCGCTACGTCGTGTCTTGATACCCATCTTCATGTGAATAACTATACGGTCAACGGTGTTGATGTACAGGTCCGCTAATGCTGATGATGTCGGAGCGAAAAGCGCCGTCAGCTAGCGGTGGATCACGGTCATTGCTGCGCTTCAACTCGTCCTTGAGCCACTGCCAACCGTGCAACTGCACCACGGGTTCATACGGGCTGGGGTCGAGGATCAGGTAGCCCCGCCGATCGCGTGCTAGGCAGGCGATCCAGTGGCCCCCACCGTCGGCACCGTTGACATTGAAGATCAGCGCCTCACCCCGGGCCAACGCCTCGTCGATGTGACGTTTGGCACCGGCAATGGTGGGTACAATGACGTAGTGGGCTCCAACGTTCAGCCTCATCGCCGCGAGCTCCAGGTGACGGTTGGTGGTACCCCGGCGGGTGGCCATGGCATGCCGTGCCACTTCATAGGGGTCGATGTCAACGCCCCACTTCAACAGGCAGTAGCGCAGCGACCAGGGCCCACATCCCCACTTGTTGGGCTGGGGCTTGATGACGTGGCCGGCGATGCGGAGCGGCTTCTCGGGAGTGCCGCCACCGACGTGGTCGTACAGCTCCACGATGAAGGCGTTCATCAGACAATGCTCCGCATCCAGGGTGGCGGAGGATCGATGCGGGCCCCGGCGAAATATGTCGCGGGAGAGCTGATCATCTTCGTCATCATGCCGCACAGTTCGTTGTCGATCTGACACGAGTACAGGCCGTTCTGCAACTCCTGCGCGCTGTACGTCGCCTGCCTGACGTGGTGACGGGCATTGCAGAGGTCGAAGTCGGCGTAGTGAATGTGGAAGTTGTAGAGGCGCTTGGCGTCGCCCTGTTGGTCGCCCCCACCCATGATGCGTTTGCCCCCGTTGACGCCGACGAGGTCGTGCCAGCCGCGCCCCCACGTGGGCACCACCTTCCATAGGAAGGAGTTATCGAACTGTGGGCACCTGATGAAGGTGCTGCGCTGTGCCAGCAGCTTGCCACGGGCCGGGTCAAAGGCGGGCTCGGTGAGGGTGTTGTGGGTGACGTTGTAGCACGTCAGGAAGCGGTAGGGGTCGACACTGTTCTGCACGAAATCATCGACGTACTTACCGAGGTCACAAGCGTGTTGGGGGCCGGGCACGATGACGTCGTCGGGCGACTCGCCGAACAGCACACAGTCATAGTCCTCGAGCAGGCGAGCGATGATGTTGACGATGTAGACGTTGTTCTTGCCGAATTCGACGGCTCCCGGAGCGACGACGGTCAGGCTGACACCGGCCTGCGTGCACAGGTCGTTGGTAGCGTCGAGCGAGCCGTCGGAGTGGACGTGGAGGTCGCGGGGTTCGAAGAATTGCGAGTAGTGTGGAAGCCAGAATCGCTCGAGGAACAGTGCCTCCGACTTGACCTTGGCGAGCACAGCACAGCGTCGTTTCATGGGGCCTCCTTGTTGGCGCGATCGAGGTCAGCGACGGTGTCGATCGCCGTCCACTTGGTCGGAAACACCGACGATACCTGCAACGCCCAGTGGTTGATCAGTTCCCGCCACACGTCGTAGAAGTCGGCAGAGCGCCATGTCAGCGCCTTGACGCGGGCCGGATTGATGATCTGAATGCCCGAGCAATAGACGTCGGTCGGTTCGGTGCGGCTGATCTTGCTCACGTAACCGGGAGTGTCATGGAAGATGTAGTCGCCCGCTAGGCCCTCGACGGGCCGCGCCGGCACCAACATGCACAGTGGCTGGCCCCGGCGAAAGTAGTCGATCTCCAACTCGGGTAGGTTGATGTCGGTGACGTTGTCGCACGTCAACACCAGGGTGGGTTCGTCGAGGTAACCCAGAACGCTGTTGTGAATCCACCACGAGTTGGAGTGACCCGCAGTATTGACGACGGAGCTGATGCCCATGTCGATGACGTAGCGGCCCACCTCGCCCCCGCGGTAGCCTACGGTGACATGGACATTGGGCACCTGCTGCTTCACCTTGGCAATGCCGTGCCCAATCAAGGTGGTGTCGAGGTAGGGTGCCATGGGCTTGGCGGTGTGCTGCGTCAACGGCATCATCCGCTGGCCCCGACCCGCTGCCATGATGACGACGTGGTTGATCTTCACGGTAGCGCCGGTTGGTCGGTGAGCAGGGTGCGAATCTCGGCATGTGTCAACTTCACTGCGTTGGCCGACGAAGGGGCATGGACCAGCGGAAAGCCGGTGGGCGGTACGTGCAAGCCGATGACGTAGTACTTGCGAGCGTCCAAGATGACTTCACGGGCCCGTGACAGCTCAACATCATTGACCAAGCATTCATCGTCAGCATCGCCTGGCCGCGATTCTCCTTGCACCCAAGCACCTCCGAATAGTTCCGTCCATACGTTGAGTACGTCGCAGACCTGCGCTGCCTTCATAGGCTGCGACAACACGGTTCCACGCAGTTGTTCAATGTGACCGATGCAGGTAGTGACCAAGTTGACGGCATCGTCAACGGTGAAGAAGAAGCGACGCATCTTGGGACCTGTCGACACTACGTTGGCACCCATCGCTCGCCACGCGTGAAAAACCGATCCCGTCGACCATACCACGTTGCCGTACCGTACACAGGCAAAACGGGTCGGCGTCGGGTGCGTGTCAAGGCCACAAAACAACCGTTCCATAGCCGCTTTTGACAGGCCGTAGGTGCTAGTGAGTGGCCGCGACGCTTTGTCAGTTGACACTCCGATGACCAATTCGGTGCCGAAGTTGAGCGCAGTCCGTGCGACGTTCTGTGAACCCACGATGTTGACGTCTAAGCACTCCAACGGATGACGTTCTGACCAATCGACGTACTTGGTCGCCGCCGCATGTATGACGATGTTAGGTTTGATCTCATTGAAAACGTCACGAACCGAGTTGACATTGACGACGTCGAGTGGGTAGGCATCGCAGCCCGTCTGGCCTTCGGCCTTGCGTAGAGCCGCATTGTTACGACTGCCCAACACCACGTGATAATGGTCCTTCAAGGCCATGGCAAGGTTCCTGCCCAGGAACCCTGATCCACCGGTGATGAGGAGAGTCTTCATACACCAACCATACTACTCGAACACGTGGTGTTTAAGGGCGACCCACCAACACGTAGGGATGTGCAGCGTCGCCCTGTTCGAGCAACCGCAGGCCATTCGCCAACAAGAATGGAATGGCGGTACCGCCCTTGCCTTCATAGGTGCCGTCGGCACCCGGGTGGGTGTCATCGAAGAGGACGAAGGCCGTCGTGTGCAGCTTAGGGAGCAATGCCTGCGCCTGCTTCAGGTGGGCGAGCTGTGAATTGACGTTGGTGCGTTCAATGCCGTGGACGTCGCGGTAGCGTGCGGCTTGAGCCAGCACCTTGGGTACGTTCTCGACGCCAGGAGAACACCAGTCGAAGTTGTCGAGGTAGGCAAAGGCGATGGGCTTGCCGGTGAACAGCGTCAGGAAGTCCTCACCCTTCGCACAGACGGCGTTGGTAGTCAGCGTCTTGCCCCACGTGACGACGACAGGATCGAGGTCACAGGTATAGAAGTCGATGCCGCGTGCTTTGCAGAAGGCGTCGAGGTAGCGAGTGGAGCCCTCACCGCGACCCTGGTGCTCAGTGCCGATCTCGATGACAGAGACGCCAGTGATGTTGGCGAGGCACTCATCGATGAGTGTGAATTTAGCAGCTCCCATCGTCGCTCCACAACAACAAGAGCCGTCCACGCGCTTTTGAGGCACAATCGGCATACACTCGTTGTGGATCACTGTCTCGAGACCCAACAACCGCAGTGACAGCGATGCAACTGGGTCGAGATTCACTGCTTAAGCCCGGGTGAGCATAGTTGGCAATGTCACTGATTACCTGCAATGTTTGCACGTCGTCATTAGCAATGTGCAACACAACCTCAACACGTGACCTATCCGTGCACGCATTGCAGAGCCCATACAGTGACTTCAACAGTTGTTGAGGACGGTCACGAGTGGGCACTATGAGGGAGACTTGAGGTGTGTTCATTGTAGCTCCAGACATCAGTTCAATCCTACTCTAACACACGTGATTGATCAAGTGACATCTTTTAACGGCAAATGCCCGATCCCTTTCGAGATCGGGCACACCGAGACAAGTCGTTGAGTTTAGTTGCAGAGTGGTTGAAATGGGCCACCCGTGCCCGTGATGATCAGTGCGAGGCCGTTAGCACTATACGTGAACACGTAACCACCAGATGAAACAGGACACTGGTAATCAAGGGGATTCGCATCGTTCGAATTGTAGCTGCACGTAGTGCAGTTGGTGATGCCACCAACAGTGGCACATACTTGCCCGTTGTTGATGGTATATGTCCATGGACCACCGGTCCATGCCGTGCCAGTCTGATACACGTTCGATACATCCATGGTGTGATCACATGACACAGGCGTGTATGAAGCGTCTACCGTCACCTCGTTAAAGGTGAAGGTGAACGTCTGGTACGCGGGCACCCCCGACACCACGTTCTGGAGAATGACAGTCGACGTCCATGGCAACCCGCCACCAATCAGTGCCGATGCAGGAAGGGTGCCCGCGAAGGATGCGGACGTTCCCGTGTTGAAAGCGTAGTCGTCTTGCGCGAAGGTGCCGACGGACAACTGTGTCACGACGTAAAGTTGCGCCGGTGTGGAGCCGTCAGTGAAGACGGCGTTGCCGATCAATTGTATGACGCCGCCGTCGATGGCCTGTTCACTGATCGACGAGGTGTCGACGGTGTAGTCAGGGGCGAGGACGGCAGTCGACGACGAGGTGCTCGACACCACGACGTTGTTGATGTTGACGGTGTCAGTCACCGTCGTCGGGTTGGAGCTATAGACGATGGTCACCGTGAAGTCGTTCGAGAAAGTCGACTCCGACAATTCGGCGTTGGCATCGAAGGCGCCGAACGACACCGGAGATGACAGGAACGAGGCACCGAGTGAAATGTTGCCGGCATAATAGTTACTGCCGTCGTAGAGGTAGGTGATCGTCAGTGAACATGACGGGTCGTTGAGCTCGACCGACAGCGTCGCCGGGACGACGGATGACACTTCGAGGGGCAGTGACCACTGACCTGAACGAGCGGCACAGCCGACATAGTTGCCGTAGACGGCGTCGAGGGTGATGTGGCTCGGACCAGTGCTGTCGGCAGAAGCGATTGCGTGAACGACTTCGGCATGCGAGTTTGGCCCACAGGCGGCGAGCACCGCCACGAGGGTGAAGAGGATGACTTGCTTGATCGAGTTCGACATGATGAGTGGCTCCTTGGGGGACGTGAGGGCAATCCTCACCTTTCCCGAGCACCCATCCTACCTCAAACAGTCGCTAGTTTTCACTGCTTCTTGCTCACCGCTCGACCCGCCATTTTCTCCCAATCACGGTGTTCTTCAGGAATCACTTCGAGGTTTTTCCGCCACACCGCTTCCATGACAATTGGCTTGACATCATGCTGCTTTGCGACAGCAATGAGGGCATTCAGATCCTTCGGGAAACAATGCCCGCGTGCGCCAGGAATGCCATCATGACCTGGTGTGTCCATGTGTGTGCTACCCAGACGCTTGTCATACTTTGCATACTCAACAACTTTGTCAACATCAACATCAAGCCCGCTTTTATCAAGTGCATTGCAAATCTGCGCAAGTTCACAACTCAAGACGACGCGCACTGCCAAGTGAATGTTGGTATAGTACTTGACAAGTTCGCTGGTAGTGCTCGATGTCTTGATGATGGGCACGTTCGGGAAAGTTGACTGAAAGATCCGTTTGACGTCGTTGATCCAGGGTCGTGGTCCGCCCAAGACAATGCGACTTTGATTACGCATGTCATTGAGTGCATTGGCCTCGGTCAAAAACTCCGGACAGTGAATCACGTGGAGGCCCGTGCCCTCGAATTGCTTGTTCCACCGCTCCGTCGACCCGGGCGGCACCGTCGACTTGATGACAGCAATGCGGTCGACACCACCTGCAACCGCTAGTTCTTTCAGCGCTCCCTCGACGATTGATGTATCACAGCTACCATCTTCATACATCGGCGTCGGCACGCAGACGAAGTAGACGTGTGAGAAACCGTCGATGCGACTGCACGACTGCACCAGCTCGTTGACCGACCTGACGTCTTCCGCGCTGCAATCACCAGCCATCCGGGTGATTCGCGCTGGTGTTGCCCCGTGGGCCAACTTGCCCGCCTTATCGTAGACGTAGGCGGTGAGGCCCCGTTCGGCCAACACAGTCGTCAATGAACCCCCAACGAAACCTTGCCCAATTACCGCAACGCTCTTCGCACTCTTCATGCGACGATCATACCCCGCTCCACAACCAATGTTTCTGCTCCCACAGCCATTCGCCAATGCCCTGGCGATCTCGCAGCTTCATCCAGTCGTCCCTGTGTTCGATGAAGTCCGCATACGTCATGTCGTCCATCGACTTGCCCGTGGTGATCGTGTCGGGGTTCGCACCCACCCGAATCAGGCCCGAGCCAAAGTCCCAATCGGCGGTGACCATGTCGAGGTCACCGCGCTGGCGCAGCTCGGCGAAGACGCGCCATGCCGAGCCACACTTGACGTTGAGCAGGCTCTCGTGCTGTGCCGTCGGTGGGCTACAGTCATGGAGGATCAGGGTACCTCCGGGGGCCAAGCACGCCAGCGCATTCACTGCATCGCTCATCGCCTGTGCGTGGCGGTGATCACCGTCGATGAACACCGCATCGAACTTGTCGGTGTTCTGCGCGAAGAAGGCGTCCGACGTCATCCGGTGGGTGCCGCCCTCGATCATGTCAACGCCGACCTTGCGGGCACACTTGACAGCGTCGAAGGTCTCATTCTTGCGGCAACCGATCTCGAGGTAGCTGGCGTGCTCAAAGAAGTCAACGACCAGCACGATGAGGTCGGTGCGGTTGCGGCACGCGTCGGCGCGGGTGAACAATTGATCGTAGATCACGGCGGCGCGCTCGCTTGTTGTGCCGCCCACAGTGCCTTCAACTTGGCATTGTCAGTGGCAATGGCCTGTAGCAGTTCGGGTTGCCTCCACATGCCCTTCGTCGTGGGCCACCACTGCTTCGCCTCCATGCTGGTCTTGTCACCCGCGGCGATCAGCTCCAGTCCCACGTGCTTGACGGTGATCGCCGAGTCGCGGAAGACCTGAGGCAGGTCCTTGAGCACCTCAATGACGTAGGTGTCGTTGTGGGCCGACAGCGAGAAGTGGCCCAATGCCTCCCAGTACGAGCGGTGGACGATCGGGAATAGGTAGCTGTCGCGGCCCCGCGAGTCGACGAGGCCCGACTTGACGTAGCACAGCCTGCCGTCGTCGTGTTTGGCCAGCTCGGCGTCCCAAGCCGGTGTCAGCATCAGCGCATCGTCGTTCCACAGGAACAAGAAGCGTCCCTGTGCAATCTCACACAGGCGGTTGTAGTACAGGTGCAGGTCGGCGTAACCATTGCCCCTCGGGCCCACCACGACCGACACGTGAAACTTGCAGCGCACCGACCTGAGGCAATCAATCGTCGGCCGATCATCATCGTCGGCCCTCACCAGCACCTCGACGTCGGCCGCATTGGTGACGGTCTGCTCCAACGACGCCAACGACGCCTTGAGCTGGTCAACGCGGCCGCGACTGGGCAGCATCACTGACACCAGGCGGGTGCCGCTCACTTGGGGCCCTCACCCAACCTGATGACGGTGACACCCGGTCGATCGGACACGTAGCGGTGTGGGTCGATGACGGTGCTGTCCGGTGGATAGGGCCAGTCGGCGAAGACCTGGTGGCGAGTGCCGATGAAGTAGACGCCAGCGTCGGTGATGGGTGCGGCACCGTCGACGATGGGATCGACCATGGTGACGTGGACGCCGCGCTCGCGCAATACGCTCTGGAGCAGGCGAGAGGGGCTGCCTGTCACCAGGTTTGTCTCGGGCTTGAAGGCCTTGCCCATGATGTAGACGGGTGCCGAATTGAGGTGCCCGGCATTGAAGTCGGCGATCGCCTCCTCGACCAGGTCGGCGAACCAATCGGTCTGCTTCTCACGCGACAGCATGACGGCCTCGAAGAAGTCGAAGCCCATGTCGACCCTGCGGGCCAACCACGACAGGGCGATGTTGTCGCGCGGGTGGCAGCCCCCGCCGTCGCCCATGCCCGCTGTCATGTAGCGTGGACTGATCAGGCGTTCGTCGGCCAGTTTCAAGGCGTCGGTGACGGCGTCGACGTCGCAGCCCGTCTTGTGACACACCTCCATCAGGGTGTTGACGAAGGCCAGCTTGGTGCTGATGAAGGTGTTGTAGGCGACCTTGATCATCTCGGCGTTGTTGATCGTCGTCCGGTAGAAGGGCCGCTGGTGGATCGTCTTGTAGAACTGCTCGGCGAGCTGTGCGGTGTTGGGGTCATCGACGCCGAAGAGGACGAACTCCGGGTGAGTGAAGTCGTAGATCGTCGTGCCCATCGCGATGAAGGCGGGATTATAGCATAGCTTGATACCAGGATCAAGGAGTGGCCTGATTTCCCGCTCGATAGTACCAGGTAGAACGGTTGAGATGATGACGACGTTAGCCTCGGCCTTATGTCCATAAAGGCGATTGGTGTTGAGTGTGTTTGAGATCAGTTTCACCGCCTCCTTGAGGTAGGAGTAGTCGAAGTCAACTCGCTTGTGGGGCAACCGGGTGATGCCCTCATACTTAGCATGATGCGGCGTCTGTACCGCGACAAAGATGAGATCGCATTCGTTGATGAGGTCGCTCACACCGACCAATCTGATGTTGGTCTTATCAAGTAACGCCTGCGCACCTACCTCATGATAGGGCAATTTGCGGGTGTTGAGGGTGGTGACTGTCTGTTCCCCCGGATCATAGCCCATTACCGTATGACCAAGTTGCTCCATCGCAAGAGCACAAGGCAGACCCAACTTACCCAGTCCCATCCAACCGATTTTCATTGAGACCTCACGTTATCATAGTAAACCGAGCACGATGACGTGGATTCTACGTACATTCCGCCATACATAATCTCATGCTCAAGGCACAGCTACTTCCGATCGTCGAACAGCAATAGGATTGTTGATCTACGTGTGGTTAATACGACTGTTCAAGATCTACTAACTCATTCATCATCTCAACCATCGATGGAACATTGAGTTTCGCGTTGAGCGATTTGACAGTGACCAGCGATCGATCACACTTGACCGGCGTTATAGTTGGGATAATCGTCAAACCCAAGTCCCACGCCTCATTGATGAGGCAGATCAGATCGTGCTTAGTGATGACGTGTGGCGCATGAACGTGGAAGGTGCCGGGTTGGTAAAGGTCACCCACAATAATATCACGGAACGCTCGCGCCAACACCCGCGTCGTCACACCGTTCCAGACGTGGTTAGTGTAACCCTCAATTGTTTGCCCACGTTGTGACATGACCCACTCGAGCAACGACAACTTGCCACGTAGCTCGTGACCAATGATGCTGGTGCGAATGACCATTGCATTGCGGGGTTCGCCGCACGCCTTTGAGAGTCCGTAATCATCTTCTGCATCAGGGGTGTCGTTTTCGCTGTAGCCTCCGACTCGACCCGAAAAGACGCAGTCCGACGTCACGTGGATCAACTTGGCACCTACGTGCGTACATTGGGCCTGCAATAACCATGGAAAGATGGCATTGACCATGAACATCTCGCGGCGAGGGGCGAACTTGTTCTGCTTGATGATGCCGATGCAGTTGATGACGTAATCGACATCATGAATCATGTCCAAGGTAGGTTCCAGGGCGTTGAGTTGACTACGTCGGACAGCTTTCACTTCAAGCGTAAGTTCGCGCGACAATACTTCGACCACGGTGTGGCCCAACATGCCGGTGTTGCCCAGGACGATGACCCGGATCGTCACGTGGCACCCAAGACTTCGTGGATCACTCGTGGCACTGACATCCAACCCTCAGCAGACCGTATCACATCGACAGACGTATGTGCAATATCATCGGCTTCGGTGCAGCTCAGTGACGCAATCCGGTTAATTGATGCGACAGCACTATCAACGGTAGTGAAAGGTACGATCAACGGAATCCTGCCGATGCCCCACAGGGACCCCTCGTCGTCGGCCTCGCGCATTGAAAAACACCCGCGCGCGGCGACTTCAATGTCGCGTTGCCACAGTGCGTTGTAGTCGGTGACCCGGCATTGACCATGGCCCGCGTCGATGAGCCAATCGATCTTATCACACCTAATGACCAGCCGCGACGATGATAGTAGCTCCAAGTAGCGCGCGAACGTCGGTTGCACGGGCACTACTTCAACGTTGATGCCGCGCTGTTTCAATGCATCAAAGAAGGTCACGCGACGGGGGTACAGGGTACCGCAAAAGATCGCTTTGTGCGCACGCTGTGACCAAGGTGCCGGCGGCGTGCAATACTTGGGCAGCGTCCACACCTGAATGAACCGCGATGGGATGCCCGCTGACCGTACCAGAGCCGCCCACCAGTGTGACATGTTGAGAAACGTCAGGGGTGATAGGCACGCGTTGATCTTGGCGTAGGAGCCGAAGTACGGCGAGTCGACCAGGAAGTTCTCCCAAGTGTCTTGTTCGTAGATGAACGAGCGCGTGCCCCGTAGAGCAGACGAGACCGTTTGTAAGTTGTTGACCAACGTCCTCAACCTCAAACGACTGATGACGGCGGAGCCGATGGGAATATCACCACGTTCGAGCTCGGCGAGCGTCAAGCGCTTGACATTGAACGACGCGTCGAGCACCTCCGTCAACTGGTGTTGGTAACAGTTGGTCGCTACGTAGTCGAGGTTGTCAACGATGTCGTACAGCTCAACCACGTTTGAACCTCACGCGCTCGATGTAGAGGGTACCCGTCTCATCCTTGATAAAGGCGCTGGGGTAGGGGTGCTCACGGCACCTGATGAAGTCGTAGAGCTGTTGGCACGTAAGATGCTGCAGGCGGTCATGGGTAAGTTCCCCGTCCTTGGGTTGCAAGCGTTTTCTGGGAGCTACGTAGCCCACCTGAGGGTGTTCTGCAACGGTGGGCCAGTCACGGATCAGTTGGCCCAGCAGATCACACGTCACATACGTCAACCGAGCGAACACGTCGTCGAGGTGACCCTCCAACGACAATGGACACTTGTACAACACGGCTCCCCCGTCGAGCTGCGTCGCCGCCCGAAACAGTGTGGCTTGGGTCTCGGTCACCCCGTCGATGATTTGGTGTTGCAGCGGTGAGCCACCAGCGTAAGCAGGTAGGTCGGACGGGTGTACTACGACGACGTAGTGGTCGACGGTGTGTTGGGCAGGTACGATCCAGCTCCAACCCACTAGGGCGACGACGTCCCACGCCTCTTCACGTAGAGCAGCGTCGAGGGCCTTCGGAGATTCCACCAGCTCGATGTCAACCCCTCGCAAACGTTGCAGTTCGGTGTAGGCTGCATGGGCCCAACTCCTGTATCCGGCGAACAACAGTTTCATCGTCATTCCTCAAACGGGTGATCGACGTACCACCATGCCGCATGGGTTGAGAAGTAAACGCTGTTGCCGGTGGCCAGCGCGTCGTAGGGCGTCGTCTTCCAACACAGGTGAGGGGCAAAAGTATCATTGACGTAGACGGTACTAGCTTCTAGCACCGGGGCGTAGGCCTCATAGGTCAAGCCACAGGTGCCGCTGATCGTGGCCCAATTGTCACGTAGCCATGGCAGTGAATTATGAGTGTAGTTCCAGTCGCGGTGTGGAGCGACGCCGGTGACGTTGAAGAATTGGCGCAGTACGTTGGTCTCCCGTTGAATGACATCGAGGGGATTGAGGTCATTGATCGCCGCGAACTCAACACAGCTGGTGTGTAGACCCACCTCAAAGCCGTCGCGTTGGGCATGCAGCAGGTGAGGCAGCACATGGTAGCTCAATGGGTTATACTCGTTGGCCGTCACCCGGACGTAGATCGTCGACCGAGCGCCGGCGGCACGTTCAGCATCGAGGATGGGCCACAATGTCTTGGGCTTGAAGTCGAGATCATGGCGGAGTATCAACACCTGTTTGGTGGGACACCCGGCACTTAGGAATTCTTGCACCGTCATGAAGGTATAGCCTTCGTACAAGGCGAGATCGAGGATCTCTCGATAGCGATTGATGGTGCGGTCAAACGGAGTGTTGGGTGTTGACAGACGGCCCATTGCGTAATCTTACCCCTTCGACGCAGCGATGACACACCTCATGCCAGGCTCCTCATGTGCTGCTCGTACTTCGCCGTCGCCTCGCCGAACGCCACCTGAAACTCGGCGTCGCCATAGTTGAACCTGCGGTGCTGTGCAAAATCGGGTGCCGCCTTGGCCCCCAACAACGCGAAGGCCCTAGTGCGGTCGTGGTACCGCTGGTGGGCCTGCTTCACCTTGGCGATGGTGTCGTGCTGGCCCTTCAATGCCCGGTGCAGGCCGAAGTGAAAGGCCTGCTTGTCAGTCGCGTGGTAGCAGTGGAGGCCTGCCGGCGACAGCGATGCGGGGAGCTCGGCACCGCGTAGCAGCACGTCGTGGCCCGTGTCGACTTGGCGATCGCAGTACAACTCGTCACGAGTGTCATTGAAGGTAACGCGGGGACTGAAGGCATTGAGGCCGTTGATGAGGCCGTCGGTCATGTAGTCGTGGAGCGGCGCCTGCAGGCCGGTGACGCGGGGGTTGGTGGCGAACAGCGCGTAGATGTTGGCCAGCGTGTGATTGGAGATGAGGACAGTGTCGGCATCGACCTTAACGAAGAGGTCGTGGTTGTCACGCGCTTCGCGCCAACCGTGCCACAGCGCGTTGTGGGCCTCCTTCTCGGCCATGTCGGCGCGGATCAGGTGGGTGACGACGACGCCTTCCTGTTCCTGAATGCGAGCGACGCAGGCCTGAAAATCGCCCTCCTTGACGTACATGGTGCCGACGAAGATGCGGGGGAGCTGCATCATCTCGCGCGCCAATCGCTGTTGAGCATATACATCAACACGTGGTCGTGGTACTGCCCGTCGCGGTAGAGGCCCTGCGTCAGGCGGCCCTCTTCCTTGAAGCCCAGGCCCTGGTAGATGTGACGGGCGATGGTGTTGAATTCGGCCGTCGACAGGCCCACCCGGTGCAATTGCAGCTCGTCGAAGCACTTATCGAGCATCCGCGTCCACATGAATTTGGCATAGCCGCTACCTCGGCGAGAGGTGTGGATGTCGCCGCCCAACACGCAACAGCGGTTGTCGGTGTCAACGTCGTAGAACTTGGCGAGGCCCACCTTGGTGCCACCTACCTCGAAGATCATTCGCAATTGCGATGAATTGTTGCGGATTCCCTCCCACCAAAGGTAGTGTTGTGCCGCGGTGATGGGCCGCGGGTGGGTGACGTTGCGCAGGACCGCAGGATCATTGTGTAGCTCGATGAGCCATTCATGGTCACCGTCGACGATCGGGCGGAGCTGCATGTAATCAGGAACTTGAACCTTCATGTCGTCAGCTCCTTGACACGTTGGGCGATGTGACGAACATCGTCGCCGTCGAGCCACCAACCAACAGGCAGTGACAACTGGCGCGCGCTAAACTGGCGAACGCCTGGTAGCTCGGCCTTAAACGGCGCGAAGCAGGTGTAGGTGTCATTGGGTACGTGGACGACACCGGCGTGAATGCCCTCGGCATTGAGGGCAGCCAACAGCTCATCACGTGACAATTTAGCCTCGGGAGCGACCAACACCGTGTAGACCCAAGCGCTGGTTATTGCACCGTCGTATTTTAGTGTGGGCCTGACGAGTGTGAAGTCGCTGAACAGGCTGTCGTACAGTCCCGCGTTGGCCCGGTGTGCGGCGACGAGGCGATCGATGTGAGGTAGCTGTGACAAACCAATCGCGGCGGCGACGTTGTTCATGTTGAACTTGTATCCCGCCTCGACGATGTCGGCATCCCACTGTTGACCCCTCCAATTACCATTCTCATCCTTGGTCACGTCGCGGTCAAGACCGAACCACTTCATCGCTTTGGCGCGGCAAAAGTCAGTATTTGCATGTAAACGTGCATGATCCTCACTCCAACTACAAACTAGCGCGCCGCCGTCGCCTGTGGTGAAGTGCTTGATGGCTTGAAAGCTATAACAGGTGAAATCAGCCCAGGCCCATATGGGCATGTCGTGGTATTTGGCATCAAAAGCATGGGCGGCATCAAGAATGAGTTTAATTGACTGATCCGGCGGATCACTTGGAATACGATAATACAACTCACTGAGGTTAGGCGGCGAACCACCCCAGGCGACGGCCATGATGGCCTTCGTCTTACTGGTGATTTTCTGCTTGACGGAACACGGGTCGATCATACCGGTGTTGGGATCAATGTCTGCCCAAACGATGTTGGCACCCAGGTTGATGATGGGGGTGTTGGTCGCCACACATGTCATCGGGGTGCTGATCACCTCGTCGCCTGGGCCCACTCCCGCCAACTTTAAGGCCATGGTGAGGGCGCTGGTGCAGCTGTTTGTTACACACAATCTCCCAAGAGTTTTTCTTGGGGAGTTGTTAATAACCAAATCCGTGTCCCATCGTCTTGACAGGGCCTGCGTCAACTGCGTCACCTGCGCACCCTCATTGATGTAGCCCGACGCGAAGACCGTCGCAATCTCGGCCAGCGCGCTAGCGGCGGGTACGTGCACTTTGAACAGCGGGTAATCCTTCACGTGCCCCTCTTGGTCATGATCTCCTCGACGTTGGGACCCTTGAAGCTGTCGAGCGGCATGCTGAAGATGCCCAGCTCGTCGAGCTTGGCCTCGAGCTGTGCCTTTGTCAGTACCGCGTCGTTGCTACTGTAGGTGAAGCGAGTGCCGCCGGCAGGCACGTGGGCGGGTCCAATGACGTAGTGTGTCTGGCGGATGGGTCGCGTCCTGACCGACTCCGATTCGTTGACCAAGTCCTCGTGCAGCTTCTCGCCCGGGCGCAGGCCGATGACCTTGATGGGCTTGTTGTAGCGGGAGGCAAAGAGGTCGGCGAGGTCGCCGATCCGCATTGCGGGGAGCCGTGGGATCCACGTGTCGCCGCTCTTACCCATGGCTAGCGCCGCCTCAATGAGGTCCACGCTCTGGTCTAGCGTCATCAGGTACCGCGTCATGTCGGGGTCGGTGATCGTCAACGCGGGGGCGTGTTCGGCCTGGTACTTGAACAGCGGGATGATGCTACCCCGCGACTCCAACACGTTGCCGTAGCGGGTGCACATGAACGCGGGCCCAGGCGACTGTGCGGCCTGACTGGTGATCAAGCGTTCCGACGTCGCCTTGCACATGCCGTAGACGTTGACGGGTGAACAGGCCTTGTCGGTGCTGACGAACAGCACGTTTTCGATGTTGGGTCGGATCAGGTTGTGGTCGCGGACGGCGCGGACAACGTGCTGCGTGCCCGTCAAGTTGGTGGCGACGCTCTCGTTCGGGCTCAACTCACAGGTGTCGACTTGCTTGAGTGCAGCGGCAATGATGATGGTGGTGGGCTCGACCTGATCGATGACCTCGCGGACACGAGCGGCATCGCGGATGTCACCGACCAAGAACCGCGGTTGGTTGATGTTGGTGCAACCGTGAAATTCGTTGCGCAAAGCCCAGTGCTTCGCTTCGTCACGAGAATAGACGTAGACAAAGCGCTCAGGCGACCACCGCTCAATCAACTTACGACCCAGCGATCCCGTGCCGCCGAAGATCAGGATCCTTGACATGGCGGAATCCTACTTCACTCGATTGACAGTGTACTCGCTGCGTGGCGTGATGGATGCATAGCGCGTCGATTGGTAACCCAACCGCTTCAACTCATCGGGTGACGACCATGAGCCCGTCGGAGTGCCCGAGCCGTACGGATTGAGGGGACAGTTGAAGATGCCCCCGTCGAGCAGGGCGATGTACGGGTACGGGTGCTGGTCGTGGTACAGGCGCTGAAAGTCGAGCTCGGTGAACTGTGGACGCTTGCGTAGCTCGGCGAAGGCCTCCAACATTGCCGGGTAGCGGTTGAGGGCGGGCAACTGCGTTAGGAAATTGGTGCGCCAGAAGCTGGCATCGAGGTGATCGTGGACGACGCCGCGTCCCGTCACCTTGTTGGTGTGGGATTGCCACAGCGCCGACCGCGAGTCAGGCCGCGGGTGATCCTTGTCGTACAGGTGCATGTTGGCGACGGAATACTCGTGCAACCGCACTGCACCCAGGTCCGGGTGGTGGTCGAGCAGTGCGACGGCATCGTGCACTCGCGGGAAAGCATAGTGTACCATGTCGCTCTCGATGATGTAGGTGTAGTCGGGTGGAGTACCCTGCAATTGGTCGAGCCACCAGTCGATCGCGCTCCAATAACCCACGTTGCGGTTGGAGTAGAACACGTGGTCAAAGTTGGCGCGGAGCAGTTCACTGACACCCGGCACCGTCGACGCATTGTCAAAGACGGCTAGCCGTTCGCGTAGTTCAGGTGCCTGTTCCTGTAGGTTAGCGACGACCTGTCTAAGGATGTCAGCGCGGGCAGGTTCAAGGCAACACGTCACCAATAGGCATGCGACGGTGCCCATTACAGGCTCGCCAGCAGGTCGCGGTAGGGTTTAAAACCTTCTGGCAATTTCCATGTTTCAACGTTGGGGATGGCAGGGGTGGCCAACGACACGTCAGCGTTGATGGCCGATGCAGGCAATACCTGCTCGGCGATGCCGACCGGTGTGCTGACGACAGGAGTGCCCGTCAGGCCACATTCAATCAGTGCTTGAGGCCCACCTTCTTGCCGCGCAGTGACGGCATAGAGGTCGAGTGTCTGGTAGAGTTCATTGATGGTGGCCTGTGGCGGCCGCTCGAAGTAGGTGTAGGGCACTCCCGCGTGTTCAAGGCGGTTGATGACGTACTGGCGCCGCCAACCCGCCAAGACGACGTGGAGGGGCAACCGGGTGGTGTTGAGCCGGTGCTCGACGAAGTCAGCAAACCTGTCCGGACCTTTTTCCCACTTGGGTGTCTTGAGGTCGTGGCCTTCGGTATCACGCTGAAAATTGCCTACCAAGTACCCCGCCTCGGGCAACCCGTGTTTTTTCCTGAGGTCAATGGAGGGCTTGGCAAGGGGCCTGACCTCGCCGGTGCGGTGCCAAGTGTGCTGATTGGCCCAATAGGGCAATTGGTAGATGGGCTTTCCTGTAAACGGGCGGATGAAGCCATTCGTTCTCAAGTTGTAGACGTGGTAGGCATCGACGAAACGATCGCGGGCACGGAAAGCGGCCTCATCGAACTTCTCGGGCACGAAGTGGTGGCAGGTGACCAGTACCTTGCGTGACGACAGCAGGTGGAGCGGCACCTGATCCGAGCACCAGTCGGCCAACAACCAGACAATTGACGCATCGGTGGGATTGTCAACGCTGATGTCAGCGTTGTCGGCGTACCACTCCTTGACGAACTGGTCAACACACCAGTCTTCCCGCGGCGCAAGTACGAAAACCTTTGACATGTGATCGACTATACTCCGTCCTTAAAAGAAGTGAGCGCTTTGCGCCACACGTTGGATACCACTCGATATTGATCAGCGTGATCAGTGAATGTTGGGTGCCACGGTTGACGTCTTGCCAAATCCACGTCGCGCAGGTGCACTAGTGCCAGCTCTTCATCAACCGGTGCATCACCCATCTTCCTGCCGTTGACGTAGATGGTGTGGCTACCCTTGGCCCAATCGAGTGGTACCTTGCTGATCAACGTCTTGTCGTACTGTGGCGCTCTCCACGCCTTAAGGCGGTGACGTAACACGTCACAGGTATTCTCCAACACAGGTTCACTGTCAACTTGGTGCACTACACCCCAACCCTTGGCTCGCACGTAGTCACGCTCCGACGCCAAGAACATGTCGCAGTATTGACGTAGGTTGTCACCCGTCTCGGGCACTAAATACTCATCGGCGTCGGCAAACACCACGACACGGTGGCCTCGCAGGTAGATGCGTTGAAAGCACTTGACGACGTTAGTGCACCATGCCCAATCGGCGACCCTCTCGCTCGGCACCGACACTACGTTGATGCGCGGAAAGTTGGCTTTTGCACGTAGCACGCTGTCGTCATCGGTGCCATTGTCAAGGACATAGAGGTTGTCGTACCCAAACGCGGTGCCGTAGTACGAGCACCATAGCTCGAGAAAGAAGGGTTCGTTCCTGACGATGGTGAAGGCGGCAAAGTCACGCTTGCCCGTGTGGCCCAAGTTGACCATGTTGGCCGCTTGCTCCAGTGCAGCGTCAGGAAAGACAACCGCACTATCACGGGCCACCACGTCGGCCTCATATGTCTCCTTCAACCATGGATAGGCCTGCGCATGGCCATTGCTGACGGCATCCTCGACCAGAGCCAATACAATGCGTTGCTGTGCAGGTGCCAACGTGGCCCAAGCGTTAGCATTGGGCCCCTTGACGCTGTCGGCAAACTTGGTGCGGATGCTCTGCGCGAAGGCAAACGCCGCACGTTCGAGTTTTGCCGACATCGACCGCTTGGTATCAGTTGCTCGGGTGAGCGGCCTTGTTGAGCGTCGCCGCCGACTGCACCAGCTCTGCATAACCCGGGATGGGCTCACCGGCGGCAAGGCCACCGTGTGCAGCGGTAGCGCCCGTCTTGAACTCGTTGACAATCGCCAGCACGTTGCCGACAGCGTCGCTCAACGTCGAGATCAACATTCCCCAGTTGGGAGCCGGCCCGGTCGCATTCTGAAAGGCGACGACGGCGTCATTGAGGGTGGCGAGGCCGTCAGTGACAGCGACCAACGACTTCTGAAACTTCGCATTGGCGGCGGCCTGGCTCGCCGCGGGCAGCGAGGGCAGGATGAAGTTCCATGCCGACGTAGCGGCGGCCACGGCGATCTGTGCCGACTGCTCGACGGTCTGCGCGACCTGCACCGGGGTGACAGTGCCAGTGCAACCGACGAGGGCCGCGCCGACAGCGACAGGTGAGAGGACGACGGCTGCGGCGATGAGAATGCGGGGGAGAATTCTTGAGTTCATGGGTTCATCCTAAGTCACGTGGTGGAGATGTATACCTAGGCTACGCGCCACACACTTGTTCGAACAACTTGACATACTTCAAGGCGACGTGGCCGATGTCAATGTCAGCGATAGACGACGCGTCGAGCGACTGGCGGGGAGGCAGGTCCGCGACCTGGGTGACGTCGATGGGCGGCGGCGTGTTGTAGTCATAGAGCTCGAAGTCGAAGGGTGCGTCCTTGAGGACGTGGCCGTAGCCACCGACGAGTTCCTTGGTGCCACCCACCTCGCTGCAGGCGACGGGGGTGCCCTGTGACAGTGCCTCGATCACCGTATTGGGACAGTGATCGCCCCACGCCAGGTGCAACAACCAGTCGGCGGCCGAGTACACCTGCAGGTAGGTCGCCTCATCGACGGATCCCGCATAGAAGACGTGGGGGCCCGTCGCCCGGTGATCGGGGTTGCTGCCCAACACGATGAGGCAGCTATTCGGGTGAAAGGTGCGCAGGTGGTCGAACAGGGCGACGTTGGCCGCCAATCGCTTCTGGCCGTGCCAGTTGGCGCTGCAGGCGTAGATGCGGTCGTAGGCACCACGCATGTCGAGCAACTTCGGAATGGTGATCTCGTTGACGGGCACCGGTGAGGTGCCGTTGTGGATGACGCGGCCCAAGACGTGGCCGGGCAGGCCGAAGTGCTTCAGCACCATCGTCATGTCGAAGGTCGATTGCCAGACAACGGCGTCGGCACGCTGGTACAACAACCGCATGCTGGTGTTCTTGGTGGCAAAGTCCTGCGGCCGCGACCAGATGCCGTCGAGGCGCTGCACCACCCTACGGGCCAGCGGTGCACCCGTGGGCTCGATGAAGACCAGCGACACGTCGGCACCCGTGCCCGTGTCGGCGACGGTGTGACCCTGCTCGAACAGGGCACGGGCCAACCGGGCACCGAAGGTGTTGGGCCCCGATGACGATGAGAAGATGACGTTGTCGAAGTGTACGATCACGACCGGCGCTTGACCTCGGCGATGAGGGGCACCGCGAAGTCGGTGCCAGACAACATCACCGCCATCAACGTCAGCTCCTCGGTGGGCAGGTGCCCGAGCTCGGCGCGCATGGTGAAGATGTCAGGGTCGAGCTCCTGGTTACCGTTGATCAGGATGCCGTCATAGTACGTCTGGCTCAACCAGTTGGCGGCCTCGTTCGACAGGGGTAGTTCCGCGTCCCTGATGACGTCGGTCATCGCCTCGAAGATGGTGGTGTAGATGTCGGTGCAGGTGACCAAGTTGAGGCTCTTCTCGTCGGTGATCAGCGGCTGCAACTTGGCGCTCAACAGGCGCGAGATGGCCTGGTGGAATTCCTGGGGCTTCAACCTTGATGTCATGCGATCGTCCTCCTTGCGTATTCCTGCTCCAGTTTAGCACCCATCTTGGTGCCGTTGAACAGGTTGTGGAGCAGCTCAATGTCACTGTACGACATGTCGGAGAGCTTGTACTCATTGTGGATGATCAGCTCCGCCACTGATGAGGTGCCCTCGCTCGTCGCCACGTTGACGGCCTTGAAGTACTCGTCGGCGAGCCAATTCATCGCTTCGAGCGACGGTGCGCGTGAGCTCTTCGAGAAGATGCCGACGATGGTGGTGCGGATGGCGTCGCGCAGTTCACGTAGCAAGTTGGGTGTCAGCAACTGACCACTCGTGACGAACTTCTGCACCACGTGAGTGAGGTGCTGTTCGAGCAGCTTGCTAAACCTGATGTGACCGCTGGGCATGCGGTCAATCTTATATCAGGCCTGCAGTACGTGTTCAAGGTACGTCACGTATTGCTGCACGCACGGGAGCCAGCCCGTAGGCGTCATCGCCGTGTTGGGAGCCAGCGGCCCGTTGAGGATCGCCTTCAGCTCGTCCCAGTTCTTGTAACTGTGGTCGGCACCCGCAAATTCGACGCAACCTCCGCCGTCCTTGTGGACGTAGGTGGGCAGGCCGCACGATAGGCTCTCTAGCACATGGTTGGGCCCAGGATCGAAACGACTTGCCGACACGTAAACGTCGTGCTTGCCCAACTCGGCACCCAAGTCCTTGCCGAAGGTGGGCCTGATGACGTTGGTGTGCCTGAAGTCACACTCATGACGACCGATGTAGGTGAAGGCAAACTTGTCGGGCTGCTCGCCCACCAGCCTGTCGAGCTTCTGGTAGATGTCGGCACCCTTCATTTCGTGTGATGACCAGTGGTGCGCGACGATGTTGAGCTTGCCGTTGTTGAGCTTGGGCTGCGGGGCGAAGATGTCGGCGGCACAGCCGTTGACGATGACCGCCTGTTCCTTGCAGGCCCACCCCTTGGCATTGAAGTAGTCCTGCAACCAGTGCGATACGAAGACGGTGGCCGACACGTGGGGGGCCACCTTGAGGAGCAGCGCGTCCATGTGGCGGGTGCCCTTGCGGGCGTCGTTCTCGTTGACGCGGAGCACGATCTTCATGTTGGGGGCCTGGTACAGCTGGTGCATCACCGCCTGATCGACGGAGATGCCGGTGCCGTCGTTGTCGAGGCCCGCCAGCAGGCAGACATCGGGGGAGAAGTTCAGCGCCTCGTCGGTGAGCAGCTCGACGTTGGGCAGGGTGGGCGCGCGCTTGTGGAATGCGGCGACCCACAAATTACCCCCACCCCACGGGCCTGAACGCGGTTGACGATTGACGTATAGCTTCATGGATCTGATTCTAGCCTATTTGCAGGGCGCTTTGCACCCCATCGAGCCGTGGTGATGCAATCGATGCGCAACTTGCAGAATTCACGATCGAATTGCGTATTCCCAATTCGCGACGAATACTTAAAGTTACTATGCCAAATACTGAAAGAGACAGCGGCCTCAGCGGCCAACACGACGGTGAACGTTTTTCACCCGCCACGTCACCAGTCCCCGGTTCATTCACCAACCGCGTTTCAAGTTCGCAGGGGGACAACTACGGTTACGACAACAGTAACTACGACTACAACAACGATGCCTCGGGGTCAATGACCTCGGGTTCCTGGTTCAATCGCAACCGTGACAACACCTCAGGTTCACTGACGTCGGGTTCGCGATTTGACCACAATCGCAACCGCGATGCCTCTGGCCCGGTCACCACGTTCACTTGCATCCCTGACAAGCCCGTCGGCGTCCGCGCTGGCAACTTGCCCTTCGGCACCCCTGTCCGCGGCGTCGAGAAATTGTCTCCCAATGACCACGGTGACAACATTGTCCACGCGGGTAAACTGCCTCCCGAGACGATGGTCGTGCAGGCCGGCAACATCACGGCGCCCCTGTCGCGCTACTAAGGTCTCTAACCCTAGGTACCACCTAGTTTTGCAGCACGTTCAATATCACTATATTTCGGTGCAGGATCGGTCGAAAGGCCGGGACTGCACCGATGTTCTTTTAAGGGGCTCAAGTGCAACGTGCGCTGGTGGTTCAGGTCGACTGACAATCATGTGGGTGGGTTGATTACAATCAATTCATGACACCACTCATTTCACTACTACTCCCATCGCGCAAACGTCACGCGAGCCTTCATCAATCGTTGGCGTCACTTGCTACGCTAGCGACCGATCCGAAACGCGTTGAAGTATTGGTACGTGCTGACGTTGATGATCCTCAAACGGTTGATGTTGCTCGCTCGCCATGGCCATTTCAAGTACGGACGCTTGTGGGTCAACGAGGCAATGGCTATGCTGATCTTCACCTGATGTACAATGAACTGTGCTCACACAGCACTGGTCGGTTATTGTTCCTATGGAATGATGACGCAATGATGTTGACGCCCGGGTGGGATGAAAAGTTGGTGCCCTTCGACGTCGGCAAGCTGTGTTACCTCAATGTGGGCGTTGACGTCGGTAGTAAGGCACCTCAATCGGACAAGGGAGACTTGAGCTTTCCCATCGTTCACCGCACCTACTACGACGTGCTCGGTCACTACTCACCGTGGGCCCACAATGACACTTACGTATATTGGGTGTTGCAGCCCTTTTTCGGTCACGGCATTCACCACGAATCAGGTATTAATGTCAGGCACCTGATCCACGACTACCTCGCGACAGGGGACGCCACGTCGGTTGAAGGTAGGAACATGCATCCCCAGACACGTGCAATCCGAAAGACGGCACCATTTCTGGCTCAGCTTGAAGCCGATCGCCAGAAGATCGCGGCTCACCTAGCAAGCAAGTGACCCTATACTTCGTGCACGGCATCAACACCATTGGTGCCTCGATGAAGAGGGCACCGGTTGAGAGTGAATACCTCGCCGCCGGTTTGCAGTACGCCGGCGCCGTGGTGCTTGAGGAGCGAAACTTCATCCTGTTGGCACACCGCGATCACCGCGTTCAACGTACTGATCGCGTCATCAACTTCTTCTGTACAGATGAGAACGCTCACCTCGTTTATGGCGCCGTCGATCCACAATACAGGTGGACATACCTGATCGATGAACGGGCGGCACTCGATGGCACCGATGGGTACGGAGCACGGATCCGCAATCACTTCCCACGATTTGACGTCACTCACGCCATCATCACCTACCCAAGCGCGCGACACGTTGAAAATCTCACCCGGGCTAGCATCAAGTGTGCAGTGATGCCTCACTGCGTGCCCAGTCGGCGAAAGCGGGTGGCAAAGTCAGGTGCAATCGTCGTCTCAGGTACCATTGAAGAGGCAACGTACCCGACGAGGTGGCGCCTCGTCGAGGCACTCAATCACTTGGTACCAGAACTCCAGACACGTGTCTCCACCGCACCCGGCCGTCCATACTACGATGCGCTCGATGCCTACCAATTTGGTGTGGTCTGCAGGGGTGGCACCGCCGACTGCCTCGTCGCCAAGTACGTGGAATTCGGCATGTGTCACGTGTTGCCCATCGGTGATTGCCCATCGTACATGCCTGCTGACATGCGACGGGAGATGATTGATGCCGAGCACATGTCAGGTGAACAGGTGGTCGCCGAAGTCAAGCGGTTATTGGCGTCACCCGCCGAACTTGTTGCACGACAGGAGGCATACTGTGAGGCAGTACACCGTCACTATGACCTACGGGAGAATGCTCAACGGGCGGTGAGAGAGATCATCACTACCTTCACTTGACGTAGCCCCGCTGCCTCAGGAACACCGCCTCATCGCGTTGAAAGCGGGCGTCGGCGGTCTGGTACGTTGCGGGTTCATCCTTGATAGTGTAGTGATACATCACCCGAGGCACAAAGCCCCTCTTTTGCGCACGGTGGAGAATTGGCAGGTACAACGCTTGGTCCCCTGCGCGCCGCACGTACTCACCGTCCTCACCCCTGAAGTTCTGGTCATTGACGCCATTGATCAGCTGTTTCCTGAATGTCTTCAGGTGCGAGCTCACCCACGGGTGCTGGTAGACGACGGCGCCGGGAGGCAGGGGCCCGCTGATGTTCTTGTCGCTGAAGGCCCACCGGTGAGCCGTCCACAGCGCATCGGCCCCCGTCTGGTTGTAGAGGGCATTGAGGTAGGCCAGCGTATCGAGGTCGGTCAGCCAGTCGTCGGCATCGATCCTGCAGACGATGTCGTCGTCATCGCACATGGAAATGCCCTTCAACACGTTGGCGACCTCCCACAATTTGTCGTCGTTCCACATCACCTCAATCTTATCGTGAACGATCATGTTGGGCGTCCAACCCGGCGACACCAGGGCGCGCCACCTGTTGATGATGTCGACCTCCTTGATGACCTCGGGGTGATCCGACACATCGTCGACGAGGATGATGCGCCAATTGGGATACGACTGACCCACCACCGACGCCAGCATCTGGCCCACCGTCGCCGACGCGTTGTACATGGGGGCGACAAAGACGAAGCGATTGTCAGTCATCTCCCACCTCAATCAGCTCATCGTCGACGGTGAACCACTTGCGGCCACACTTGACCGGGTGCTTGACGACAGGCCTCACGTTGGCCAGCACCATGGCGTACTTCTGCACCAGCTTGCCCTGCTTGTTGTAGTCCCACAGGCGACAGCAGGCGGCCTCCTCGTCGGCCTCGGTGCCCAACCGACAGTCGACAATGTCAACGACACACTGCATCGTGCCCGCGTCGGCCATCGCTGCCGTCGACACCATGTAGCCGCTGGCCCGCAGGTTGACCAATAATTCGAGGCCACCCGGCGACGTTGACTTCGTCGAACAGATGAGGACGGGCCCGCGGTAGGGAGTGCTCCAGAACCGCGTTTCAATCGTCTTGACGCCCGCCCGGATCAGGTAGGCATAGGGTTGGTGCAGACCGAGGGCTTTCACGGCGCCTCGACGGCGGTCAACTTGTTGAAGCACTCGAGGGCCCGACGCAGGTCGCCGAAGGTCAACGTGTAGGTCTGTTGCATCTGGTATGTTGATACCATGACGCCGGTGTCATCGGTATCACGAAAGGTGTCCGGGATGACGGGTGGCAGGCACTTAGCATACAGCGCGAAGGGCCGCAGCGCCGCGCGGCAAGCGTGAAGTTCCATCCTCAGCTTTTCGTTCTGCTCACGCAAGTCATCATCATCACTCATTGCATCACCAAGTGTCATTATCGGTCAGGTCGAGCGCTTCACCGCACGAGCACCTGACCTTGACGACGGTGCCCGTGACGGCGGGGGTGAATTCCCAAGTGTAGGTGCCGACTGCACCAGTGTGATGCTTGTACGTGTCGTGTGCCTGCATCCAAGTGCGAACAAAGTGGTCATCGTCACCTGACACGTGGAACGACGTGGGTCTATGATAGAGCTCCTCCTCTTCACAGAAGGGGCACTTGGTGGGTAGGGGTCCCATCGACGGTTTCCACACGTGTTTTCTGGCAATGCACTTGCGAGACCACCACCAATCCCACAGTTTAGCGAAGCCCGTGGGAGGGGCCACGCGCGCGGCACAGGGACCCTCGTGACCCGGCGTACGTGAGCAATACCAACCCGGCGGCGGGATGGGACACTTGTTCGGTAAGTTGTAGAACTCGGGAGTTTTCACGTGGCCCGTTAGGGCGTCATTGTCATTACCAGTCGGCACGTTCGCCTCCCACTTCTCCGGGTTTTGTCAGTAAAACTTGACCGTAATCACGATCAACGCCCTGGTGCTTATCATCAGCGAACATGATGCGATCCATGATGATCAGCTCCTTCGACGGATCATCGATCTCGTCGATGGCCTGACTGCACTTGATGCCCGGGTCTGACTTCGACGGCAGGTGATAATCATCGAAGAGGCAAAACTTCGTCCACTTGTCCTTCGTCTGCAACCAGTCGTGCTTCGTGCCCTCGTAGGAATGGTCACCATCGATGTAGATGAGGTCGTAGGGACCTGATAGGGTGGGCAGCACTTGCTGCGATGTGCCACGGGCGAACTGCACGTACTTGAACAGCTCGGTCGGCAGGACCTGACCCAAGGCATTGAGGAATTTGTCGTCGACGTTGGGTTCGACCGTCGTCACCTTGCCCGGGAGACCCGCGTCGTAGAAGGCCTTGGCGGCACACAGGGCCGAATAACCGCGGCCGAAGCCGATCTCCAACATCGACGTCAGGTTGTATTGACGAATGAGGTAGTAGATCAGGATCCCGCGCTCGTAGTTGCTCCTGTACACTGCGCCGTACTTCTTGTAGTTGGGGTCGTTGGGATCTCGGGTGCGCTTGGCAGTGAACTCGCCCAACGTGTCAAAGTCACCCATGACGATGCTGTCAAGGGCGACGCCCATCTCTTCGAGTTTGGTCTTGACGTTCAGTGTTCTCATGGTTCATCCTTCGACTTGCGTTTGTTGGGCGTCTCGTGATCGTCTTTGGTAGGCGGGGGCTTATACGCCTTGAGCTTCTCCACACCCAGCACCGCGAGGTGGTCATACGGAAAGGCTCGATTGCACGGATCGCCGATGCGACGCTTCCACCCGTGTTGCTCGAGCCACGCCACCACGTCGCCTACCCGGGTGAACGGACCACGCTTGAGAGCCAGCGGCGACCGCCACCGACCCAGCACCACGGTGCCCAACTGCTTGACCCAGTCGGCCTCAATGCGGCGTTCAGTGCCGTCCTTGCGAATGACGATGTCGACTTGCCTCGATGTCCTCAGGCGGTGATCGTCAGACAACACCCGCTTCATGTAGTCATAGGTGCGTGGGCCCAAAGCCAGCCACAACAGCAAGCGACGGAGTGGGAGCAGGCGTAGTTTCCTCATGAGCATTCCTGTGCGTTGACTAATCCACTCTCACCTGGCATGACGGGGCCAAGCTTGAGGCCGTGCTGGCGATATGCATCTTGAACGCAGCTCATTCGACCATTGCACCTGATCGCGGTCGCCGTGCACATCTCGCTGGCATTCAGCGCCAGCGTTTTGCCGTCGACGGTGATGACTTTCTGGCACGTGCAACCCGTCATGTCGCGCCACAGTCTCTTGCGTAGTGCTGCAACCTCTCGCTTCATGCGCCCACCTTCAAACGGTAACCATAACCCCCGCGGGGTCCAAAGTTCTTGAGGCGGTCGAGTTCACCCCCATCACACATGCGCTTCAGAACGCTCGAGAGACTCGACAGTTTGACCGACTCACTGGGGCCGATGCCGCTCTCCACGTTGAGCACGTGGTAGATGTCGACAGCGGTGACGATGGCACCGGCGTGCTTGAGCAGGTGGAGGACGCGTCGACGAATGGTCATGCGAGCAGCGTCCACTTTCCACCCAAGGTGCGGTACTCGATCGGGTGACCCAACTCCACCGCGTGGGCAATGCCGTATTCCATGCCGCGACTGGTACCTAGATCAGTGTAGACGACGGTCTTGTGGGCGCACTCGCGCCAGGCGAAACCCGCCGCGATGCCACGTTCACGCTCCTCGGGAATTTCATCACGTAGGACGTTGGGTTGGGTGTAGAGGGCATGGCTGACGAAGGGTGCCTCGCCCCGTTGCAGGCAGTCCTGCATGCAGGCACGGACGTAGAGGAGATTTTTCTCCACGTCACCGGCAAACGGGCTCTCGATGATGACACGTTGCATGGTTTTCACGGTAGCTCCTCGGGTGGCGTACGATTGATGGTGATGTGAGGCGTCGTCGTCTGACCATCCCAGGGGCGGTGCCACACCCAACCCCCGAGCTTGGCCTTCATGTCGGCGGCCTTGGCGTCGATCATGGCGTCAGTGACATCGGCCCAAGGTACCCCGAACATGTAGTTGTTGGCCCCGGTGTCGGCAGTGTCCTGATTGTACAGTGCGCGCCAATGGTTCTGCCAGTAATCACGATACAGCGTGATCTTGCGTTTGAGGTCGATCCAACTGTAGTGAAAGACGCACGGTAGGCCATTGATGACCTGATTGAACCATTGCTGATACTGCAGGCGTGCCTGTTCGTTGCCCAACAATGCCATGCGGCGAACGTTGTCGACTTCGGGTGCGTTGAAGCTGACGTGGCCTAGTGGTTCGAATGTATCCACGTGAATCATGTCGCAGCCGTCGGTGCCCTCGGCGGCATAGAGGAGCCCGTCAGCATCAGCGCGGCGCAGGGACGCCGGAATGCCGTGAGTGATGTGGGGTGCGTTGCGGCTCAGGCGCCACTTGGCCGGGTTGACGTCACACCTGATCTTGTCCCACCCACCCCATCCCTCGATGACGGGTAGCGACATGATGTCGACGCCGACCGGGATGGCACGGCACAGGCCGTGGATCTTCTTAGCGTCGTCGGGGTGCACTACCTCGTCGGCGTCCATTTGCCAACAAAAGTCACCGGTGCACATGCGACGGGCTTCAGCCTTCTGCATGCCGTCGAAGATCGGGTGGCGCTTCGATGACCAATCACGCTTGACCTGCTTGACTTTGATACGTGGATCAGAAGACTCGAGAAATTGCAACGCTTCCCACGTGCCATCTGTCGACCCACCGTCGACGATGCAGATCTCATCGCAGAATTCTCCCATCGACTCAATGCAACGCAAGTACGGATACTGTTGCTTGACGGCGTTATAGGTCGTGGTGTAACCGCTGATCTTGGGTCGATAGTCCATCATCGACTTGATGCCGTTCCAGAAGTGCTGGCGAGCAACGAAGAGGTAGCCTTCGATCGCTTCCACGTCGTCGGTCGCAAACCACTCCTCGTCCTTGTGCATCACGTGTTCATTGAGCTGCAACTTGCAGCCCAACAACTTGGCCTCGATGACCATGCGGGGGCAGGTATCGCCGCCTTTGGGGAGGTAGACGAAGCCTTCGGCTTGGGCCAACTTTTCCAACACTTGGTCGTAGGGCAGGTTCCACACCACTTCGAACTGCTTGCCATTGTCAGCACACCACCGCTTGGCATCATCGGAGCCCTTGATCCAGCTGTCACTGCCCAACACGATCCAACCTGATCGAGGCGTGTCCTGGTCCTTGGTTCGGAGTGCCTTGAGGTACCCCAACGTTCTGTCGTCAAAGACGCTGGAGAGCACCGTGTTTGACTTGTTGACTAAGAACGGGAAGGTTGTCAGGTACCGCTCCTTCTGTTTTTCGCTCATCCACCAGTTGCCCATCGACCCGTAGAAGAACGTGCTGATGATCTTACCCGTGATGTCGTTCGAGCAGTCACAGGGCAGGCAAGTGGCGTGGAGGTGCTTTTCGGGTGAGCGGAATTTGCAGTACTTGAAGTCATACTCGACAATGCTGTACTTTAGGTTACCGACGATCGATGGAATCAGCTGAAAATTGAGCTGACTAAAATTACCGAAGATCCAGAACAATCCCACGCCTGCTTGCAATAGCTCGAGCGTGACGTCTTTGCTGTGAAGCTTGAAGACCTCGAAAGGACTGGAGTCGATGAGGGCCTGTGTCGTCAGTTCTGCTCCTCCGACGTAGTCGCTGACAAACATGTCAGAAACAACGATGACTTTCGCCGTTAGTGGAATGGTGATCCGCTGATCTTGAAAGACGCTCTTTTGAAAGTCCACTGTGTCACACCTCGAACCAATAGTACGTTCTCATTTAGCATGTGTTCACACATTGCGACAAACTCCTTCAATGCCGATACTTACCCCCAAGAGCCCTGTACTGTCTTTAAGTTCTGTATAGATCTTAAGAGATCTTAAGGGAAAGCGGTTGAGGACGAGCGGTGAGCTTCAGCAGTCAGTCTTAAGCAGATTTAACGCGCGCGAGAAACCTACCAAATCTCAAGATCAACGTAAAGACAACAATGACATTCGCTAACGTTAGAGACATCATCACCTTGTTTCTGGCAATTCTCGGCAGCGTGTCGGGGTGTTGGGCATATGTCCAAAAACGCAGTTTTAAGCAACAGGCACAACTCGTTGACAAATTAGCCGACATGGTGAAAGAGACGAAGGAAGTGAAAGAAGCGCTTGTGACTCACATTCGAGAGGATACTAGCGTACAGGCTACGATCGCAACGACCCTTAAGATATGGGTCGATCGCATGCAACGCGAGGAAGACAAGCGATGAATTATCCTCATCACGTCACGAAGGAGAGCGTCGAATGACAGCCGAAGCGCTACAACTCAGGCACGTATATGCGCAGATCTTGCTGATGTTACGGATCTTGAGCCAACGCCACAATTAAGAGTACTATCAACGGGTGAAGGTCGTTCATCCCAGCGTTAGTGTGGCCACCGCATTGCAGCGTGTCTGCACGTTACTTGAAGATCTCAGCGGTCGACGTTTTTTAGCGCGGGGCAAAGAACACCTAAATGTTCACACTCGGATGCAGGCTGCCTTTGCTCTAAAGTTTGCGAGCGTGCTCGAGCAAGCGCTGTACGAGATTATCATGGCCCATGCACTTGCGGCTGAAAAATTGAGCCCAGGTGGTTTTGATCGGTGCCTTGTGTTGTTGATGGATGAGTTAGCGTCGAGTCCCGACGTCAGTCCATCCCGCCTTCATGAAACGATTGAACCCAAGCATCCGACGTCAATTGATGTCGATCGAGTCGTGTTAACACATGCCGCCATGGCCATTTATCCCGGGACTAAGGCCATGATCCGTGAGGCTTTGGGCCTTGCTGGATTTGCCGGGCGAATCATCATTGAAAAAACGCTAGCGTTGACGCCGTCCGTTGAACTTGTCAATGGTTACACTTTCAACCTGCAGAAATTATTGCCCATTGACGTCAACATCGTCAAGCCTCGCGTTTTTTGCATTGACGGATACCTTGAAGAAGTGGCGGAAATACATCACTTGCTCGAGGCTGCGGCTGATGCTAAGGAACCATGCATCATGTTCGTTCGGGGGTTAGCTGATGACGTCAAGCACACTCTCAAGGTCAATTATGATCGAGGCAGCCTTCGTGTAATACCCATTGGCGTTAGGTTTGACCTCGAGGGCATGAATACTCTGATCGATCTGTCGATGGTCGCTGGTTGTGACCTAGTGTCGAGCTTGAAGGGTGACCTCATCAGTGCAATCAAGTTTCAGGAAGCGCCCAGAGTTGACCAAGTGATCACTTTCAAGGATCAGGTGGTTGTCACAAACCTGGTCACCCGCCGGCGCGTTGCGGCACATGTCGCTGAGCTCCGTGCCAGACGAGAAGGCGAAGCGATCGATGACAAGGCCGGCCTATTCGACAAACGGATTCGATCACTGTCGCCGAATCACGTTGTCATTAGGTTGCCCGATGATAAGGACTTTGTCGTCAATTCACAAGCCATTGATTATGCCCTGCGCGCGACCGGATCACTGATCGGTCATGGCACCTTCGGCGCCGGCGGCCTCGCGGCGACTGAGGCCGCATCACGGGCGTATGCGAGCCGTTGCGTGGGTGTATTACGAGAAATAGGGGACGCCGTCACTCAGGATTCTTGAGTGCCCCAATGTCATCAAGAGCGTCCAACAGTGCCTGCGCGCTAGCATCATTGAGGCCAACCTTTTTGAAGACATCGCTGTCTTTCAAGCGATTGAACGCCTTCTGCTTGTGATCGGTGACCGCTCCTCCACCGCCCCTTTTCGTGCCCGGAGGTTGCGCCGGGTGTTCGCCGGTTGGTGTGGTCTTTGTTGTCACAGTGGTCTGCTTGGGTGGTTCGCCCGGTTGTGTTTGAGCCGATGGCACTGTGGGTTCTGTCGTGTTACCACTCTTGGTCTGTACGTCGCCTTGGCCGGTGATCTGTGTTTTTAGATCAGGGGCTACATCAGCCGCCTTTGCACCCGTTTGAATTTTTTTGGCGATTTGAGAGAAGACGTTGACGGGAACCTTGATCAGTTCTTGTGCCAACGCTTGCCCATCAACATACGGGACTTTCTTGAACGTTCCATAGATGCCGCCCGGTGACAGGGCTTTACGAAGTTGGGCCGTGATTGATTTGAGTTTCTTTTCAGCGTCATTACCCGTGCCCACGATCGTCAACAAACTCTTAGTAGTGTCGGCTCCTTGGAGATCGACGCCGTTGTTATTGAGGATGGTCGGGACCTGTGAGAATCCCTTCTCAAGCGCACTAGCGAAAGTCGTCACCTTGACGATGGGGTTATCAACGCCGACCAATCCCTTGATTTTGCTCCAGGCTTTGGTGAGTGGGCCACCCACGGTGTACTTGTTGATTTCAGCCTGTGCTTGCTCGATTGCCTTTGATAAGACGGGAAGTTGGGGATTTTTGACGGTAGAGAGTTTTTGGATGATGGCGGTGACCTTGTTGAGGTCGTCTTCATTCATTGCCTCAATCAACAGGTTGGCTACGCGGTGTTCACGCATGAGCTGTTCATCGATCCTTTGCAATCGTTCGTTGAGCGACTGATATTTTCGTTCGGTGCGCCGCTCTTTGAGTGATTTGGCCATTGCGAGTTCCTTCGTTGTTTACTGTAGCTAAGTATGCGGTTAGATTCGACTAGGTGAAGAGCATGAACAAGAAGAGCCCGGCAGAACAAATTAACCTCGCGTCCATGAACTTGATGAACGCGGCTAAGGACGCGGTGACCACGAACATCATGACTGCGGTTCGTACCTCAAAAGTGGATGTCAAACCAGAACAACTTTCAACGCTGTTGTTGATCGTCAATGCCTCAGTTGAGGAGGGATACCAGAGAGGATTTCGTTTCTTTTCTCACGTAGTCAATACTGCACTCACCGAGGCCGTCACCGATGCGACAATGCCCGCACTGACAAAGAAGAAGTCATAACGCTAAAGGTGACTACGACGCCGAAGGGTGAATGAATGGCGACCGGGCTAAAACACTTGATCACTTGCCGCTGTGTGTTGCCCCAATTCAAGCGGCGTGAAAATCCACCGCAACATCAATTTGTCGTGTTTTCGATCCTAGATGATAATGATGCTGTTCAACCTAAGTTCGTGCAGTGTAATAATTGTGGAATCATTCACAAAGTAATTGAAGTCAATCGATCGGTAATTGTGGCCGGCCGAGAAGACATGAAGTCAATTGCTGACATTGATGACATCAAATTGAATCTGTCACCCAATTTGTCGGCACTACTCGAGCAAAATAATGCTGATCTACCTACTTGGGAGGCGGTTCAGTATGCAATTGTCAATGAACAATGGGGTAGTTTTATCGTCTTGTCGACCGATGAAGAAGACGGTCTCAAGCAGGGAAAATACGTTCGAATTTTAGGTCAGAATATGTTCAAGGTTGAAACTTTCACTCGAGAGGAAGTGGTGAGGTAATAACGTGGTGACCTATGGACAGTCGCAGGCGGAAAAGTTGGCGGCGGAGAATGAAGTTTGCCGTCAGATCGTTCGAGAAGTTGCAAACTTAGGAATCAGTCAGCGACAGGCATTATTCGTGATGTACTTGATGGCGACTGAACTCGAGAATGGAGAGCACATGAAAGCTCTCACTCGTTTAGTTCGAGAGTTGGGAGGCGATGATTTATTCCTGATTGGCAAACCCCTAGTTGATGTTGAAATGGGAGGTACTCATGGGACGATCGACGGTTGAAAATAGTGCGCATGGTCGTACTCATTCAGAGTCAGTTGACATGGAACCTGAACAGGCCATGGCGATGGCAGCACAGAATTCAAGGATCGTTTTTCTCCATGGAGATGTCACTGAACACTCGATTTCTAACGTTACAGCACAGATGCTGTTCTTGGCCAACATCAATAACAATCCAATTCACTTGCTAGTGTCCACGTACGGTGGTTCAGTCGATGAGATGTTCAGTCTCTATGATCTAATCAGATTTCTACCGTGTCCTGTGCAGACAGTTGCTCTCGGCAAAGTCATGAGCGCGGGAGTTTTGATCTTGGCCTCAGGTGTCAAGGGTAAGCGTTTGATGGGTGCATCGTCTCGTATCATGATGCACTCCTTATCAGGGGGTGCCATGGGCAATGTTTTTGAAGTTGAGAATCATGCCGTTGAAATGAAACGAGTTCATGAGCTAACGGTGACTGCCATGGCACGAGAGACAAAGATGACCAAAGAACAAGTTGCGGCGATCATGGATCCGAAGCTAGACTACTTTGTCACCCCGAAACAGGCGCTCAAAATGGGGATAATTGACAGGATAATCGGCGCAGAGTGATGGTGTAAATCTCTAACGTGGTGGGGTATGGTAGGCTGACATGGTACAGCCTGATTATCAGCAATATTTTCCATTTGCGTCAATTCGAGATGAACAACGTGCCGCGATTGAATTTGTACTTGATGCATTCCTGGTTAAAAACAAGCGTTTTTGTATACTAGAGATCGGCACAGGCGGAGGTAAATCTGCCATCGGCGTGACGCTCGCGCGCTATCTTGCTGAGCACGGTGGAAAGACAGTTGCGCCCCCGATACTGGGGTTTGAGGACGGCGATGACATTGAGACGACGGGAGCTTACGTCCTGACGACGCAGAAGATCCTGCAACAACAATACATGACTGACTTCGGTCCATCGTCGGGTCGCAACCTGATGAGGTCGTTGAAATCAGCCAACAACTATGAGTGCAGGTTCTACAGTGATCAAACGTGTGCAGAGTCACGACGATTGTTGAAACAGTTGGGAAAGCAACTCGAGGGTACAGAATTTCACAAGTGTTGCAGGGGTAGTTGTCCATACATGATTGACAAGCAGGAGTTCATTGAATTTCCGGTTGGCATCACCAACTTTTCGTATTTCATGGCTGAGACGATGTATGCCAAGCAGTTGCAACCAAGATCACTAATGATAATTGACGAGGCACATAACATCGAGTCAGAGTTGGGAAAATTCGTTGAAGTAACCTTCTCGGAGAGGTTTGCTAAGCAACTGGGATGTAAGGTACCCAAGCTGAACACTCCTGAGGATGTCATTACGTGGATCAGCGGGCCTTACAAGAAGGCCGTGACCAAGTCAATGAATGAGCTGGGCAAAAAGTTGTCCGTACACTTTGATAACGTTGCGACCGCTGGATTGGGTGACGTTAGCAAGAAATTTGAGATGCTCGACAAGCACTTGTGTAAGGTCAATCGCTTCATCGAAACTTATGATCCTACCAATTGGATTATGAATCCTGTCAAGACGCCGGCAAATGAAGCCCGTGGCGGGCGCAAGTTTGAGTTTAAACCCGTTGATGTGTCAGGATTTGGTCATGAACACCTCTATCGATTTGGTAGTCGTGTCATCATGATGTCAGCATCAATCGTTGACAAGGACACCTTTTGCAAGTCGATAGGCGTGGTTCCTTCCGATGTGGCCTACCTCAAATTACCATCGCCATTTCCTGTTGAAAATCGTCCTATCCATTACTTGGGTGTGGGTAGCATGTCAATGAATTGCATTGACCAGACATTGCCCAAGCTCGCAGCGACAGTCAAGGACTTGCTTGAGTTACACAAGACCGACAAGGGCATCATCCATGCCGGGACATATAAGACGGCGCAGTACCTCATTGATCACGTCAAATCGACACGTTTGTTGCTGCATAATAGCGAGAATCGCGAAGAAACAATTCACTTGCACCTGCAGAGTCCCAATCCAACAGTTCTAGTTAGTCCTTCAATGACTGAAGGTGTTGACTTAGCTGACGACGCCAGCAGGTTTCAGATCCTATGCAAAGTACCTTTCCCATACCTAGGTGACAAGGTTATTCAACTTCGAAAAGCCAGGAATTCAAGTTGGTATGCATGCCAGACGGCACGTACAATCATTCAAGCTTTGGGTCGATCTATCCGCAACGAGGCTGATCATGCCACGTCATACATTCTCGACGCAGACTGGCTTCGCTTTTATCGAACCAATGCAGCAATGTTTCCTCCGGAATTTTTACTTGCATTATCATAACCATTCAGTGTGACTCAAGAGCCATGTCTGTTTTACAGACTACACCAGAGTGGTATCATTGTCGGTGGAGGATCTTACATAATGGAAACTGACAATCAAGTGATCGCAAAGTGGAATGAAATCAAAGAATTGATGGCATCGCACGAACTCGACGTTGCCAAGAATGCACGTGGTACGGCAGCAGCTGGTCTTCGTGTTCGAAAATGCTTGCGTGAGGTGCGAAACAAGGCGGCCGCGCTGGTCAAGTTGACGATTGAACTTGACAAGGGTAAGAAATCACAACCCACGGAATAGGCTTAATTTCGTTGATGAAACCTCGGCATGATCGAGGTTTTGTCGTTTAAGAAACATGATCAACTATTGTTTCGAATCTTTTCAAAAATGCTTTTTTCGATTTGACAAATTCTCATCCTGGTTAGGCCATAGATTTGACCAATGTGTTGTAGCGTGTGTGGTCCATCTTGTGCAGCAATGTGTACACAATTATGGCCTTTAGCATATGAAATCCAGTGAGGACATCTGCTTCGTTGACAATCTACGTCTGCCTTTGCATGCACCGCAAAACAGGTGGTACCGTCAACGACTTTATGTTCATTTTGAACGACCTTCAAGTGTTTCTTATTTTCTTGCATGGTGGGGTGACCTACCTAATATAATGCAACATAGAACCCTCGTGTACAAGAGATTCAAGGTGAAATGACAATTTCAACTGATCACGGGACGCCGGCACTTGATACTGCAATCCCAGAACAAGGTCACAAAAAAATCTATGTGCTAGACACAAATGTATTGCTCAGCGATTCCAATTCAATTTATTCGTTCGATGAACACGATCTAATCATTCCCATGGCAGTGCTTGAGGAGTTAGATCAACATAAGAGTCGCCAAGATGAAGTGGGCCGTAATGCTCGGCACGTCAGTCGGACGCTTGATGATCTACGTGCACAAGGAAATTTGGTCGATGGCATTGACCTCCATTCAGGTGGAAGGTTGAGGATTATGTCGATTGGTACGTCTGTCTTTCAGAATATGCCAGTGGAACTCAAAGAGCAGAAGGTCGACAACCTGATCATCGCCTTCATGCTTCAACTACAGAAGAACGGTGAACGAGCAATTTTGGTGTCGAAGGACATTAATGTCAGGCTCAAGTGCGATGCGCTGAGCATCAAGTGTGAAGACTACCTCAAGATGAGGGTCACGGATAATCCAGAAAAGTTCTATAAGGGCGTTGACGTCATTGAGCTTGATGAAGAACTCATCGATCGTTTCTATCGGACCGGTGAATTGGATCTACCACCACACGTGTTGAAGGGTCGCAAGCTATATCCCAACCAGATCATCGTCATCAAGAACGTCTGTGACGGTCAAACAATCAAGTCAGCGCTAACCAAGTGTGTCGATCCTCTGAAGCCATTGGTTCCTATTGCTAAGATCGAGCAGGCCTTTGGTCTCAAACCTCGAAACAAAGAGCAGACATTTTCACTAGATTTGTTGTTTGATGACAACATACGTCTATTGACGCTCATTGGACCATCTGGTTGCGGAAAGACGTTATTGGCGCTAGCTGCAGGTCTTGAACAGTTGAAAGGTTTGGGATCTCCACACACCGCGCGCTACGATAAATTGATCGTCACTCGACCAGTTCAACCGGTCGGTAAAGACATCGGTTTTTTGCCTGGTACGCTCGAAGAGAAGATGGAACCATGGATCGCGCCCATCCGTGACAACCTGAATTTTTTGATGGACAGTCGAAGGAGTCGACCCCGACGAAAACGGCCGACCGACGAGAAGCCCACCGGCGATGACAACATGTACCTAAAACTGATGCAGGAGCGCGGCTTGATTGAGATTGAGGCGATCACGTTCATCAGAGGGCGGTCGATCCCAAATGCCTTCATCATCATTGATGAGGCACAAAATTTGTCAATGCATGAGCTGAAGACGATCATCACACGGGTGGGTGATAACACCAAGATCATCCTGACGGGCGACATTGAACAGATCGACAATTCTCACGTCGACATGTATACCAATGGTCTGACGTGTGCCATCGAAAAATTCAAGGATCATGCAATTGCCGGCCATGTAGCCTTCATCAAGGGCGAGCGCTCAGAATTGGCGACACTAGCCAGTAGAATATTGTGAGTTAGCAACACTGGCAACATAGTTATGTCATGACACAAGTGATGACTGAGGTGTTCTATGGTTATAAACACTGGACGCTTGAAGATCAACCACGTTGTTTCAACGTTGGAAGAGGTCGTAAAGGTCGGCCTGAGAGCTTAGCTCGTAATCACAAGTGGCACGGGATTGTGAAGCGTTATGGTCTTCGTGTTGAGATTATCGTTGGTTTTAAGTGTGGCAACCATGTGCACGACTTAGGAGAAAAGTGTCATGCTAACGAAGAAGCAAATTCTTGGGAGGTTGAATGGGTTGTTAAGGAGAACACGTTCTCGATAAACCATTCACATGATGATCCGAATGATATCGGGTGCAACTTCACAAGAGGTGGAGGCGGCGTAGCAGGTTGGATACCTTCTGAAGAATCTAAACGTAAAAATAGTGAATCAAACAAGATTTCTACAGCGGGCGAGAAAAATGGAATGTTTGGGAAGAAGCAAAAACCTGAAACAATAGCCAAAATTGTAGCGAAAAATATTGGACGAAAGGATTCGGAAGAAACACGTCTCAAAAAAAGTAAAGCGAACACGGGCAGAAGTCATCCCGTATCAGAAGAAACGAAACAAAAATTATCTGAACTTCGCAAGGGAAAATCACCGTGGAATAAAGGAAAAAAGTTTGGTCCTAGGGAAATACCTCGTGAGTTCTCAGAACAAGCATGTAAAAATATATCGGAAGGCCACATGGGCGTTGCTCCGTGGAATAAGGGAAAGAAAACTGGAAAACGGCGCAAGGTGTGATGCGCTCGCAGATTCTCTGATCGACAGTCCAGCACTGGTCTGGGTTGGTTCGTCGGTGTATATTTGTCTTAGGCATGGGCATTCTTGACAACAAGTCTCGCGTCTTAGACACGATTGTGACCCTCGAGGGTCGCCGTCAGTTGTCGCAAGGTGGACTTGACATCGCGTACTTGTCATTTACCGACGGTGCTACTTTCTACAAGGCGGACGTAGCCAGTGGAAGTCAAGACGCTACACAGAGAATTTTCTTCGAATCGTGTCAGTTGCCTCAGGATCAGATCACTTTCCGCGCTGATGATTCGGGTAATGTGTTGCCGTTCGGGAATGCCGACGGTATTCCACAATCGCCCGGTAAAATTTTGTCGTACACTTACACCGGTGTCAGTAGCACGTTGATCACTGACACTGCATCACAGAATACGTCGGCCTCACGGGGTCAATCATTTTCGGGGCATGTTGATGAACTGCTTGCTTCATCGGCCGACAATTTTCAGCGGTTGCGGGTCATCTCCACTCAAAACCAGTATTTTGAGGACGGTGCATTTGGCTTGGGCCCAGAACAGGTGACATTCACCATTACCAACAACAAACCAATCAGCGATGCGAACCAATATGCCACTCACGTCAGTGCGCTGGATAGCATCTTCAGCGATCCTAGGTTCAGTAATTTGCCCAATTTCAAGTACTTGCCACCCACCAACAAGGTGTCAAATGCTGCCCTTGATCTGACCGATCACCAAGCCACGAGCCAAATACAACTCGCTTCCTATGCTCCTTGGGGGCGTACGCAAGCCTTTGGATTGTCGTATGCACAGGTGATGCACGAGTTGCAGTACTATGAACTGTTGGGTTACATGAGAACGTTCAACTTTGATCCCACCTCAATTCAAAACACGCTGGTCGGTCAATTCTTTGAGAAGAACTTTGACACGCTTCGAAAGCTTGACGTTGTTGATTATGGTCGTCACCGCACCGGTAGTCCGGCCGCTCCGACGGCCCACATCTTTTTTGTGGGCAAAGTTCAGGTAGATGAGAAGGGCACTGACACATTTCTTCACCTGTTTACGCTGGTCTTTGAGTGAGTTGAACGATGTTCTTTAGGTTCCAACAAGTCGCCAATCTCATCACTGTTGATGATGCATATGCTGAATTGATCGAAATATTGCCCTCGGGTGACTTCAAGTTTCAATTCAGTTACACTGTCAATCCAGCATCGGCGATCAATCACGGCGCTAGTGTCGTCAACGTCAGCGTCATCAGTCGGTATTTACAACCCGTCACCGTCTTGGGTAACACACAACGAGGCACAGTTGATACCACTTCGATGGTCAATAACATCAGATCACTGATGCCTAATGCAAAGACGGCATTGCTTCGTCAGGATAAATTTGTGGTCGCATCCAAGCGTAGCAACATCCTTTCATACGTCAATGATGAAATCTTGCAGATGGTGCGGGCAAATGTTGCCGCGGAGAATATCCCACAACTCAACACCCCTCAACTCAAGTTAGTGACAGCGGGTGATACGAAACAAAACAATGATCCACAACCGTTGCTACATCGTGTCGCCAACTCTATGGCGGTCCCCAACATTCAACTCGCGTTGTCGGCGTCCTTTTTGACGCTGCCTCAGAAGTTGATGCAGGACATGATCACCCGCCAAGGCCTTGATCCTTCGTACATCATGCAGTTGGCGGCCAGAGCACAGTCCGAGGACACAACTCGGGGAGGATTGAGCAATCCTTCGATGGCGGTTGAATTATCTACTGATCCTGCCACACAGTTGGCCAATTATCACCTCTTTCCTTCAACGTCTACCGTACCACCGACTACCACTGATGATGTCACTGATGATGAACTAGTGCAGGTGATGACGACGGTTACTGACCAAACCGTTGAAATTCCTGTAACCATGGTACTTTCACGTGCACTGCTACGTTCAGAAGGGGCAGCAACCAACTTTTTCGTTCAATTTGACCTGTTGGATTCCGACTCTGGTGAACCCATTGACACTGTCATCAAAACGCTTAATGTACCAAAGGAACTACGTGTGTACAATACGCCCAAGTTGTCACCCACGCTGAAAACATCTGTTTCCCCCTTTGCAAGTCGGGCAACGTTGCAGATTCAACAAGTTGATTCTACAGCCACGGCAGTACAAGTCTTCAAGAAGACCATCTACGCTGCAACGCCTGATCTTGACACTTATGCCTTGATCGGAACGTATCAGACGTCTAAGCGACAAAATTCGCTTCACGTGCAGGTCGACATGCCCATCTCGTCGGTAATTGTTTACCGCGTCATTCCTGTGGGTCCGCAGAACATTCAGGGGTTTGAGTTTGCTAGCACCGTGATCAAGCCTCCTCGATTCACACCGACTCGTTCGATTGCATTGACGGGTACGCAAGTCGATCAAGGAATACGTCTCGAAGTGCGTAATCTTCCGACAAAGTGCGTTGCGATACAGTTTTTGCGGTGGAACATGACGACGCACGATAGTTCATATGTCACTGTCAATGGTGATGTAGGATTCATTGATGCTGCTTCTCGAACCGCCGATCTGATCACAACCGTTGACGGCGATGTGCATGCTAATAACGTCTACCGTTACGTCGGTCGCCTGATCTATGAAAATGGAGTGACGGTTGACGCGGGCGATGTGACGATAGAGTTCTTGCAACCCGCGCCTGGCAAGGTGAACACGGTGATCGACAACATCATTGTCAATCACGATTCAACCCCTGACGTGTCGTTCAACATCAACACCATTACTGCGAACACTGATCTAGACGCAATCAAACAGATGTTGGGCAACCAAGACCTGCAGCAATTCTTTCAAGGTGACCTGCAAACTCAACGTGATCAACTACAACAGCTAATTGCACACAACGTGCAGCGTGTCGATCTTACTACTGGGATTCGTGAAGATTTTGGTACAGTGACGGTGTCAAACTTCGTTGATTCAGTCCTACGGAAGAATCGCGCGATCAATCCTCTACAATATGGCCACGTGTATCGTTATGAGATCTATCCGTTGCTTAGGGCCTCCACGACGATGTTCGAAGCACTGCAACAGAATGCGATAGATCCGACGACAAAGAAGCCATACCAGTTTTCACCATCACAGTTCTTGCATCCATTGACGTTGACGAGGGGTGTCATCATCACTCCGCAAGGCGCTTCTCAGCGCTATGCCAAGGATCCCATGTCATTCGGAGCGGTCGGTGATGTGGCGACAATTGAAGCATCGTTCGACCGTGACACGGCAAAAATTGTGAACCAGACTGCGTCACGTTTCAATCGATCGCTCAACATAATTGCGTGGCAAGTACAGGGTGACATTGAACAAGTTGACAATTTTCTCATCATGAAGCAGGTCAATGGCGTTCGAACGTTGTTGGGAAAAGCCCACACCCAATTTGCGCAAGGTGCATGTCAATACTTTCATGTGCTGACGTCACACGACGTGGGAGCAATTAGTTATGTCATCGTGCCCGTGATGAACAGTTATGCCGTGGGGACTCCCGCATTGACAAATTCAGTGATCGTGGACGTGCCATGGCAATGATAGCTTCGCTGCGCGTGAACAATGCCACGACGGCTAACTTGGGCAATGTGGCGATTCAACCGGTGACGACGACGCCGGGAGCACAGGCCAACAAGCAATTGACCACGCCCGTGACCGCGATCTCTTCGCACCCGCTACCGGCATATCAAGCCCCAGTGGGTTTGCCCATCATTATCGTGAAGGGAGCCATTACTCTCAAGAATGACTTGTCCGTCTCCGTCGCCGACGTTGTCAAGCAGATGACGGCACCTCGCATGGTCATTCCATTGACGAATGGCGTCAATACGATCATGCCCACGTTCAACTTGGCCCTCAATGCCGGCAAGCAGAACGATCCACGCTTGACGTTGGGATTTATCGAGACGGCGACCAATTTTCAACCCTACGAACAATTGACAGGCATCTCTCAAGAGCGGCCTGAAGTCGTCATGTTGTCGCATTTTTTGCCCCTGTTTGACCACGATGCTGTCGGTGCTTCTCCTAACTTCATTGGTCTCATTGAGGCCGGTGGCATCAATTCTTATATGACTGACGCTGGTAAGTACCTCGACGCTCAGATCAACATTCGTAACCTCCGATCGTTCAACACACAGTCATTGATCACACAATTGAAGGCACGTTATGCCAACATCGCTAAGCAGTTCAACGATCGTGAAGCCGCATTTTCGTCGGCCTTAAGTGCACTCAACGTTGATGCATCATTCTTGTTGAACTTGGTCAGGATCATTGAATCACAGAAGGCGCAGCTTGATCTCAGGCACGACATCTATCTCATCGATCCCACTCAAGTTGGCAGCTTGAACAGCACGAACTTTGCTCAGCAACAGGTCAGTACTAATGCACAGGTTGGGGGTTCAAGGGCACCAACCTCAAATTTTGCGAAGTTGGCACAGCGACTCAAGCCCAAGTATGACTTTGTTGACGTGTTGGTCGAATTGGGTTACAAGCAGGACACCGTCGCGAAAGTCTATGCCTCGTCTAAAATTTGGATGCAGGTCTTGGTGGAGCTGTCGTATGCTCTCAAGTATCACACCCTACAATTCTTGGACATCGATCCGTCGAGTCAGCGAAATGACACCAACCCATCGACGATTTTATTGCCTCAGGCTAATCGGTTTAGCCTGGCGTTGTCGCTACCCAACCTCGCCAACCTTGACGAGCTTAGTAACCTGCAGGTTGCACAAGCACAGGACACGCTGGGGACGATTAGGCCTGCGTACAACCTCATCTATCAGAATGTGTTGTTTAAGGATGAAGAAGCACGCATTGCGGCTCTTGCTCACCTATTGACGTCGGAGTACCGATATTCACAGGGCCTAACCAACGACTCGACCCGCCGAATACTCCGTGATTTTTATGGCTTCACCGTCTCTGATCAGGGTGGCAATTCATCGCTCTTTGACTCAATCATCGGCAAATTTGGCAACAACATCACCGATTTCCCATCACAGGCGACCAATGTCCTGACGTCGATTGCACAACAGATTTCGGGCGACACCGGCGTCCTGACGTTCGAGACCAAGTACGTTGAAGGTGACACGGGCACTACGACGCCCGGAGGTGATTATTACTTCGATCAGATCCTGCAGACCGATGGGACGAAGTTCAACACGACGAACATTGATGCTCTCGCTCTCGTACTTGAGCGGTCACACGATGCTTTTAGCATCGTGGTAGATGGACTCAAGCTGATGGCCGATTACGGCCGCGATGGCGTCATCCTAAATAACACATCCGCGTTGCTAGATGCTATCAAGACCAAATTAGTGGATGCGTCGGGTACCACATCTCAGATGCTCCAGAACGACAAGTTGGCCGCCGTCTTTGCCTATGCCAGGAACGACAACAACGTTAAGTCGACGTTGTTTCTCTACATAATCAGCAAGATCTCCCGGAGTTATGGCATCAATGTGCCGGGCTTTGCCTCGTCACCGACGGCTGATAACACTCCGCTCGTTGACTATTTGGTTGAGTTGGTCAATCAATCGCTGGCGGCGTCGGTACCGACGTCTCGCACGACGATCCAATTCATCAATGATGAAGGATTGAACAATGTCGTCACCACTGCACTGACGCCAGAAGCCATCGCGACGGCGCTCAAGTCAGGCACTGAATTGACGACGTACATTCAACAATTGATGAGCCAAATCCTCATCCAATTTCGTGTCACCACGACGGCAATCAACAAGGGTTATACCCGTTTCAATGGTTACATCGACACGACGGTGTTGATGGTGGCGTTTGATCTGATCATTGCGATGGTTGCCCGTTATGGCAACACTAGCATCGTCGGCACGACGTCAGATCAAACGACGATCACGGCAGGCTTGACCAACTATACCATCGCGCGTAGCGGCACTGGCAACGCTGATTCCATCCGCGAGTTGTCGGAACGTGCCGATGGTGAAGATGCTCGAGTGCAACAGATGATCCTCGCCATCATCGGCGGAATGAAGGCATTGAATGCTTCATTGAAGTTGATCAGCAACTACCTCAAGTCTCCTCCTGCAATTCAACACTTGCAGGACATTGCGACCATCTTGAACCATGATCAACAGCTGTTGGGCATGCTGTTTTCCGAACAACAGATCATGATGTTGGCTGCGTCGGTTCAAAATTTGCTAGCGGCGTCAGCACCCACGCAACCTACGTCTAAGGCCAAGGCTAGTCAAGGCATATCAGGTACCCCCAAGAAGGTGCAGGTGCTCGATGAATCACAAATCTCACCGGCCCTTCGAGCGGCGCTGTTTGGTTATTTCGGGACCGATCAATTTGCAACCGTCAAAGGCACCAATAAGCGGATCTTAACGGTGGGAGTTCCATTGGGATTCACCCAACGCCTCAAGCAGAAAGTCAACATTCAACAACAACAGCGTGCATCATTCCAAAATCGTCGTAATGACATTGTCAATGTCTGTGTCTATAAGATTGACCTGGTCAATAGCGACATCATCTATAAACCCCAACGTTTCATGTTTGAAATGTCGCGGTTTCCTGCACGGTTGACGACGGCCCAATGGTTGCCATTGCCCCAACAACCCACCGCTGCCGACGTTATCAACTCAATTCCAACGTTGAATTTTAGCCAAGATCCGAACGCTGGTACTGCCGCGGCGATCACTAATGGCTTTGAATACGCGTCGTCAGTCATCGCCGGTAATGATGGCCTCAAGAATGTTCGCGTTGCTCTCGACGATGATTCGTATTCATTCTTGACGGCCAATCAAAAGGCGGAATTGTTGCAGAACCACGTCGCCAGTCAGTTGCTCGAGTCGTACATTAAGTTGATGATCGGCATGGACGTAGCTGAGTCAAATTTCAGCATGGCACCCGCAGCGCCACCAGCTGAAGCTAGCTTCGTGCAAACGCTCACAGAACACATGGTGTCGTCTGTCGCTGACCAAGTGACAAGGAAAGCAACACAGCCTCCGGGAAAGGGTTCTACTGCCCCCTCGGGTGGCGTCATGTTTTCAACGACAGTCGTGGGGTCTCCACCCGGCATTCAATCGTTGGCGGCACCTGCTTCAATCTCGCAGCCTACGTATGCCAACGCGGCCGGCGTCGGTGGGTCAGTGACAACATCAACAGTGAATGGTCAAATTCAACCCGCTTCAGCGCCCATTCAATCGCTAGAACAACAGGCCGTCGTCGGTAACCTTGATGCTAACCTCAGCACCATTTCTGCACGTAATACCTCCGTTGTGTATGAACAGCTCAGGACGATCAACGGTTTTTCCAACACTTTGACGACGGCATCGGATCCCACTTCACTGGCCCAACGGGTGGTGGCTCCGCGGACGTTTGACCGCGTCTTCAACATCATTGTTGATCCCAATGACTTTGAGATTGATGTGACAGCGACGATCGCTAGTCCCTATGGCAAGGACGCGTTAGGGCTGATGATCGCCAATGGCGAGATCGTCACGGCAACCGAAAGTGATCAGGCTGCATTTCAGGTGCTAGCGACGGCCGTGCGAGCCACCACCCCCGGTTCTCGAAGCTTCGGCCGCGGTCGGCCCGCGCCCAACGTCAACAACTACCAATATCGCCCGCGTGATCGCAACAACGGCGACCTGATCACCGACAAGTACTTCGTCACCATTGAGACTCTCGACGAGGGCACGTAAACACATGACAATTTCACAACCCTCTAAGTTGGTCTATTCGATCGACGTGCCTGAAGTCACTGACTTCAACGCCGCGTTCAAGTACAACTTTTTTACGCCCGATGAGTGCGTCAATGATTCGGGCGGCGTACCCGCTCGTGCACTGTCGCGCCCCGGGGGTAACATTGACACCAACTTCATTCAGTGGTCGCTCACTCGGGTGCCCCGCGAGGTCACCTTCAACTTTTCGCTGCCCAAGATGGCCGACGTGGGCAATGCCGTCAGCGCTCAGGCCCAACGTAGCAACGCTAACAGGACGACGGGTGCTCAATACGGATCGCTGATCCTAGACAATGTCGACAAAATTGTCAATGAGGACTTCTTCGCCGCCAATGGCTTTGTTGCCATCAGTTTTCACGACGGCAAGATCGATGACAAGATTCATTCATTGGTGACGGGTACTTTGGCAGTGCAGACGCTGCAATCAACGCATCCCGACAGTACTAGTCACTACAAGGCATCCGCAAAGCTATCGACGGTGCTGCCCAATGACATCAAGCCTCACTTTGTCTTCCGCGCCTTGACGCAACCCAACAATGCATACGGTGGACAATTTTACGTGCCTGCCGGCGACACGACGACTCGTGCGGCCACGGGAGGTTATGCTCAACCCTCATCGACCTCAACGACGCTGCAGCGGTTCGTCAACGGCTACTACGAGGGATTGAAGAACGTGTCGGTCAACGTGCAGGTCAACGCTAAGTTGTTGCAGGACATGCTCGAGCGGACGATCAGCGATCCCACGACGTCGATGGCCGGCGATGTCACCAACATGCACTCATATGCCCGGTCAGCAAAGCAGGCAACGAACCAACGCGCGACGCCCGCAGTGTCGGAGAGCGACTACAAGACGTACGTGCCATACATCAGCGTTCACAAGCAGAACACGGCGATGCACCACGACAAGTACGGTGCCGAACTGGTGGGCTTTGTCATTGACAAGGTCGAAGTGCTGCCCGATGGTACCACCGTCGTTCACCCACCCATCGTCGTGGATAGTCCCCATGCGGCCACGACGGCCGACTTCCGCGTCAAGTTCAATGCTAACTACTGCTACAACATCAGGACGATCGCCCTACTGACGCTGCCGGCGATCGATGAAAACAACGAGGACATCGCGACTGTCAAGGTGTTGGTCAGCAGCAAGCCGTCGAACCGCGTCTACGTCAGCACCAGCAAGTTCGACGCTCCTCCTCCTCCCGGTGACATTGACTTTACGTGGAACTATGAGGCCCAGAGCCTGCTAGTGTCGTGGGCTTTTCCGGTCTGGTCACAGCAGGACATCAAGCAGTTTCAGGTCTTCAGGCGCACGACGGTCGACCACCCGTTTCAGTTGCAGAAGTCGTATAACTTCGACGATTCCGACATCAAATTTCCCGATCCCGAGAACCCCGATCCCGTGTTGGTGGAGTACCTGACGTCACCCTGCCAGTTCTATATCGACGATGACTTCGATCCCAAGGTCAATTCTTCACGTGACAAGGGTTTCATCTATGCTGTGTCCTGTATCGATGCTCACGGCCTGTCGAGCCCGCTGTCGGCGCAGTACCGCGTGTGGTTCGATCAATTCAAGAATAAGCTGCAGCTCGAACACGTCAGTCACCTCGGTGCTCCCAAGCCCTATCCGAACTTGTACCTCGACGGTGACGTCTTCGTCAATACCATCAAGGTGGCTGGGCCCCACAGCAAACGGATGAAGCTGTACTTCAACCCGGAGTACTACTACTTGTACGACGATCAGAACAGGTTGACGCCGACACTGGCGACGCAGCAGCGGGGAGGCAGTTACAAGTTGCAGTTCATCAACATCGATAATGGCAAGGCGCAGGACATCGACATTGCGATCAACGACCAGATGAGCACCAATTTGCAACCGCTGGCGACGACACAAGTCAGCCTCGGGCCCAAGCGACGGAATAGGGCACTGGCCAACAGTGCGCCGTAAAGTGTGTGAGGATAGGGTAAGATTAGGATATGACTAACGTAGAGTGCGACCATCGTTGCAAGCCTTTGGCAAATGATCATCCTGATCGACCTGGGAAAAAGTTCGAGTGCTGTTTATGCGGTGAATTGTTTGAAGAAGTGTGCAAACCAATTGCTATACAGCCTCAATTCAAGATGCACGTCGGCGCGCCAAATAACAAGCCATGATCGTCTACTTGGTCCGCAATCGCCTGAATGGGAAGGGCTACGTGGGGGTGACGAAGTATACGCTTGAATGGCGATGGAAAGAACATTTGAGTGATGCCCGATGTGGCAGTAAGTTGGCGTTTCACTGTGCCATTCGTAAGTGGGGTGTTGACGCCTTTGAATTGTCGATCATTGAAACGTTGAGTGAGAGTGCATCACTTGTAGATCTTGACGTCGCCGAAAGACGGTGGGTTAAAGATCTCGACACTTTTGGTAAGAACGGTTATAACATGACACCTGGTGGTCGTGTTGGGGGTGGTTGGGTGAAGGGTTATGTTGTCAAACAATCAACAAGAGAGAAACTTTCCTTAAGTCGTCGTGGTAAGAAGAATTCACTTGAACAGAATGTTTTAATTACCACTGGGGTTCGCGCGTATTACGCTACACACGATGGTCCCAACAAGGATAAACCGTGGAGTGATGAGACACGATTGAAAAATATGGTCATCAGACACCCACGTAAAAAGCCCGTGTTTGGTTACAATGAAATTGGAGAGTGTGTGATTGCTTACTTGTCGATAGATGATGCTGTCGAAGCGACGGGATTGAGTTATCGTACATTGACAGGCAATCGAAAGAAGTACAAACTCAAGTACGTGGACGGGATTACTTACCGTCGTAGCAAGTTGACGATCGCTGAACTGAAAGAAGAAGGTAGACCCCATGGGCTGGCTCGACAATTCGACGAATAACTTGATTCTTGATGCTTGTCTCACTGACGTGGGCCGTCAATTCCTCGCTCGCAACGATGGCTCCTTCGCGGTGCACAAGTACGCGCTCGGCGATGACGAAGTCAACTACGGTATCATCACGAAATACGGCCGAACTGTGGGAGCCGAAAAGATCGAAAAGAACACCCCCATCTTCGAGGCGCTGACCAACCAAGCCATCGCCCAGAAGTATAGGTTGATCTCCGTCTCCAATCCCAACCTGCTGTACATGCCCCTATTGTCCCTGACGGGTGATGCCAACGTTGACGGCCTCAACGAGCTGGTGACGCTGGGCCTCAACACGCAGCAGACGGCGGCTGTCACCGTGCAGCAGACTATTCAGAATGAGACGACGATCGACGTGGAACTACGCGACCAGACGTTCCTGCTCGACGTGCCCAACCTCTTCGTGCAGATCCTGAAGAACACTCCTGAGAACATCGACGGCAACCAGCGGGCGACATATGTCCTGACCAGGTCGCCGGCGGAGAACTCCTACGGTGGTTCGTCAGTGCAATTCACGATGTCAGTCAAGAGCTTGACCAATGCGTTGTTTCAGGTCTACGGGACGACGGCCGACAAGACCTTGATCAAGGCGTTCATGAAGGTGACGGGTGTTCAGAGCGGCGCGGTTCAAGAGATAGGAATTGTCATCAATCAAAACCTCTAAGAGGTGTAGATCGTACCCTTAAGTGGTATGATCAGTTGTGTACGTCAAGACGATTGAAGAACTGTTCATTGATAAACGCTGGGGTCACCCTCGAGCCCGCCACATTGACGTGTATGCATGTGATGAGTGTGGCGCAGAGCACATGACATCTCACAGGGCAGCGCATGCTACTAGCGCTGCATTGACGTTCTGTTCGCGTGATTGCAGTAAGCGTTCGAGATCAAGTGGAAAGTTAGCGCAGAAGTGTGTGGATGTTAGGGTTGAGCGGTACGGCGTTGAATACTCGTCGCAAGTACCCGGTGCGACAGAAAAGATGATTGTGACGAGGGTTGAGAGAACTGGGGCACTTGCGCCGTCAGATCCTACATCATCATCGAATGTCAAGTTCAAGCAGACGATGATGGAGAGGCACGGTGCCGATCACCCGTCGAATGCCATTGGCGTCAAGGCGAAGAAGTTAGAGACGTACCGCGAGAGGTACGGTGTTGATAGCCCGTTCAGTGCGGGATCACCGTTCAGATTATCAAGTGAAGAATTGAGAGTTGCAGGTCAAAAAGGGTATCGATCTACAGCGAGACAAGAGAACGGATGGATTGTGTCAAAGCCTGAGCAAGCATTAGTTGAGTTTCTGCGAATGAGGTATGGTAACGTTGAACAACAAGCTCTCGTTGAACACGGGACACGTAAATGCTGGTTGATTGATGCGTACGTATGCAGCATTGACACATATGTGCAGCTTGATGGTGAGTTCTGGCATGGTCTCGATAAACCCTACGAAGATCTACACCCGACCAGTAAGAGGGCTTATGATGCCGACCGGGCGCAAGATGAATGGTTCAGAACACATGGACGCAGATTAGTTAGGATAACCGACAAGGAACTGATCATGTGCAATAAACTCAACGACTGGTCAACAGTTCTCCAACGATTGGAGGGGTAATCCCATCGCAACCTTCAAAGAAGTCCTCCCGTCAGACATCAAGGTGGCTCGTTCGTTTCTGAACCAGCTCATCGACGTCCTGCAACAGGACATCAGCGGGTCGGTGTCTCGCCGCAAGTACCAAGTCTTCGTCACTGGGGGCATCGGACCTGGTGTGACGAGCTCTCTCTTTCAAACCGTCTATGACTCGGACTTCACGCTCCAGACCGCCAACGCCATCTTCGACATGACGGTGGGCCTAGGCCCCGGCGGCACTACGGAGCTGACGAGCCAGACGGGCGTCGACGCCGCGGGCAAGGAACTATTCCCCAGCTCCAGCCTGATGGTACGCGAGAAGATGGACGTCTACCGCCAGTTCGCGCAGTCGCTATTAGGCAATGCAACGACCACTTTCACCTCGCCGCTCAACAGCAGCAATCCATCGGACAACATCGACGTGGCGCTGTTCATCGCCTTCAAGCGGTTGTTCGCACGTGACAGCATCAAGCGCGAGACGTTTGCGATGCGGTTCTTTCAGACGGCGTCGGCCGTCGGCCCATCGGGACAGAATGAGCCCCCGACTGCAGGCCCGGTCGGCGACGTCGGATGGATCACCAACCTCAACGTCAATTCGACCGTCGGCTCGGCGATTTACACCGACATCGGCGCCGCGACCAATAAGCTGTCGACGTTCGGGGGCCAGGTCGGCAACATTGTCGACAGCGCCAACACCACCCGTAACGTGGGCCTGATGTTCTATGATCGCGGCATCCTCGTCCTTGACATGGCCAAGGTGACCAGCGGCAGCCAGTTCGTGTCGGGCACCATCGACGCCATGGCAGCGCTGGGCAACCAGACGTTGGGTGCCAAGGGGACGGAGACCAAGTGGAAGTCAGCGTTCATCCCTGACTTCGTCGTCAGTGCGTCGATTGATAACATCATCGACCACGTCGCCGGTTGCAGGATGGGCTCAGGCAGCAACACCGCCATCACCTTCCAGAACATCACCAACATCAATTCGAGCCTGATCTTCTGTCGGGCGGGCGCAGACGAGTTCAATTACTCGTCGAACCCAACATACACAGACACCTCCAACCGGATCGTGGTAATTGACGTGGGTCAGGAAGACACGCAGCAGAGCTTCACCTACATCACGAGCGTTGGCCTCTATGACGCCAACGACAATCTCCTCGCCGTCGCCAAACTCAGTCGCCCGGTGCAGAAGAACAGTGAACGAGATCTGACGCTACGCCTCCGCCTCGACTTCTGATCCTCGCGCGCCTTTGGTCGGTTCTTCATGTTTGGGGAATCGTGGTGTAGGGTAGTTAGAGAGTACAGCGACCGATGCCCTCGATCTATCCGTTCGATCCCACTGACCTTGAAACGTTCACCGTCGTCACCAACCCGGTGCGCACGTACACGTCGAGTTCGACGCAGGGCTCCACAGGTTCGATCTACGTCTATCCGCGTCACTCGTTGATCCAGAAGGACATTCAGCCCGATTCTTCGTTCACCGAGGCGGCCCACGATGATGCCGATCTGTCGTCGTTGCTGCACCAAGTGCAGATGTCAGCCAAAGTCAGTGCCAATGCCATCACCCACGCCGGTGCCTTGGTCAGTGGCAGCCTCACCAGCCTGCTGACGCAGTACATGGCAGGCTGCGCCACACAGGGGCAAGCCGAGCGCCTGAAGGTCAAGCTTGACATCGTCAGGTTTTCTCCTCCTCCCGCGTTCAACAGCAACACCCTACGCAAGTTGATCATCAAGGACCAACTCAACACGTTCTATCGACCCACCTACCCGACGGCACACTGGGCCTACACCAACTACAACACCCTCAACTTCTTCACCGCGTCGATGGTGCCCACGTCGTCGGTGTTGCTGTACCCGAACATCGGTGGGGGCAACGGAGGCCTCGTCGTCAACAAGGGCCATGCCAGCGGCACCTACACGCCGAGTGGCTCCTTCAGCTTTGACTTCTACATCAATCCGCGGTACCAACAGGACGCGCCCAACAAGCCCTTCAAGGCGGGCACCATCCTCCACTTATCATCGACCTTTGCCCTATCGCTGGTCACGGGTTCAGGCGTCGACTACACTGGCCGTAGCGTGGGCTTTCGCCTGCAGCTACAGTTGAGCCAGTCGGCTGACATTGCACCGTCGACGGCGGTGCCGGGCCCGTACCCGTCAGACCTCATCTTCCTGTCCAACGACAATAGCCTGCAGTGGAACCACTGGCACCATGTCGTCGTCAGGTGGGGCACCAACCAGATCAACAACGGCGTCGGCACTTTCAATGTCGATGGCCTCGACGTCGGCACCTTCACAGTTCCATCATCGACGATTTCACCTGCAGCGTCGACGTTCTCACAAACCAGCAGCCTGGCCAACCCTGACGTCATGTGCCTGGGCAACTTCTACGAGGGGCCCAACACCAACGGCAACCCGATGGGTGCCTTCTTTGCGTTCGATCCCGCCAACCGCGACGGCCTGCAGGTGATGTACGCCGAATACGGCGTCGCTGCACCTCCGAGTTACTTCTTTAGGCACCCGCTCAATGCCGAGCTTCACGACGTCGCCATCCGTCGCTGCTACATGTCAGACACTGACATTGCCTTCAGCGCCAGCATCGGGCCCACCTTCCTTGACAACACTTTCTCATTCTATGTGCCGCCCTTCTTCGTCGAGCAATCGCCATATCGCCAGTTTGTGGGTGACCATGGCGGCCTCCTCATCACCCCCTTTGAAGAGATCGACGGTGCCTCAACGACACCCTTCAGCGTCGCACTGTCGTTCGGCGTCGCGGGTCACTACATCAACCTTGAGAACTTTGGTAAGGACTTGGGTTCACAGGTCTTTCCGTTGCTACATCACCTGACAGGCGTTGCCATTCAGACGTCGACTAGTGCGGAGACGTGTAATGACTTCCTGTACTCGCAACCCTTCGTTGCCAAGCGCAACCTGACGATCCTACCTTGCGACGACGGCAATTTCGTTCCCAGCTTTCAATTGCTGGTGTCGGAGGGATTGGCCCGCGCCGTCGATGACCTGGGCCTCGATGAGCTCAGCTTCATCAACCTCGACAACATGATCTCGACGGCGACGCTGATGTTCGGCGCGGGGGCCTTCGACGACGGCACGCAGCCCGATGTGCAGGTCAATGCCTTTGCCAACATCCAGCTGGGCGCGACGCCTGAGACGCCTTTCACCGCGGCGGGCCCGGCAACGTTGAACTACATCAACACTGCACAGTCGGGCAGTGACGTCGAGTTCGGTGCGCCGCTGACGGTCTTTCAACGCACGCAGGATCCGTCGTCGAATGAAGTCGTCGTCTTTGACATCAGCAACCTGTACTACGGTTTCAGGATCAGCCCGGGTACGCTGACATTCAGTGAACCCGATCTGATGCGATCGAGCCTGTTGGGCTCGCAGCATGATATTACGCAACCCAACACGCGTGGGCCCATCTCGATTAACTTGGCCGATGATGGGCGTGGCAACGTGTACCGGGCAGATTGCTTGACGCCACAGGCAACGTGGAACTCGGTGGGCAATGTGTATTACGACGAGGGTCTGGTGCTGCTCAAGAGCCCTCACCTGTACTTCTATGGCCTCAATCAATTCGGCACCAACTTCAGGGGTGAGCAGCACGTGCACGTCATGAAGCTTGATGCCTTTGCGCCGAGCAATCAATTGAACAGCTCGAGCAATCCCAACTACGCGTCGGTGCCTCCGACGGGCTATCCGAATGACCCCGAGGACAACTTCGTCTACATCACCAACCTGTACTTCCACGACCGTGACTTAAATGTGGTGATGAAGACGGCACTCGCTCAACCCATCGCGAAAAGGCCGGGGGATAAAGTCCTCTTTAAGATCAAGTACGACTTCTAAGTTGTTGATATCATTGACTTTTAAGTGAGTTGACTACATTCACGTTAATTCGATCATGATCTTCATCGACGACCATAGTTAAGATCGACAAGAAAGTTGGTTGATCTCATGAACATTCTCTGGATTCTGTGCTGCATTATCTTCGTGATGTGGCTATTGGGCTTTGTGTTCTTCCCCATCGCCGGCGGGTTCATTCACCTGCTGTTGCTCGTCATCGTCGTGTTGGTCATCGTCCGCCTGTTGCAAGGCCGCGGCGTCTAACCATCCCCATCGCAGCTCGTCGGACCTATTTACCTCATGCGTATTAGGTTCGGCGAGCTCAAGCGACTGATCGGCGAGGCCAACCGCAACCGGCGCACGGGCCAGTATTCCTACGAGGCCAACTTCGAGCGCCTCTGCACCTGCGGTCACCCGTTGGCCGTCCACGCCGGCGACGCGCCACACCCGTGTTTCAATGATGATACCGGCATTGCAGGTGCGACGGGTGAAGACTGCACCTGTGAAAGGTTCAGGCCCATCCGTGGCAAAAAAGCGTAAGCGTAAGCGTAAGGGCCACTACCATACCGGCGTTCACGCGTCTCCCAAGACGGGCCTGACGTGTAAATACCGCTCGGGTTGGGAAAGTTCGTACATGCAGTACCTCGACGCGTCGCCCGACGTCATCACCTGGGCCTATGAGTCGATCGTCATCCCGTACGTCAGCAACAAGAAGACGGGCAAGCTGCGCAACTATCACCCCGACTTCCTCGTCACCTACGCCGACGGCCACATCGAACTCGTCGAGGTGAAACCCGCTAGACGGGTGCACCAGGTCAAGGTGGCCAAGAAGTTGTTGGCGGCGGGTGACTGGGCTCGGGCCCACGGCGTCGCACTGGTCGTCATCACCGAGGTTGAATTGAAGCAACTTGGCCTATTGAAGTAGTGAAGTCTCGGGCCATTGGGTGGGATAAGTATGGGGGTGAGCAATCTCCTACGTGACTATGTCAACTTGCTCGTCGAAGCGCGTCAGCCGTTCGATCTCAAGGTCTTCCGAGGATTGACCGAGGACGACGCTGTGGAATACCTCGACTTTCACGCCAAGGTGCTGGGGTCGGGCGCGGGCAGGACGGTCTACGACGTGGGCCGTGGGTGGGTCATCAAGTGGGCGTACAACGCCAATGGCATTGAGCAGAACAGGGACGAGGCCTCTCGACGCAAGTGTGCAGCGCCTAATGCTCCCATCGTCCACGTGTTGGTGAAGGCGCCCAACTACCAGTGGGTCATCTCCAACAAGGTCAAGCCCGTGGTGGGTGCTTCCCTCGGGCGCGCCCTGAAGGCGACCGTCGGCATGTCTGACACTAGTGACCTAATGTTCATCATTGAGACGAGCATTCATCAAGCGGAGGGGTATGAACTCGGGATTGATGACGCCGAAGCTCTTCGTGCCCATGAACGCCTGTATCACACTAATGAGTGGTACCGGGCACTGTACGACACCGTCAAGGCCTGCAAGATTAATCCCATGGAACTTCATGATGACAACTGGGGTCTCGATGACAAGGGCAGGTTGGTGTTGCTCGACACGGGAGGGTGACCTTTACAGGCGTCGCGTGAAGACCATGATCAGCCATGAGCGTGATCTTGGGACTTGATGTAAGCACCAGCTGCACAGGATTTTGTGTCATAGAGAGTGGCGCGTCGGCGGGTGACCACTACATGCTCGATCGAATTGAGTTTAAGAAATGTAAGACGCTGTGGGAGAAAACAGATGTGGTGCAGCGTGCATTCAAAGTCATCAGTGCCGAATTGTCTGCTCAATATCACATCTGCATTGACCGTGTCGTCGTCGAAGAGCCATTGATGGGCTTTCGCGCGGGAATGTCGTCGGCGCAGACGATCTCGACGCTGATGCGGTTCAATGGCATCACGTCGTACATCGCCCGTGATGTCTTTGGTGTCGATCCCGAGTACATCGGTGCCGCCCACGCCCGCAAATTATGTGGCGTCAAGCTCCAGAAGACGGCGATCGGCGGGCCCCAAAAGGAGCAAGTTTTCTCGTACATGAGTGAGCACGACCTCCATGACGTCAAGTGGCCCGTGACCAAGACTGGCAAGCAGGTACTCTGGAGCCGCGACGCGACCGACGCCTACGTCATCGCTCGAGCAGCGGCAATCTGTGGGCCCATCGTGGTGACCAAGAAGCCCAAGAAGGTGCCAAAACCCCCGGGCGGGTGTGCCTACCCGTGCGAGCCTGGGTGTCCGGGCAAGCCCATGAAGGGCCTGACGATGTGCCGCAAGCACCAACCCTTCCCGGCTTGAACCATTGACCTGATCTGGGTTACGATCGGCTCGTGCCCGTCGTCTCCGTGACCGATCGCGTCAAGTTCATCGAAAGCGTCTTCGGTCTCGGGCGCCTGGCACGCAATGGCCGCAATTTCGACGTGCGCTGCCCGGTCTGTGCACCCAAGGACGTGTCGAAGAAGAAGCTGGCCATCCTATTAGAGGATGATCAGTGGCACTGTTGGACGTGCGGCGCGCGCGGTCACAGCCTGTGGTCGTTGGTCAGGAAGTACGGTACCCGTGACCAATTGCTCGAGTATCGCGATCGGTTCATGCCTGCCGACAAGCGGGATCACCGGTGCCTTGACATTGTCATCGTCGATGAGCCCTCAGGCGTAGAACTTCCTGATGACTTCAGGTTGCTGGCGACGTCGACGTCCCGAGACACCGATGTGCTGGCGCTGCGCAGGTACTTGACCCAACGCGGCATCACCCAACGTGACATGTGGTACTTCAAGTTGGGCTACAGCTCAGACTTCAGGTGGAAGCGCCGCGTCTTAGTGCCATCATTCGATGCGCGCGGTGCCCTCAACTACTTCGTGGGCCGCGCCGTCGACAAGTTTCGCAAGCCCAAGTATGACGGCCCCGATGTGCCGCCTGGGTACAAGCTCCAGATCATCTTCAATGAGCTCAACATCGACTGGTCACAGGAGCTGGTGCTGTGCGAGGGCCCGTTCGACCTGATGAAGTGCCCTGACAACGCAGTGCCCTTATTGGGCAGTGACCTCAATGAGACCAGCGCGCTGTTCAATGCCATCATCGTCAACAAGACGCCCGTCGCCTTGGCCCTCGACGCCGACATGCGGGTGAAGAAGACGCCGAAGTTGGCCCGCAAGCTGGCGGAGTTCGACGTGCCGGTGAGGATCGTCACGGTGCCGACCGACCCGGGTGACATGGCCAAGCGTGACTTCAGGCAGGCGTTGGTGACAGCGCGGCCCTTTAGTTGGGACGATGCTTTCATGGATCGGTTAGACGTAGCGGCACAGATCAGGTTGTGAGGGTGCCCGCCGCCAACATCCATTGTACAGATCCTTTGCGGTGCTGTACTGATCTATAGAGAGTGCCTGCATGCTAAGGATTGCCCACACGGCTGATGTCCACGTCCGTAATTTAAGTCGCCACGCAGAGTATAAGCAGATCTTTACTACCTTCATCGAGCGGTGTAGGGAACAGAAGGTCGATCACATCTTCATTGGGGGCGATAGTTTTCACACTAAGACTTCTGGTATGTCGCCTGAGTGCATTGAGTTCATGTGCTGGTGGTTCAGTGCGTTGGCTGAAGTTGCTCCCGTCCACGTGATGCTCGGTAACCACGACCTCAACTGCAGCAACCGTTCGCGCCAAGACGCCATCTCTCCCATCATTGCCGCACTCAACAATCCACGCGTGCACCTCTACAAGCACAGTGGCACCTACGAGTTTGCCCCTGGTTATGTGTGGGGTGTCTTTAGCCTGTTTGACGAGGAGAATTGGGACAAGGTCAAGCCCATACCGGGTAAGGTCAACATCGCCTGTTACCACGGCCCGATCTGGGGAGCGACGACCGACACCAACTGGTTGATTGAGGAAGGCACCACGGTTGAATTCTTCAAGGGTTGGGACTTTGCAATGTTGGGGGACATCCACACTCACCAATTCTTAGCAGGCCGCGACGTGGAGCTGGAGATCGATGCCGCCGACATTGGCAACTACCCGGAAGCCGAGGTGATCGGGTGAGCGCCGGTAAGATCAAGATCCGCGTCAAGCGACCGTGGGTGGGTTACCCATCTTCTCCTGTGCAGCAGAACTATGGAGAATCGCTGACACATGGTTACTTGCTGTGGGACATCGCCGACAAGTCTAACTTTGACGTCAAGTTCTGTGAGTTGCCCAATCCGCAACCCTACGTGACGCTAGAATGGACTGGGTCGATCGGTGCCCTGGTCAACAGGGCCAAGAAAATCTGTGCGTCAGGCGGCCGCTTCAGGATCAGGAGCAAGGACGTGCTGGCACAGAAGGAGGTGACGCTGCTGACGCAGGCCCTGCAGGAGGAGCTCAAGGCGTCGGAGGTGACCTTCAAGAATGACCATCAGGTCAATCGCGATGTGCTGCAGGCCGGTGCCGCCATACTGGCCAAGGAAGACCTCCGTAACCCCGATGTGTTGTTGAAATTGGTGAAGGACTATCACCCCGACGGCGTCACCGACGATGAGTGGTCGGCCGTCCGTGAGCAGATCGGCAGCTACTTGACCCGTGCTCTCGACAGTGATGACGTCGTCCGTAATACCAAGTGGTCACTGCGACACCTGGCCTTCGACAACATGTTTGCGTACGGTGCAGGCAATGTCATCAACTTTGACAAGTTGCCGGGCATCGTCGGCATCTTTGGTCCCAATCGCGCTGGCAAGTCGTCGATCGTCGGCACCGTCATGTACTCGTTGTTCAACACCACCGACCGGGGCAACGTCAAGAACCTCCATGTCGTCAACGTCAGGCACGACCACTGCTACACTAAGGCCATCATCGACGTCAATGGTACGGGCTACGTCATCGAGCGCCAGACCGTCAAGCACGAGAACAAGCACGGCGCTGTCAATGCCAACACCAACCTCAACGTCTTCAGGATCAATGATACGGGTGAGGCCGTTGACCTGGCGGGTGAAGAGCGGAAGGACACCGAGAAGGTGATTCGCAAGTTGATCGGCACCGGTGACGATTGCCTGCTGACCAGCGTGGCATCGCAGGATGAGATCAAGCAGTACATCAACCATGGGTCGACGAAGCGGCGGCAGATCCTGTCGCGGTTCTTAGATCTCGACATCTTCGACAGGATGTTCAGGTTGGCCACCGATGACGTCAATGTCAACAAAGCGGCGCTCCGCCAATTGCCCGAACGCGACTGGCAGGAACAACAACGCTCGTTGAACGAGAGGCTCGATGCTGCTCGTACAACCATCGATGAGAAGGATCACCTGCTCCACGACGCCAGCCAGCAACTCGATGAACTGCGCCAACAGTTGGCCTCGTTCAAGGACTTCATTCCCGTGACACAGACGCAGGTTGAATCACAACGTAATCACGTTGATTCACTGACGACCAAGGCCCGGGCCACGACTCAAAAGATCGATGAATTGCACGCTGACATTGGGCTGATGCTGAAGAAAGTGACGTCGATCGATGCAGTGCTAGTTGACTATGACCTAGGCGCATTGAAGCAGCGCCAAGAGGCCTATCGCGTCCTAGAATCATCATTCGAGGTGCTCCGTCACGCACACGAGAAGGATGCTGACCTGTTGAAGCAACAGCAGCGGTCGCTGAAAATACTTGACGACGTGCCGTGCGGTGATGACTATCCGACGTGTCGCTTCATCAAGGATGCCCACAAGAACAAGGAACGCGTAGAGCCACAGCGTGACAAGGTAGAACGCTCTCTCGACAAGTTGCAGAAGGCGGAGCTGGCGTTGCAAGCGCTGCAACAAGAGGACCTTCACAATAAGGTCACCAAAGTTGAACAACTGATCAGCGCACAGGCCAAGCTCCGCGTTGACATTGCTGCAAAGCAGGTTCAACTTGTCAAGTTGGAGGGTGCGCTAGATGACATCAATGGCACACTGGAGCCCACCGCACGCCGGTTAGCGGAACTCGAAGAAGCGTTGAAGAATGAAGGAAATGTGGAGGTCGTGACGCTGCGTCGCCAGATCGATGAGCTCCAGAAGGCAGCGCGCAGGCACGATTCTGAAAAGTTGACAGCGGCATCAGAGGTGGGTCGCATGCAGTCTGACCTCGATAAGTTGGCAATTGATGCGACCCACCGCCACAACCTGTTGCAGTTGATGAAGGCTCACGAACTGATTGCACAGGCCTTCTCGAGGAAGGGCATCCCGGCGTTGATCACCACGTCACAGCTCCCCGTCATCAACGCCGAGATTGCCGAGATTCTTCACGGCATCGTTGACTTCAACATTGAGCTTGAGGTCGACGACGTCAATGATTCCATGGAGGTCTACATTGACTACGGCGACAGTCGCCGGCCCATCGAGCTGGCTAGCGGCATGGAGAAGATGATCGCCTCGTTGGCCATCCGCGTGGCGCTGATCAACGTATCATCGTTGCCCAAGACCGACATGTTCATCATCGATGAGGCCTTTGGCCCCATGGATCCCGCTAGCGTTGAGGCCTGTAACCGCCTGTTGATGTCACTCAAGCGCTACTTCAAGACCATCGTCGTCATCACCCACGTCGACGGTGTCAAGGACGCGGCCGATCACATCATTGAGATCAACAAGGTCGAAAAAGATAGCTGCGTGATGTACAATGAATCGTGGCATGGCGACCGTACCTCCGAGACAGACTGATCGACGATCGACCCGGTGACTTTGTCGTCATCGTGCCGGTCGATGCCTCACCCGTGACGCCGCTGGCGTGTCCGATCTGTGATCACCTGATGCGGTCGCAGGATGATGATCGTGCGTACCGTGAATTTGGGTGCTGTGAGCGCTGTGCCATGATGTGGGCTCATCCACGTCGACAGGCCTGGCGTGACGGTTGGCGACCATCAGCAGAACAGGTGCAAGGGGTTGAAGTTGATCGCCCACCGCTATCACTTGTCCTTGAACTGCGTTAGTCCTGTGCAACGGCCATATTTAGGCCGAGGAGCAACCTTCTCATGGCAGACATTGATTACGCAGCTCTTCAACAGTCGTTCGACACGACGTGGGGCCGTTCATCGACACCCAAGACGGCAGGATACTCTGTCAAGGTGACGCTGTTGGGACCTGATCGGCTGATGACATCGTACGCCGCTATCGTCAATTTTGGTACCGAGAGGGAATCACTTGAGATGAAACGGCGCTATGCCGAGGAATCAAAGGCGGTGACCAGCGAGGTCTTGAAGGTGGTCAAGGCCAATTACAAGGAATTGGCCGATGCGTCACTGTCGACCAAAGAGTTGTCGAGCGAAGACAGCCTTGAGATCACCAACTACAACGTTCATAACCCCCGCCGAAGTGCCTATTACAGGCGCAAGACGGTGTACGAGATCGGGTGATGAGTGAACCTCATCTAGGCCTGTCGAAGCCTCAACAGGTGCAAGAGATCCTGAAGTGTGGTAAGGATCCCATCTACTTCATCAAGACCTACGTCAAAATTCAGCACCCGAAGAGGGGGACGATCCCGTTTGAGACCTACCCGTTTCAGGACGACTGCATCAATGACTTCAAAGAACACCGCCTCAACATCGTCCTGAAGTCACGGCAGTTGGGACTATCGACGATCAGCGCGGCATACTCGCTGTGGCTGGCGATCTTTCACAAGGACAAGAATGTCCTCGTCATTGCGACCAAGCTACCCACGGCCATGAACTTCATCAAGAAGATCAGGGTCATGTTGCAGAGCCTGCCCCCATGGCTGTTGCTACCCAAGTTTGAGCCCACCAAGCAGGCCATCGCCTTCAGCAATGGCTCGACGATCACCGCCATTCCGACGTCCGACGATGCCGGGCGATCGGAGGCCTTGTCACTGCTGATCGTTGATGAGGCTGCCTTCATCCGTGACTTTGAGGAGATCTGGACAGGACTGGCACCCACCTTCTCGACGGGAGGTAGTGCCATCATCTTGTCGACGCCCAATGGTGTCGGTGGCCAGTACTACCGCCTGTGGGTCGAGGCCGAGGCGGGCCTCAATGACTTCAATCCCATTAGGCTGATGTGGGATGTGCACCCGGAACACGATCAGGCGTGGTTTGTGAAGGAGAGCAGATCGCTGTCGAGGCGTAAGGTCGCTCAGGAGTTCTTGTGCGTGGGCGGTGATACCAAGATTGTGACGCCTGATGGGTACAAGATGGCAGAAGAGTTGCACATCGGCGACTTGGTCATGACGCACGTTGGTAGGTTTCGTCCTGTCACCCGGGTAAATAGTAGGCTTGTAAAAGACGGCGAGGAACTGTATGAGGTCAGTTCACCAGGTAGTCGTCAGTGTAAGTTCGTCTTGACTGGCAATCATCCCATGTTGTCATACCGTTTTCGTGCCAATCAGATCACGTCACTTCAATGGATTGAACAGAATGCGTGTGAGCCATCGTGGATTGAGGCTACGACAATTGCCGGTACTCGTAAGACCACGGATCGAATTCTCAACGCGCTAGTACCAGTGTTTAGGCCTGATGAACCCACTGAACGCTTGACGTCGATTGATTTGTCGACGCTTTACCCATCAGTCGATGTAACGCCTGACACGTGCCGCTATGTGAAGCAATGGGGTAGTACTAAACGTCATGTGCCTGTTGACTTTGACTTAGGCATGTTTGTAGGATTGTACTTGGCTGAGGGGTGTAATGCACGGGGTGGGCTTGACATGGGGTTTCACATTGATGAGATGGAGACACACGCTCGTTGGTGCGTTGATTTTCTCGAGAAGTTGGGTTGTCGAACGACGTTGTCTCCATCAGAGATTGCAAATGGTTGTCGTCTGTGGACACACAATAAACATGTTGGTGCGCTTGTCAGATCGTTTGTCATGGGTCAAACGGCTCCTATTAAACATCTTGATCTTGATAGGGTTCTATCATGTGGCCGTGAGTTTATCAAAGGTCTATTGTATGGGCATCACGCGGGAGATGGTAATCACGAGCACACTACGAAGACATCCACGTTCAGTACTTCGTCGAAGTTGGTGTATCAATTACGTACCCTCAACACCATGTTTGGTCTGTATCCTCGGATCGGGCGTGTTGAACGTAGTAAAAAGAACCCAAAGCACCATGATATGTGGTATCTCGAGTTTCAGGCAGGTGGGACGACGTACCGTGAATTGCTCGAACGCGGACAATTGTACAAGCCCGGATCAAGGACGCGTCTCATTGGTGAGTACTTTGTTGGTCAGCACTCATTGAAGGATATATCGCACCTTCGTGATGTCGATGGGGGTTACACCGTCTATGATATCAGTGTGGCCGATGACAATTCATTTGTTGCTCAATCTGCAGTTCTTCACAATTGCGACTTCATCACGTCGGGTGACACCTTCCTACAACCCGGTGACCTCGATGACCTAAAGTTGCAGATCATGCAACCTGCGTCGAAGGAGGGCTTTGATCGCAACATCTGGGTCTGGAGCCCACCCATTGCTGGTCACACCTACGTCATCAGCGCCGACGTGTCGAGGGGCGATGCACGTGATTATTCGGCCTTTCACATCATCGATGCGGGTGACTGCGAAGTGGCCGCCGAGTACATGGGCAAGGTGCCGCCCGAGAAACTGGCCGACATGTTGAACGAGTGGGGCCGCAAGTACAACGATGCCCTATTGGTGCCCGAGAACAACACCTTTGGCTACTTCGTCAACGTCAAACTCCGCGATGCGCTGGGCTACAAGAAGCTGTACTACACCAGCAACGGCGGCGACCCCTTCAATTACGTGCCCACCAACTCTGAGGAGCTGCCGGGTTTCCCGACTAACCAGAAGTCACGGGTGCAGATCCTGGCCAAGCTGGAGGAGATGATTCGCAACAAGACGTTGAAGACGTACTCACAGCGCCTCTATGATCAATTGCAGGCCTTCGTGTGGAACGGCAACAAGCCCATGGCCGGCAAGGACAGCTTCGATGACTTGATCATGAGCCTCGCCATTGGTTGTTGGTTGGTCGAGGGCAGCAATGGCCTCAGTGAACAGGCCGTCGCCATGTCGTACGCTATCCTCAATGCGACCCGCGTCCACGTTCGGGACATCAATCAGATGCCCGGCGGCGTCAACGAGGCACAGCCTTTGGTCAATCCCAACATCAAGGGCATGAATGCACAGAGTGTCTATCGACCACGCGACGCGTCGCAGGTGGCACCACGTAATCCGTACCAAAGAGACGTCAGTGACTTTCGCTGGTTGACTAGATGAACGGGTGGCGAATACCTATGATTGCAGAAGGATGCCCATGACGACCCAAACTCCCAAGATCGGCCTACTGAGACTGCGGCACCTGATCAACGAAGAGACCTCGCAGGTCACTGAAGCCGTCGACCACGCCAGCGCCGCGGCCATCGTCGGCGGTGCCTCGAACCTGTTGAAGGCGATCGAGAAGTTCAAGGAGAAGGCGTCGCCTGCCGCCGTCAATGCGCTGACGCCGCACTTGGGCAACATTGAGAAGGTGCTGGAGGACATGGTCAATACCCCGGGCTCCTACGTCGCCAGGGTCAAGGTGGAGCCCAAGAAGGTGTCGCTAAAGGCCGTGAAGAAGGAAGGTGCCTTGAAGGAGGCCACGGGCGGCGACGGCAAGCTCGAGAAGGTAACGGAGCAGAACTGGCAGCACCTCGAAGTGGGCAACACCTACCTCGTCAAGGCGGGTCGAGACCGCACGCAGAGCAACTTCGTGGGTTGGGTCGACAAGAACGGCGAGCACACCGACAACGAGGATCCGACGCAGGTTGACCTGAAGTTCGTCGACGTCAAGGATGGCTTCGAGTGGACGGCTTACCACCACGACGGGGGCTATGCGGTGGGTTCAAGTGCGGATGCGCTGTACGTGAAGGAGACGGATCAATATGATGGGCTCGGCGAGGTGGTGCCGTGATTCGTGTCAGCGTTGAGCGGTTGAGGCGATTGATCAAGGAAGAGATTGAGGATCACCCTAAGATTATGACGCTGGCACAGGTGAAGCAGCAGTTTCCTGACGCATACAAGTACCTGTTGAATGGTGACATGCAGGACCTCAATGGTCGTGACATCAAGACACCCAAACATCTGCAGCACTACATGGACGCCTGTGACTCCTACTTCTTCATTGACGGTACGGGTCAACTTCACATGAAGGATGCCTATGAACACGAGGTCTGGGATCCTGAGAAGAAGATGTTTTGGTGGCCGCAGGCGTGACGTTTGTGATGTAGGATCGAACGAAGGGAGCTCTCTCTTGACTAGAGGGGCACAGAAGAATGGCGAAACGCGAACCTAGAAGCCTCTTTAGAAGGTTAAGTCGACTTTTCAAGAGTGGCCCAGTCGTGAAGAGGAAGATACGTGCCCTCGACACGAGCATTGCTGTCGCCGATAAGACGAAGAGCTCGGGTACCCTGCTCTTTCAGAAGTCGTTGTCTCCCACGTATGCGACGATCACGAGCAACGCATACAATCTCTCGGAACGATTAATGAGGTATCAAGATTTTCAAGAGATGGAATATAGTGTTGACGGTGCGACCTTGATTGCCCAACCTGATGGGTTCAAGACAATCGCCGAGTTGGCTGCGGAGTGTGAAGCAGATCCCAACAAGACGTTCATCGTTTACTCTTATGACCATGAGCAGAAGCGCATTGTACCTGCATGGGGTAAGCAGGCGCGCCAAACGTGTGTTGACCATGCGTGGAAGGTGACGTTCGATAACGGCAAGTCGCTGACGTTGAGCCCCGAACACCGCTTGATGTTGCGCGATGGTACGTATCGCAAGACTGAGGACTTACAGCCTGGCGATGCGATGATGCCATTCTACCGCAAGGATCTGTTTGCGAACGCAGAAGAGGGCACTAAGGGGTACTCGTGGGTCTACACGATGGATGGACGTTTTCGCGGGTGGACGAAGGAACACCAGCTGGTATCTGAGTGGGTGGCCGGACGAGAGTTGACTGAGGATGAGTGCGTTCACCACATCAACTTCGTCAAGACCGACAACAGGCCTGAGAACTTGCGTATCATGACGAAGAGCGACCACAGCTCGTACCATGCAGCGCTCAACAATGGGGTGAAGTGGGCGCCAGAGAATCAAGAATGGATCGAAAGGTTCAAAAAACAGCACGCAGAGTGGATGCGTAACAATGCACCATCGCGCCGCAACGATGTCACGTTCTCTAGAATCATTCAGATCGCTGAGAAGGTTGGCTTCGACATCACCAAAGTGTCCAGGGCCCTTAATGTCACTACGTTCTTGGTTCATGAGCGGCTCACTGCCAATGGGTTTCCTACGTTCGAAGCGTTTACAGCGGCATATGGTCACGGTATACCTGAGGTTGTCATTCATCAGGCCTCAAAGCTAACGCGTGAACTGTCGCTTGACACGATCAAACACTTGATTGTTGAGGCAGACACCAAACGTTCGATGGCGGTGAAGTTAGGTTGTACCGTCAATGTCCTCGATAAGTTCCTCAATCGGCGCATTAATCGAACGTGGAATGATGTGAGGAAGGAATGTGGGTTGACTACCTACAAACAAATTCGTCAAGGAGGTCGTCCCAAGGGTTCAAACGGCAGCGATCTCACGTTCAAACAGATCTGTGATGCTTTCGAACCAGGCCTCACCTTGCCACGTCTGACTGAAAAGCTAGGTGTCAACAAGAATACGATTATCTCTCGCCTTGCGCAGAACGGCTTCAAGAAGTTTAGTGAGTTCGGCGCATCTTACCAGAACTGCAAGGTCGTTTCTGTCGAGTACGTCGGCATCATTCCCCTCTATGACCTCACAGTCGATGGTTACAAGAACTTTGCAACCGACAGCGTCATCTCACACAACACCCCTGAGATCGCTGCCGCGATGGACATCTATGCCGATGAGACCGTCGCCGCAGATGAGAAGGGCATGTGCCTCCACGTCTACTCCGACAATGAGAAGATCAAGGAGCTGCTCGAGGACCTCTTCTACAACGTCCTCAACATTGAATTCAACTTGCGCTCGTGGGCTCGTAACCTCTGCAAGTACGGCGACTTCTTCCTCTACAATGACGTGTCGCCCGAGTACGGCGTCGTCAACGCTTTCCCGATCCCGGTCAACGAGGTCGAGCGCGAAGAGAACTATGACCGTGAAGATCCCTTCGCCGTCCGTTATCGTTGGGTGACGTTGGGCAACAGGACGCTCGAAAATTGGGAGGTGACCCACTTCCGCTTGTTGGGCAATGACATGTTCCTCCCATATGGCTCGTCGATCATTGAGCCCGCGCGCCGCATCTGGCGCCAGCTCATCCTGATCGAGGACGCCATGTTGGTCTACCGCGTCGTGCGTGCCCCCGAGCGCCGCGTTTTCTACATTGACGTGGCCAACGTGCCCGCGACTGAAGTCAACAATTACATCGAACAGCAACGTCAACAGATGAGGACGACGCCGGTCGTTGACAACCAAACTGGCCGCGTCGACCTACGCTATAATCCGATGTCCGTTGAGGAGGACTTTTTCATCCCGGTGCGTGGTGGCGAGAGCGGCACTAAGATCGACACGTTGGCGGGTGGTGTCAACACTGCCGCAGTTGAGGACGTCGCCTACATTCAGAAGAAGCTGTTCGCTGCACTGAAGATCCCGCGGGCCTACTTGGGCTACGATGAGATGTTGAGCAGCAAGGCGACGCTGGCACAGGAGGACATTCGGTTCTCCCGCACCATCTCCGTCATTCAGAAGACGATGATGGCCGAGCTCAATAAGTTGGCCATCATTCACCTGTACGCTCATGGCTTTGACAATGAGGACCTGCAGAACTTCACCCTACGCCTCAGCAATCCGTCGACCGTCGCTCAACAGCAGAAGTTGGAGCTGTGGCGCGCCAAGTTTGAAATTGCGGGTTCGGCCCCCGAGGGTATGGCCAGCAAGAAGTTCATTCGCAAGGAGATCTGGGGATTGAACGACGAGCAGATGGAGGCCATCGACGAGGAACGGTTGGCTGAAAAGAAGATCGATGATGCCATCGAGGCAGGTGAGGGTGCTGACGACGGTGGAGGCGGGGGTGCAGGTGGAGGCGGGGGTGACGATGACCTCTTTGGAGACGCCGGCGCTGGTGGTGGCGATGAAGGTGGCGGCGCCGAAGAAGCAGGTGGTGGCGAAGAGAAGGCTCCACCTGAAGAGAATGCGGGTGAAGAACCCGAAGAAGAGGTTGAGCCCGGCGCTCAATTGTTGACCAGCGGCGACGACAATGACAATGAGTCATTCGCATTGAAGTTGGGTGACAGCGATGATAGCAAACCCATCAAGCCCAAGTCGCAGCTCCAAAAGGCCCTCTATAACAACAGTCGCCACCGCAACCACGGTGCCAGCAAGACGCACATGCCTGACTTTCAGAAGATGACGTCGAATGACAATCCCGCGATGGAAGATCCCTACGACAATGATTGGTTGAAGTCAGTCGTGACGAATCCATTCGCTGAGGGTAGTTCGCCTCCCATCGGGCGCCGGACGAGACTGTCTGCTGACATTATGTCAACAATGAGGAGAATGACAGCTAAGTTCACTGCCGATGGTGAGGTTACTCGAGCTACGTTGAATGAGGGCCGTGATGTGCAGGATGAGATCGATGGAGGAGGTCAATCCATGTTCGATCTTGACATTGATGCTGACGTTACGCCGAGTCGCGGTCAGCTCAACGAGAGCGCAGTACTTATTGGTGATCCCACCGGGGAGGACGACGAATGAAGCCTAGGTCAAATTCACACAACAAACGCCGAAATACCGGGCTCCTCTACGAGTTTTTGGTCTACAGCATCTCGCGTGCGTTGGTTGAGAACAACACCAAACGCTCGAACGTGGCACTCAAGGTGATTCGTCGGCACTTTAAGCCGGGCTGTGAGCTGTACCGAGAATTTCGTCTCATCAACTCTCTGCTCAGGACGACGGTGTCGAGCGAGGCCATTGCCGCGTCGATCATTCAAGAAGCCAAGCTTGCAGCTCGTTCGCACGATGTTGCAAAGCTCGATCGTGAAAAGTCCGTATTGATCAACACCATCAATCGCGCGATCAACGATAGCGACTTCTACGATCACCAGGTCAATGAGTACAAGATGTATGCAACGGTACAGACGCTGTTGAACGACTGGCGTGTTGCCGACAGTGACCTAGGTAGGGTCGCTCAGTATGAGGATCAATTGTTGAAGTGGTTGGTGACTGAGAAGGCAACGCCCGTCGACACCGTGGTCTCAGATGACAGTCCCGGGCACAGTCGATTGTTGATGAAGATGATGATGAAGCGCCTCAATGAGAAGTACGCTCACGCGCTCAGCGATACTCAAAAGCAACTGCTCCGTGCCTACGCCTTCTCGACGGCCAACGACGATCCTGCCTCAATCAAGCTCAAACTTCAGGAAGTCCGCCAGGGACTGGTCATGGAGATTGAGCTCTATCAACGCAATAATCCAGACGACGTTCACATCAACAAGAAGCTCGAAGAAGTCTACAATCACCTCGCGGGTGAGACGTTCGACGTGGTTGATGATGATGCGGTGACGCGGTTCATGCTGTACACCAAGCTCAGCACTGAACTCACTTCGGAGGGAACATGACTAATACAGCCAACTTGAGGCGCCTTGAGAGTTACGACGTCTTTGACTATAAAGTAGTCACTGAAGACGTACCGGCTCGGATCACTGAGGACACCAAGGGCAACAAGGTCGAAGTGCCGGCGACCAAGAAGATCATGATGAAGGGTATCCTGCAGAAGGCAGACACTCTCAACCAGAACGGCAGGATTTACCCGCTCGCGATTCTCGATCGTGAGTGCCGCAACTATCAGAAGTTCATTCTCGAGAACCGTGCCACCGGTGAGCTCGATCACCCCGACAGCTCCGTCATCAACTTGAAGAACGTTTCGCACATCGTGCGCGAGGCCTACATCGAGAACGGCACTGTCTTGGGCACCATTGAAGTCCTTGACAAAACGCCGTCGGGCGCCATTCTCAAAGGGTTGGTGGATTCAGGCGTCAAGATCGGCATCTCCAGCCGCGGCGTGGGTTCAACGCGGAAGCAGGGCGAGTACCAAGTCGTCCAGGACGATTTTCAGCTGATCTGCTGGGACGTTGTGAGCGAACCGTCAACGCCTCAAGCATTCATGATTCCCGAAGGAAAAGAGATCACGTCTGCCGAATTGAAGCAGCTCTTCAGCAAGTCAGATCGGATTGACCGCGTCTTGAACGAGATTTTGTTGCGTGGCGTGCCAACCAAGGATGTGAGGTGATCAGTGCCCCTAGGAACTCCCCCTGCCGGATTTAGTTTCTCGCCCGAGTACCAGTCGGCGGCTTTACCGTGGGTGACGTCATCGCTCGCGACGAGTGGTTCGGCAGAGATTGACTTTCCGTTCATCACCCGGTTCATTGCCATCACCAACTCGTCGACTAGCTCGCTGTCGTTGGCCTTCAGTCTCAATGGCAGCAATGGTAACAACAAGATCCTCATCCCCGGCAACACCTACGTCAATCTGGAGTACCGCGTGGCCAGCGTGTGGATCAGGGCTGAGGCGTCGGGTTCTCTACAGTACAGCATTGCCGCCGGTCTGACGACGATCCCCGCCAACAGCATGCCGTCGTTGTCAGGTAGCGCCGGGTGGTCCGGCGTGGGCTAATGCTTGACATCGTCAAGTACCCAAATTCTGCGCTCGCACAAGCTTGTCGTTCGGTCACCCAATTCGATGCCGCGTTGATCGCGTTCGTCGAACAGATGACCGAGGCGATGTACACCTTTCATGGAGTGGGGCTAGCAGCACCCCAAGTTGGTGTCACCGAGTGCATCACGTTAATTGATCCATCAGCGGGTGATGCAACCAACCAATTGCAGGTGCTGATCAATCCAAGGGTCACCTGGCGGTCGCCTGAAGTAGAGATGGTAGAAGAAGGTTGTCTGTCGTTGCCTGGTGTGCGCCTGAAGGTCATGCGAGCACGTGCCATCGATGTTGAGTACTTTGATTTGGCAGGTGCTGCAAAGAACGTGCGGTTTGCGGGCCTGCCGTCACAGATTGTGCAGCACGAGGTCGATCACATCAATGGCATTACGGTGTTAGACCGGGTCCAGCCGTTAGCACGGACCATGGCCCTTAAGATCCTACGTGGGAACAGGTGAATTGAACATGGCGCTATCTAGGAGTGAATTGAAGTCGGTCATCAAAGAACTGTTGGTTGAGATCCTCAGCGAGGGCTTGGGTAATGTGCAATCGATTGCACCGGGTCCTCGTGCGGCAGCATCGCCCATCGGTGAAGCTCGCCGTCGTGTGGCTCCAACCAACGTCAAGCGTGCTTTTGATCCGCGCCTTGATACTCCCCTACGTGGTCGGGCTCCGCAAGTGTCAGCGACAATGCAGGAGACGATCAAACGAGAGTCGGGGGGTAATCCGATCATGGCTGACATCTTTAAGGACACCGCGATGACGACGCTGCCGACGATGCAGGCGCACGGTGACACCGGAGCGTCCGCGGGCTCGGCACCGATGTTGCAAGAACAGTTCAATGGTAACCCTGAAGACGTCTTTGGTGAGGAGACGGCGGGTCGTTGGGCCAACTTGGCCTTCGCCGTCGTCAAGAAGCCAGCGTAAAATCATCGATGGGCATATTTAGCTGCATACCACGGAAAGGTGCTAGCAATGAAGACGAACGTTAAGTCGGTCAAATTGACCCCTGCCCTGCTCAAGCGAATCATTGAGGAGGAAGTCGGCAAATTCGGTCCTCCGGAGGATGTCGAGAAGAAAGCTGACGACACCAAAGAGACCGACGCAGATGAGTTTGCCGATTCTCTCGACAAGCACATTGACTTCATGAAGGCGCTCAAGATTGAAGAAGGGCGCTTGGTCAAGCGACTGGCACGAGTGCAAGAAGCCCGCAAGCGCGCGCAAAAAGCTCTCATTGCTCGGGTCTGATCTGAGAAGAGGGTGATGTCATGGGTGTGTTAGGAAGGTACACGAGTTACGTTGGCGGCGGTGCAGCCACGGTTGCACACGCGCTGCTCTCTAAGTTGTTTCCTGGTGGGCCCCTCGCCACGCAGGTTGCCAACGGTGATGAGAAGGGCGCGCAAGCGCTAGCACAGGCCTCGGCGACGGCCAAGGTTACCAACGGCGTTGGGGGTCTTCAACCCACCGGTGGCGTGCAGGCCGGTGACCTCGGCATGTTCCCGTCGGGCGTTGACTTGTCGTTCAACTACAACATCGGCAATCCTCCCAACTCTTCACCCGACGTCAGCACCGTCAAGTGGACGAAGGCCGGCGACCCCGCCAACCCGTACACCCCTGACATCACTTCGCCTGGGCCGGGTCGCACAGACGGCGTTGACAAAGACGTCGATCCCAAGATTGCAGCGGCTGACATCAATCCTGCACCCAGCGTTGCTGATGTCCGTGATCCGACGACCGATGGCCCGGCAGTTTCACAGAACAACACCATTGGCGTGCCACAGAAACTCGGTGATTCGGGCGGCAACGTCTGATCTTGTGAATTTGTGCTGATCGTCCGATACTTACTCTCAAGGTTCGTGGAGAAAGCATGAGCAAGCAATTGTTCGAAGAAGCACTGGCAGATGTCAAGCAGGTCAAACAAGTGGCCGAAGACAGTGCTAAGCGCGCGATCCTCGATGCTGTCACTCCTCGGATCCGTGACTTCATCGATCAGGCGCTGTTGCGCGAAGAGGCGATGCCGGGCATGCCCGGTTCGAACCTTGAAATTCTCGATGATGGTGGTGATGAGTCGTTTGAGTTTGAAGCCCCCAAGGGAGCTCCTCCCGGCGAAATCACCGCGGCAATCACCCCGCCCGATGCCGAAGGCAAGGTCACGCTTGACCTTGATGCCATCTGCAGTGGTGGCGACCTTGCATCAACGGGCCCCGGCGCGGTGGTGCCTCCTCCCATGTTCGGAGAGCCGGTGATTGAACCGACTGAAGAGTATGAGATCAGCCTAGAATCACTCAATGCACTGCAACCCTTGATCAAGGCCGCACGCACGGGGCGCAGCATCATGCAACCCAAGGATGTGTCGGCCATCATCGGTCGCGTCGTCGAGCACGTGCAATTGTTGGGCAAGGCCAGCGGTAAGGTCAAGGCCACTAATTCATACGGCGTTCAAATCGCCCAGATGATTTCACACGTGGAAGATATGTATGACTACGTGCAAGAGTCGGTCACCGACGCTACAAGCAAAAACGCATACGAAACTACGCTCGAGACTACATTCAGTACGCTCACCAAACTTCAGGAGTCAACGACAATGTCGAAAAAGGCACAACACAAGGGTCAGATGAACGAAGCGGATCTTACGCTGAAACTGACTGGTCTGCCCGACGATGTCGAGGACAATCTTGATAGCGTGGGCGTCGATCTCATCACCGGTGAAGAAGACGGTGAAGAGGGCGCAGAAGGCCTCGAAGGCGGCGAAACTGACGATCTGGGCGACCTCGACCTAGACGGCGGACAAGGATCACAAGAGGGTGAGGACAATCAGATGGAGAATCGCAGGTTGAGCGACGACACGATCGTCGAGATCGATGAAAACATGCTCCGCCGCGAGATCGCTCGGATGCGCTCGCTCCGTGAGGAGACGAAACCGGCTTCGTGGGGCGATGGCTCCGGCGACGCCAAAATCCTCAAGAACTTCGGTGGAGGCAAGGATGAGGGTGATCCTCTCGATCAGGACATCGTTGACCTGTCCCCGGCCAAGGGCTCTCGCCCGAAGGGTGATAACCCGCCCGCCAACCACAATCGCAACCTGAAGACCGAGCAGGACGATCAGGACATGGACGAGGGTCAGGACCAGATGGACGAGTCCGATGATCAGATGGACGAGTCCGATGATCAGATGGACGAGTCCGATGATCAGATGGACGAGGCAACTTACGAGCCCGATAACCATGACATGTCTGTCGATGAGAGCGATGACCTCGATCAACTGCAGAATCGCCGCAAGGAAGACGAGTACGGCGCCGACGTGCAGGACGGTCATGCGACGGCCACGTGGGACAAGCGTCGCCACGAAGCGCTCCGCCGCCTCAACTTCGAGAAGAAGCTGCAGGAACGCGCTCAGTCACGTGCTTCGGCCCTCAAGAAGGAAGCCGCACGTGCCAAGTCGGCCCGCAACAACAAGCGCCTCGCCGAAGTGCGCCAGGAGTATGCAACGGTTGCCAAGCGGTTCAACGAATCGCTCGCCCGTAGCACCAAGATGTCGAAGCTGGCGGCCATGGCCACCAAGAAGCTTCAAGAGGCTCGTCGCTCGAATAGCGCAGCCGCCCGGCCCACGGAGAGCAAGGCCGAAGTGATCCTCCGTAACAAGTTGGCAGAAACGAATCTGTTCAACGCGAAGCTTCTCTTCACCAACAAGCTCCTGCAGAACGACCAGCTGACGACCCGCCAAAAGGCGCAAGTCATCAAGCAGCTCGACGAGGCAGCGACGGTGCGAGAGGCCAAGCTCATCTACACGAGCCTTGCCAAGACCTTGGCGGGTTCAACGAAGTCGCTCAGCGAAGGCCAAGACCGTCAGGTGTTGGGTTCCGCAGGTAGGGTGACTCGCCCGGCATCTACGCCGACCCTCAATGAGGGCGTCGAGACCGAGCGATGGGCTACGCTGGCCGGCATTACCAAGAGGTAAGTGACAGCGTCGCAGAACAACACGACTCGAACCAACTAGTTACAGATCACAGGAGACAATCAGATGAAGTTCTTCAGCATGGAACAGCTTGCCGCCGGTATTAAAGACCGGCACGTCGGCGCCGAGCGCGCCCGACTGGTAGAGAAGTGGAGCCGCACCGGCCTGCTTCGTGGCCTCGATGGCCAGCGCCGAGAGATGATGGCGCAGCTCCTGGAGAACCAGGCAGCGCAGGTCCTCCGCGAGGTCGGTAACTCGATCTCGACGGGTGGCGGTAACATGTCCAACTCGGGACAGATCTCCGGCTTCACCAACATCGCCTTCCCGATCGTCCGCCGCGTCTTCGGTGGCCTCGTCGCCAATGAGCTGGTGTCGATCCAGCCGATGAGCCTGCCGTCCGGCCTGATCTTCTACCTCGACTACACTTACGGCACCAACGTCGGTGGCGAGGGCACGTCGACGGCGGCGACCTACGCTTCCGGACAGTCGATCTATAACAACCCAACCGGCAAGGGTGTCCAGTCAGGATCGCTGGCGACGGGCGGCATGTACGACCTCGTCAACGTGGGCTTCAGCAAGGTGCACCAGTCGGCGTGGATCGGCGGCGCAGCTAGCCCCTACAACACCGGTTCTAGCGGCCAGGTCGGCGCGTGGAACAACCTCAACGGTACCTTCATGCCGGGTGGCCTCATCTCGGCAATGTCGGGCGTCAATGGCCAGCTCTGCAACTTCGACCCGCAGCTCGATGTCGACATGCAGTCGGGCCTGCTCAACGCCGTCTTCCTGTACCTCAACGTTGCCGACATGCAGTCGAGCGTTGCGAACGGTGACTTCTTGGCCGTCGAACAGGTCGCGGTCTTCGCGCTCAGCGGTACTGTTGTCAACAACGGCCTCACCGCCTGGAGCCAATCGTACCAGTCGGGTAACGGCGTCCTCAACCTTCGCCGCCTCAACAAGCGCGGTAACCTCGCCAGCTCCAGCTTCACGCTGAACCCGCTGGCAGGCACCCAAGTCCAGTGCGTCCTCCAGACGCCGGCGTTCGGTAACACGTGGCAGGGTGCTTCGGCGGCTACCACCGCCAACGGCGCGTTGCTTCGCTTCGATGCAGCGTCGAACGTTCGCTTCTCGATGACGATCGCAGACGGCCTGACGACTGACCGCAGCGGCGACGGCGCCACGCTGGTCATCCCGTCGTTCGAGTCGGACTTCGGCGTCAACCCGTCGCCCGCCATCCCCGAGATTGACATCAAGATTGAGTCGATCTCCATCACCGCGACGACCCGCAAGCTCCGTGCTCGCTGGTCTCCCGAGCTCGCACAGGACCTCAATGCGTACCACTCGATGGACGCTGAGGTTGAGTTGACGAGCATCCTGTCGGAGCAGATCGCTCTCGAAATTGACCGAGAGATCTTGAACGACCTCGTCACCGAAGCCAACGGCGCCAACATGTACTGGAGCCGTGCACCGGGCAAGTTCGTCAACAAGCTGACGGGCATCAACTCGACGCTGGCGACCAACTTGTCGATCGGGCCGCAGTTCACCGGCACCGTTCGCGAGTGGTACGAGACGCTGGTCGAGACCTGCATCGACTGCGCCAACACCATTCACCGCAAGACGCTCCGTGGCTCGGCCAACTTCATGGTCACCAGCCCCGACGTGTCGACCATCTTCGAGTCATCGGTGCTCTACAAGCCGAAGTACTCGATCGACGGCGAAGGTCAAGTCGGATCGCCCTTCACCATCGGCGCGGAGGCCATTGGCACCCTGTCGAATCGCTTCACGGTGTACAAGGATCCCTACTTCCCCCGTAACCGCATCCTGATCGGCTACAAGGGCGGCAGCTACCTTGAGACCGGGTACGTGTACTCTCCGTACGTGCCCCTCATCGTGACGCCGACCATCTTCGCCCCCGAAGACTTCACACCGAGGAAAGGCGTAATGACGCGGTACGGTAAGAAGATGGTGCGCACCGACTTCTACGGCACCGTCACCGTGCTCGACATGAACATCATCTAAGTTCAATGATATCAACCACTTAGGTGGTTGTAGATGAGGTTGAGAGGCTACTCGAAAGAGTGGCCTTTCGCCGTTAAGCCTTTACAGGTATTCGCCAGAGGGATACTTATTGACATGCCCGCATCCAGAGCACTACGCAACGAGATGGAACGCTTGGGCCTTGACCACACCAAGGCCTATACGCAGCACCAATTGAATGAGGCCTACGCCGCTCACCAGGCGGCGCAGCTTGCGCTGCAGGTGGTGCCCGTCGCAGAGCCTGTTGGTGGATCGTTCCCGGAGACAGCAACTGTCGCACCGTTGACCAGCGACGCCACGGTTAAAGAGACTGTACTTGAGCCCGTCACTCCTTCCCCCACCGCCGCCCCTGATCAATCCTTGACTGACGTGGAGCAGCAACCTGCCGCCGCCCCGCCGGTGCTTGTGGAGACTGCTACCGAAGCAGGATTACGCGTCGACGCGGCTCCTGTGACCGATGCTGTGGCGCTGGGCACCGACAGCCAGACGTCGCACACTGACGAGCTAGCCGTCGCGGCACCCGATGCCGCTGATGTGCCCGCTGCCGCCTCAAGCAAGAAGGGTAAGAAAAACGTCGCAAAGAAGTCTGACTGACACCTTTACTTGTCACACGGGCTACATACTTAGTTACAACGGAGAACTGACATGAGCGTAATCGTCGATAGTAGAGGAGTTGTCGAAGCGGGTGATGGGCAAGGCAACCTGACGGTCGCCGGCGCGACGGTCACCAACATTAGCTACATGACGGCACAACCGCTGGTCGGTTCGGCCTCCTTCGGCGCCCCGGCGCTGTCGCCCGGTGGCCTACCCGGTCTCACCGCCATCCCAGCACCGGGCTTTTTCGCCGTTCCAGTGTCTGGTTCGGGCGGCCCCAGCGGCAAGGGTGCCGGCGGCTTCACGGGTTCACTGCCCTCTCCGGCGACCTACCCAGGCGGCGAAATTCTCATCACTGACACCCTCGGTCAGTTCGCCTACCTCATCACCGGCTCCATTTCGGTGATGTCGAGCTTGACGGGTTCGTCAGGCGGCGGCACCGGCGCAGGTCTCGCCAACGCGGTCAGCGTCAACGGCACCAAGTTGACGGTCTCCCCCGGTGGTACCGTCGGCTTCTGGTCGGACAGCAAGGGTTGGCTGGTCTGCGCAGTGTCGGGTACCCTGATCCTGAACGCGTAATTCACGTCCTTCTCTCGGCACACTGTTGGCCCGCGGAAAGCGGGCCGTGCCGTTTAAGGCCGCCCACAGAATAATCGTGATCTGCGTGTTGTAGTTCAATGGGTCAGTTAATTGGGTCTTGTGCAGATGGTTTGTTCTTCGGCAGAATGTCTGTCTCAGACACTTGTACACTCCTACTCACGGGTGTAGTGTATGTTTGACGGCACAGAACAAGGCCGACAGGAGAGTATAGATCATGAGCAGGAAGAACCGTAAGGTCATTGCGACCAACAAGAACGCGCACATCATCAGCCGCACCGATCGGACTGGCAAGGTTCGTACCGAGACCAGCCGCCGCGATGAGGGTGAGCTCGACGTGGCAATTTCGACCGATTGGAACAACAACGCGACGCGCGTCTTCATCGACGCAACTGGTCGTGCCGATGGCCACAACCGTGGCTACGCCGATCTCACGCTCAACGGCCGACAGGCACGGATGTTGTTCTTGGCGCTGTCGAAGCACTTCGGCGTCACCGGCAAGTACTAGCATCGAGTGAACACGAGTTCACAATAGTGTAGGATTGGGCGAGGTTCCTTATGGGGGCCTCGCCCTTTTCACATCAGGAGATCACATGAAACTCACCCTCAACGCACAAGAATTGTTGGCGCTGTACGACCTGCTCGAAGCGACGAGGCCGCGGCTTGCTATCGAGACCGATCAGGGGTCGCCCGACTTTCAGCTCCATCAATTACAGAAGCGTATCAGGTTGTGCATCATCGCCGCCTTGCGGGCCCACGGCACCGATCCGGTCGACGCGTTCCTGGCCCGTGAACAGGCCAAGATTGACGGCCTGATCGGGCAACCTATCGATGTCAAGGGTCATGCGACCTCCAATGTCTTCACCAATCTCGACGATGAGGCACAAGAATCGATCAGCGACAAATCGCAAGATCGAAACGATCCATCATTTCACCCATGCTTCCGGTGAGTGTACCAATCATCGCAGGTGTGGTACTTATAGATGTACGGGGATGAAAGGTTTCGACACGGCGAAGACTTGGTGCGAAGCAGGCCAGGGGCGACCAGGTGCCCTGACAAACACGTGGTCACGTTTGATCGCCAACGATAACGGCATCGCTGATTACGCTCTCGTGGCGTAACCAACGGGTTCCCAACGACCTAGGAACAGAATGTTGGGCGCGCTGACACGTCGTCAGCAAAAACGTCTACCTCCCGACGTGATTGGGAGCACGCCAAAGCTCGTGAGTGAGGTGCGTGTAAGAAGTGTCCTAACCCACTAGTCCCGCCCGAGGACGATCAAGTAGATGGGCTAAACCTGTAGAATCGCACCGAAGACGCGTCGTGGACCCGGGATCATTCCCCGGCATCTCCACGAATTCCAACGATAGAAAGACACAGATGAGCACCAAGATCGCCGATCGGCGTCGAGCCAACGGCAGTAGCCTCGATGGGCGCGCCCTGACCAATCGAGTTGCACTTGAAGTCAAGGGCATGCCGCTTGCACAGGCCTTCGCCACCGTACGAGCAGCCGGCTATCAGTTGCTGATCGCCAAGCACGACGGGGTGCCTCGCCCATCGGAAGTTGATCACCTCGACGACCGCATCGTCGTCAACGTGGTGCAGGGGCTGATCACTGATAGTTGGGCCGGGTAAACTCTGTAGTATACCAGTCGCCCCGTACCAAGTAGAATTGTCACATGTCAGCACAGACCGAACGCCTCATTGAGGACATCAAGGCCGTTGAACAGCAGCTCGCCAAACGTTTGGCCGAAGGCATCAAGGATGCTTCCGACACGACGATCGACGTGCTCAACAAGCGCCTGTTGGAGTTGCAACACCAATTGACCCACGCCAATCAGAACCTCCACGAAGGCCTGCGCATCCTCAAGAGTTGAGCGTGACGCTACCTGATCAATCGTGGGATGCCCAGTTCGCTGACTTTTTGTCGCGTGTTGTGGCCGCGCGTGTCGCCGGTACAGACATGGCAACGCTACGACTTGAATACGCACAGTTGTTGGCAACGGCGCCTCCCGGCAAGAAACAAGCACTCAATCTCAAGGAGCTCACCTGATGGCAACAACACCTAACGCACCCCAACGCATTGACCTCTACCAACCCATCATGGCGACGAGATCAGGCCCTCAACCGCTAGCACTCCGCGTCGGCGTTGCTAATACCACGTCGATCAGCGAGGGGGTGCCTTCGGGTCCCATCCGCGTTGAGACCTACGTGCTGTTGAGCGCGCTGCCTGAGGATCTCCGCCGCCGCGTTGAGCTGGCCGTCCAAGTGCTGTTGGCCGGGCGCTGATCGATCACCACGCACCACGCGTGGTAAGATCGAAGGATGAGCGCACACGGCTACATCCCGCTGGTCAAGCAGTACATCCATCAACGTCTTCCCAAGGAACACGTCCCTGCCTTACTTGAGGTCGGTGTCGATCGCGGGGTGATGTGGTTGACGTTGCTGACCTTCTTGGCCCGCACTCGCCAACAGTTCATCGCTGTCGGTGTCGACGTGTTGGTGCAAGAGCAGGTGCAGCTGATGCTGGCCCACCTCGACCGCGCCGAGCAACAGCAGGCCTACCTCATCGAGGGCAACAGTCTCGAAGTGCTGCCCAAGATGGTCGAACAAGGCATGAAGTTCGACGTGTTGTTGCTCGACGGCGACCACAACTATCACACGGTGTCGCAGGAGCTAACACACCTTGAAGCGCTGACGCACCCGCATGCGATCGTGATAGTTGATGACGTATTCGGCCGCTGGAGTGAGAGGGACCTTTTTTACGCTGAACGAGAAGGGTATGAGAACATCAAGACTGCTACTCAACGCGTTGACACTGAGAAACATGGCGTGAAAGTAGCAGTTGATGAATGGATCGAGATGAATCCTAATTGGCAACTATCACAGCCCATTGCGGGTGAAGCGGTATTGTTGATGAGAAAGCATGCGTGACAGGTCATCACGTCACTGCTGAAGATTTGCAACGTCGTGTTCAAGACGTACACGGTGGCATTGTTTTGCTCATCGAAAACACTTACGTTAACATGGGTACCAAGGCGGAATTCATTGACGTTGATCATGGGTCATGGTGGACTAAACCTGGGAATGTCATTCACAGGCGTAGCAGACATCCTGCTCGATCAGGTAATATTGAACGGTGCAGAGCTAACTCGTTGGTACTAGCTAGTCGACCCGCTGAAGAACGCAGACACACTGACGTTGATGAAGTCAAGGAACGTCTCGTATCAACGCATGGAGGTTCATTGCGCCTAGATGATACCTACGTGAACATGGGTACTAAAGCCAGATTCATTGATAGCGAATTCGGTGAATGTTGGCTTGATCCACACTCCGTCTTGACAAAGAACAAGCAACATCCTGACCGCGCAAAACGTGACAAGCGCATCAAACTCACAACACCGATCACTACAATTGAGGCGCGTGTATATGAGAAGCATGGTGATGTTGTTGTGCTTGATAGTTCAACGTACGCCGGTGTCAATAGCAATGCTAGGTTCATTGATGTGGAGCATGGTGAATGGTGGGCAATTCCATCGAATGTGATGCGCGGAACCAGTCATCCAAAGCGCGCAGCCAAGAAGATCATGGCGGCTAGCTTTGGTGCAGCGTCAATCTCACATTGGTTAACTGGTGAGCTATGTGTTGCTCGTGGTAGCTATGAACGGGCGACACTTGCGTGGTTGAACACTAATCAGTATGATTATGACTGGCAGATCCCAATTACAACGCCCATCTTGACGCCCAAGGGAAAGCAATCGATCTACTACGTTGACTTGCTTATCAAAAGCGGTCAGTTTGCTAACACGTACGTTGAGATCAAAGGCACGTGGAACAGAAAGAATGGCCACATTGGCAAGGCGAAGTGGGAGTGGTTTCACGACGCCCATCCGAATTCGCAGTTATGGATGAAGGTTGAGTTGCTTGAAAGAGGCATTATCACGTGAAGCGGTGATGCTGTTGAAGAAGCACGTCTGACCGCCTGACCGCCGCCTACTTATGGTAGGAGAGGCGCTCAATGACACACAGACAAACCCGTGGGCGGGTGCTTGAAGACGCCTTTGGTGCTCCTCCACAATCACGTGGCAGCATGATGAACGTCGCCGGCAAGACCGACGATGAGCTCGAGCCCGGTGAGGAGTTGTTGACCGACGAGGGCGATGACTGCCCAGAACTCGCGGGTGACGGCATGGCGACGATGCGCGGACCTGTCTACCCGGAGGGCGTGGCGAGGATCAGCATGGGCCAGCTACGTTCTTTCGTACGCCGTGCGCTGGTTGGTTAGTTCCTCACCGATGCTGTTCGGCGTAGAGGTTAGGATCAGTTCAATAGCGAGCCTATTTATCGTGTTCCCGACAGGTCTTGCCGGGCGCTGCGTGCCTAGTTACTCTGCAGAGGTTTGACCTAAGTGACTGCGAACGTCGTCGTTGACACAGTGAGCATCAACTACCCGATCATGTCGGGTGCAGTGCAGATCACGGGTTCCGTCTCTCTCAATCCCGCACCCATCATCACTGCGAATACGGCGACGACGGGCACCTTGGGCCTTGCCGTCGGCAACGCGCCCTACGCACCGCTCTTCGTCACGGGTTCTGTTTCCCTAAATCCAGCGCCAGTCATCACTGCGAATACGGCGACGACGGGCACGGCCGGCCTGGCGGTGGGCAATGCACCCTATCAACCCATCTACGTCAGCGTCACCAGTTCGCTGCCTGTCACCGGGTCAGTCTTTGTCATCAATCCCACGACTGTCACGGTGCCGCAACCCCTGCAAGTCTGGAGTGAGGGAGCGGTAGGCATCAGCGGTTCGGTGTCAATTCTCGGTCAGGTCGGCGTCGACAACTTCCCAGCGACGCAGAACGTCAGTGGCTCGGTCACCGTGGGTGGCTATGCAGTCGGGGTGACCGGGTCGACCTACATCACCACGACGGGCTCTCTTCCTGTCGCTGTCGTCGGTACAGTCCCTGTCTCCGTCGCTGGTACCATCAACGTTGCCCAACAAGGGCAGATCGGCGTTGACAATTTCCCGGCGGTGCAAGCCGTCAGTGGTTCCGTCGCCCTGACCAATTGGCCGGTGACGATCGGTATTTCCGGCTCTGCACCCCTCCAAGTGTGGTCAGAGGGCAACTTGGGGGTCTCGGGCTCCGTCTCAGTGTTGGGCCAGGTCGGCGTCTACAACTTCCCGGCCACGCAGAACGTCTCGGGTACCGTCACTGTCGGGGGTTATGCCACCGGCGTTACCGGGTCGACCTACATCACCACGACGGGCTCTCTTCCCGTCGCCGTGGTGGGCACTGTTCCTGTTTCTGTCGCCGGCACCGTCAATGTCTCTCAACAAGGTCAGATCGGTGTTGACAACTTCCCGGCCACCCAGAATGTGTCGGGGACGGTGCAGGTTTGGTCTGCAGGCAACATCGGGGTATCAGGTTCTGTTTCAATCCTCGGTCAGGTCGGCGTCTACAACTTCCCAGCCACCCAGAACGTCAGCGGCACTGTCACTGTGGGTGGTTACTCTGTCGGCGTAACGGGGTCGACATACATCACCACGACTGGCTCTCTCCCCGTTACTGTCGTTGGGACAGTGCCGGTCAGCCTTACTTCACAGGTCCAAGTCAGCAACTTCCCGGCGACACAGGCAGTGTCGGGTGCGGTGGCACTGACGAATTGGCCATTGACGATCGCCGTCAGCGGTTCGCAGCTCACGGGTTCAACTTTCGCGGGTTCTCCTGTCGTCGCCGGCGGCGTCTACTTTGGTTCTGGCAACATCGGTTCGCTGCCGACCTATGTCAAGGCACTGCAGACCGACATCAGTGGCGCTCAATACATCACCACGACGGGTTCGTTGCCAGTCGCCGTGGTGGGCACTGTCCCGGTGTCACTGGCCTCTCAAGTCCAAGTCAGCAACTTCCCGGCGACCCAAAACGTCAGCGGGTCGATCACCGTCGGGGGCTACGGCGTCGGCGTCACCGGCTCTACCTATGTGACGACAACGGGCTCACTTGCGGTCGCGCCCGGCGACGGTGCTCAGTTCTCGGTCACGAACACTGCAGTTGCTCCTTTGTGGATCACTGGGTCGGTCAATATCTCGGGTGCGGCGTTCGTCCTCACCGCGTCAGTCTCTTCATCGATCAACATCGGGGCTGCGGTCGCGATCTCTAACTGGCCAGCCATTATTGGCGTCACTGCGTCGGCACCCATCCAAGTCTGGAGTGAGGGTAACGTCGGCGTGTCAGGATCGGTGTCGATCCTTGGGCAAGTGGGAGTTGACAACTTCCCAGCAACGCAGAATGTCTCGGGTTCGGTTGCACTGACCAACTGGCCCGCAACGATCGGAGTGTCGGGATCACAGCTCAGTGGCTCTACGTTCTCGGGCTTTCCTGTCGTCGCCGGCGGCGTCTACTTTGGCTCGGGCAACGTGGGCTCTCTACCAGTCTACGTCAAGGCGCTACAGACTGACATCTCGGGTGCCCAGTACATCACTACGACGGGTTCTCTGCCTGTCGCTGTCGTTGGTACCGTCCCGGTGTCGCTGGCATCTCAAGTCCAAGTCAGCAACTTCCCGGCCACACAGAACGTCTCAGGCACCGTCACCGTCACCACATCGGGTCCGCTTCAGATCTGGAGCGAAGGTGCAGTCGGCGTCACGGGGTCAGTGGCCCTCAGTAACTGGCCGGCGACGATCGGTATCTCAGGTTCTGCGCCAATTCAAGTGTGGTCGGAGGGCAACGTCGGGATCTCTGGCTCCGTCTCAGTATTGGGTCAGGTCGGCGTCTATAACTTCCCAGCGACTCAAGCGGTCTCTGGCACTGTCACTGTGGGTGGCTATTCTGTCGGGGTGACGGGTTCCACCTACATCACGACGACGGGTTCTCTCCCTGTCGCCGTGGTGGGTACGGTTCCAGTCTCCATTGCAGGTACCGTCAACACTTCGCAACAGGGTCAGATTCAGGTCAGTAACTTCCCAGCCACGCAAAACGTTAGCGGTACTGTCACTGTCACCACATCGGGCCCGCTGCAAGTCTGGAGCGAAGGGGCTACGGGGATCACCGGTTCCGTCGCTTTGACGAACTGGCCATTGACGATCGCCGTCAGCGGTTCACAGCTCACGGGCTCGACCTTTGCGGGGTCACCCCTCGTCGCCGGCGGCGTCTATTACGGCTCGGGCAACATCGGTTCACTACCGACCTACGTCAAAGCAATTCAGACCGACATCTCGGGTGCAGTCTACATCACTTCGACAGGATCTTTTCCCGTCGCTGTGGTGGGTACTGTCCCAGTTTCGTTGGCATCACAGGTCCAAGTCTCCAACTTCCCGGCGACGCAGAACGTGTCGGGAACTGTCACCGTCACCACTACTGGCCCAATCCAAGTCTGGAGTGAAGGGGCCACAGGCGTCACCGGTTCGGTTGCTTTGACCAACTGGCCAGCGACAATAGGAGTGTCAGGCTCCGTCTCTGTCCTCGGCCAGATCGGTGTCGACAACTTTCCAGCGACACAGAACGTTAGCGGCACAGTCACTGTCGGCGGTTACTCTGTTGGGGTCACCGGGTCTACATACATCACGACGACAGGTTCCCTTCCCGTCGCTGTCGTCGGCACCGTTCCTGTCTCGATCGCAGGCACTGTCAATACTTCGCAACAAGGGCAGATCCAGGTCAGCAATTTCCCGGCGACACAAGCCATCAGCGGTACCGTCGCTCTGTCGAACTGGCCGGCTGTCATCGGGGTGTCGGGTTCGCAGCTCACCGGCTCGACTTTTGCGGGTTCTCCTGTCGTCGCCGGCGGCGTTTACTTCGGTTCTGGCAACATTGGCTCTCTTCCGGTCTACGTCAAAGCGTTGCAGACTGACATCTCGGGTGCCCAGTACATTACCACGACGGGCTCTCTTCCAGTCGCCGTCGTCGGCACTGTCCCAGTTTCTCTGGCGTCGCAAGTCCAAGTCAGCAACTTCCCGGCGACACAGAACGTCAGCGGCACTGTCACTGTTACGACGACAGGCCCGCTACAGGTGTGGTCAGAGGGCAACGTCGGCGTCTCAGGCTCCGTCTCTGTCCTCGGCCAGATCGGCGTCTACAACTTCCCGGCAACGCAGAATGTCAGCGGTTCGATCACTGTCGGTGGCTATGGCGTCGGTGTCACAGGATCTACCTACATCACCACGACGGGCTCTCTCCCTGTTGCTGTCGTCGGTACAGTCCCAGTCTCCATTGCGGGAACCGTCAACACTTCGCAGCAAGGGCAGATCCAAGTCAGCAACTTCCCGGCAACTCAAAACGTGTCGGGGACTGTCACCGTCACCACGACTGGCCCACTTCAAGTCTGGAGTGAGGGAGCGGTAGGCGTCACTGGCTCCGTCGCTCTAACGAATTGGCCTGCAACGCTCGGCATCTCAGCATCTGCACCCATCCAAGTCTGGAGCGAGGGCAACGTCGGGGTCTCGGGCTCCGTCTCGGTGTTGGGTCAAGTCGGCGTCTACAACTTCCCTGCCACTCAGAACGTCTCAGGTTCAATCACGGTGGGTGGTTACGGTGTTGGGGTCACCGGTTCGACCTACATCACCACGACAGGTTCTTTGGCCGTCGCTCCCGGTGATGGTGCTACCTTCCCAGTGTCGATTGCATCGACTGTCAACGTTGCGCAACAAGGCCAGATTCAAGTCTCCAATTTCCCAGCGACGCAGAATGTCAGCGGTTCGATCACCGTCGGTGCGTGGGGTACCAACGTCACTGGCTCGATCACCGGCTCTGTCTTCGTCATCAATTCTCAACCAGTAACGTTCCCAGCCATCTTGCAGGTCTGGAGCGAAGGGGCTACGGGGGTCACGGGTTCGGTTGCTCTGACCAACTGGCCCGCAACGCTGGGTGTCTCGGGTTCGCAGCTAACTGGCTCGACTTTTGCGGGTTCTCCCGTCGTCGTGGGAGGTGCCTATTACGGCTCGGGCAACATCGGTTCGCTGCCGACCTACGTCAAGGCAATTCAGACTGACATCTCGGGTGCAGTCTACGTCACTGCATCGGGTTCTCTGCCCGTCACTTTTGGAGCACTGCCTCAACTGCAGATCTCCAACTTCCCGGCGACACAGAACGTCAGCGGGACCGTGGCGATCACCACGACTGGCCCGATCCAAGTCTGGAGTGAGGGCGCGACGGGGGTGACGGGATCAGTTGCACTGACCAACTGGCCTGCAACTATCGGTGTGTCGGGTTCTGTGGCCATCACAAACCAGGTCGGCGTCTACAACTTCCCGGCGACACAGAACGTCTCGGGTACCGTCACTGTCGGCGGTTACTCTGTCGGTGTCACCGGGTCGACCTACATTACTTCAACGGGTTCGCTCCCAGTTGCTGTTGTCGGCACTGTCCCAGTCTCGATTGCCGGCACTGTCAACACTTCGCAGCAAGGGCAGATCCAAGTCAGCAACTTCCCGGCAACTCAGGCAGTGTCGGGCACCGTCGCTCTATCAAATTGGCCCGCCGTCATCGGGGTGTCGGGTTCACAACTTACAGGCTCAACCTTCGCGGGTTCTCCCGTCGTCGCTGGTGGTGTCTACTTCGGTTCTGGTAACATCGGCTCTCTTCCGGTTTACGTCAAGGCGATCGAAACTGACATCTCAGGTGCTGTCTACATCACTTCGACAGGATCTCTCCCCGTCGCCGTGGTGGGTACTGTCCCAGTGTCGTTGGCCTCTCAAGTTCAAGTCTCCAATTTTCCAGCGACGCAGAACGTGTCGGGGACTGTCACCGTCACCACGACGGGTCCACTACAAGTTTGGAGCGAAGGTGCAGTCGGCGTAACGGGGTCAGTGGCCCTCTCAAATTGGCCGGCGACGATCGGTATTTCCGGCTCTGCTCCCCTTCAAGTGTGGTCGGAGGGCAACGTCGGGGTCTCGGGTTCCGTCTCGGTGCTGGGCCAGATCGGCGTCTACAACTTCCCGGCAACGCAGAACGTCAGCGGGTCGATCACCGTTGGTGGTTACGGCGTCGGCATCACGGGTTCGACTTACATCACGTCGACCGGGTCACTGCCCGTAGCCGTCGTGGGCACTGTTCCCGTCAGCATTGCGGGTACCGTCAACACCTCACAACAGGGGCAGATCCAAGTCTCCAACTTCCCGGCAACCCAAAACGTGTCGGGGACTGTCACCGTCACCACGACGGGTCCTCTGCAAGTGTGGTCAGAAGGTGCAGTCGGTGTCACCGGTTCCGTCGCCCTGACGAACTGGCCCGCGACGGTGGGTGTCTCGGGCTCTGTCTCCGTCACTAACCAAGTCGGTGTCTACAACTTCCCGGCCACACAGAACGTGACGGGTTCGGTTGCGCTCAGCAATTGGCCAGCGACATTGGGCATCAGCGGCTCGCAGTTGACCGGGTCGACCTTCGCGGGCTCTCCCGTCGTTGCTGGTGGTGTTTACTTCGGCTCGGGCAACATTGGTTCGCTGCCCGTCTATGTCAAGGCACTGCAGACTGACATCTCAGGCGCGCAGTACATTACCACGACGGGCTCTCTCCCGGTCGCCGTGGTGGGCACCGTTCCTGTTTCTCTGGCATCTCAAGTCCAAGTCAGCAACTTTCCGGCGACCCAAAACGTCAGCGGTACTGTCACTGTCACCACGACTGGTCCATTGCAGGTTTGGAGCGAAGGTGCAGTCGGCGTCACTGGCAGCGTTGCACTGACGAACTGGCCCGCAACAGTGGGCGTGTCGGGCTCCGTCTCGGTGCTGGGCCAGGTCGGCGTCTACAACTTCCCGGCCACGCAGAACGTCTCAGGCACTGTCACCGTGGGTGGCTACAGCGTTGGGGTGACGGGTTCCACTTACATCACTTCAACGGGATCTCTACTTGTCGCCGTGGTGGGTACCGTCCCTGTCAGCATCGCTGGTACTGTCAACACTTCGCAACAAGGTCAAGTCGGCGTCTACAACTTCCCGGCGACACAGAACGTGTCGGGCTCCATCACGCTGGGCGCTTGGGCCGCCAACGTCACAGGCTCGACCACCGTCACCGTCAGCGGCTCCACGGGCCTGATGGTCGCCGCTCCACAGAACGCTCCCGTGTGGATGACGGGTTCCGTCGCCCTCAACCCAGTGCCGACGATCAATGCCTCGACGTCAACGACGGGCACCTTAGGTTTGGCGGTTGGCAATGCACCCTACGCGCCCCTGTATGTCACTGCGTCGGTGGGTTCACCGTTCTGGGTGACGGGTACCATCACCGTCAATAACCCGAGTGGTGGAGGCGCCGGGGGCGCCGTCACTCAAGGCACTACGCCGTGGCTAGTGGCGCAGGAGGGTATGGTCGGCGTTTCAGGCTCCGTCGCCCTGACCAACTGGCCACTGACGATCAACGTGTCGTCATCGGCGGGTTTGACGGGTAGCTTTGGCATCAATCAGTACTACGGCGTACCACCCCTGACGACCCCCGTTGCACAGTCGATCCCATCCAACCAGCTCAACGTCACTCCATGGACGCTGTCGCTCACGGGCTCGCTCAGCGCGTCGAACGGCCAAGCGTTGCCCCTGAAGAGCGACTACCAGGGTAACCTCGCTAGCCGTGAGCAGTATGCACCCGTTGCCGAGGACAACTTCAATGGTGTCATTGCGACGGCACCCCTGCCACTCGCCGTCAGCTACTACAGCCCGACGTTCACGGGTTCGGTGGGATCGTTGCCCGGCCAGATCAAGACGGCGCCGGGTACCTTGTACCGTGTCTTTGCGACCAACCGCAATGGCCAAGTGCGATACCTGACGCTGCACAACACTAGCTCGGGCGGCCCGTCTGGCGTGCCCATTGCCGCTTACCCAATCCCGTCCTTGGGTACCTACGTCCTCGACTATGCTCCCTGGGGTAACTTCTTCAGCGTCGGTGTCATCGTCGGCATCTCGACCAGCAACACCACCTACACCGCAGCAACTCCTGCAGATCACGACTTCAGTGTGTTGTACAGATAACAGATGACGGGCCCTTTTCCTCAGTTAGGTGGTCGAGGCATCGGCTTCATTCCGCAGCAGATCAGCGGTTTGATGATGTACTACGATTCGCGTCTCGGTGTGGCGACGAGTGGTGGCAACGTCACGCAATGGAATGACCTCAGCGGCAATGGCTTCAATCTGGTGCCCATCACCGGGACGCTTGGTCCGGCATATAGCATTGACAGCAACAATCAACCCTGCTTGGGCAGCGTTTCACCGGTGACGGCGTCAATCTCATTGTCGACGTTGTTACCGACGACGCTGATTCCGACCGATCCCGTTGACGTCTTCTGTGTCATCAATCCGACAGTCACGGCGTCATATCCCTCCACATTCGTGTACTTGATGTTGATGGACAATAACTCGTCGACCCCCACGACCTCGCGCGACTTCTTTCAAGGCAATGCGACGGGTAACAAGTTACGTGTCGGCGCCGGCGGACAATCGTCTTTCGGATCAAACTTGTTGTTAGGCACGCAGGTGATGGAGGTGGTGTTCTCAGGAGGAGCCTCCTACATGGCGCTCAATGGGAGTAATGCTCCCGTCACCAACATTCTTGCCGCGAGTTTCCCATCCAACCGCATGACATTGTTCAATCGTCCCACCGTTCAAGACGGCGCGTGGGCGGGCCTGATGTATGCGTTCCTTGTCTTCAATCGACAATTGGCCGCCAATGAGATCCAACAGTTGACACGCTACTTCGGTCAATCGTTCAACATTACGGTGCCCTAATGGCGATCTTCGGGCGCCAGCAAGGCTTTACACCGCAGCAGATCAGCGGCCTATTGTTCTACTTTGATTCACGAGTGGGAGTGATCCTCAGTGGTTCGACCGTCGTGCAATGGACGGATCTCAGCGGCAACGGTTTTCACGCCACCCAATCCAACGTCACCCTACAACCCACCTACAGTGGCAGCGGCGGTGGCAACAATCAACCTTACTTGGGCCTATCGGCGCCGGGATCACAGATTGCACTGTCGTGTTCGGCACAGAACCTCGCAGTGCCGGCACATTCGACGGTCGACATGTTCTTCGTCGTCAACCCGGTCACCGGGTCGGGCAATGCAATTGTGTGTGAACTACAGACGACGTTTAATGCGGAGGTCTTTGCGACCTACGTACAGTCTAACGTGAGTCAAGTTGATCAGTACAGCCAAGGCAACGGTGCCAACATCGCCATTGTTCCTAACGTCGATCAGATCTGGGAGAACTGCTTTAGCGGCGGTCAATCGTACCTAGCGGTGAACAACGGCACTCAAGTCACGGGTTCCGTAGCGGGTACAACGCAGCCCGCTGTCGGCCTGTGCTTGTTCAATGGTCGCAACGCCGGGTCACCCTTCAGAGGCAACGTCTACGCCATTCTGGCCTACAATCGACAGTTGTTGCCCGCTGAGGCACAGGTGTTGACCCGCTACTTTGGCAATGCCTTCAACATCACGGTGCCCTAATGCCGGGGTTAGTACAGATCTATGGCCGCACCGGGTGCGGCCCGGGCGATAGTGGACTGTTACCTAACAAGTTCTTACCGGGCCTCTCGTTGTGGCTACGCTCCGACTTGGGCATCTCGACAGTGAGTGGCCTCGTTGCCTCGTGGGCTGACCAATCGCCCATGGGCAATGGTTGTTCGCAGGCCACCGCAGCCTTGCGGCCGACGTATAACCCCTCAGGTGGCCTCAAAAACTTGCCCTATTTGGTGGGTGGTGCAGGTCCTGTCATGTTGTCATCAACGACCAACGTGGTGCCCTCAGATCACGATCGAACCGTGTGGATCGTGATGACCGTCGGCACGGGTAACCCAAGCGGATTGTTTGAATTCAAGCTGGCGTCGCCCTATTGTGCGCTCTACATTGAGGATCAAGTGTCGGGCCCGGCATACATCTACTCGGACGGCGTCACCCTGTCGATTAATCAGACGAATAAACTGGTCAACGTTGGTGAATCGCACCTGTTGGAGTATGACCTCTCGACCACGTCAAACGTTGCCCTCTACATCGATGGTAACATCTGCACACTCGATCACGCTAGCAACATGCCAACGGAGGCGGGCGGCTCGGCGGGGTACCAGGTGTTGGCGAGCTACGTGCCTTTTCTCGGCAACTTCTATGAAGTCATTGTCATCGATCACTTAGCAACAGTATTTGAACGGGCGTTGGTCAATGCCTACGTGCAAGCGAGGTACGGTTCGACACTATGATACCACTGTTCGTGGTACCGTGTCGCGCCAGGACAATAGTTAAGCTGCCATGACCGTCAGTCCCGCAACAGCGCTGCTAGATCAGAACGGCAACCAGATCGGTCTGGCTGCGTCGCCATTGGCGGTGACCGGCACTGTCAACCTCGCTTCACAGGTCCAAGTCTCCAACTTCCCGGCGACCCAAAACGTCAGTGGTACCGTCTCGCTCAACATTCCTTCCACCCCCTTGCCCGTCTGGATCCAGGGCACACAGGCAGTCTCAGGTTCCGTCGCTCTGACCAATTGGCCTGCGACGGTCGGCGTTTCAGGCTCCGTCGCCCTGACCAACTGGCCACTGACCATCAACGTCAGCTCGTCGGCCGGCGTAGCGATCAGCTATGCCACCAATGCGACAGGCTCACAGTTCACGCAGCCCATTACGTCGGTGACACCCACGCTGACGGCATCGATCTTGGGTAACGGCGGGACAGTCGCTAGCAGCATCCAGATCCTAGCCGCTAATAATAGTCGCCGAGGCTTCTCAATCACTAGCGACATCAACAACACCGTCAACTGGCTCATCAACTTGGGCACCACGGCGGCGACGGGTTCTAGCGGCCCGATGGCACTTGGTGGCACCGTCAGCACTGCAGGCAAGTACAGCTTTTATCTGGCACCCGGTGACTACTACGAACAAGTCCCGGCTCAATACTTGGGCGCAATACAGGCCTGCATGGCGCCGTCAGGTTCGAATCAGTTCGTGTACGTGGACGAGTACACCTAAAGTGGGTCTGCACCGTCATCGCCCACAACTCAAAACGCAGACTTTCAACGCCACCGGCACCTGGGTCTGCCCGCCCAACGTAGTGTTCGTTTGTCTCTACGGCTTCGGTGGCGGGGGAGGAGGAGGTTCTGGAGGCAGCAATGCGACGCAGGCTGCCGGTGGAGGGGGCGGAGGTGGGTCACTGCAAAGCACAGTGATCGTCGCTGTCGTCCCGGGCACTTCCTACACAGTGACGATCGGTGCCGGCGGCACTGCAGGTGCCGCGGCAACGGGTGCCGCTGGTAACAATGGAGGTGTGGGGTCATCGACCACCTTCGGTGCACTGGCCACCTTTCGTGGAGGTTCGGGCGGTGGAGGTGGCAACGTTACTGCGTCAACAGTCAGCGGCGGCGGCCAGTGCACTCCTCTACAGGGTCCTAACAACAACTATACCGCAGTTCAAATCAACGCTGCGGGTGCCACATCGACGATCGGTGCCCTTAATGGTTCGCCGGCTTGCGGAGGCTTCAGTGAATCAGGCGTCCATGCCGGCGCCGCAGGCTCCTATAATTTGGTGGGTACAGGTACTCCGGGTGCAGGTGGTGCTGCCGCAGGTACACTGGCTGCCGGCGGTGGAGGAGGGGGTGCAGGCCCCAATGGCAACGGCACCAACGGTGGTGCAGGTGTGGCCTCGGGCACTGCCAACACCGCCACATCGGCGGCGGCCAACACCGGGGCGGGGGCAGGTGGTGGTGGCGGGCAGGGCGCGGCGGCGACGGCATCTGGTGCAGGCGGCGTCGGGGGTTCGGGACAATTGATAGTACAGTGGGTGCAGTGATGGGACTCAGTCAACGAACGCCGAGGCTTCGCAACCAGACTTTCAACGCCACCGGCACTTGGGTCTGCCCACCTGGTGTCTTTGCGGCTTATCTCTACGGCTTTGGCGGTGGGGGCGGCGGTGGTTCTGGGAGTAGCAATGCGATCCAGGCATGCGGCGGCGGAGGCGGCGCGGGTTCAGAAGCTAGCTTTATCATCATTGCCGTCGTGCCGGGCAAATCCTACACAGTGACGATCGGTGCCGGCGGCACTGCAGGTGCCGCGGCAACGGGTGCCGCTGGTAACAATGGAGGTGTGGGGTCATCGACCACCTTCGGTACGCTTGCGACGTTCATCGGTGGCTCGGGCGGTTCAGGTGGCACCGCAGGCGCCTCGGCAACGACCAACGGAGGGGGCCTTTGTTCTCCTCTACGGGGCCCGGCCAACAATTACGGTCTTGTACAACTCGCCGCGACAGGCGCAACGTCAACGATTGGGGGCTACGTGGGCAGTCCCGCGGGTGGAGGTTTTAGCGAGAGCGGTAACAATGCCGGTAACCCCGGCGCTTACAATTGTGTGGGAACCGGGACGCCAGGAACGGGTGGGACCCTCGCCTCGGGTTCTGGTTCCGGCGGCGGCGGTGCAGGTCCCAATGGCAATGGCACCAACGGCGTTGCCGGTGTGGCTTCAGGCACGGCGAACACCGCCACGTCGGCAACGGCCAACACAGGAGCAGGGGCAGGTGGTGGGGGTGGACAGTTCACGGCCGCGACGGCATCAGGAGCCGGCGGCGTGGGCGGTTCGGGACAATTGACGATTGCATGGGTGCAGTGATGTTGGTCAAGCACGCTCTCAAGGCCTATTCACAGACGTTCACTGCCACAGGTACCTGGGTGTGCCCGCCCAATGTCGTCACCGCGATCCTGACGGGCTTCGGCGCCGGTGGGGGCGGCGGTGGTGGAGGCAGCAATGCGACGCACGCGACGGGTGGTGGCGGTGGAGGTGGGTCACTGCAAAGCACAGTGATCGTCGCTGTCGTCCCGGGCACTTCCTATACGGTGACGATCGGTGCTGGCGGCACCGCCGGCACTGGCAACGCGGGCAACGTCGGGGGTAACGGCGGCGTCGGGGGGTCGACCACCTTCGGTGCACTGGCCACCTTTCGTGGAGGTTCGGGCGGTGGAGGTGGCAACGTTACTGCGTCAACAGTCAGCGGCGGCGGCCAGTGCACTCCTCTACAGGGTCCTAACAACAACTATACCGCAGTTCAAATCAACGCTGCGGGTGCCACATCGACGATCGGTGCCCTTAATGGTTCGCCGGCTTGCGGAGGCTTCAGTGAATCAGGCGTCCATGCCGGCGCCGCAGGCTCCTATAATTTGGTGGGTACAGGTACTCCGGGTGCAGGTGGTGCTGCCGCAGGTACACTGGCTGCCGGCGGTGGAGGAGGGGGTGCAGGCCCCAATGGCAACGGCACCAACGGTGGTGCAGGTGTGGCCTCGGGCACTGCCAACACCGCCACATCGGCGGCGGCCAACACCGGGGCGGGGGCAGGTGGTGGTGGCGGGCAGGGCGCGGCGGCGACGGCATCTGGTGCAGGCGGCGTCGGGGGTTCGGGACAATTGATAGTACAGTGGGTGCAGTGATGGGACTCAGTCAACGAACGCCGAGGCTTCGCAACCAGACTTTCAACGCCACCGGCACTTGGGTCTGCCCACCTGGTGTCTTTGCGGCTTATCTCTACGGCTTTGGCGGTGGGGGCGGCGGTGGTTCTGGGAGTAGCAATGCGATCCAGGCATGCGGCGGCGGAGGCGGCGCGGGTTCAGAAGCTAGCTTTATCATCATTGCCGTCGTGCCGGGCAAATCCTACACAGTGACGATCGGTGCCGGCGGCACTGCAGGTGCCGCGGCAACGGGTGCCGCTGGTAACAATGGAGGTGTGGGGTCATCGACCACCTTCGGTACGCTTGCGACGTTCATCGGTGGCTCGGGCGGTTCAGGTGGCACCGCAGGCGCCTCGGCAACGACCAACGGAGGGGGCCTTTGTTCTCCTCTACGGGGCCCGGCCAACAATTACGGTCTTGTACAACTCGCCGCGACAGGCGCAACGTCAACGATTGGGGGCTACGTGGGCAGTCCCGCGGGTGGAGGTTTTAGCGAGAGCGGTAACAATGCCGGTAACCCCGGCGCTTACAATTGTGTGGGAACCGGGACGCCAGGAACGGGTGGGACCCTCGCCTCGGGTTCTGGTTCCGGCGGCGGCGGTGCAGGTCCCAATGGCAATGGCACCAACGGCGTTGCCGGTGTGGCTTCAGGCACGGCGAACACCGCCACGTCGGCAACGGCCAACACAGGAGCAGGGGCAGGTGGTGGGGGTGGACAGTTCACGGCCGCGACGGCATCAGGAGCCGGCGGCGTGGGCGGTTCGGGACAATTGACGATTGCATGGGTGCAGTGATGTTGGTCAAGCACGCTCTCAAGGCCTATTCACAGACGTTCACTGCCACAGGTACCTGGGTGTGCCCGCCCAATGTCGTCACCGCGATCCTGACGGGCTTCGGCGCCGGTGGGGGCGGCGGTGGTGGAGGCAGCAATGCGACGCACGCGACGGGTGGTGGCGGTGGAGGTGGGTCACTGCAAAGCACAGTGATCGTCGCTGTCGTCCCGGGCACTTCCTATACGGTGACGATCGGTGCTGGCGGCACCGCCGGCACTGGCAACGCGGGCAACGTCGGGGGTAACGGCGGCGTCGGGGGGTCGACCACCTTCGGTGCACTGGCCACCTTTCGTGGAGGTTCGGGCGGTGGAGGTGGCAACGTTACTGCGTCAACAGTCAGCGGCGGCGGCCAGTGCACTCCTCTACAAGGCCCGGCCAACAACTATGCCGACGTGGAGTTGATAACAGCCGGCATTACATCAACCGTCGGTGCTTTCGTCAGTTCTCCTGCAGGTGGCGGTTTCGGGTTATCTGCATCAGCGACCGGTCTGGCAGGTGCCTACAATGAAGTGGGTGCCGGTACCCCGGGCGTGGGCGGCGCCGGCGCTGGGACTCACTTCGGTTCCGGCGGCGGAGGCGCGGGTCCCAATGGCAACGGAGGTGCGGGCGGTGCAGGCGTCGCGTCGGGCACCGCCAATGCGGGTGGTACCGCATCGGCCAACACAGGGGCCGGCGGTGGGGGAGGCGGTAGCCAGAGCACTGCTGCCACTGCATCCGGCGCAGGAGGCGTCGGCGGTTCGGGACAGTTGACAGTGGTGTGGATGGCGTGAAAGTTGATCTAGGCATGTTAAGCACTGAAACACTCCTACTTACGATCAAGAGGTGACGCTACGTAAATGAGGGCGCTGGTGCTGTCAGGCGGTGGTGCAAAGGGCGCTTATCAGGTCGGCATCCTGAAGCGATGGATGGGCGAACTCAACCTCGATTATGACATCATGTGCGGTGTGTCGGTGGGTGCCATCAACGTCGCCGCCCTGGCCCAAGAGCCCCTAGGCAACCCACGTGCCGCCATCGAGCGCCTCGAGAAGTTCTGGCTGAGTATCAACCAGTCGTCAATATTCGGGCGCTGGCGGCCCTTCGGTCGCCTCCACGGCCTGCGCACTCGTCCTGCCATCTTCGATTCGACGCCGTTGTTGTCGCTGCTAGAACGCAGCATCAACGCTGACATGATCAAAGTGTCGGGTCGGCAGTTGGCAGTCGGTGCTGTCTGCATCGAGACGGGGGAATTCAACTACGGCCGCGAGACCGATGCTGACATCATCAAGTGGGTGCAGGCGTCGGCCAGCTACCCGCTGTTCATGTCGCCCGTCGACATCGGCGGCAAGCTGTGGTGCGACGGCGGCCTCAGGCACATGATGCCCATCCGTGAGGCAATCAGGTTGGGGGCAACCGAGATCGACATCATCGCCTGCAATAACCCGTCGCTGTTTAACCCATGGAAGGCCACGGGCAAGCGTGCAGTACCCGACTACGTCATCAGGATGATTGACTTGATGACCGACCAGATCCTCCGCGCTGACATGCAGCTGGTGGGCTTGATGAACGACGTGGTGACGCGAGCCGACAAGCACCGCCACATCAAGCTGCGGATGGTGCAGCCCAAGGTCAGGCTGACGTCGAACTCCATGCAGTTCGATCCCACCGACATCGCCCGGATGATGGAGCAAGGTTACCTCGACGCCGATACGTATGTAGTCTACGACTAGGGTGACACATGACGTTAACACTGCTGCAGACCGCCAACTTTGGCACTTCGCGCGCCAATGTCACGGGTTCGTTCGGAGTGGGCTACACCGTCCTCGACGTGTCGGGCACCATCGTCACCGCCCGGACGACGTTGAACGTGTCGCAGTCGGCACCGGGCACGGGCAATTACTACGCCAACGTTACCTACCCGTCCAACTTCAATGGCCAGATCGTCTGGGACTGTCCCCAGATCACCAGCTCACTGGGTGCGGTGTTGAGCCCGATCTATGCGTCAGAGCAGCAGAACTTTCAGGCCAACGATCCGTCGGCGGGGGCGGCCTACACGCTGTTGTCGGGCACCCTGGTGTCACAGGTGCAGGGCCTCTACGACGTCGCCTTCGGGCGGTGGAAGATCAACAAGGCGGCCAACCAGATGGTGTTCTACCGCGCCGACAACGTCACCGTCGTCGCCACCTTCAACCTGCTCGATGACAATGGCAATCCGACGTTCGACGGCGTCTTTGAGCGCCAGCTGACTGGTGCGGTCACGCCGTGAGCCATGGGCACCCCGCTCACCGATAAGATCATCACCAGGGGCATGGGTCCCGCGCGCAAGACGCCTGAGAAGGCCAGCCTCATCACCATGGGCTTTGGCCCGATCGAGGTCATCATTGCCGTCGTCGTCACCCCCGAGGAGAACCTCAAGTGGCTGACGTGGGCCCGCCTCAGGAGCGTTGACAATGCCTCGCCGGCACAGTTGTTGGCGGCGGTGCAGGCGCAGGCGGCGTCGGGCATCAATGGCGGCCCGTTGCAGAACCCGGCATCGTGTGATTGTCCCAATGTGACGGTGAAGACGACCGCGCCCGCACCGCTGGTGACGGGCAACGTGCCGTGGAGTCGACTACGCAACATCATGAGGCGGAGGTGACACGAACGTCGTGATCGTCTTTCAACATCAAGCCTACTTAGATCGTGACCACGTTTAATCAGACGATCAATCCCACCGCTTTCGGCTTTTATGACGCGGACGCTGTTTTTCAGACCGAAGCCAACGCCATGGTGACGTACGTTAAAAGGCGGCTAGGTGACGACGTATTGAGTGTTGAGTTGACCTCGAAGCAGATCTGGGCGTGCCTCGAAGAGGCCACCCTCGAGTACTCACGCAACATTCAAGAGTTGAAGATTGTCAGTGACCTTGTCAATGTCATCGGGCAGTCAACGAGTTCGGTCAACATGACCAACACCTATCCCCAACGCAGCCTCGAATTCTTGATGCGATCGTCCGACGCCTATGCCATGGCTGCCGGGGTGGGAGGCAACTTCGACACCATCCTGGGCTACATTCCGCTGATTTCGGGGCAGCAGGACTACAACCTGTACTCGTCAATGAAGACGATCGATGGCAGTCAATTGGTCATCGACTCACTGCCCGCGGGTAGCAAGGGCAAGCTGCGCGTCATCGAGCTGTTCCACTTTGAGCCCCTCGCTGCACAGTCAATGCTGCTCAACGCCAGCAACATCACCAACTTTCTTGCCACCAACTTCAACTATGAGTCCTACGTCAATAGCACGGTCTTCTACGTGCTCCCGGTCTTCGAGGACGTGCTGCGCCGCGGACAATTGAAAGAAGCTTTCCGCGTTCGCCGGTCGAACTACAGCTACCAGATCATCGGCAACAACATCAGGATCTATCCGATTCCGATGAGTGAGTACACCGTCGGCAATATGTACCTCCGGGTCGGTGCACCTCCCAACATCCTCGATCCGAGCTTTGAGGACGACTCGATCTACGGCATCTCGGGTCCCGAGAACGTGCCCTTCTCGCTGTTACCCTACTCGACGATCACGCTGCCCGGTCGGCAGTGGATCAGGCAGTACACGCTGGCGTTGGCCAAGGAGCTGCTCGGGTTGATCAGGAGCAAGTTTCAGACGATTCCAATCCCCAATGCCGACCTGCAGCTCAATGGACAGGAGCTGATCGCCCAAGGCCGTGAAGACAAGGACAAGCTGACGACGCAGCTCGGCGACTTCCTCAAGCAGCTGACGACGCAGGGCATGATGGCACAGCAGGCTGACATCGCCGAGAACATGCAGAAGACACTGCGGTACATCCCGTTCCCCAAGGCGATCACGTTTGGTTGATCCATGCAGGTGATGACGCTCAGAGAACTGCGGCACCGTCTTACTTTGATGATGGAGGGTGAGGATGTCGGCGCGTTCGATACTGCACGTTTGACGGTGCAATATCGGATTATTGACGGCATGCGCATGTTCATTGATGCGCGCTTGAAGCAACCTGATTGGCTCGAGAAAGCAATAGCAGACGTTCGCCCCAAGCGCCCTGCCGTCGAACAGACTGTTGATCTCCACGGTCACGAGGCATACCTCAATCGCATGGACGCATATTTTCATGGCAAGGGCTACGGTGGTGAAGTGATGATGGCCGTCCTACGCTTTCTCAAGGATCGCGGGTATGCACGAGCACGTGGGTATATCGAGCACGCCAACATCGCGTCGCAGAGTATGATGAAGAAGGTGGGTGCTAAAGTACAAGAGCGGCAAGAACACGGCAGTTACTGGTCAATTGATCTGGAGAATGTCTGATGTCACGCCTCTTCATCACACCGCGTGAAATCGCCTTCATCAGCGACATCACCAAAGAACTTGTGAAAGACGTCATAGGACAGTTCATCTATTACTACGCCATCAATGAGAACAAGACACGCACCGATGTCGTCTACAACGAGGCACTGCAGAAGGTCTTTGATGCACCGATCAAGCTCGATTGCCTCGTCGACGCCCACTTTCAGGCCGACACCAAGATCAATGAGTTCGGCGTCGATGCACAGTTCAAGATTGAGGCCTACATTCAGTACCGCGACCTCGTCGACAAGGGCATCAACGTCGCCATCGGAGATTACTTCAGTTTCTCGGACGTCTTTTATGAAGTCACCGAGAAGGTCTTCATGCGTAACATCTACGGCATGCCCGAGCACAAGGACGGCGTCAAGCTGATCGGTACCAAGGCCCGCGACACGCAGTTCAAGGCCCTGACGCTCGGGCCCACCGACATCGCCCGTCCCGAGGCCGACGCGGTGCAGACGACGTTCCATCAACAGCGCGGGCAGGCGACCAATGCCGAGGGCCCGACGGGCGACCAACGCGACCTGCAGAACCCTGCCGTCGTTGGCACGCCCATCACCGGTGCCAAGGAGGTGTCTCCTAAGGCGGCAGAATTCCCTGGCGATAGTGCCTTTTATGACGAGAATGACTGATGACGACCCGCTACACCGCTCGCTCTAAATCGCGCTTTCGAGTGCCGGGCCTGCCGTCGGGCTTTGGTACACTGCCAGCAACGACGAAGGACGGCGTCACTCTGCCCCCGGTGGGCATCGAGGACGTCGACCGTGCCCTGTTCAACCTGTTCAATGCCGAGATCCCGTTCGCCGTCGCGGGCGACGGCACTGACATCGCCAAGGTGCCCGTCATCATGGCGGCGGGTGAAAAGTGGGCCCTCAACAAGCGCATGCGTGCCGTCCGTGACCGCAACAACGCGCTGATCCTGCCACTGATCACCATCGTCAGGACGTCGATCGTGCAGGACGTGGGTGCTGACGTGACGGGCCGCGGCATCAACCAGCAGACCGGCGAACTGGTCATCCAGCGGCGGCTCGATAATTCCGACCGCAGCTACCAGAACCTGGTCAACAACCTGCTCAACACCCACAATCTCGACCTCTGTGAAAACCTGTACCCCAACCTCGACAACAACATCTTCGAGACCATCGTCGTCCCGGCACCACAGTTCTTCACCGCACAGTACGATGTCACCCTGTGGACGCAGTACACGCAGCACATGAACCAACTGCTCGAGCAGCTGATGGCGTCGTTCCTACCTCAGGGCAACTGCTGGCAGCTCAACACACCGAAAGGCTACTGGTTCATCGCCACCGTCGATGCCAACACCTATACGTCGGAGACCAACACCGACGACTACTCGCAGGCCGAGCGCATGGTCAGGTACAAGTTTGTCATCAAGGTGCCGGGCTACGTGCTGGCGACGGGAGTGCCGGGCGCACCCGTTCCCATTAGGCGCTACGTGTCAGCGCCGTCGATTGACTTTGTCGTCGCAGCGTCTAGCGTTAGTGACAACCTCGATCTGGGTGGTGGTGAGGACTCTGTGGCCGATCCTTTCTTGGGCGCCGATGACCCCACGTTGCCCCTCGATGCGGCGACCAGCAAGCGGCGCGATCAGCGCTTGACCAACGGCACGCGCCTGTACCCGGGTGCGGACGCCATCACACCTGAGGATCCCGCCTTGACAACGTACCCACGCGGTGTCAAGCCCCCGCGCTACGTCAAGGTGACGGGCATCGATAGCAACGGCAACACCGTCGTCAAATACGTCAGGGTCAAGACCGTCAATCCGGCAACGGGAGAGATGGTATTAGCCTCCGATGCGACGTTGGGAGGCCTGTCGATCGTCACTGTCGATGGTTGATGCACCTACCGAACGTCGATCGGGCTTTCACGCTTGTAACCGCATAGTTATGCTATAGCGATTCCACGCCGTTAGAGGAGCTCGGTAATGTCCGCACAAACGTTTCAATCACCCAACTTCTTCGCTCGGGAGATCGATAAGTCTGCACCCGTTCCACAGGGGCCTGTCGGTGTTCCAGCAGGAGTGATCGGCACTTCTGATAGGGGCCCGGCCTTTGTCCCGGTCACTGTCGGTAATTTCGATCAATTCATCTCGACGTTTGGTAACCTCGATCCCAATTGCTTTGGGCCCTACGCTGCCTTCTACTTCTTGGCCAACCGCAGCGCGCTGACCTTCATGCGCGTCCTCGGGGCGGGTGCTAACCAGAGCAGCTCCGACATTACGCGGACGTCGACGACGGGTCGCACCCTGAGCGCCGGCTTTCACCTCGACGGCGTGTCGCCGGCAGTGACGGGTGACAATCGCCACACGGGCATCGTTCAGTTCATCGTGGGCGTGCACACCCTGCAGCCCAATGAGGCATACGGCGCCGCCATCTTCACCGACAATGATTCCTTCCACGGTTCGACCGTCCGCCTCGTTCGCGGCATGATCATGACGCCGCAGACGGCTCGCATCATGGTGACCGACGGCAACCACGACTTGTCGGCCGCTGGGCAGATCAGCAAGTTGGTCGACTTCGGTGACCTGACGAGCACGCCAGGTTACTTCAAGTTGGTCATCAGTTCATCGTTGGGTGCCAGCTTCTACAACGACGACGGTAATCCAGGTTGCCGCATCTTGACGGCATCGCTCAATCCTGATGACTCGCGTTACTACGCCAAGTTGTTGAACACCAACCCCGACAGCTTCGTCCTCTACCAGCACCTGCTCTATGCAGACTTTGCCGTCGACGACGAGATTGCGACGGCCACGGTCGCCGGCATCCTGTCAGGAACTGCCAACACCAGCCTCAATAACTCCGACACTGCATACGCCGGCGCGCCCTACAACGACAAGTCGACGTACCTGTCATCGTTCGGCGCCTTCGATGCGCGGTTTCAGACGCCGACGTCGACGTACTTCATCAGTCAACCCTTCGGTAATACCGAGTACGATCTGTTCGCGGTGCAGGCCCTCGATGACGGCGCCTTCGCCAGCGACCTGTACAAGGTGTCGATCGCCAACGTGCAGGCATCGACCAACCCCGCCTATGCATATGGCACCTTTTCGCTGCAGGTTCGTCAGTTCAATGACACCGACGTCAATCCCATCATCCTGGAGCAGTTCAATCACCTGTCGCTCGATCCCACCGCGGACAACTACATTGCCGCCGTCATCGGCGACCGCCGCGTCACCTTCAATTTTGACTCCACGTTGCAGGAGGATCGCAGGGTCATCACCAGCGGAAAATACCCGAACAACTCGACCACGATCCGCGTGGTGATGAATGACTCCGTCAACAAGGGACTGATCCCGGCGATGGCACTGCCCTTTGGTTTCCGGGGCGCGCTGGTGCCCAAGACCAACGACACGCTGACGGACAACGCCTTCCAGGCGACCAACACCGTCCGCATCAACGGCATCTTGACGGGCAGCAACTTCGGGCAGCAGGCCCTCAGCGGTGCCATCGTGCCGCCCGTTCCCTACCGCAGCAAGGTGACGAAGGGTGCACGGCCCTCGCCGCAGCTGTGGTTGGGCCAACCAGGCCCGGCCGAGCTGTCGAGCCCGCTGTACTACTGGGGTACGCAGTTCGAGCGCCTTGACATACCGCTCGATCCGAACAATGAATCCATTCCCAACCCGTTGATCGCGTCCTACTCGCAGTTCTTGGGCATCGCCGCCCTCGACAACCTGGTCACCGGGTCAGGTGCTGACACCCTCAACAACGACAAGTTCAGCCTCAAGAAGGTTGCCTTCTCTAACCTCAGCATCAATGACCTGACGGCGTCGATCGACACTCACATGCGAGAGGCGGCTTACATCCGCAACGGTCGCAACGACGGCGCGCAGTACACTATCAACGACGGCGTCCTGGGCAGTAGGATCACCCTCGCGACGCTGTTGGCCAAGGGCACCGCACAGCAGTTCAATCGCTTTTCGCCCTACTTGAAGTTCACCAACTTCCTGCAGGGGGGCTGGGACGGCGTCAACATCCTCGATCCCAATGCCAAGCGGCTCAATGATCGATCGACCAGCTTCGATGCCGGTGGGCAAGCGGCCGCAGGCTTCATCAGCCCGGGTTTCACCGCACTGAATCAGGCGGGCTCGGGCCAGAACAACTCGGCGGTGCAGTCGTACCTCACTGCCATCAACGTGATGACGGATCCCATGCAGGCCAACCACAACATTCTGGTGATACCCGGCATTCGTGAACCCTTCATCACCGATTATGCTGGGACGGCGATCCGCAACTACGGCCTGGCCTACTACATCATGGACCTGCAGAAGTTCGATGAATTCAGCACTCGCTTGTTCAACGACTCGACGGGATCAGCAGGTGGTCCGGCACGGCCCGACGTGCAGCAGACGGCGACGGGTCTCAACACTCGCGCCCTCGACAACAACTACGTGGGTACCTACTTCCCCGACGTCATTGTCACCGATAAGTTCAACAACCGTCGGGTCAAGGTGCCGTCGTCAGTCGCCGCACTGGGGGCACTGGCCTTCAATGACCGCGTCGGCTACCCGTGGTTCGCTCCGGCGGGCTTCAATCGTGCCGCACTCGACTTCGTCAACAATGTCGAGGTGAGGTTGAATGCGTCGGACAAGGACGTGCTGTACAGCAGCAGGATCAATCCGATTGCATCGTTCCCTCGACAGGGGTTCGTCATCTTCGGTCAGAAGACGCTGCAACAGTCAGCATCGGCTCTCGACCGTGTCAATGTCAGGCGCCTGTTGCTCGAGGTCAAGCGCGTCATCGTCGGCATCGCCATGAAGTTGGAGTTCGAGAACAACACTCCCGACGTGTGGAATAAGTTCACGTCGCAGGCGGTGTTGCAGTTGGGCCTGATTCAGGCGGCAGCGGGCATCGAGGCCTTCCAGGTCGTCATGAATGAGACCAATAATTCAGGTGATGATCGTGACCAGAACAAGCTGAACGGCAGAATCGTAGTTGTGCCCACGCGCGTGATTGAATTCATCGCGTTGGATTTCATTATCACGAATTCCGGCGTTCAATTCGTCTAACAGATCAACTGCTTGCATGTGGTGTATGATGGATCATGTTCATCATTTACAAGCACACTAACCGTTCCAACGGAAAGGTCTATGTTGGATACACTAAGTTTACACTTGATGAACGATGGAAACAGCATTGTAAAGATGCTCGACTAGGCAGTGACTTTGCTTTTCATCGGGCGATCCGCAAGCACGGGTTAGATGTTTGGGATCACTGTGTCATCGAAGAGTGTATTGACCTCTCCGAAGAGCAGGTCGGAGCACGTGAGATGTATTGGATAGCCGAACTTGCAGCAACGACTGACAAGCATGGTTACAACATGACGCATGGTGGGTTAAGTCGTCTCACGGTGTGGACCGAAGAGATGCGAGAGTTTCACAGGGTTAGAACCAGTGAAGGTACCAAGTTGGCGTTTCAGGATCCTGAGATTAAGAAGCGTCACCAGGTAGCAACAAAGATCGCTAGCAATAAGCCTGAAAATCGGAAGCGCAATAGTGATGCACAGAAGATTGCTCAGAACAAGCCTGATACCAAAGTTAAGCACGCAGCTTCAATAAAACGCGCGTGGGAAAATGAGCTTCCTACGTTGATTGCACGGAGAAAACTCATTGAGCAGCTTGATTTGGTCACGAAGGTTGTAATTGCTACGTTTAGATCAGCGCGCGAGGCAGCACGTGAATTAGGACTTAGTCAAGGTAGCATCTCTAACGTTGCACGTGGTTTGACTAAGTCTGCTGGTGGTTTTGGCTGGCGCTACGTCGTCGCTTAATTACCCTCCACTTCCATATCTCGGGCCGTCAATTTTCGTGGCGATAGAACGTCGCTTTGGTGATAGTTACATCAAGGTGACTATCCATGGCGCAACTTAAGTTCGGTTCTGCAGGTGTCTCGACGACGGAGATTGACCTCTCACAGCCCACTTCACAGCAGCCTGTCGGAGTACCCGCCGGCATCATCGGCACCGCGCTGAAGGGCCCCGCCTTCGTGCCCATTACCGTCGGAGTGATCGACGACTTCTACGCCAAGTTCGGTCTCACTGACGGCAAAAAATTCGGGCCCATCGCCGTCTCCGAATGGCTCCGCAATGCAGGCGCCGTCACTTACCTTAGGGTCCTCGGAGTTGGCGACGGCACCACGCGCCAGACCAACGGCGACGTCAACTCGGCAGGCTTCACCGTCGGTGAACAGCAACCCAACGCGACCAACGCAGGCAGCCTGGGTTCCAATCCCTACTCCAACGTCGGCGGTGCCCTGGGTCGCACCTACTTCTTGGGCGCCTTCATGGCCGAGACGTCGGGTTCCACGTTGTTCAGCCAGGCCGGCATCAATGCTGACGTCGCGGCCTTCACCGCGGCCCCCATCGTCCGCGGCGTGCTGATGGCCACGTCGGGCGTCATCCTGACGCTGTCGTCGTCGGTGTCAGGCGTCAACAGTGCCCCTGCCTCGAACACTGCGGTGGCCACCGATGCCGTAGGCTCGCCCCTCGGCGACGTCGTCTTGATGACCAGCGGCATTGCCCGTCAGGACTTCGTGCTGCTGATCAACGGCCTGACCAACACCAATCCGCTGTTCCCGAATGTCATCACCGCATCGTTCGACATGACGGCACCCAACTACTTTGGCAACGTCCTCAACACTAACCCGCTCAACCTGTCGCAGGCCGGTTACTGCCTCTACGCAGGTTGGGACATTCACCCGTCGACGGCCGTCGTCACCGGGTCAGGCATCGTGTCGACCAAGTACGGTGCAGGGGCGGCCACGGTCTTTGCCGCCGGCATCGAGCCTTCGGCCTTCTTGTTGACGAGTTCGCTGGCACGTGACACGGGTAACTCACAGGTGCCTGATTACGAGGACTTCCGCGATCGTTTTAGTCACGCGCGCAGCTCGTGGGTCGTCAGCCAGCCCTTCGGCGGCCAGCCTCACAACCTGTTCCGCGTCCATGCCCTCGACGACGGCCACTACGCCTCTACTCTCTACAAGCTGTCGATCGAAAATCTGGCTTATTCGTCGGATCCCACCAACCTGTACGGTAGCTTTGACCTCGTCCTACGCCAGTGGGGCGACAATGACCTGGCACCCACCTACATTGAACAGTGGCGTGGCCTGTCGCTCAATCCGTCTGACTCACGCTACATTGCGCAGGTCATCGGTGACATGAATGCCTACTTTGACTTCGATCGTGGGCCCACCGCACAGAAGCTCGTCATCAATGGCAACTATCCGAACGCGTCCAACTACGTCCGCATTGAGATGGATGCCAACGTCGACGCCGGTGAAGTCGATCCGACGGCGCTGCCCGTCGGCATCCGTGGCGCCCGCCACCTCATCACTGCGGGGTCAGGCACCCTGGCCGCGCCGACCAATCGCATCGTGTCGGGTAGCAACAATGAACTGTTGATCAGCTCGACCGTTGCCTTTGCGTCGACGGTCGAGCCGCCGGTGCCGATGCGACAGAACTTGACGCAGGGGTCGGGCGCCAAGTTGCAGGTGCAGCCGCTGTTGTACTGGGGCGTGCAGTTTGAACACGTGCCCGCCGTCGCCACGCCCAATGCGACGTCGCAGCCCAACAATTCATTGAAGTCGTTCGCCAAGTTCTTCCCCGAGATGAGGACGGACATTCAGAACTTCCGGGTGGGTGATAACCCGGGTGCAGTCACCAGCGCCGGCGCCGTCGTCGACGCCGACAAGTTCAATCTCAACATGTTCACCCTGATGAACGTGCAGGTCGTCACCAACTCGGCGGGCACCGCCGATCCCAACCAGTGGGTCAATGCAACCTACGTCCGCAATGGCAACATTGTTACCAACAACGTCGCGGCAACGCGGGCCTTGCTGACGACGGACTTCATTCAGGCCAACCGCCGCTTCTTGAAGTGGTCGTTCTTCATGCAGGGTGGTTTCAGCGGCGTCAACATCTTTGACAACGACGAGGCGACACTCTCTAACGCCGCCGTCGAGGCCGACATGAATGCGACCAACCGCGGCTTCAACGTGGGCCCGACAGTGTCGGCCTACGCCAAGGCTTTGCAGGTGATGGGCGACGTCGCCGGCGTCGACATCGAGCTGTTGGCCGTCCCGGGCATCAGGCACCCCGTCGTCACCGACAATGCGATCGCGACGGTTGAGCAGCGCTTTGACGCCCTGTTCATCATGGACATTGAACAGTACGATGTCAGCAATCAGGCAGTGACGTCGGACAGCCAGCAACCGTCGGTGACGCTGACGGCGGCCAACTTCGCCTCCCGTGCCGTCAACAGCAGCTTCGGTGCCGCCTACTTCCCCGACGTGGTGATGCCCGATCCCAACACCGGCACCAACCTGTACGTGCCGCCGTCGGTCGCCGTCCTGGGAGCACTGGCCCTCAACGATGCAGTGGGTCACCCGTGGTTCGCTCCGGCGGGTTTCACTCGCGGAGCGCTGCAGACGACGCTTGAGGCCCGTGTCAAGCTGTCGAAGACCAACATGGACGTTCTGTACGATGTCAACGTCAATCCGATCGTTGCCTTCCCGGGCAACGCGACGGGGGGTACCAACCCGAAGGGTGGAGTGGTCGTATGGGGTCAGAAGACTTTGCAACAGGCGGCATCGGCCCTCGACCGCGTCAACGTTCGTCGCCTGCTGATTGAGATCAGGCGGCAGGTCAGGGACATCTCCAACACTGTCATATTTGAGCCCAACCGCGACGCTACGTTGGCGGCTTTCTCGGCCGCCGTCACTCCGGTCCTTCAAAGGATCCAGGCACAGGCAGGTCTCGAGCGCTTCAAGGTCGTCATCGACAGCAGCACCACGTCTCAGCTCGATGTAGAAAATAACACAATTCGTGGAAAAGTGTTTGTCATCCCGACGAAGAGCATCGAGTATGTTAGCATTGACTTCATCGTGACCAACGCGCTCAACCAACAGTAACGTGAACAGCCTGCCCGTGCAGGTTAAGATGAACTAACACCACATGTTCATCGTCTACAAGCACATCAATCGAGTCAACGGCAAAGTGTACATCGGTTACACAGCCAATGGGGTCGATGAACGTTGGCGTGGGCACTGTTATGCCGCTTCTTCAGGTGAGGAGCTCGTGTTTTCGCATGCAATTAGAAAGTACGGTGTAGATGCCTTTGCACATGATGTGTTAGAGACATGTGCGACAAAGCAACAAGCGTGTGAGGTTGAAATTCGATTGATCGCCGAACACAACACCATGGTTCCGCACGGCTATAATATGACACACGGTGGTGAGCGTCGGGTCGGAGAATGGAATCCGATGGCCAAACTCACCGAAGATGATGTCCTTACGATCAAGAATACGTGGAACACTCTGCGGCTCGATAATGCGGACGTAATTGGTGACTTCTATCGTCGCTTTGCTCAGAAGTTGAGTGTGACTGCAGACTTGATCTGTCAAATCATCAAGGGACGATTGTGGTCTCATGTTGGACCTGAACTTGTGAATGTCAACGTGAGTCACCGCGGCAAGGGCAAAGCTGCAGGTGAGAAAATGAAGCAACGATGGGCCGACGCGGAGTTCCATGAAGTGCAATCACTCAAGCGCCGCGGCGAAAATAACGGTAGATCAGTGGTGACCGAAGACATTGTCAGGGCACTGCGCCTTGAGTTCGATCAGCTTGATACGAGCACTAAAGGTGTTACCAAGTCGTTCTGCGTGAAGCATGGTGAACGTCTCGGCGTGACCAGTGAGAACATCTATGGCATCGTCAAGCGCAAGTCGTGGAAAAACGTCGTCTAATCCTGCGCTACGTCACCTAACGCGTGAGAATGTGCGGGTGCCGACCATACTTACTCCTCATGAAGCTATCGGCACTGCGCCTTGTCGTCCGCGAAGAGTTGTCCCGTCTCAACGAGGTTTCCTTCGCACAGGCGGGTGCCGATCAGCCCCTGACGCAGTTCATCAAGCACCTCAACATGGCCAAGGCCGACCTGAATGAGCTGTTTCAACAGACGACTGACACCAAGGCCGGCAATACGGCGACGAAGCTGCTCAACCAGCTCAACGCCATCATCCTGTCGCTCGACCATGCACCTGAACTGACGAAGAACCCGTTCGCCGACGCGGGACGAAAGGCACGCCGATGAAGCTCTCACAGAAGCAACTACGACAGATCATCAATGAAGTTGCAGGTCAGAGGATGACCGAGGCCGGCGACGACGGGCGGACGAGTTGGTCACGTGGGTACCGCACGGGTGCAAACGAGCCGGACTACGAAGAACTCGGTGGCGCCCTCGCCGGTGCCGTCGTCAACAAGTTGACCAAGAACGTGCAGGATACCATTGACAGGATCGTCGAGCACGTGTCGCCCGATGTTGAATTGCCGGCGCGCCTTGAAGACCTCGAAGCTGCAGCCTACGATATCGTCGAAGGGGCGATGCCGATGATCAGGGACGCGCTTGAGCGGTTGGCCGAGGCGCTGCTACGTAGTCTGATGAACCCCGAGTGATCAGTAACTGATCTCGTAGGTCAGGTTCTTGCAACCGTAGATCCTGACGACGCCCGCTTCTTGTGCGACTTGTGCTTCTGTCAATCCCCGCGACTTATCAGCCTTGTACTTGAAGCGATTGAAGCGGTGATTGAAGTCCGTCCACCAAAAGCGAGGTGGTGATTCACCTGTCTGGTGCCACCCTGCAGATGACCAACTGTTTGACGCACCCAAGCGGGTGTCGACGTATGACAATAGCCTTTGGCATCCCAGCTCTTTGGCCCTTGCTTGGGCACTCGATGTCAGCCTGCTCAACGCCCCGGGCACGTTGGTGCCAACCTTAGTGCAGAAGCGGGCAATTTCGAGGGCACCCTGGTGTTTCTTGTGCAGTGGCGTACGTATTGATAGTGCGGTGATGATTTCACCATTGTGACTCAATCCCAGTGCCCACGATGCCTGTGTGTCGCCGTCAATGTGATTGCGAGTGAAGAAAGATCTACGTTCAGCAGTATTGAGCTCGACGATGCTGCACTTGCGTGCTCCGACCATTACAGGCGTCAGGCCCAATCGGTGCGAGATCATAGATTCAACGATCGATCGCTTGTCACGCCACTCATCTTCAAAGACGTGGAGCAGGGTGATGCCCTTCGCTCTACACAGGTCGGTCTTGTTCTGGTGGTAGATCGCCGACTTGTGGACGATGCTGTGCCAGTAGAGGCCGTTGTACTCGATCGCTAGCGACACAGCAGGCACGAAGATGTCGAGCTCGAGTCCCTCGATCTGACCGCGATCGTTGGTGGTGATGTCGCTCGTCAATTCCCTGACATAGTTCGCAACGTCCTGTTGCCCTCGGCTACCACCGGGATCACAGGCATAGCACCGTCCGTGTTGCAGGCGCCTGAGCGAGCTCGTCCACTGGACCCCGCACTGTGAGCATGCGACTTCAATATTGCTTGTCTTGTCGTCGACGTATGAATTTAGGCTGTCATTGATCACGCGCAGCGTGGTGCCTTCCTCGATGCGGACCTTGACGTCATCGACCTTCAATCTCTTCATGTCGTCGAGGTGTTGCCTGAGCTTGGCCTGTGAGTGAGCCAGCGAGACCTTCGCTGCCATGTCCTTGATCCTCTGATCATTCTCCTTGTTCAGGCCTTTGGCCCAGGGCGTCAGTTCGCCCGAAGCAAAGCGTCCACGTTGATTGTCAGCGAATTCTTGTAGCCTCGAGTCAGTCTCCTTGGTCAGGCCCTTCGACCACGCGACGATGGTACCCGCATCGAATGCTGCCTGGCGACCCACGCTGGTGGCTTGAGCGCGAGCTGCGACGCGCTCGTCAGTTTCCTTGGTCAGGCCCTTTGACCAACTCTCTTTACCTACGAGCTTCTCACGTCGTTTTTGTGAGATCTCCTCGGCTTTATCGGCGTCGTACAATGCGTAGATGTTGCCATTGTGGCCGCGCAGTAGGTTGCCATAGCCTTGTCGCCAACCCAACCATGTGGTGACTTGTTGGCACCCACAGGCACATAGCTTGGGACCTGAATTGAGCTCATTCCATAACGTTTGTGAAGACGTCTGGTGTGCTGTGGTCAGGTGGGTCTCAAAAGTTGTCTGGCGCTTCGATGAGAATGAACTGCACAGTGGACAAGTGATGGGTTCGACTGTCTGACCTAGTTGTGCCATGGTTGATTATACGTATCCACCTATTCTTGTATAGTGCACTTGAGTGAGTTTTAGGTCATAATCCTAGATGACGTGATAGTTAGCCTTGAATGGTGCACCACGCACCCCCAAATGGAGATAAAAATGGCCGAAACGCTCGACGTGACAAGCATGCTTCCCAACAAATTCGAACCCAAGCGCAAGAACCGTTGGGTGCTCCAGATTGAAGGCGTTGACGCCTACATCATCAAGACGGCCGCGCGGCCCACGGTGACGACGGAGCCCGTCGAGATTCCCTTCATCAACAGCCGCCGTTACTTGGCCGGGCTGACGAAGTACGGCACCATCGCCGTCACCTTGCACGATCCCATCGCACCGTCGGGCGCGCAGCAGGTGATGGAGTGGGTGCGACTGCACTTCGAGAGCGTGTCGGGTCGGTCGGGCTACGCCGACTTCTACAAGCGTGACATTCAGCTGAAACTTCTCGATCCCGTTGGGACGGTGGTGGAGTTATGGGATGTTAAAGGTGCGCTGATCACCGAGGCCAACTTCGGTGAACTCACCTATGAAGACGGCACCCCTGTCGAGATCGCTCTCACTATTCAGGCGGATCAGTACGTTTTGCAGTTCTAAGCGACCTTAGTACACATTGGGTTGTACAACTTACGTGGGTCGTGGTACAATTGTGCCATGGCCTACGATCGTTTAAAGTGTCAGCTGTGTGCCAAGGACTTCGGCCAAGAGGTTGGCTTCCTGCGCCATGTCGCCGACGTTCATGGACTACAACCCGACGAAGAACTTTACGTCACGTGGACACTCGTACCTGCAGTCAAGCCCACCTGTGCCTGTGGTTGTGGCCAAGTCGTCAAGTGGAATGGGTGGAAAAAGGGGTACACGTCGAAGTACCTGCGGGGTCACAACGCTGCATCCGACACCGTCTTTGCCGATCCCGTTCGCGCAAAGGAGTTCGCAGAGAAACGCGCGAAAGGCTACGCCGACGGCAAGTACTCGTCGTGGAACAAGGGCCTGACCAAGGAGAATGATCCACGCATTCAGGTGATCGCTGACAAGATCTCCGCATCGCTGATCGAGGGCTACGCTTCAGGGTCGATCGTTGACTGGCACGCGCTCGATCCTGATAAGGCCCGTGCCGCGGTAGCAAAGCAGTCAGCGACGAAGGCAGCTCGGTTCGCGTCAGGTGAATTGGTGCCGTGGAACAAGGGTGAAACGAAAGAGACCAATCCGATCATTGCTGCCGCAGCGGTGAAGATTGCCGCGCAGTACACACGCCCCAATGCCGGCGCGCGCATCAAGCTCGACCAGGTGAAGGAGCGGATTGACGCACACGCTGACAAGTTCACCGCCGTGTCTGACCTGAGCGAGTACACGACTCGTCGCGTTGCTCGGCTCAAATTTCGCTGCACTGTCTGCGGCACCGAACAGAGCAAGAGCCTCGCCATGCTCGAGGAGTGTCCCGTCTGCTTCACCTGTCACCCGAAGGAGTCGAAGGGTCAACTCGAGGTCTACGACTTCGTCAAGGCGCTGTCACCCGACGCTGTGCTGTCAGATCGCACCGTCATCGCTCCACTAGAGCTCGACGTCTTTGTCCCCTCGCACAAGTTGGGCATCGAGTACAACGGCCTTTACTTCCACAGTGCCGAGTGCCTCACTGACCCGAACTATCACCAGCGCAAGCTCGAGGCCTGTCTCACCGCCGGCATCAACCTGTTTTCCGTCTACGAGGACGAGTGGCGTGATCGCCGGCCCATCATCGAGGCCATGATCCGTCACCGCCTGTTGTCACCCACCGTCACCTACCACGCTCGTAAGTTGTCGGTCGTCGAGCTACCAACCGCTCAGGCTCGTGCCTTCTTTGACGCCAACCACCTCGAGGGCTATGCACGGTCGTCGGTCACCCTCGGCCTCGTCGATACCAAAGATGGTGTGGTCGCCGCCATGGCACTGCGCAGGCCCTTTCACCGAGGCCATGCCTCATCATACGAGGTGTCGCGGTGCTGTGCCAAGTTGGGCACCTCTGTCCGCGGTTGGCTGGGCAAGTTGACGACGCGTGCCGCGGGGTGGGCCGCCGAACGGGGTTCGGTGCAGCTGATGACCTACGTCGATGCTCGTGTCGGCAGGGGCACGGGCTATGAAGCGGCGGGTTGGCAGCTGGTCAAGGCATCGACGGGCATCCGCTTCTGGTGGACTGACTTCGATCACCGCTACAACCGCTTCAAGTTCAAGGCCGACAAGGCTCGAGGCATGACGCAGGCCCAAGTCGCTGATGAGGCAGGCGTCGTCCAGATCTTCGGCTGCACCAACTCATCATGGCGTTACGTGATCTGATCGTCAGTGTGCGGGTGACGAATACTTACTTTCATCATGCAGCTCACCGAACGTCACCTCCGCGACCTCATCGGTCAGGTCATCACTGAAGCCAAGGGCAAGGATCGCGGCGCCGACGCTGCCAAGCAGGTGGCTGATGCTATCAAGGTGCTCATCACGGTGGGCCCCAAGGTCGAGAAGTACTTTGAGGAGAAGTTGTCTATGATGACGACGATCCCCGCTATGTTCTCTGACGAGCTCGAAGTAGAACATGTTGTCGACAAACTGCGTAATCTCATTGATAAGGCGGTGGAGCTCGACGATGTCGTGGTGCCTGTATACAAGGCCGCCGCAAAGGCTGCGCCCAAGGCTCCCACCCGCGACCGCTCTCGCGGCCGCCTGGCCAACGCCAATCCTACCGCCGACGAGCGTTCACTGGGACTAAACAAGCGTCGTGAAATTCGGCGTCAGGCACGTGAGCGTGGTCGGACCTAGGCCACCACATGTCCTCCTGGCTCCGCGACGGCACCGCACCCCCACCGAGGGCCCTCGAAATAATCATCGGCCACTTCGATAGGGTTGCCTGTCCCACATACCTCGGGGCCATCTCGCTTGAAGTGGGGTGGAGCCTGGCCCGGACGCAGGAGATGGTGACGGTGCTGGTGCATCAGGGCTTGGTGCGTGAGCTGTCGATCGATGAAAAGCGGGCAATGGGTGGTGACGCTGACCACACAATCTACGTGCGCGTGTCAAAAGCGGCCTGAGATCACGCGGTAGCTGACACCTATCCTCGTCGGTGGTGTATGATGACCATTGAACGAGGAATGCACATGTCAGACGAACGTGAACAGCGTAACCAGGTCTTTGCAGCGGCGCCCACCGCCGGCGTCGATGCGCGGATCCCGACTCAATCGGCCGTAGACAAGTTCAAGGCCGACTTCGGCATTGACATCCCGACGGAGACAGTGCCCCTGCCGTCGAATGGCAAGGTCTACCCGCCGGCGTCGCCGCTCCACAATCAGGAGACGGTCGACATTCTACCCATGACGGCCCGCGAAGAGGACATCCTGACCAGCCGCGCCCTGATGAAGAAGGGCACCATCCTCAGTGAACTGATCAAGTCGTGCCTCGTCAACAAGGCCATCGACCCGCTCGACATGCTGATCGGTGATCGGACGGCAATCATGGTCGCCATCCGGATCACGGGCTACGGCGCCGACTATGACACCGAAGTCGAGTGCAATGAGTGCCAGAACAAGTCGCCCAAGCCCTTTAACTTGGGTGAACTGCCCATCAGGCGCTTGGCACTGACACCTGTCGCCGACGGCCTCAACTTGTTTGAGTTCACGTTGCCGCTGACCAAGAAGGTGATCAGGTTCAAGTTCCTGACGGGCCGCGATGAGGAGCAGATCACGGCGACGGCGGACAGGCAGAAGAAGCTAAACCTACAGTCCGACGCGACGGTGACGACCAACCTGTTGTACTGCATTCAGGCCATTGACGGCATCGAGGATCGGGCCAAGATCGCCTCCTTCGTCAGGATGATGCCCGCGCGGGACTCACTGGCGCTACGTAGCTATATCCGCGACAACGAACCCGGCATCATCATGCGGCAGGAGGTGACGTGCCCGTCCTGTGGATGTACGGAGGTGATCTCGATGCCAATTGGGATTACGTTCTTTTGGCCTGGCTCCAAGTGACAAAGAGCTGCTCATCTGGGAACCAGCGTTTCTCTGCGTCTATTATGGGGGCATGACTGCATCTGAGGCGTATAACCTTCCCGTTCCCGTCAAACGTTGGTGGGTGGATCGCATCGTGCGCGAGCTCAATAAGGACAAGAGCGTCGATGGCGATAGCTCTCCGAGCCGTGCTCTCCACACCAATTCTCCTGAAGTGAGGCAGATGCAGGGTAGAACAAGGCCGCAGTCACCTTCTCGTTTGAGGCGCTTCACTTGATCTCCTTCTAGTGGATAGTTAGATCTGCAGCGAATTGTGGAGAACGCCGCGGCAGAAAGACACTCTCATGCAGATCGACTCAAACATTGTCACGGCGTTTTTTACCGCGGTGCCCGCCACGCTGTTGGCCTTGGGAACCTTAGTTACATCGCTCAAGAACGCGCGCAAGCTCGATGACGTTCACTTGACGCTCAACAGTAGGTTGACGGAACTGATCAAGACCACGCTCGCACAAGGTAGGCAGAATGAGCGCGATGATCAGCGCGACGGGTCAAGCACCGCACCCACGAAGTCACAACCTGCAGTCATTCCAATCGTCTTTGTGCCGACCGTCACCATCGACAAAGACGACAAGTAATTCCACGCCCTAGAGCGGGAACTTGATACCGAGCACCCGCTCAAATTCCCGTGCCGACGCGTGCTTCAGGTTGAGCTTATTCATGACGCTGTCGACGGTCGCACCCGGCCGCTCGAGCTCTTCCTGAAAGCGCCGTGAGTCAATCATGGCTTGAGCCACAGCATTGACCTCTTCGGGAGTGCCCCTGATCTTGAGGTTGATGGCCTTGCCGACGAGCCACGCGGCCACCGATGTCAGAAAGATCTTGCCGAGGACGTTCATGCGAAGTTCGTTGAGGCGGTTAGCGTCGTTCATGGCGACGATAAGTATGTCACAGGATGTTGACCTGTGCCGTCTAACGAAGATCTGTCTGACCAGCTCAGCCTGACGACAAAGCTCGCCTCAATGCTGGAGCGGATGGCCGCGGCGTCGGGTAAGATCGAGCAGTCGTACGCGTCACAGATCGACTCCGTCACGAAGTTGGCGGCCGCGATGGGCCAGATCAACACGCAGGGGGCCGTCGCCGGCATTGAAGTCCTCAACAAGTCCGTCAAGGACATGCAGGACAAGATGAAGCAGGCCGGCGGGGCCTCGGAGAGTGCCTTTCAAAAGCTGGGCAAGAAGGTCGAAGACACGGGCAAGACCTTCAAGGACAAGTTTCCCAAGTCGGTCGTCATTGCGACGGCGGCACTGTCGGGCTTTGCCCAGGGCGTTCGCAACATCATCGCCTTGGGTAAGGGCCTGACGGGTTTCGTCACGGGCTTTGTCGACGGCATCTTCAGCCTCGGCGCCGCCATCATTGCCATCCCATTCAAGATCTTCGAGGGCCTCGTCGACATGGCGGCCAAGTCGGCAGGTGGCAGCAACGAGCTGATGCAGGCGATCGAGGGGCTCCGCAAGGAATTTGGCTTCCTGTACGGCACCACCAACAAGACAATCATAGACATGACCAAGTCGTTGCAGGGTTTCAGCGACACCGGGCTGTCGGCATGGCGCATCTTCGGCAACATGGCACAGCGCCTCGAGGCCTTTCAAAAGTTGGCGACGGAGATGGGAGCGACCTTCACCTCGCTGCGCAAGGAGTTTGAGGCCAATGGCGGCGCACTGCTAGCCTACCAGAAGGGCCTGGGCATCAGCGATGAGCTGATGAAGGGCGTCGCTTCCCGGGCCATCGCGATGGGCGATTCATTGGGTGACACCCTGAAGAGCGCGACCAAGTACTCGCTGGAGTTGGCCAAGGCCTTCGGCCTCGATGCCAAGGTACTGAGCCGCGACATGGCCAAGGCACTGACTGACGTCAAGCACTTTGCAGGGGCGACGATCAAGGAGATCGGCGAGGCGGCGACCTATGCCCGCAAGTTGGGCCTGGAGCTTGACAAGATCACGGGTACCCTCGACGCCTTTGAGACCTTCGACTCCGCCGCCGAGAACGTCGCCAAGCTGTCACAGGCCTTCGGGGTGCAGGCCGACGCCTTCGAGCTGATGTCAGCACAGAATCCTGCGGAACAGATCGACATTCTACGTAAGTCGTTCTCAAAGGCGGGCGTCGATGCCTCGACCTTCAACCGCCAGCAACTCAAGTTGTTGGCATCGACGACGGGCCTCGACGAGGCGACGGCGAAACAGGCCTTCTCGTTGAAGAACCAGGGCATTGGCCTCGATCAAGTCAAGAAGAAGGGTGGCGAGGCCGAGAAGAAGACGCTGACACAGGCTGAGGCAATGGGCAAATTGGCCGACGCCATCGAGCGTATGGTGCAGTCGGGTGGCGGCATGGAGGGTGGCTTCTGGGACCAGTTCGTCAAGGGCATCAAGAACGGCATCATGTCGTCGAAGGAGTTCTTTGGCCTGATGCGCAACATTCAGATCGCTCTGCGTGACGTCTACATGATTGGCGTCCAGTTGGGTCGCGTCCTGGTCAAGATCGTGCCGGGTTTCAAGGACATCTTGGGAGGCCTAAGTGACTTCTTCCAGCCCAAGTACTTCGACAAGCTGTTCAGGGGCATCAGCGACTCTGTCAAGCGTTTCTTCAGTCCTGACAGTCCTGACAAGAACTCGATTCCTAAACTGATCGAGGGCCTGCAGAAGTCCTTCACCGACATGTTCACCGCCGAAGGCCCACACGGCAAGCGAATCCTCGAGGGCTTCAAGACCTTCTTCAAGGCGTTCTCCGGCATCGCGGCGTCGGCCATCACTTGGTTGGCAGATCAGATCCGCGATGGCATCAAGGTCGTCATTGACCTACTGACAGGTCGCACGAAGTTGGGTACTGCGGGAGCCAAGGGCGCCGCCGCTGGTGGATTGGGCTTCTTGGCCGATGTGTTGGGCCCTGTCGTCGAGTCGTTGAAGGGCGCGTGGCAAAAGCTGAAGGATCCCCTCCACGACCTGGTGATGCAGCTGGGCAAGATGTTGAAGACGTTCCTGACATCTGACGAGTTCATCGGCTTCATCAAGCCTGCGCTGCCCTACCTCGCCACAGCGTTGTTCGGGCCCGTCTTCACTCGTGCCATCCTCGGCGCAGTGACTGCTAGCCTGGCCAAGGGTGCCATCGGCATGCTGACCGGGGGCGGAGGACAGGCCGTCATCAAGCAAGTGGCCGCGAAGGCTGCGGCGAGCCTATCGGGTAAAGTGGAGGGCGGTCTATTGGGCAAAGCGGGCGGTCTGGCAGGTCGCGTCGCTGGGCCTGCTGCGCTGGTGGTGGCAGCGCTGGCCATTGGCAAGGGCGTCGATGAGTACACTGACCAAATCACCAGCACCCTCGATCGGTCGTCGAAAGTCATCGGTGCGGGTGCCACAGGCGTCGTCGACGCCCTGACGTTGGGCCTATTGCCCGATGACCTGAAGTTGAAGCTGGCCAACACCATGGCGTCGGTGACCGACTCGGTCTTTGGTGCCATCAAGTCGGCCTTCGGCGAGGGCTTTGGTAACAGCCTCAAGCAGACGCTGGCGTCGGCCTTCGAGGTCTTCGGCAACATCTGGTCGGTGTTGAGCAACCTATTCACCGGCGACCAAGCGTCGTTCAACCAGTCGGTCCTCGAGTTGGGAGCGTCACTGCTGCGGTTCGTCATCAATGCCGTTGAGTACACCCTCAACCAAGCACCATTGTTGCTGGTGAAACTGGGGACGAAGGTGATTGACGGCCTGGGCGGCATCATCATCAAGATGGTGACGGGCTTTGGCTCCCTGTTGGCATCGGGTGTCGATGAGGTCTTTGGCACCCACTTGGCCGACAAGATGAAGCAATGGGGTGAGACCGTCAACAAGGGAATGGATGCTGCTGCCGCGGCCATCGTCAAGACGACTGATCAGAACTCCAAGCAGATCGCTGACGCCACGCAGAACTTCAATGACACCTATCTCCGGACGTCGGCCGATAAGGCTAAGATTGCCGCATCGGCTGCACTGTCGGCGACACAGGCCACCAATGATGCTGTCAAGCAAGCCGCTGATGCGGCGGGTGGCGGCTTGTCAAAGGTAGCTGAGAACCTGCAGGCCGTCAAGGACGCCAAGAAGCAGCTCGATGACAAGGACTTTGATGTCGCTGGGGCGCTCAAGTCGATCGGCGACAAGCTCCGAGGTGTGTCGTTCAACCTCATCAGCGACGATCAATTGGCTGACATCGACAAGTCGAACACCGGACTTCAGTCACTGCACGACCTCGTCGGTACCATTCCCACCACGTTGGGCGACATCTCGAGCGGGTTGAAGGCCACGTCGTTCAACTTCATCAGTGATGATCAGTTGACGGACATGAGCAAGTCGTTGAAGGGCTTCAAGGCGCTCGACAAGTTCTCGACCGACGTTGCGGGTTCGTTCTCCAACTTTACCGATCTATCGAAGGCCGCGGCGACGATCAAGAAGGGTGCCATCGCCGAGGCTGCCATGGCAATCTCTGACATGGTCGCCGCCGCCAATGAGCTCGATTCTGCGTTGGCCGACGGCAACATCAATAAGATTGACGTCAAGGCCAAGCTCGATCGAGTCGCCAAGGCGGTGGGTCTAGGAGGCAAGGCCACGTACACTGTCAATCCAAGCAAGCAGGTGCAGATCGTCGTCAATCTCGAGGTGACAATGGACGTCGACAAGGTCGAAAAGGTGATGATCATGCGCCAGCAATCGATCATCCGCGACCGCCTCAATTTTGCGACTGACAATCCGGCCGCCAAGGGCGTCACGACAGTGCCCTCGACGTACCAAGCAACGCTGCCCAACGTGCAAGGCGGGTCACAGTGAGTATAGGATCTGCACATGGCTGACAATAATGACTTCATCGACCGCCTGCGCGAAGATCCGATGTATCAGGCCGCGCTGGCCAAGGCGCGGACGCCCGCGGAACGCCAATTGATCACCACGTTGGTCGAGAACCTGGTCGGTGGCATCGGCGGAGTGCTGGGCCCGGTCATCGAACGCGCCAAACGTGACCCCGAGTTTGCGCGACAATTGAACAAGGCAATCAGTGAAGACAAGGACGTACTTACCGCTAGCACCGCCGCGTTGTCGGGCTCGACTTCCTGAACTGCATGCCTACCTCTGGAGATAACCTCAACACCGGGCCCGGTGGCTTTCCCATCGATGGCCAGACGTACACCTATGACGTCGGCGTCCCCGATGCACAGGGAGGCAGCCAAGGGCCCCACAAGGCCACCATCGACGTCAGTGCCGGTTTCATCGATGCCGACGGCAAGCCCAAGGACTTGTCGGCGCCGACGAAGGCCACGTTGGGCCAGTACTTGAGCAAGGCGACGCAAGGCAAAGAGGGATCGTCAACCGTCACTAACAAGTACCCCGTCGACGCGGTCATCAGGACGCTGACGTTGAGCGACGGCAAGGGCTTTCCGGTGCAGCTCGAAAATCCTGTCAACAACGCGAATTCTTTCACAGGCGGCGACACTACGGCGATCGCGGCGACCACGACGTCATATCCATCGATCTCATCGTTGATCAAGAAGGGCAAGTCGTCGACGCCGGGCATTGACGGCAATGATCTGTTATCAGGGGTACCCGGCACTGTCAACTACACTTCGCAACCCGGCAAATTGAGCGGCAACGGCAGCGCTAACCCGCAACCCATCGTCGGTCACAAGAAGACAGACCAGGTCGTCAATTCCTATGTGTCGACGGTGTTATCGACCAATCGTTTTGCGTCGGCGGGCACCAATAACCAAGCGCCCTACACGACGACGGACGTCAACACCCCCGATCCTGCATATCAACCGGCGTTGACACGACAGCACAAACTGGGTGCCTATGATCCGCTCGCACCGACAGTCACGACTGGGAGGCTGGCATCGATTGGGCCATTGCTGACGATGCGCGCGGGTCTTGAATTGAACTCGACGGCGCCCGGCGCAGATCCCAACTCCGACAGCCTACAGGCCGGAGCACTACTACCAGGCCTTGCACAGTTGGGGGCCACGCGCGTCGATCAGCGCTTGTTGTTGGCCAGCGACATTCTAGCGACGTTGACGGACAATGAAGTACCCAATTCCGACGTCCTCAGCATCGGCGCGCAATCATGGGGCCAGCTCAATAACGTTGATGATCCATTCTCGGGCACTGACGCCCTGGGCATGACGGCGCTGTCAACGGCTCTCGTCGCGGGGCTCGTCCTGATCATTGACGGTCTATCGCTGTTGATCGGTGCGATTACACCTGGCACCCGTGCTCCGACACGAGACAATCGGGGTCGCTATGCCGTCGGTGAGTACTTTGCCGGCACTAAGGCCGGGAACAAGGCGGCGGGAGGCAGTCTATTGGGAGCTATCAGCGCGGTGAGCTCGCTCAATTTGGGTGCACTAGTGGGCATTCAACCCACCAATTTTCCATTGAACCTAGCACTGCAGACGGGCACCAATGCGTTCTTCGGCCTGCCACAAGGCGGCAATGTCGCCACACAGTTGCTCGGGACGATCAAGTCATCTGCCGATAGTCCGGGTTTCAACGTTGTCATTGCGCGGGCCATCATTCGTGGTAGCGTCACCATCGCCGATGCACTGGGTAGGATTGGGGGCAACGTGATGAATGACATCACTGCCATCCTATCGTTGATCGACAGCATCAGGTCGTCGAAGGTCATTGCTGCCATCAATGTCTTCTCGATCCTCGGCGACGCCATCCTGTCGCAACCCGCTGACTTTGTCGACGGTTCTTCGGCGGGCGGCAACAAGACGTCGGAGATGGACAGTTACGACAACACGCTGACGAACGCTGCCAGCAAGAGTCGCCTGAAGGGTAGCTTGAAACTGGCGTGGGCGTCTAACACGGCGCCTGCCAACGTGCTGTTGCCCGCATCGATCCTGGGTGCCAGTGCCGCCGTCAAGGGCTTAGGTCAATTCAGTCCCTACCTCGGCGTGCAAGTTGATTCTTATTCACGCGTGCAAGCCACCGTCGTCACCAAGGACAATGGCGGTCGCATCGATCCTGCAACGGCGGCGGCATTCGAGACGGAACTCGATGCCGAGTACGTGCCCTTCTACTTTCACGACGTGCGAACGAACGAGATGGTCAGCTTCCACGCCTTTTTGGCATCGCTGACCGATGACTTTGCGGCCGGTTTCGAAAAGTCGGAGGGTTTCGGTCGCGTTGAGCCCGTCAGGATCTACAAGTCGACTGAACGTAGGATCGGCATGTCGTTCTACATTGCGGCGACGTCGCTCAACGACTTTGATGAGATGTGGGTGAAGATCAATAAGCTCGTCACCCTTGTCTATCCACAGTACACACAAGGCCTGACAATGATGAGTGCCGATCAATCGTACTCCGTCACCCAACCCTTCAGTCAATTGGTCGGTGCCAGCCCATTGATCAGGATCAGGTTGGGCGACCTGTTGCGCAGCAACTACTCGCAGTTTGCGCTCGCCCGCCTCTTCGGCCTAGGCAACCAGGACTTCAAGGTCAATGGTTCGTCGTTCGTGGGAGATTCACTGTTCGATCAGAGCCAACTCGATCTGCTGAGCCTCGCTGTCGCGCAAGCCAAGCAGTTTCCCAACGGCGAAACCTACGTGCCCGCCGACGGCAGCTATCCATTGTTCGCCGACACGGGTAACATCCTGGGTCGGCTTGCGGCTAGCTTGCCCATTCCCAAAATTCCCGGCGTTAGCACCGGTCAGGGTCCATCCTACGCGCCGACGTTCCAACCACAGAAGATCGCCGTCGCCGGTACCATCATCATGGTAAAGGCTCTGGCACCCGTGCCGGGCAGTCCCGACATGTTGATCTGCGAGGTCGCGTACAATGATGATCCGCGGATTCGCGAGACCTTTGCACAGCAGCTCGCGCGCGCTGATGCTGCCTTCAATAATGACGACTTGCCCCTGCAGAAGGTCATCGGTGGCAAGTACGTCATTCCGGCCTATGTACTGCGACCCACTGACGCGACGATGGGTAATTTTGTCAGTGCCATCTCCGGGGGCGATCTGAACACCACGTTTGCGACTGACCTGACCGACTTCCTCAATCCGAACGACAGCGCAACGGGGTACAACGCTGTCGCCAAGTCGTTCAAGGACACGGGAGGTAAGGGACTCGCGGGGTTCATCGAGACGATGGCGTTTGATTGGTTGAACCAGACGACGTGGGAGACGAACTTGGGTTCGACGGCACCCAAACTGTGCAAGGTCACCATCGGCTTCGCCCCCATTCACGACATCAGCCCGGGCATTGACCACCTCGGGTTCAATAGAGCACCCATCTTTCCTGTCTCGAGCATGGGTCAACAGAACCAAACGAAGGCGCAGTGAGGTGATGCATGTCGCTTAGCAGGTACAGTCGTACACCGGTGCTCGACTATGGATCATCGTACGGCATGGGTCGTGCGCGCGTGGCGATCCAGAGCGCCATTGCTAGTGGGCAATTGACGACACGTCAGATGATCGTCCGCGGCGTTGAAAGGCTTGATACCATTGCGGGCGAGGTGTACGGCGACGCGCGGTATTGGTGGGTGGTGGCGGCCGCCTCAGGGATCGGATGGGGGCTGCAGGTGCCGCCGGGAACAATCCTACAGATCCCATCACTTGCAGACGTGGCGAGCTTGGTCGGTTAATCATGCCCGGCGACTTCTCGACACTCGACCAGATTTTTCAGATGGTGACGCCCGGTGACCTGGGTGGAGGCCAGGACTTCGTCTTTGGCGGGCCCTTGAACAAGGTTGATAGCACCATTGTTCAGATGCAGAAGATCCTCGAAAACGACGGCCGCGGCGTCTATAACACTGCCGACCTCATCAACAAGTTCAAGGCGTTGTCGACATCACCCAATGGTGGTCAAGGCGTTGACCTATCGACGTACCTCGCGGTGTACAGTACCCAAGGCTTCGTCGATTCACTGGGTCCCAACGTCGCCCTGTCAAAGAAATACACCGGTGCTGATGGTGCCACACGTGACCTCAGCGGTAATGGCATGCAGGAGATCGTGGGCAAGGACTACGCACTGTCGGTGGCGTCGAAGGGCCCGTCTGACATTGCCATCGTCATGAGCAAGACGCCGTTCTTCAACCCGACGACGCGTAACACCAAGAAAGCAGAGATCTTCCTCAACTCGATGCCGTCGACGGTGCTGTCGCAGCTGGTTCCCTACATGCAGGTCGAATTTCAGACGACGCGTAGCCCATCGCCCTTCCTACAGACAGCGGGCCAGCTCAAGTTCCTGTTGGGTGCCGTCGACAAGGCGACGACGTTGGCCGAGGGCCCGAACAAGGTACTGGTCGAAGGACACCAGATCACCGCCAATGGCTCCGAGCTCGATTACGCCGGCATGGAGCTGTTCACCAGCCCGCAGACGTTGGTCAACCCGCAGCCCAATCGCGTGGTGCAGGGTTCAGGTGGGCGCTATGCTGACGTCATCGATCCGTTCAGGCCCTTTGCTTCACTGGAGCACGTGTCGATCGTGTCCGTGCCTGCTGTCGGCATGTTCTCGTACAAGAAGGCGACGATGACGATCAAAGTCCACGATCGGTCGAGGTTGGCCGAGATCAGTGACCTGATCAGGCCCCGCGTCTACACCGGGGTGACGGTGTGGATGACCTATGGTTGGCGCGCGCCGGTTCGTTCAGGCGTTGCCGATGCTACGTACTTCGACTATGTCAACAACAACCTGCTGATGCGTGAAGCCTACGGCATCGTCAATTCGAACTTCTCATTCGACAACGTGGGCCAAGTGACGATCACCCTGGAGCTGTTCACCAAGGGCATTGACGAGATGCGTCAGGCCAAGATCTCCGACAACAAGAACGACATGGCCTTCAGGACTGACGAGATCAAGCGCTTGACCGAACAGATTTCGGAATACCGTCAACGGTTGAAGCTCGATCCTCCCGAGGGCCTCAATAAGGAGATCAGGACCTTTCAGATCCTCGATGCCGCCGAAGCGGGTTCGTTCCCCGATCTCAACGCCAACGACGTCGCCAAATCGATCGACGCGCTACAACAGGCATTGAACAAGACGGCCAACATCGATCAAGCGGCCCTACGTGGCCTCATCACGGGCCTGAAGAAGCTGTACACGCCGGCCAACAACGACAAGACCAAGTTCAACTTTCAAGTCGCCTACCAGACGCGGGTGACGCAGACGATCAGCACCATGTTTCAAGAGGTCCAGACGGGTCCCGATCCCTTCTTGCCCATCCTCGCCAAAGGTAAGGCCGTCAATGTGGAGTTGGCCAAGTTGATCGATCAGTACAACTCGCCCGCCAAGACGCAAGTGGCGTCGTTCAAGAAGAAGGCGGTGTCGTTCGGCAAGTTGTTCAGCGTCTTTGCCCTCCGAGCCATCACCAGCATGAACATCTTCGATGAGGTGCAGGTCTTCTTCTACAACCTCAATGAACAGTGTGGCCCGGTCAGCCAACACAGCATCGCCGAGTTTCCGATCGACATGGCGCAGTTTCTCGATCAATACCGCGAGCTCGTCGTGTCCCGCGGCGGTGAGCGCATCACCCTCGAGGACTTCCTACAGTTGGCGATCAACGCACAGTTCCTCGACAATCGGGCCATTGGCTACGGCCTGCGCCAGTACTACTTGCCCTACGACCCGAAGAACAAGGACCCACAGGTCAAGAAGGATCAGGAGGCCAACTTCGAGAATGTGTTGTCGAAGTACACTGCGCAGTACGGGCCCTTCAAGAAGCCCGTCATTGAGATGTACGTCGAGGTGGCTCACGAGAAGTCGAGTGAGGTGGGTGACAGCGACGTGCTGCAACTGTTGAACTACTCGGCGAAGGATGCCACGACCCTCAACGTCAATGACATCAAGGGCAAGCAGGCGCGCAAGATCATGCGGCTCCACGTCTACGACAAGCAGACCAACGCCTACCGCGCCGCGGGCCAACTGCTGAAGAATGAGAGCAACACGGGCTTCATCTCGGTGCCGTCGTCGGACTATGCCAAACAGTTCGTCAGTGACACACAGATGGCCGATGGGTTCTGGCAGAACGCCGTCAATGCGCAGATCCAACAGGACGCGACGCGGGGTGCTGTCAAGTTGATCGACATCAAGAGCAATCAACAGATCAAGAACGTGGTGTCAAAGCTGGTGCCAACGATTCGCTTCGGCGCCAACGGGACGACGATCACCGTGGCCAGCCTGGCATCGAAGGCAGACCCGCTGTTGTCGACAGTGCAGATGGTCCGCAGCATGACGGTCAAGAACAATGCGTCGCCTGCGGGGTCGGGTGAGGGTGGCATTCCACTCCGCGTCATCCCGGCGCAATTGACGCTGACGACGTTGGGCAACCCCCTCGTGTGCATGGCACAGATGTATTTCTGTGATTTTGGTACTGGGACGACGCTAGATTCGTTGTACACCGTCACTGGGCTGACGCACACTTTCTCACCGGGAAAGTTCGAGACGCAGTGGAACTTCTGTTATTCTGATGGTTATGGCGTCTGGGAGGGAGCACCAAACGTGATGAAGGTCATCACTTCGTTCCCACCTGACATCTCGAGCCCGACGAACGGTGCGAAGCAGTCCTGACATGTAGTTCGTCACCTCTGCGGTGTACGTTGGTTTGGTGCATCGCTTTTGCCTAGACGCCGCGCTCCTCGGCACCGACAAGCACCTGCTCGTCGACGGTGAGAGCGCATCGTGGTCACCCGTCGTTCCACCGAAGGTGTTCCACTGCACCGGCCACGTGAAGTCCACCAGCGAGCAGTGCCTCGACACCGTCGCCAAGTTGGCAGGCCTCGAGCTGCCCTTCGCGCCGCCGCCACGCTTCGTGCAGGCGATGTCAGCGTTGTCGGGCTCAATCACCGGTGATGTGCCGTGGCAGCAGGTGATGCCCGCCGCCGCCCACCAAGACTTCATCAGGTGCCTCGTCAATGCGACCAGGGTTGTCATGCAATCGGCCCTCGTCGATTATTTTGAGGGCATTTGGGTGCCAGGTAGTGTTGTTGTGGCTTCGCTCGCTCGCGCATCCATCGACGTGACCAAGTGGCAGGAGTTAGTCGCCGTGGGATTGGGCAACGTGCCCGCGTTGAAGTCGTTTCAACCTGATGCTGACGGCTTCGCACGCGCAGTCATCTACGATCGGTTCGCGACGCTGACGGGACGCCTGACGGTGACAGCGGGCCCACAGATCTTGACGTTGAAGCGGGAACACCGGTGCATCCTCAGGTCGCGCCATGGCGATGCCGGGACGATCGTCGCCCTCGACTTTGCGGCCCTCGAGGCCCGAGTGTTGCTGTACGAGTTCGGCCGCAGCTGCGATGAACCTGACCTGTACGGGGCGCTGGCACGCGAATTGGGCCACGATCGCAAGGCGATCAAGGGTGCTGTCATCTGTGAGCTGTACGGCAGCAGCAAGTACGCATTGGGCAAGCACTTGGGCATCGAAGGCAAGGAGCTCAATCACTTCGTCAAGCGCGTCAAGGCCTACTTTAGGACCAGCGAGCTGCTGGCGCGGATCAAGGCACAGTTCGTGGCGACGGGCTTCATCACCAATCGCTACGGCCGACCCATCAAGGTCGATGAACCTCTCGATCACGTGCTGGTCAATCACTATGCACAGTCCACCGGCGTTGACGTGACGATGTTGGGCTTTCACCAAGTCATCCAACGTTTGCCGCCGAGGACGAAGCCGATCTTCCTGCTTCACGACTCGATCCTGCTCGACGTGCACAATGATGACTTGGCCGAAGTGCAGAAGATCGACAACGTGCGTGTCAAGGGCTATGTTCAGAAGTTTCCGTTGAGGATGGAGAAGATTGCATGATGACCCCGGGCACCGTCATCGAGTGGCGCTATGTGTCGAGCGCCAGGCGCGTACGCGGCGGCACAATGATGCTGGTCGACTTCGGTCCCGACGTGTTGATCGGTGGCTTTCACCTGCTGATCGGCTTCGTCGACGACGTGATGACGTGGATGCCCTTGGGCCGTGCCAAGTTGTACCAAGTCAGGATCGCCACCCAACGCCTCGTCTATCCGTGTGAGGCAGTGATGCTGATGGGGCACACGTGAAACCGGGTGACCTGATCGAGTGGGTGTATGAACCCGAGAATGTACTTGTGCGCGCCAATGAACACATGTGGTCGTCGATGATGAAAGCCTGGGTCCACATCGGAGGTGTCCACTTGCTTATCTCTCGCGCCGAAGGCACCCTGACGTGGTTGCCCCTCGGTGCATTTGACAAGGGGTTGCTCCGCGCGCGCGCGGATGATACATGGCGACAGCGTTCGCAAACCACTAGGACCGCGGTTGCTCCACGTAGCGTCGAATGATGGCGCCTGAACACTGTGCCCGGTGATGATAAGATCAACCCATGTCGTTGACACCTGAGCAGATTGAGCAGAACTGGCTACGCTTTCGGACGTTGTGTGGCAAGTTGGGTGAGCGCTCACCCGCGGTGATGCGGATGGTCGATGAGCTCGATGAGCGGCTGTGCCTGTGCCCGGCGTCGTCGAAGAGGGATTTCCACCACGCATTCCCAGGAGGTTTAATTTCGCACTCATTACGCGTATTGAACAATTTGGTCATTCTCAATAATTCATATGGATGGAATTTGCCTAAGGACAGCATGATTATCGCCGCATTGTTTCACGACATCGGAAAATGTGGGCTACCAGGCACTGATGCGGTGAATGACTTTTATACACCTCAAACAGACGGCTGGCGTGTTGAAAAAATGGGTGAGGAGTACAAGTACAACAACGATCTAGCCTATATGACGACGCCTGATCGAAGTATGTTTATGATGCAACACTACGGTATTCAACTCTCTATTGATGAATATTTGTCAATCAAATTAAATGATGGCTTTATCGTGCCTGAAAACAAGTCATATGGATTGAAGATTTCTCCACTGGTCTATGGGACGATGACAGCAGATTATGTCAGTACAATGGAAGAAAAACACGTAGCATATTGGCCGTCTGAACAATGACAAAGTCACTTCAATATGAAGTGTACTGTTACAGTTGTCATTGCGCACGATGCACGTGGCGCGATATCTACGTCGGTAAGGCTAAATATGGCACCAATGATCGGCACCATACGCACGTAGTCGTTGCTCGTCGAATATTGTCAGGGCGCGGCACTAAAAAAGACCTGAAGTTTGATTACTTCATGGCAAAGCACGGGATTGATAATCTTCATGTAAGAACTTTGATCACGTGTTCATCTGAAGACGAAATGAATGACCAAGAGATTAAGATGATTGTTGAAAAAAAGACGTTCCACGAGTTTGGTGGAATGAATTTTGATCGTGGTGGTCGTGGCGGGCGTAGAAAGGGAGTTTATACACCTACGCCTGAGACGCGTGTTAACGCTAGCATTGCACAAAAGAAAGCTCATGAAGCTGATCCCACATTGCGATACAGAGCAACGCGTGGTTTAATAGAAGGTGGAAAAGTGTGGCGTGAAGCAAATCCTGATGCGATGAAAGGTGTTGTTGAACGTGGGTGGGAAACAATTCATAAGCAACTTGAAACTGATCCTGAGTATGCTGAACAATTCACAGCCATGCACATGGAGAAGTCGCGCAAGGGTGGCGATGCGTTCTTGGTTAAACACGCCAATCCAGAATTTGCAGATGATTTTGCAAAAAAGTGTGGTGATGGCGTAAGTGCTTGGTGTAAGGCAAACCCAGAAAGTGTCAAGCTACGTGCACAACGCGCCGCGGGAACTAAAGCTGCTAATGGTACTGGGATTAAAGCTGCTCGCGCCACAGCGCAAAAAACGCCTAAATCAGAGTACACACGTCGTGGACTAAAAGGGTGGGAGTTACGACGTCAAAGGCAATTTCGCCAAAAATCTCACTCATGGCTTACGAGAGAAAAGGCAGAGTGATGACTTCACTCATTGTTCCCGGCGATGTTGTTTCCCTCAAAGGCACAAGCGGGGGTATGTCGCGTCAACACCTGTATTCGACACCGGGTATCGATGCTATCGCCGACGTAAGTGATGATGGGGTGTTGTTCGTTGTGTCTACCCTTGAGGTCAAGGACGCATACAAGAGGAGCGGCATACTTCGCAGCGAGTTCTTCTTCTACGTTCTCATCATGTCGGGTCACATTAGTGGCCATATGGCCGGGTGGATCACTGCTGGTCGAGTGGTGAAGTTGTGGAGTGCACATGAAGCAGTTGCCTGATGACAAGACCTATGCGTGTCCCAAGTGCGCGGGACCTACCACTAAGTTGAAGGGCTTTGCATGCTACTGGTGCCGACCCTGTGACCACGTCATTGATCTGTGGTATACCGATGATCTCGTGGTCATTGATGCGTCAAAGTCACCCGTCAAGCCTATTTAGAACATGAGCAATTCACTGCTCGAAAAGTACATCAGGTTGATGGTTCAAGAGGCACATGATGCCCGGGTACCCAATCAATTGGTCGGTGACTCGGGTGATGAGGGCGAACAGGTTGAAGTGGATGAGGCATCGGTGGTTGGCGGCATAGCAGGCTACACTGCACCTCTCGGCATGGATCCAGACAAACTAGGACGTAGGAAGAACGCATCCAAGCGGAAGCGCAAGTAATTCAGCACAAAGCGGTAACAGGAACGGTGGCGCAGAACAATCTGCGCCACCCCTTGAACAAGGCAACGGACGAAGGTATGATCCAATGGTAGGTGCACTGATGCACTCACATAGTGGTTCATTCTGAGGTAGTAGGAAAGAGGATAGAAAATGGCACAGGAATTCAATCCCGGTGATCAAGTTAAACACTTGTCAGGTGGACCTGTAATGACGGTTGACTATTGCAACGGCACCGCAGCTACTTGTTCATGGTTCGATCATAAAAGTGGTAAGTTTGAAACAGCGACACTCAGGAAAATAGCTCTCAAACTTCATGTGGAAGAGCATCAACCTGTCGTCCTACAAGACGACGGATACAAGTGGCCGACGGACTAATCGGTGCTGATTACCAAGCTTTCCGCCACGCGTGCACTATGTGCGTGTGATGTTTGTGGCACAGAAATTGTTCGTTCATTCAACCGTATGGGTGAACTGCAATTCTGTACACGTGCATGCATGACTTCAGCGCGGAAAGCTGGTGGTGTTCTACAACGGAAGACCGAAGCTACAGCACTTACAAAGTACGGTGTCACGAACGTAGCAAAATCAGTTCTCATCAAGGAACAGACGAAGCAAACGTGCATGGTGCGCTATGGTGTCTCAGCACCTGTGTTATCGCCTGAGATTGATGCCAAACGTCGCAAGACGCTTGAAGAGCGGTATGGTGTTGATCAGACGTTCAAGTCTACTGATGTGCGTGCCAAGTCTCGTGATACCAAACTTGAACGGTATGGTGAGGAATGGCCTGCTAAATTAGACGCCACGAAGCAAAAAGTGATAGAGACGAACATGGAGCGTTACGGCGTTCCAAGTCCCTTTAGTCTCGGATCACCCTTTCGCAGCGCTGATGATTGTAGTAAAGGGGGACAGGTTAGCTATCGTGCTCAAGGACTTAAGGCGGGTGGCGAAGGGTTCTTATCGAAACCTGAACTTCAGTTACGTGATCTATTGGTTGAACAGTTCGGCGTTGAAGATGTTGATCAACAAGTTGTGGTGCAACACGGCGTTCGAAAACCTTGGTTGATCGACTTCTATGTCAAGTCAATTGACACCTACGTGCAATCAGACGGCGTCTATTGGCATGGGCTTGATAGGGCATATAATGAACTGCATCCGGATGCACAGAAGACGTATGATCACGATAGACAGCAAGATCAATGGTTCGTGAACAATGGACGACGTCTGATTAGGATTACTGACAAGCAAGTGAAAGAGTGGATGAAGACGGGATCCGCGTCAGATGCGCTGAAGCAGATTCTTCTTCAACGGTAATAGGAAAGAGGAATAGGAACATGGTAGATCTCGAGGCGATTCGTCGCAAAGTCGCGCAGCTCAACGGCGAGCGCAAGAATTCAAACGTCCAGCTGTGGAAGCCCGCCCCGGGCGAGTACAAGGTCAGGGGACTGCCGTGGAAGCCCGGCACCGCGACCGCTGATTCCCCCTTCATTGAGCGCCAGTTCTACTACTTGGGCGATCAACCCCGGATCCTGGCCCCTCGCCAGTTCAACAAGCCCGATCCCATCAATTCGCTGATCACCAAGCTGTTCCGCTCTGGCAACCCCGATGACCGCGAGAACGCCAAGAAGCTGATGCCCAAGATGGTCGCCTACATGCCCCTCATCGTCCGCGGTGAAGAGGACAAGGGCGTGCAGGTGTGGTCGCTCAACAAGCTCGTCTACAAGGACCTGCTGGCGCTGTTCACCAATACCGAACTGTCGGATGATGGCAGCCTCATTGACTTTCTCGACCCGGTCGATGGCATTGATCTCAAGGTGACGATCACCAAGTCGCCCAAAAAGTTCAACGGGCGTGACGTGATGGACGTCAAGATCGGCGCCGTCCGCAAGCAGAGCAAGTTGTCGAACGACGACGCGCAGGCCAAGAAGTGGCTCGACAACCTCCCCAACGTCGACGACATGTTCCCGACCAAGACGACGGCCGAGATTGAAGCGGCGCTCAACGCTTACCTGTCGGGTGATTCACCTGACGCTGACGGTTCAAGCCGTGGCACTAAACCTCAGGACGAACTCGACAAGTTGGCCGATGATGTCAAGGCCGAAGTCAAGGCGCCCGCGACCGAAGCAGCGAAGGCGCCAAAGGCAGCGCCCGCCGCGAAGAAGGCCCCTGCCAAGAAGGCCGAAGTTGATGACGACGCTCCCGCTGAAAAAGTGTCGCTCGATGATGCCTTTGCATCGTTGATCAACGACAACGACGAGTAACAACAGATCGGCGAGGGTCCTTCCTCGCCTTGCGAGCCAGGTGTAAAGGTGCACAGTCGGCTACCCGCCGGCAGGGCTAGGTTCAATGCCTAGGGTTTCGCTCGAAGAAAGGCAGTGCCATATGGCGAAAAAAGTCGAGGCTCAAGATCCCAAAGCTAGCAGTGCTGACGTCGACGACTTCACGTCGCAATTGATCAAAGACATCAATAAGGAAATGGGTCTTCGTGTGGCCTATAACCTCAATGAGGCTACGGCACCGACGATCGTCAAAAGGTGGATCCCGACTGGCTCACTTCAACTCGATTATGCGATCAGGAATTGTGCTGGCGGTGGTTATCCTGAAGGTCGCATCATTGAGATTGCAGGGACGCCGTCTGTCGGAAAGTCGCACTTGGCCTACCACGTCGCCGCCAACGTGCAGGCGATGGGCGGATTGGTCGTCTACATTGACACCGAGAACGCAACCCCCGTTGACAAGCTGAAACACATGGGGATTGACGTTCGTAAGCGTTTCGTGTATTGTGATGAGCATGCAACGGAGAACGTCTTCAAGATCATTGAATCGATCATCCTTAAGGCAAAGACGTTGCCCGCGACCAAGGACATCCCGATTGTCGTGATTTGGGATTCGATTGCTGCCACATCGCCGCTAGCCGAATTGAACGGTGAGTATGAGGACAATACCATAGGGTTGCAAGCACGCGTCATCAGTAAGGGGATGAGGAAGATCACTGGCGTCATAGGGCAAAACAATGTGACGTTGTTGTGCTTGAATCAGCTACGTGATGCCATAGGCGTGATCCATGGTGATCCTCAGGTGACACCCGGGGGAAAAGCAGTGCCATTTCATGCATCAGTTCGTATACGACTTAGCTCTGGCACGCAAGTCAAGGACAGCAAAGGCAACACGATCGGCATCCACGTCATTGCCACAATCAAGAAGAACAAGGTTGCACCACCTTTTAGGAAGCATGAGTTCGACATCATCTTTGGTGTTGGGATCGTTGAACACGAGTACATCTTTGATGAAGTCAGAGCATACTGTGCTGACAACAAGGTGTTTGCAGCGTCAGGTGACAAGCAAGTAGAGATCAAGATCTCTGGAGCGAGTTCATGGAAGGAACTTATTGTCAGCGATGCTAAGACTGGTGAGGTCATCCTCGAGAAGAAGTTCTATAAGAGTGACTTCGGTGACCTAATGAAGGACTCGCAGTATAAACCATTCATTGATAAGGTGATCGAGGCAACTTACATGACTGTTTCTGGTGAGAAAGCCGAAGAAGGTGAGACGCCTGTTGACGATGAAGAGGCGGCCTGATGGTAGAGCGCATGGTGTGTCATCGAACCATGACGATGGTGACCAATACACATTTGAAGCGTCATGCACTGTCGGTCGACGAATACAGGAAGAAATTCCCGGGTGTCACACTAGGAAGCACGCCATGGCTTGAGACCTGGCGCAATAGTGAGAAGAACAAGCAATACGCTCGTGATCTACTGGTTCACATCGGCCAAGATGAAGAGTTGCAAACGCGTCGGAAGGCTAGCGTAAAGACTGCGTGGAAGAATGTTGATCTACTCAAGCGCCACTCTGACACAATGAAATCAGTAGTTCTCATGAATGAAACATACGCAGCACACCTGAGAAACAAGCCAGTCACGGATCGCATGCGCATGTCGAACTTCGATAGGTGGGTGATCGATCATGGGTACTCCGAAGCTGTTATTCGTCAGCAGGAATGGCAGAAGAACAATGTACTGCCCACGTCGTCAAGGGACACGAAGATAGAACTTCGTGTGCGTGATCTACTAGATGAGTTGGGACACATGTATCTGACACAGTTTGCCGTGCTTCACTACAGGTGTGATGTGTATGTTCCCGCGTTGAACCTTATCATTGAAGCGAACGGTGATTACTGGCACGCTAACCCAACAAAGCATGCACCAGACGATCTCATTGGTCCGTCACGCTCGTCAGCAGCGTCTATTTGGGAGCGTGATGTACATAGGGTACATGCATTGAGAAACATGGGGTTCACCGTTCTTATGTTATGGGAGAGTGACATCAAGTCATTGAGTGCGGAGAGATTAATGGCGTTGATGAAGGAGTGTAACTGATGGACACTCACGTGCAGTGGGCGATCTCTGCCGATGTTGAGGGCTTGGTCAAGGTGATCACCGATTGTAGAAAGCAGTTGATCGACATTGCCAAGCGTAAGCACAACAAGTCTCGCGTCACCGTCGTGGCGTGCGATGCCTATGCAGATCCCAAGGTCGTTGAATTGCTACGCCTGAGTGAGGCGTGGATCGGTGCTGACCCACTACCCGCCGTCATCAACAAGCGGACGGGTGAGGAACAGGTTGAGTTGTCGGAGCGTGTCGCCACATTTGACTCCTTTCAACTGCACACCCACCCGATCATGGGTGAGCGCGACATCAGGTTGATCATGGAACTTGGAGTGGGTGACGACCGCGATCAGCTCTTTTTCGGCAATATTGCACTGACAGACGGAACGACGCCATGAAGAATGCACTGATCTTTCTGGAGCTATTGACCAAGCAGTTCCCGCCACTGGCCCGTCATGCCCACTCGTTGACCCTGCACCGTGGCAAGTTGATGGTGGCCTTGGTCAACACAGCGCCGTGTTCCACGTTCATCCTCAACGCTGCAGACCTGGAGCACGACCCTGCCAAACTGGTCAGGGAGATCGTGGGCCTGATGTCGAAAGAAGATCAACCGAAGCAGCCGGCCTGAACTGTGTGCCCGTGAGGGGTACAGTGATAGACATGTCAAGTGATCGTCCTATCCTGATTGTGGATGCAATGAATCTGTTCGTCAGGAGTTGGGCCGCTTATCCGACCATGTCGAGCCATGGATACCAGATGGGCGGTTGCATCGGCTTTCTGAAGACGTTGAAGCGCATTGTCAATGAAGTGCAGCCCCGGGCCGTCTATGTCTGTTGGGAGTCAGGAGGTAGCTCACGCCGTCGCAAGTTGTTCGCCGAATACAAGCTCAACCGCAAACCTGGTAAGCTCAATCGCTTCTATGAAGACGACATTCCTGACACCGAAGAGAACAGGCGCCACCAACTCGAGGCACTGGTCTACATGTCAAAGTGTGCGCCCTTCTGCCAGTTATTCGTGCAGGACTGTGAGGGAGATGACCTCGTCGCCTACCTGTGTTGCGGGCCCCTGCGCGGCGACGACAAGGTCATCGTGTCGTCCGATAAGGACCTCTACCAGCTGCTCGACGATCGGACGAAGTTGTACAGCCTTCACAAGAAGACCTACGTCACTAAGGCCGATGTCATGGAGGAATTTAGAGTACAGTCAAAGCACTTCGCGTTGGCCAAGGCACTGTGCGGTGACAATGGTGACAACGTGCCTGGCATCAAGGGCTTGGGTTTCAAGACGGTGGCCAAGCTGTTCCCAATGTTGGGCCTCGATGATGACTTGTTGTTGCAGGACATCATCGACTACGCTCATACCCACGTCGATGAGTCGAAGATCTTTCAACGCATCGTCGAACAAGCGGACGATGTGAGGCGCAATTGGAGACTAGTGTTCTTAGACGGCAGCATGTTGTCGGCGACACAGCAGGCGGCGATAGACCAGCGATTGCAGAACTTCGTGCCTAGGCCTGATAGGATTGGGTTGGTCAGGCGCCTCATCAATGAGGGCATCGGTGACTTTGCCGTTGAGGACTTTTTTGGTGCGTTCAATTGCATTGAGAACACGCAACACAAGACGGGAGACGAGTGATGGCGATAGCTTCGACAGTTTCATTCGGGACTTATGGGAAAGCGTTCCAAGAGAAGGTCATACAGGCCCTGCTCACCGACCGCCCGTGGGCCGAGCAGATGCAGGAAGTCATCGACACTTCGTACTTTGACCTACGCTACCTGACGTTCCTCGCCGAGCACTACTTCAACTACGCCAAGAAGTACAAGGTGTTTCCGTCGTTGCAACTGCTCATCACCATCATCCGTGACGAACTGAAGGTGGGCACTGACACCGTGCTCCGCGATCAGATCATCGAGTACTTGACGCGGATGCGCACCAGCCCCGACATGGGTGACCTGCAGTACGTCAAGGAAAAGTCGCTCGACTTCTGTCGTAAGCAGGCACTGAAGCAGGCGTTGGGTGAGGCCGTCGAACAGATGCAGGACGGCAAGTACGAGCAGATCGTCGAGGGCATCAAGAAGGCCGTCTGCGTGGGCACTACACCCGCCTTGGGCCATGACTTCTTTCAGGACTATGAGGCCCGCTTCACCCGGCTGCAGCGTAACTGCGTGGCCACGGGCCTCGACGAGCTCGACCGCAAGGACATCCTCAATGGAGGTTTGGGTGGTGGTGAACTCGGCGTCATTGTCGCTCCGACTGGGGTCGGCAAATCGCACTTCTTGACGTGGTTGGGTTGTCACGCGCTCCGTCGAGGCGTCGACGTGCTGCACTACACCTTCGAGCTGTCTGAGGCGGCGACGGGTCTACGTTACGACTCCAACCTCTGTGACATTGACTCCAACACCGTCATCGAGAACAAGGACAAGGTCATCGAGACGTATCGGACGGCGAAGATGGGTCGGCTGATGATCAAGGAATTTCCTGCCAACACGGCGACGATCTACACTCTTCGTGCACACATGGAGCGGCTCGATCTCAAGGGCTTCAGCCCGGGCATGCTGATCATTGACTACGCCGACATCATGCGGTCAACGCGTCAATACGACTCGCTGCGCCATGAACTGAAGTTGATCTATGAGGAATTACGTAGCTTCTCAATGGAGAAGAGGATCCCAGTATGGACCGCCAGTCAGAGCAATCGCGAAGGCAGCACGCAGGATGTCGTTGACCTCAATAACATGAGCGAAGCGTACGGGAAAGCGATGACTGCAGATGTTGTGTTGAGCCTGAGTCGGCGCACACACGAGAAGTCATCTGGTGAGGGGCGCCTCTGCGTGGCCAAGAACAGGTCGGGCAGAGATGGGCTGGTTTATCCGGTGCTGATTGACACCGCGCGGAGTAAGTTTGCCATAACGGGCGGAGTGATGGGCTTTCAAAAGGCGACTGACGACGATGAAAAGGAGAAGAAGCGACAGATCCGGGAGAAGTGGCTCGAACTCAAGCGAGAACCAGCATTCAATGAATCGCTCAAGCCCACTGCAACGCCGAGTGAAAGCTGATGCTGATCATCACCCGAACTTTGCGCAAACCCTAAACCCGGGCAAGTTGCGTGATAGTTATGACCCTGGTAACGTGTCATCGGGCACCGCAAGTTAGCCCCCTGATATTCCACTTGGTCTCACAGGAGAGGGCAAATTGACGACGACGTACACCTATGATGAGGCGCGTGACGCCTCGCTTACTTACTTTGACGGCGATGAGCTGGCGTCTGACGTTTTCGTTGGCAAGTATGCGCTGCAGGACTTGAAGGGCACGCTGTTCGAGCGCACGCCCGATGACATGCACGCCCGCGCTGCCCGAGAGTTTGCTCGCATCGAGGCCAACTACGCGAACCCACTGTCCAAGAGGGAGATTCAACGCCTGTTGTCATCGTGGGAAGTCGTCATGCAAGGCGGACCCATGTCGGCGATAGGCAACCCCTACCAGGTGCAGTCGTTGAGCAATTGCTTCGTCATTGAGTCACCCTATGACAGCTATGGCGGCATCATGAAGGCTGACCAGGAGCAGGTGCAGATCATGAAGCGCCGCGGCGGCGTGGGTTTTGACATGTCGACGATTCGTCCGCAAGGCCTACCTGCTGCGAACGCGGCCCGGACGACCGACGGCATTGGCATCTTCATGGAGCGATACAGCAACACCTGTCGCGAAGTGGCCCAAGGTGGCCGTCGTGGGGCACTGATGCTGACGATCAGCGTTCACCATCCCGAAGTACTGACCTTCGCCAACATCAAGCGCAACACCTTGAAGGTGACGGGTGCCAACGTGTCGGTGCGGGTGACCGACGACTTCATGAACGCCGTCATCAATGATAAACAGTACCAGCAGCGCTTTCCCGTCGACGGCCCACCCGGTAAATTGGTCACCGAGCAGTGGGTCAGCGCCCGCGAAGTGTGGTACAACATCATCGCGGCGATGCGTGACTGCAGCGAGCCCGGCATGCTATTCTGGGACACCGTGCAACGGATGGGCCCGGCAGATGCCTACGCACAGTTCGGCTATGGATCGGTGAGCACCAACCCGTGCGGCGAAATTCCCCTCTCGTGCTACGACAGTTGTCGGTTGATGCTGATGAACTTGTGGAAGTTTGTCCGTGAGCCCTTCACTCCTCGAGCCAAGTTTGACTTCGCCGCTTTCGAGGCATCGACTTACATAGCTCAACGGCTGATGGACGATCTCGTCGATCTGGAGCTCGAGGCCATCGATAGGATCTTGGCCAAGCTCGACGCTGACCCCGAACCCGCCGGTGTCAAACGCACTGAGGTCGAATTGTGGCACAAGATCAGGAACGCAGGCGCCAATGGCCGTCGCACTGGTCTGGGCATCACCGCACTGGGCGATTGCATCGCCGGCCTCAACATGCACTATGGCAGTGACGAGTCGATCGCGGTGACTGACGCCGTCTATCGGACGCTGGCACTGTCGAGCTATCGCTCGTCCGTCGCCATGGCCAAGGAACGCGGTGCCTTTCCGATCTTTTCTCATGACGTGGAACGGGGCAATCCATTCATCCAGCGCATCATGGCCGAGGATTACTCCCTTCGTCGTGACTATGAACAATACGGCCGCCGCAACATCGCCAACACCACGACGGCCCCAGCAGGCAGCGTGTCGATCCTGACGCGGACAACGTCGGGCTGTGAGCCCGTGTTGTTCCTGAAGAGCCGTCGCAAGCGCAAGATCACCGCCGCTGACAAGCAGGCCCGCGTCGATGAGACCGATGCGTTGGGTGACCAGTGGCAGCACTATGACCTGTTTCATGCAGGGTTGACAGAGTGGATGCGAGTGACGGGCGAGACCGACATCACCAAGTCGCCCTACCACGGTGCGACGGTCGAGTCGATCGATCCCCTGAAGAAGATCGCCGTGCAGGCCGCTGCACAGAAGTGGATCTGTCACGCCATCAGCAATACCACTAACCTGCCCGAAGACGTCACGGTGGGCAGCGTCGAGGCCCTGTGCCTCCGCGCGTGGGAGACTGGGTGCAAGGGCGTCACCATCTACCGCAAGAACAGCCGAGCCGCCGTCATCGTTGATGAAGCGTCGGCAAACGCGGGAGGACAACCGCTGGTCGTCACCGAGACCCACGCGCCCAAGCGGCCCAAGGAACTGGAGTGCGACGTGCACCGGGTCGCCGTCAAGGGTGAGCAACACCTCGTCCTGGTGGGCCTGTTGAACGGCTCGCCTTATGAGATCTTCGCGGGCCTGTCGGAGCAGGTCGAGGTGCCCAAGAAGGCCAAGCGAGGCACCCTGATCAAGAACGGTAAGAAGGATGGGTTGGCCACCTACAACCTGCGCATTCCATTGGGTGATGATGACCAACTGTTATTGAGGGACGTGGTGTCGCTGTTCGACAATGCACTGCACGGCGCCTTCACCCGGACGTTGAGCCTGGCGCTGCGTCACGGCGTGCCCGTCCAGTACCTGGTCGAACAACTGCGCAAGGACAAGCACAGCGACATCACCTCGTTCAGCGCCGTCATCGCTCGGGTGTTGAAGGGCTACATTAAGGACGGTGCAGCGACGACGACTGACAAGGCATGCCCCAACTGTGGCGGTGCAACGCTGGTCTACCAACAGGGATGTGTGCAGTGTGTGGGTGGCATGTTGCCCAATGGAACGGCGTGCACGTGGAGCAAGTGCTGAGCTGACCGATACTTATCGCTCAGGAGCACGCGCATGAGGGTCAGTTACCGCGCACTGAAGAAGATCATCCGTGAAGTGGCGCTGTCGCCCTCCGTCTTCAAGAACAACCACGTGGTGCAGGATCCCATGGATCGGCCCAACATCGCGCAGGCACTGACGGCGTTGGAGCAGCCCTTCAAGACTGGGTTGGAGACCAACCTCGTCCTCGATGCCCGTGACAGCTACGACGAGGAGACGCGGGAGCTCGACGATGCCGAATACGCGAGGATCAAGGACGTGGCGGCGAAGGCGACTGAGTTGATGCTGGCTCGCGCCCACAAGGCGGTGCAGGCGTCGTGGGCCGAGGCGATGAAGGGCGTGGGCAGCGCCGACAAAGCAACCGTACAGAAGAAGGTGGCGTGATGGCAAAGGTAATCAAGCTAACGCAGGAGCAGCTCAGGAATCTCATCAAGGAAGGGATTAGTACCGGCGAAGTGCGTGCAATGACCCATCACCTACAAGACATTAAACGCTCTCTTGGGCGGATGGGTGCTATTCAACAAGGCATTGGATATGGCAATACGACATCCGAGATCTCCAGTGCACTCGATGCGCTTAAAAGTGCCATCGATGAAGTCGACGAAGTGCTCATTCAGGCACTCGGAGGTAAGTGATGGTAAAGTTGTCAGTGAAACAACTGCGGAATCTCATTCGTGAAGCCGGTGAAGGTCTGAAGACCCCTTCTCGGCACATGAGGTGGGGCACATGGATGGTTGCATGGGGCGTAGCGCTAGCCGATGCAGGTGTCAACCAAGAGGATCTGCCGATCTTCGACGTCGTTGATGAGGACATGGGACAACTTGCTCTGGAGAAGATGTGGGGCGACTTCTTCGATAAGGGCAAGTCACCTGAAGAAGCCGTAGCACTGGCGATGGATCGTGATGCGTTCGCTGCTGACTATTACGATCCCTACATCGACGAATTCACTAGTGAACTTGAACACGCTGGGAGGCTGTGATCCATTGAAATCCACGGTGGGCCAGCTGCGCCGCATCCTCTTTGAAGAGGCACCTCCGCGCGTGCTGCACGAGGCCTACCTCAACGGCGTGCCCGAGTGGCAGCTCCGCCAAGATACCACCGACTACGTTGACCAGATCCGCGTCCGCATCAAGCAGTTCATCCTGCTGAACAAGAGCCAGAGCTCGTCAGACCAGCGTGAGGCCATCAACGCCATGAACGACGTCTGTGATGAACTCGAGATGAAACTCTATGACCAACTGGAAAATAGTCTCTTCGACTTCACGCGGCGAGTTTGAGGTACGTTCATAATCGTCAGTGAACAGCCTAGTTATCAGTATGACCCTCCTAATGCTGTTCGCCGCCGTCCTCATCTTTGCACTTTTCATTTGGATTGCCAGCATCGTGCCGGTGCCTGCAAAGATGCCCTGGCTCCGTACCATCTTCTACATTTTCATCGCGCTGGTCGCGATCGTCCTTTTGGCGCAGTTCGCCGGCTGCACTGACCTGGGCCTCAACCACAGCATCGGCGTCGGCCACCGCGCCAACTAATTGCCTTGACCATCTCGCCCACCCGGTATAGGGTGTGGCGATGGACCTTGAAGAGCACTACGTAGCCTGCGCCTGCAGTGACTTCAACCACGTCTTTCGCTTCGTCTTTGACCCCGACGACGGCGACCTGTGGTTGGAGGTGCAGTTGCGCCAGTGGCGACCCTGGTACAAGCGTGCGTGGATTGCACTGCGCTATGCCTTCGGTCTGCAACAGGCCTATGGCCACTATGACGTCACGGTGCTGAAATCAGCCGACTTCGCGCGGTTGCATGCGCTGCTCGATCGCGCCGAGGCCTTTGACCGTGCCCGCTCGGCCGCCGCGGCCCTTGGTTCACTGCAGAATAAACCCGTGTTGAAAGGATAGGTTCTCCAATGGCCTACAATGCAAAGGTGCTGTGTGATAGCCTGAGTCCTGATGGCGTGCGACTCATCACGATGGAGGTGACATTCGCGAGATGTGTCCTCGCTGAGATAAATACGCATAGGGCATTTTCCCGTAACAGCGCATCATCCCGTGCAATCCCGATTGCAAAGATGTTGCAAAGAGTACAGGATGATCCTTTCATCCCCATTTATTGGGGGCGCAATCAAAGCGGGATGCAGGCGAATGAAGAGTTGACACCTGAAGCACAAGCGCTAGCACTAGAACAGTGGTTGTTGGCTCGTGATAACGCTGTGAAAACGGTGGAACGTCTTCAGTCGCCCGACATCAACCTTCACAAACAGATCGCTAATCGGCTACTAGAACCCTTTCTTTATCATACTGCAATCATAAGTGCCACCGAGTGGGGCAATTTCTGGGGCTTGCGCTGTCACCCCGCCGCGCAGCCCGAGATCAGGAAGGCCGCCGACTTGATGCGCGCCGAGTACGATGCATCGGAACCCTTTCCCGTCAACTATGGCGACTGGCACCTGCCGCTCGTGCGCCACGCCGAGGCCTTCGACCTGCAGGTCAACGGCATGTCGCTCGACGACGTCGTCAAGGTGTCTGCGGGTAGGTGTGCCCGGGTGTCGTACCTGACTCATGCTGGGATAAGAGATCCGAAGGCCGACATTGAACTGTGCGATAGGTTGGTGAGCTCGGGCCACATGAGTCCGCTCGAGCACGTCGCTAGGCCGATGACGCGTGAAGACGCTGAGCGGTTGGTATGCGCCAGTGTTGATTTACCCGCTCGTCACTACATCGACATCAAGCAGGTGTTCTGTGGCAATTACAGAGGGTGGGTACAAGCGCGCAAGGAACTGCAACACGAGGCCGACTTCTCTGCACGTCCGTCAGTTTGATTATCGTTTTAGAGGGTCCTGAAATATAATTTGTTAACATATGAACAACTTGCGCTAATGACAGACGTTACATGGAATAAAGGAGCAAAGGAATACATTGATGAAAAATGCAATAACGCTGGCATTTGAAGGGCCCGATCGGCACGGAAAATCGACGCAGGCCAAGTTGCTGCACGAGGCATGCCTTGCCGCTGGGTACAAGGCCATCCTCGTCAAGGTACCCACCGATTCCTGCACTCGGACGCACCGCTTGATCTACGCCATGTTGGCCAACGGTTGGGCACGCAAGGTGCCACACCTGTTTCAACTGGTGCACTTTCTCAACAAGTTGCTGTTTCAATTGCTGTACTTGCCCATCATGTTGAAGTGGTGTGACATCGTCATCCTCGATCGTTGGGCGCTGTCGGCGACGGTGTACGGTACCGTCGACGGTGCCAATCGCTGGTTCTCACGCGCGCTGTTCTCCCTGTTGAAGAAGCCCGACATCACTGTTGTTTTTCACGGTGCGCCTTTCAAGCGGGCGTCGGTCGACGATTCCTACGAGAAGGACGGCGGCTTTCAACAGCGCGTCGCGCAGGGGTACGTTGACTGGGCGATGGAACACCCGTTTGATCACACGTTGATCAACAATCAGTTCAAGGATGTCAATGGCATTCACAGCGACATCATCACTCGACTCCTTCAACGCGGCTTGATACGTGGTGTGAAGTGATCTTCGATTGTCTCGTCGCCGACCCGCCTTGGGCCTTTGACGACAAGTTGGCGCGGATGAAGTCGCCCACTCGCCGCGGCGCCGCATCGCAGTACTCGACGTTGTCGCTGGCCGACATTGCAGCACTGAAGGTGCAGGACCTGATCAATCCTGCCGGTTGTGTGCTGGCGCTGTGGGTGCCGTCAACGCTGCTGCTCGACGGGCTCCGGGTGATGCAGGCTTGGGGGTTCTCTCCCAAGAGCACCGTCATCTGGGTCAAGACGTCAAAGAAGGCGCAGCCCATCGACGTGGCGACGGGTGACGGCCTGGCCTTCGGCATGGGGCGGACGTTCAGGCAATCGCACGAGCTGGCGCTGATCGGCACCGCGGGTAAGAGCGTCTATCCGACGATGCAGGATCACTCGCAGCGGTCGGTCATCTTTGCGCCCAACATGGGCCATAGCCAGAAGCCCGATGAGCTGCAACTGCGCCTCGAGAAAATGTGGCCTGACGCTCAGAGGTTGGAACTGTTCGCCCGGCGCTCGCTGCTCAATTGGACGTGCGTGGGCGATGGAATTGACGGCCTCGACATTCGCGACGCTATACAAAAGCTCACAGCGCTGTAAGATCTGCACATGAAACGAGATTACTCAAAGCGCACGAGCACGATGTACGATGATCGTGACGGCGACACCTTGACGACGTTGAGCGCGCCTCTCATCAAGACGTGTGACAGCGAGAAGCCCATCATGACGTTCTTCTTGATGCCGGTGTCGGGGACGGTGCCGACGTCACAGCATGGACAACCCGCGATTGGTTTTGAAATCATCGGTTACGTGAGACTGGACGCATTATCGAGGGACCTGCAGGCCGCCGTCCGCAAAGAGCTACATACCCGCCCACCAACCGCGCCATTGGGCACGCGCACAGGAGATGCAGGATGACATGTGTAGTCAGTGCTGTTGATGGTGATAAAGTCGTGATGATGGGTGATCATTCCTATATGCAGACGGATCATCATACCATGAATGGTTGCAAAAAGGTCTTAAAGTCGGGTGAATTCATATGTGGTTTTGCAGGGTTTATTGACCCTGCAATGGCAACACTTAATGCCATTGAAAAAACACCGCTAATTGGGAAAACGCTTGACGAGCGCCGGAATGAATTACTTGCTAGATTTAATAAAGTTCAACCTGTACGTGCCAATAACACCTATCTAGTGGGACACAAAGGTAAGCTCTACACCGTTCTACCTAACACTGTGTTAGAGTCGAATGTTGGTTTCATTGGATCAGACGTAAATCTGTACGCAATCGTGTATAAATACGCCATCGCGAGGGGCGACAGCGTGAAAGTTGCGCTGGCATCAACAATCGTGTTTGCCGCAGATTATCTGCCTAGATATGTAGTTCTCGATCATGAAGGACCAACGATTGAAGAAGTTTGACGGCGTTCGCTTCTATGGCTACAAGCACTGGACGCTTGAGGCAGTGCCGCGTTGTTTCAACGTGGGCAAGGGTGTTATAGGTCGTTCTGACGTTGACCGTGGGCGTAATCACAAGTGGCACGCCATGGTCAAACGCCTTGGTCTCCGTGTTGAGGTCTGCATCGGCCCGGTGACCAATGAAGAGGCATGTGCTTGGGAGATTGAGTGGATTGCTAAGGAGAACACTTTCTCAACCAACCACTCACATGATGATCCCAATGACATCGGATGCAATTTCACGAAGGGTGGTGGGGGCGTTGTAGGACGTCCTCAAACAGATGAAGAACGTCGTAAACGGCGCGCAAGTTTGAAAGTTACATATGAATCGCCTGAACTTCGTCAAGGGCAAAGTGCATTGCAGAAGGATCACTGGTCAGACGATGAACGTAAGCAAGCGCATGTTCGTGGTATTAAGGCTCAAGCGAACACCCCTGAAACGTTGGCGAAGAAAAGAGCGGCTACAACGAAGAGTTGGGAAAATGAAGAGACGCGGCAAAAGCATGAGGCGGGCAATGCTCGACGTTGGAGCGATCCTGCTGAACGAGAACGTCATGGTAAGGCAATACAATTGGCTGCTCAGGCTCCCGGCGCTAGAGAACGACGTGTACAAGCCGCGCGTGAAATCAATAGTCGTCCTGAGGTCAAACGCATAAAGAGCGCAAAGATGACAGCAATATGGGTTATACGCAAAGTCAAGGCGTTTAGAGAAAAATCACACACGTGGCTTACACATCAACGCAAGGTGTAGTAGAGATAGAATATGGAAAATGAGTTCAAGTTCGCAGACGAAGTGTTTCACCGCCTCGTGCAGATCGTTCAGGAGGCGCTACTGTCCGGCGTCGACTGCGCCGATCTCCTCCGCCAGATCCGCGTCACCGTGGGTGATGCGGGTGACTTGGTGCTGACATCAGCGTATCAACAGCAGGTCAAGGAGATGCACGACAAGATGTTGGAACACGCTCGCGAGCTGCAATCTGTGCAGGCGGGCAACAAGTTCATCGTGCCGGGTGGCAACGACGGTAACAACTGACATGAGCGCCCCCATCGACATGCGTGTCCTCTGGGAGCAACAGTTGGCCTTCATGCGCCTGCTGCAGGAGAAGCGCAACTGGCCTCAATTCCCAGTTGACATCTCGACGAAGCAGGGGCAGACGCTGTTGCACGACATCCGCCATCACATCATGGATGAATTGTTCGAGGCGGGTCAGCACCTGAAGAACGCCAAGGCCCACCGGGCGACTGAGGTGCCTGAAGTCGACCGTGAAGCCTACAAGGAAGAACTTGTCGACGCCCTCCACCTGTACTTCGAGCTTGTCATTGCCAGCGGCATCTCGATTGAAGAGTTGGCTGACGCCTACATGAAAAAAGGTGAAGTCAATGTTGAACGTATCATGCGCGGATATTAGGTGACGCCAACTGAAGGTGAACTTGTGACCGCACCGGTGTTACCATTGAGGAATGGCACCGAGCAAAGGTTCTTTCAACTACGACTGGTTGGGCGACATGGCTGAGTCGTTCAACAACATGTTTTCACAGTCTAAGATGTCAACGACGGTGACGGAGACGACTGAAGAGGACAACACGCCGGGCACCTATCGCAATGGTCCTGGCTACCACACCACGAAAGACGCGACGGGCATGACGTTGGTCATTGACCTGCCCGGTGTCGATCCCACGGGACTCGAGGTGTGGGCCGAAGGTGAGAGCGTCATCGTCGTCAGTGGCAAGAAAGTCGGCGGCAAGAACGCCTCTTTCACCGCACGTTATCGGCTCGACATCGGTTATAGTACGTTCGCAGCGACGGCGGAAGCGAAGTTAGGCCAACTCCACATCCGTGTTTTCACGGCATCTCCTTTTGTTACCGTGAAGCCAATTCCCATCGACATCAAGTGATGCAGCCCTTCATCGTCGACCCGGCGACCTACGACAAGCGGCAGGCCTTCGACGCTGCGTTGGTCTACGTCAAGGCCTTCCTCGACCTCAACGGCATCGCACCCGTCACCGAGTACCTGACGGAGCCCGATGACGCCAAGAAGCCACCTGGGAAGAACCCGTGGCACGATCGCGGTTGGTACTGGTTCGGCACCGTCTTCGTCAACCTAAAGAAGACGCGGACGCCCGTCAAGGTGCCCGGCTTTCAATGGTCTTATACGGGTTACAAGGCCGACCTCACCACACCCGGAGTGCTGGCCCACGAGGTCGGTCACCACGTGCACTTTGAGCTCGACCGCGTGCGTGGCGAACACGTGCTGGGCAAAGTGCGTGCAGTTTACGCGATTGAACCACCAGTGTCTGGCTATGAACCCAACCCGTACGAGGTCTTCGCTGAGTCGATGCGACTGTTCATCCTCAACCCGATGTTGCTAGCCGAGGGTCGCCCTGAGCGGTACAGCATGTTGATCAAGCTGAACCTGCAACCACTACACCATGCACCGTGGCGCGAGGTGTTGGTAAACGCTCATCCGAAGATCATCGCGGCGGCCGAGAGGTGGATTGAACGATGAACTTCGACATTGACGCACGGACGATCCTGCAGGTTCGGCACGGCTCACACGCCTACGGCCTCAACACCCCCACGTCCGACCTCGACATCAAGGGTGTTTGCGTCAAGCCCAAGAGCGCGTACCTCGGTTTCACGCAGCGCTTCGAGCAGCAGGAGCACATAGGTGGTAAGGACGCCAGTGATGGCGTCGATAAGGTCACCTTCTCGCTCGACAAGTTCGCCGCACTGGCCGCCGACTGCAACCCGAACATCATCGAGATCCTGTGGGTCGACGACAGCGACGTGCTGAAGTCAGATGCCTTCGGTGATGAGCTGCGTGGCCTGCGCGCGGACTTCTTGTCGAAGAAAGCGCGGCACACATTTAGCGGCTACGCCTTTGCGCAGTTGAAGCGCATCAAGTCCCACCGTGTGTGGCTCTTGAACCCGCCGTCTGCACCGCCTACACGTGAACAGTTCGGTCTGACGGAGCTGACGAAAGTCAGCAAGTCTGAGATCGGCGCCTTCGACTCGCTATTCAACCTGCACACCGTCGATGATGAAGCCACGTCGGCCGAGCGCATCGGTGAGATCGTTGAGACTGCACGCAGCGTCCTCAATGTCGAGCTACCCAAGGACGTCATCACCCTGTTCACCCGGGAGAAGGCGTACCGAGCGGCACTAGCCCACTGGGAGCAGTACCTCACGTGGAAAAAGGCACGTAACCCAAAGCGGGCCGAACTCGAGGCCAAGTTCGGGTACGATACCAAGCACGGCATGCACCTTTGGAGGCTGATGCGCATGTGCAAGGAGATCTTGATGACGGGCAGGGTGCTAGTTAAGCGGCCAGATCGCGAAGACCTATTGCGTGTCCGCAATGGTGACGTCAGCTACGATGAGTTGATTGAGCAGGCCGATCGCCTCGAGGTCGAGTGCGATGAGTTGTACCAGACGTCGTCGCTACCTCGTGAACCCAACCGAGCCTACCTCGATAGGTGCATCGTCGACATGACCGATCGCTACCTGACGCTGCACGGTTAAACACGGCCCCACACCGGTGTACTGTGTGATCAGATGTTGTTCATTGTCGTCTTTGCCGTGTCACTGCTCACTGCGACATTCTTCGGCCACGCGATTCACTGGGCCCTGCACCAACGCTGGTCGCGGGTCTTCAATCGGGCCCACATGGAACATCATTGTGATTTGTACCCTCCCGGTCGCCTGTCGTCCGACAAGTACCGCCTACCACGCTGGTACCACCGCGGGGCCTTGCTCTTTACGCCGCCACTCCTCATTATTCTGGCGACGGCGGGTGGGCTGTTGTGGTTGCTGGGTGCGCCGTGGTGGACGTTGGTCGTCTTTGGCATCGTCTTGATTGGCTTCGGCCTCTTCAACGATGCGGCCCACGACACCATGCACATCAGGCAGTACCCGCTGATGAAGCACAGGTGGTACCGTAACATGCGGAAACTGCACTACCTGCATCACGTCGACATGAAGACAAACTTCGGCATCGTGAGTTTCACCTGGGATAAAGTGTTCAGGACGTTCGCTGATAAACGCTGACGCACACGAACGCAGTGACAACATGAAACCCGGTGACCTCATCGAGTGGTTTTACAAGTTGAACGGCGACGTCGTTCATCCTCGTGAAACGTTGTGGTCGTCGATTGAGCAGCGCTACGTGCCCATCGGGGGCACCCACCTGTTGGTCAGCATCGTCAACGGTGAGCTGACCTTCCTCACTTTGGGGGCACAATGTAAGGGGTTGCTCCGCGCGCACGAGGATGATCTAGTGAGCGCGTCGGACTTCGAGGCATCGTGGCGGATTGCTCCACGCGTGAGTGAGTGTAAAGTGTTGGTGCCTCGTGGTAGGATGTAGCTAGATGTGTCCCTATCGCTATGCGCTGCAGCCGTCGTCGGTGCCCCGTCCTCGACGTACCCTATTGGGTCGTTACAGGACGTTCTGCCGGCGCGTCGAAGTCTTCTTCGGTCGCCTGCACTTGGGCCGCCTGAAGCGAGACACCTGCTTTGCGTGCGGCAAGCGAGAACCGGGACCTGCGAATCGTACGTCACGGCACCGAGATTTTCCTGACCTGTACGACTGTGGTTGCATTGAGAGGAGTTGCTCACATGATCGCTGAAGTTGACCCGAAGTTGCTCTCGATCGCCGCCGCGTTCATCGGCGCGCGCCTGCAGCACGTGCTGCCACGCTGTAATAGCCGCCACCTTGGCCCGGTGTCGACGATCAGCGTTGAGCAATACAAGAGCAAGTTCAATTACGTACGCATCTATTGCACTCTGGCTGATCCCGACCTGGTGCAGGCAAAGGCTGAGGCCGCCGGGTTCGCAGTCGACGCCCTCTTCACGGCCACGTGCCTCAGGCGCGACGCCATGTTCTACCGCCAGTGTTACCTCGACATGGTGACGTTGATGCCGCACCTGCGTGAGGCGATCTGTTCGCAGGCCGACTACTACGAGCTGTTGTTCGCCGACGTCGCTGAGCTGCATGCTCACCTCGATGAGTTAGCAATACCTGATCCGAAGGTGATCAACAAGTTCGAGCACTATTTCAGGCGGTACGGCGTTGATAGCGTCGACAAGCTGAAGGAGCTGCTGGCATCGTTCTACCCGCCGCCCTCACGCGATACGACTGTCAACCGCTGAACAACATCGCCGCGTGGTGTACGATTGTAACATGACACAATTCGCGTGGGCAACTGATTGCCATCTCGATCACTTGGGTGACGACAATCAACACTTGATCAAGTTCGCCGAGTCGCTGATCAAGAGCAACCCGACGGGCGTCTTCTTGACAGGCGACATCTCCGTCGCGCGCAAGCTGGTCTTTCACCTGTCGGCGATCGAGAAGGTGGTGCAGCGACCCATCTATGTCGTGTTGGGCAACCACGATTACTACGGGAGTTCGATTGAGCACGTCCGCAAGATGATGCGAGAGCTGACCAACGTCAGTCCCTTCATCCGCTACATGCCGACGATGCCCTACTTTTCCCTGACGCAGGCAACGGGCATCGTCGGCCATGATGGCTGGTACGACGGCTACATCGGTGACTGGCAGAACAGCTCGTTCAACATGACTGATTGGACTGCAATTCACGACTTCTTGCCCGTCAACGGTGCCAAGTCGACGATCGTCGGGCTGGCCCGTAAATTGGCCCACGAGGGCGTCCTCCACATGCAGAACGGCATCAAGCAGGCCGTCAAGTACCACAAGCACATCGTCGTCCTCACCCACTACCCGCCCTTTGCCGAGGCCCACGTGCACGAAGGTCACCCGGGCGAACAGAGCGTCATGCCATTCTTCACCAGCAAGATGTGCGGTGACATGCTGATGGCGGCATCGAAGGCGTACCCGAACGTCAATTTCAACGTCTTCGCCGGTCACACACACGGGAAGGTCGACTTGAAAATCACGCCGAATTTGTCTGTCCACGTGGGCGCCGCGACCTACGGCAAACCCGAACTGCAGGGGCTGGTCGACGTCGCATGAACTTCAAGATCGTCATGGGGGAGACCGCTCTCGGCATTGAGCACAAGTTCGTTGGGCCCGGCCTTTCACAGTACGCGAACGGGGTTCACTTTCTTCAGGTCCCAAACGCCTGGGCGCTCAAGTGCATGGAGGGAGACGAGGTACTCTCGTGCGAAGAGAAGATTGATCACAGCTTTGGTAAGCGCCAAGCTGAGACAGTCATACAGTTACTCGAACAGGCGTTTGAAGCCGGGAAGACCGAAGCCAAACGGGAACTGCGCGCCATGTTGGGCATTCACCAGTGAGGGTTGAGACCTTCACCGACGGCTACGCCATCTGCGCTGACTGCACCACAGTCGAGACCGTCAACGCAGTCCGTGAACTGACGGGTGCGATCCCATTAATCATTGCGGATCCGCCTTACGGGCACATCCTATCAGACGCTTGGGACAACCCGATCGAACTCTCCAACGCCAGCGAGTTCGCGCAGTGGATGTTGGAGTGGACATACAAGTGGTCACAATTGTTGCTGCCCAACGCAGCTTTTTACGTCTGGGGGGGAACGGGGAAACCTGACTTCAGGCCCTTCTTTCGCTACATCATCAAGGTTGAGGATCAGTTTACTGGCACGGGTGATCCACGTAGTGCAGTCGGCCTGAAACTCGCCAATCTGATCACCTGGTCGAAAAAGCGGGCCTACGGCGTCAAGCACAACTACTTGTTCACACGTGAAGAGCTGGCTTACTTCATCAAGGGTGATGACATCAAGAAACCTCGTTGTTTTAACATCCCATTGCTCGAGACATTGCGTGGGTACAAAGGCTATAACAAAAAATACCCGGCAAAATCTGATTTTTACCGTCGCACCAACGTGTGGACTGACATCACCGAAGTCATGCGCGGCAAGGTGCACTCGGCGCAGAAGGCCCAACGTGTCATCGAGATCCCGATCGAGGTGCACACGCAGCCCGGTGAGTACGTCATTGACCCATTCGCGGGTTCGGGCACCACGGCCCTGGCCGCCCGCAAGTTGGGCCGCAAGTTCGTCGTCATCGAGAACGATGAAAAGACGTTCGATGAGATGGTCGCTAGACTACACGAAAGTGCCATTGTAAACGGGCACGGCCCAAGTGTAGAGTCTGACCATGGACACCAAGCAGCCACTGATCGGTCAGACACCGACGTCGACTGAACCCGTACGCGAGGATCCCGCCACGTTGCAGCGGCAGATTGCGTACTACACTCACGTACAGCGCTGTGCGTCAATTCGCCGTGAACGTGCCGAGGAGCTGATGCAGCGTCCCGTCGCCAAGTCTTGGGACGCGGCCAAGAAGGCCAAGATGGTGCGCAAGTTGATGGCGTCGAAGCAGGAGTTCGATCAGTCGGTCAGCGCGCTCGACCAGCTCAACTTCAGGTTGCAGCAGGTCACCAACGGGCAGGGCACTTCGGGACCTGTCACCAACACGCCATGAATACCATTCACCAAGCCACTGCGTTGTCGGTGCTGAAGGCGACGCCTGACAACAGCGTCGATCTTGTGTACTCCGATCCGCCTTTTGGCACCGGCGTTGTGCAGTCGTCTCACGGTATGGCATACAACGACGTCACACTGGAGTACGGCGCCTTCTTGAGCCAGCACCTCGTTGAATTTCACCGCGTCCTGAAACCCACGGGTACCCTGTACCTGCACCTCGACTGGCGACACGTGCACATCGCTCGTCTCGACTGCGATCAGATCTTCGGTACAGACAACTTTCTCAACGAGATTATCTGGAGCTACAATTTTGGGGGCCGTGGCAAGACGACATGGGCACGTAAGCATGATAACATTCTCGTCTATGCCAAGCACGCTGGTCAGCACGTCTTCAACTACGATGACATTGACCGCGTGCCCTACAAAGCTCCCGACATGCAGCGAGTGGGCAGGACACCTGAAGACGCTGAGGCTCGCATCGCACGTGGGCAGGTGCCGACCGACGTTTGGGAGATGAGCATCATCGGGACGAACGCCAAGGAACGCACGGGGTATCCCACACAAAAGCCCCTAAAGCTCGTCGAACGCATCATCACCGCCAGCTCGCCACCCGGGGGTCTGGTCATGGACGTCTTCGCGGGTTCTGGCACCACAGGCGAAGCCGCACACAAGCACGGCCGTTCGTTCGTCCTTGCCGACACCAACCCACAGGCGATTGAAGTGATGCAGCGACGATTGAAGGACGTGCCCACTGATTGGAGATTACCGTGACCGACGTCGTGAACTTCAATGAAGTCAAGCTGAACAAGCCCCTGTTGACGATGCTGCACGAAGGCCAGCTCTTCAACCGTGGCACGTTGGAACTGCTTGGGCTCGTCTTCGAGCACGGTGGCTACATCGCTGGCGGTTTTGCGGCGTTGGTCGCCCGCCACGTGGTCATGTGCACACCAGCGGCAGACTTTTACCGTGATGTCGTCAATCACACGGGAGGCCCGATCAAGGTCGCTGGGTGGTCGCATGCGTTTCGTCGCCACGGTGACATCGACGTCTTCTTCTCGTCACAGCAACAACTCGACGGCTTTCTCAACGATCCACGTCGGTCGATCGTCGACTTGAACGTCACGCCGACGGTGACGGGCGCTGGGTTGGATCACATCGTCGATGGAGATGTCAAGGTGCAGGTCATCACCCGGTGGGCGAGGCCGATGAAGGAGCACATGACCAGCTTTGACATCTACAACTCCATGGCGGGCGTGACGAATGAAGTGTTGGTGATGGCGGAGCAGTGGGAAGCGCTCGAGCGAGCCATGATGCTGCACGTGACGACGTGGGCCGGGCCGTGGACAGTCGGCCGTGTCTTCAAGTATGTCAACACTAAGGGCTACAGTACACTGACACCGTTGACTGCGGCTTACCTACACAGTGAGGTGTGCAAGACGCTGGAGCAGGTCAAGTCGGTGCGCTTTGAGATCGAACACGCTCGCATGGTGACTCGCAAGGCTCCTCCCGCTCACCTCCACCTCGAATTGCAGCGTAACACACTGTTGAGGTACATGGTCGGGTGTAGAGAGGGTAGGAAGCAGTGGGTGTTGAAGCCCCTGCTGGCCAGTTTCACTGCAGAGCAATTGCTGACGTTGTCGGCGCTGTGTGGGACGGAACCCGCGTACGACTACGCCATGAAGGAAATTCACAGGCGCATGCCCGTCGGGTGAGGTGTGATGCATAAGATGCATCAGCACTGCCTAGTTATCGCTGACATGTACCTCGCGCCCAAGCGGCTTCGACCCGGAGCCCGCGTTGCCATCATCGCCCCTGCTTCACCCTTTCGCCCTGAAGAGCTGGTGGTGGGCCTCGACGTCGTCCGCGAGTGTGGCCTTGAGCCCGTGCTGGGCCCCAACGTCAGGTCACTGCGGACGGTTGACATCCACGCCGCACCGCTGGTCGACCGCGCTGAAGAACTGATGTGGGCCTTCACCGACCCGACGATCAGCGGTGTCATCTGTGCGTTGGGTGGCTACGGCAGCGCCGAGACGTTGCCCTACCTCGACTTTGACAAGATCAGGGCCTCAAGGCGCCCGCTGCTAGGCCTGAGCGACATCTCGGCCCTCAACAATGGCCTGTTGACGGGCGCGGGCCTCATCAGCATCAATGGCCAGTACCCGGCGATCAGGCTCGACAAGGGTGAGCGCATCAAGAAGCTCGACTGTGAGTCGCTGAAGTTTGGCTTGGAATTGATGATGAGCGACCAGCCGTGGGACGTACGTCCCTTTGCAGTCAACCAGTTCCTGCCCCGGACGGTGTCGCCCGGGCGGGCCAGCGGCCACGTCATCGGCATGAACTTGGAGACGTTCTGTTGCTTGCTGGGCACCCCCTTCTTTCCCGACGCCCAGGATGCTATTCTGTTCATTGAGGACGTGCGCAAGGACGGCGAAAAAGTGGCCCGCATGTTTAGCCAACTGCGCCTCGCTGGCGTCCTTGACAAGGTGGCTGGCATCGTCGTCGGTGAGTTTGCCGAGGTGCCGACGAAGTTGGAACCCGACGTGCCGTCGATCGAGGACGTCATCCTGCAGTACCTGTCGAACGGGCCCCCGTGTATGTATGGGGCATCCTTCTCTCACGGCGATTGGACAATTCCCGTCCCGGTGGGAGCACAGTGTACGATGGATGCAGATACGGGTGAAGTGTCCTTTGACTTCTCGATGGCCTGAACACCCCCGCGTTCCGCATTAGGATTGGACTGTGATCTTGTCAGTCGAATTTTTGAGTGTGGTGCCGTGGGCTGTGCAAGCGTGTGCGGTGTAAGTATAGGATGAACTCTGACGAAGGATGATCCCGTGAAGCGCGCCCTGCTCCTCAATGCCGATTACACACCCCTCCATTTCATCAGCGATTGGCGTGCCATTCGCCTGGTGATGCTCTCTCGCGCCGAGATCGTCATTGACTTTCAGACGGGTCTGCCGTCGGTGTGGGATGACGAGGCCTTCACTTCGCCCGGATTGATGCCCACTGATCCACTGCGATCGGTCGCCATCCCGGCGACGTTGCGGATGTACCGCAAGATCCACAAGAAGTGGAAGCCACCGCGTTTTCGCAGCCAAGTGTTGTTCAACCGTGATGATTGGACGTGCCAGTATTGCGGCACCAAGTTGTCGTGGAAGACGGTCGAGATCGAGCACGTGGTGCCGTTGTCACGTGGTGGGCCGACGACGTGGCTCAACTGCGTGTCTGCGTGCAGGGACTGCAACAAGCGCAAGGGCAACAGGACGCCCGACGAAGTGGGCATGAAGCTGTTGAAGAAGCCCGCCAGTCCGACGGCACTGCACTTCTGGGACGCCGCCAAGACCGATTGTTACCACCCGTCGTGGGATACATTCCTCCCGAAGGAACGCTGACCGACGCGTCGCTGATACTTATCGCTCAGGAGCCTGTGCGCATGCGATTGAACCTGACTGAGTTGCAGCGAGTCGTGGAGCGAACAATTGACGAAGAGAGGGCCGTTGATGCCCTGAAGGGTGAAATCCGCCGCGTCTTGGGCCCGGTCGTCATCACTGAGGGTCGGCTAGAACACGTCGTGGCCGAGGCCAATGATCGCCTCGACGTCCTGCACCGCACGGGCCGCGACGGGCAACTTGACTTTCTCTCCAACATCACCACGACCTTCATCGACCACAAGCACCCCGAGGTTCGACGCTTTGCGGCGCGCATCATCCCGGAACGTTTCTTGCCCAAGATGGTGACCGACAAGGACGCCGCCGTCCGCGCCGCCGTCGCCATGCGGGTGCCCATGCCCGCGGTTCGCGAGATGATGAAGCGCTTCAAGCACGACGACCAACTACGTGCCATCTATCGCCAACGCAAGCAGGCGCTGCACGAGGCGGGCATCAGCCCACCCAAGGCAGAACCCCTGGGCCATGACCCTGTCGACGGTGCAGAGCGAATGGGCGACGTGGCCCGGACGGCCGAAGGCCCCGAATTGAGCGATGCATGGTACGACGAACAGGCCCGCCTCTTCATTCACGACTACGCTCGAGCCGAGGCCAATGATCAGCATGCCCGGTTGCTCGATCGGGGGTGGGCATCGCTCGTCGTCCGCCGCTTCTGTGCCAGCACCAAGGCGACGGCGCACGTTGAGATCGATGCAGAGAAGTTGCTGAAGCACGTCAACGACCTGATGGAAGAGAAGGACGATCGGACGCTGGAACGCGACGCGATGAAGGAGACCCTGGCGTGGTTGGGTGCGCAGGACATCAATGAGTCGGCACTGCCTGAATTCCACGAGATCATCGATCCCGTCCGTGCACTGCTGGAGGCCAACCTGTCGCAGGAACAGTACGTCGCCGAGGCGCTGAAGCTGTTCAACGTCAAGCGGTCGGAGCTGCCCAAGGGCATCCGCAAGTACTGCCTGGGTGAGGCCAACCTGCGGGTGACGTTGGTGCCGTGCCTGGGTAGCCTGCCGCACCAGCACGGTTTCCGCGCCGTCGACGAGCGTGCCCTCGACAAGTTCTGTGAGTCGTGGAACGACGGCCAAGCGCTGGTCGGCGAGCCCTTCGTCCTCAACTGGGGACCTCACCAGGGCGATGCATCGAAGGTCAACTTTACCGTCACCCTGAAGTAAGATCTTGAGATGCAGACGACGCTCGGCAAGCTGAAGTACGTGATCAGCGAGGTGCTTGAGGCCAACCAGGTGCTCAATCGCCTGCGTGCCGTTGCTGCTGGCAAGAAGCCCTACATGGTGGGCCAGTGGGCGACGGTGCCCCGAGATTATTCACAGCCCAGCGTGGGCGTCGCTAGTTGTTGGGTTGCCGAAGACCCCGAGTTGGGCAAGGTGTACCTGACGTTTAGCTCACACATCACCTACAAGAAGGTCAAGAACAGTCGCCTGCGCGATCCCGGCGGCACCCGCTATGCCTACACCGCGATCCTGTCGTCGCACCCGTGGGAGACGTTTGAGAACCACGGCAATGTGCCTGTCTTCAAGCTGGCGGCGACGGGTGAAGGCCGCGAGGACGACAAAGCACTGCAGGCGCGCAAGCAGATGGTGAAGCTGTTCGGCGTCGACCCGATGGCCCACAGGGGCCCACTTGAACCGACGGAGACACGAAGATGAAGACGACAATCAGCAAGCTGAAGCAGTTGATCAACGAGCACCTGTTGGTCGAGGTACCCGTTGGATCCGGCATGCGCAAGCCGCAGTTCGGCCTGTCGTCGGGAGGCGGTGGTCTCAGGCCCGCCAAGTTCGATCCTGCAGTGCACGATCTCAAGGACGTCATGTGGGCCGTCATGGACGAGTTTGCGGGCGTTGCCTCTGACCTCGGTGTCGACGACATCAAGGATCCCGCCTTCATCGGTTACATCGGCGATCAGTTGACTGATAAGGGTGTGCCCAACGACATCATCCTGCAGGTCAAGGCCAAGCTGCAACGCGGGCAGTCGCGTTAGGGTTGAACATCACGTGCAGTGTGTGTAAGATCATGAACGTGGGGAGGGCAGCACATGATCAATGAATTGTCACAGGCGAGGTTGTCGCCCGAGAGTGATGCGTACAAGCGCGTCTATGACCTGCTCGAGGAACACACAGTCTCGTGGGTGACTGACGCGTGGAAGAAGAACCCCACGCTCGATGCCATTCAACAGCAACCGCTGTACAAAGTGACGCTTGAACAGGTGTTGAATGCGCCCAACGGGCGTAGTCTAAATCCACAAAAAGTACGTGCTCACCTGGCGCTTCGTGATCAATTCGTGGTGTTGGCAGTCAATGGTGTTGAGGTTTGCGTGTTCGGTGAAGTTGCTGATCAGATCTTCAATGCGTTGGCCGAACATGCGACCTGATCTTGGTGACATTATTCGGTACAAGTTGGGAATGACAAAGGTGAACGGAGAGTGGGTCGAAGAGCTTAGTGATGATTTTGGAACTGTTATTTCGGTTAGCGATAATGACATCGGAGTGTTTTGGAGCGTTACTCAACGCATTGAACATCACTCTCCGGGTGATCTAGTTGTAGTCGTTCGACGATCCAAGTGAAGTGCGTTAGTTGAAGCGATCGACGACGTTGCCGTCCCGGTCGACGACCAGCCCCGCCTTGTCGAGTGCCAGCCCGATGGCGTGCTCGCTCGCACCCAGCCAGCTGACCAGCTCATCGAACGACACCTTGCCCGGTGTCACCCCCTTGGGATCCGTCTTGCGCTTGTTGCGCAGCGAGCTGACGTAGAGGTCTTCCCACGTCGTCCGCACTTCGTCGGGCGACGGCACCCGCTCGATGTCAATGCTCTCATGGATCAATGAGCGCAGGTGTTTGACTGTCGTCCGCATCAGATCTCGCCGTGCTTCTTCATGTTCCACGCCACGGCATACGGGTTCTCGACGCCTTTCTGCTTCTTGAGGGCCTTGACGACCTTCTTGCCTCCGGGCGGCGCCACTTCGTCGACCTTCGACCGCTTGTGTTTGGGGTGAGAAGTGCCTGCGGGCATGTTCGACGTGAAGTCCTCGGCACCGTAGACGATTGACGAACTCTCGTCCGTCAACTTGGCGTCCGCCTTCGGTCGCGCACAGTCTGGGCAGGTGCAGCCGGCGGCATGGCCCGGGTGGCGTGCGGGGCCGTCGCTTTCCTTGACGGCGCGCTTGGCGCGCTTGGGTTTTTCGCCTGAGCCACCGCACTTCGGGCACTTCTTGGTGTTTCCCGGCTTGTTTGATGGAGCGAACCCACCACCGTTACACGTCGGACACACGTCTTCGTCGGGTTCGTACGTGGCAACGCCGTATTTGCCTTCGGCCATGTCGGGCGGCGTCCCCATCCGTCCGCACTGGGTGCACGTCGACTCGTCCATGCCCATCAGGCCCCCGCACGATTCGCAGGTGGGCTTGTTGATGGGTCCGGGCGTCAGGTCTTCGGCGATCGCACCAGTCGCTCGCACATCTTCTTCGCGTACCTCGATGTCCCCCGCCGCGGTCGACACCTTGTACCAGAGCTGACTGCGTTGTTTCTTGCCCCCCGGCCGGCCGGGGCCGAACATGTGTGAGGTGACCTGACCAGCAACGCGTGCACCGTTGCGCTTGACCATGACGGGTGTTCCTGGTGCGAGGATCGCCCCTCCCCCGTGTGAGTCATAACTCTCCGTGATGGGTTCACCGAACCTCTCGAGCAGTGACTTCATGATCTTGGCAACGGCGTGTTCACTGAGGGGTTGGCGAGGCATGTCGTTAAGTATTCACGTCGTGCCCATGTGGGCACGCATCTCTGAACACGGGCGCGGGTGATGATAGAATTGACCCATGGCAAAGCGTAAGGGTTATCGGCCCCGTCACCTGTTGGTCAAGGACTTCACCACGATCCTCTTTGCTCACGACCTGATGGGTTTGACGGGCTTGGGCTGTCCCACTGACGAGTACGAGAGCGAGGCGCTGAGCATCGTCGCCCGGATGACGGAGACACAGATGCTCGATGCGGCGTCAGGTGCGTCGGCTGAGGATGCGCTGGCAGTGACCCTCCACATCATCAGGGACGTCTTCGAACTGTGGTTCGGCACCATCGTCGACGGGGCGAAGGCCCTTGACTTGGCCCGAGTGTTATTGGCTGAGCACGTGGCATCGTACCCCGCGTCTAAGAAGAAGACGGCACCCGTGGCTGATACGAGCCCTGAATCAGGTGTATGATCTGTGACATGAGCCGCAATGTCTTGATCACGGGTGCAGCGGGGTTTGTCGGCAGTCACCTGTGCAAACACTACCTCGATGCGGGTGACAGAGTCTGGGGCATCGACAACTTCTGCTCGTCAGACGAGCACTCTGAACACTTGGCGGCACTGAAGGCCCACTCGAACTTCACTTTCTCCATGGCTGATGTTACCGATGATCACCAAGACTGGTTTTCAATCTTTGAATTTAACATGGATAATGTCAAGTTCGACCTCATCTTAAATTTCGCGTGTCCCGCCTCTCCTCCGTCATACCAAGACATGCCGGTTTTGACGATGATGACGTGCACACAGGGTACCGCAAACGTGCTCGACCTGGCAGATGAACACGGTGCCGTCGTCGTCCACGCATCGACCAGTGAGGTGTACGGTGAGCCGCTGGTGTCACCGCAACGCGAAGACTATAGAGGAAATGTAAATCCGTATGGGCCTCGGGCTTGTTACGACGAGGGTAAACGTGCTGCCGAAGCGCTGTGCTACGACTACTTGCACATGTACGGCGTCGATGCGCGTGTGGTTCGGGTGTTCAACACTTATGGGCCGCACCTCGATCAGCACGACGGCCGTGTCATCAGCAACTTCATCAGGCAAGCGTTGCAGGGTGAACCACTGACGGTGTATGGGCACGGCCAGCAGGGGCGGTCGTTCTGCTACGTTGATGACTTGGTGCGTGGCATCGTCGCGGTGGGTGACCTGCCTGCGAACCCGCAGGGACCCATCAACCTCGGCAACCCTAATGAATACAGGGTGATTGAGCTGGCGACGAGGGTGCTTGAGAAGGTCGGTGCACTTGAACGGCACCGCTTGCGCGGCGATCAAATCATCCACAAGCCCATGCCCATCGACGACCCGACGCAGAGGTGCCCCGACATCACGCGGGCCAAAGAGCTGCTCGGGTGGGAGCCACGGGTTGGGCTCGACGAGGGCCTAGATCGAACGATAGGCTACTTTCGGCGCGTCGTCAGGTGAGTTCTCCGCACGTGGGTGATACTTAACCACGAAGGAATTCATCACCATGACGATCGATCCGGTTCAAGTAGCCGCGTATGTTACCGCTGGCGCACTCGCTGCGACGAAGTTGTTTAGTGCGTTTCAACCACTGTGGCAAAAACTGCCGCGGTGGCTCGCTGTCGCCTTCCCGATCCTCGTGTTGGATCTTCCGCAGGTTGCCGTCTACTTCGGCCATACTGCCACGACGGGATCGCTATCGACAGCGTTGATCGCTTCACTCGCCTTGCTCGTCCCGGGCGTCGCTGAGGCTGAACTTACGCCGCAGCAGGTGACCGCCGCGAAAATCGCTGCGATTAAATCTGCCGCATCTGACACCGCCGACGCTGCCCAAGCGACGAAAGACGCCCACGCAATGCCCGTGGGTGAAGGCGCACCGATGCCGGCGACTGTTGCTACGGGTGTCACGGGCACCGCCACTGTCGTGGTGACGCCGCCGAAGGCATAAGTTCTTACGTAGAGAGTTTGTTGTTGTGTGGTCTCGAAAGAGACCATTCGACGTTAAGGGCGTAGAGTGTTGTACTATGTACAATGAGCCTAAGCATCGAACGTGGTCATGAGTTTGAAAGTAATATGTTTCCCGCCGGCATTGGTGCAGCTTATGGCATTGTGATGGAAATTGATTCTAGCTCTACTCCCGATCGAATCACTGGAAAGTGGTTGATTGGTGACAAACTGCGTAATTTCTGTGCTGTTGCGCACAATGAATTTCACCTTCATCATCCTCAATCTGAAATTGGACTGAGTAGGGCGAAGACTATTGGCCAGTGCGACTTTCTGGGTATTGACACAGTCGGCGTTGTCTCAATGTGGTATGAACAGGAAAAGTGAGGAGAAAATACATGACGAAAAGTTACATATCAGATGTTGATGCGCAACAAGGTGACTTCTATGAAGACACTGAACATCGCGTGTATAAGTGTGTCGCAAGGTGCGGCATCACTGTGACGGAAGGAAAGACATCATACACAACTTCATGGGAGTGCGTGTCAAAGGATGTTGATCTTGCGCCCGTGGGGCATATGAAACAAACTTCACGGCGCTGACGAAAAATTAACGACCTACGGGGCGCACAATTTCTTGGGCACCCCATAGATCTGGTTAGATGGTCGTGGCTAGCGCTTAAGCAGAGCGCGCAGCACGATGATCAAAACCAGTAGTGTCTGTAGGTTGTGAATCACGGTGTGTCTCCTTTCTCGAAGGTGGGAGAAATATCAGGTCAACGGATGGTGCCGTTGACCTGATGCGTTTGTGGGGAACTATTGCCTTCACAGATCGTAAATAGGTGATGGTTGTCGTATAATACATGTTGGGATGCCTCGTCATGTTCACGAATTTTCTGTGGGCGGTTTGTGGGCACAGATAACCATTCACATTGATACGTATTCACTCATGCAACAATCCGCTTTCCGTGATACGGGTGCACACAGTGATGATCATTCAATGATGTTTGTGCGAAGTGATCTTCTCCACCTCTCCATTGTACGATCCCACCCATGCCCAGCGATTACTTGGTCGTGACTGACGCAGAACGTGAAAACGCACGCCGCAAGGCGGAGATCATGGCCGCCAACATCATCCGTCGGGGCTGTGCAGGGGACCGCTCGCGCGTGACGGTAGAAAGTGACTGCAACCGTGGCCTCATCGTCGAACAGCTCCGCAATCGAGGCGATGAGGCCTGGTGGAACGATCACTGGGAGAAAGCACAAGTGGTCGGCGATGACGGAGGCATTGACACCCGCGATGGGACTGACCTCAAGGTTATCAGGCCAGGCAATCGCTTCGTGTTTGTGAAGCGTCGCAGTGCCCGCGCGGAGAACTATGAGGCCTGGGAACTCGACGATGAGTGCATTTTTGCGAGGCGCATGGGCACCTTCACTCGCGGCGACATTCGCGACAACATCTGGGGCGGTGTCAGCGGTGTCCTCGTCAGTGACCTGAAGTAGTGACCTTCTCCGCCTTTCCGTGGTACAGTCTACTCATGCCCAATGACGACGGCTCCGACGCAGGCCTCCGCCGCACCCACCTCCTCTACGAACTGTTGATCACCGAGCTCATTGTCGGCAGGAATACGATCGCCGATGAATTGACGAAGTCTAAACTCGACCAAGATCCCTACTACCTGATGGGCCAAGCCTCCCTCAACGTCGCCCTGCACAGCGCTGCGTCGGCGTTGGAGGATAGCGGCCTGATCGACGAGGATTCGATGCGGTGCCGTGACTGCGGCATGCGCTTCGTCGACCACGATGAGGATACGCACAACGAAGACTTGCCCGAGATTCCGGGTGCAGCGACTTCGCCCGAGGGTTCTGCTCCCACCAAGCCGCCGAGCAAGCTGAACTGATGTCTTGTGTTGTTTACGTCATTACCAATCGCGTCAATGGCAAACGATACGTTGGGAAAACGATCCACCAAACTACAAGGTGGGCAACCCATGTCAGGGCGGCATTTACAAGTGGGTCACAATATGCGATTCATCGCGCGATCCGTAAACACGGAAAAGAGAATTTTGACTTTCAGGTCGTCAGTGAGCACGCCACTGAAGAGGAAGCGTTTATCGAAGAAACTCGGTTGATCCGAGAGTTGAATACGACTAAACTGGGCTACAATATGAACGAGGGTGGGAAAGGTGGTATTTCACCGACCGAAGAGGTCAGACAAAAAATCGTTCTAAAAGCCACTGGTCGGAAGCAAAGCGCTGAACAACGACAACAGGAGAGTGAACGGACGACCGGATCAGGAAACCCGATGTACGGTCGTAAACAGAAGCCTGAAACGCTTGAGAAGATGCGTATCAAACGTCTTGAATATTGGGCGAAGCGACGAGCTGAACGTACGTCTAAGGTACAATAAAACATGTCACGCGTTCCGAAGAAGTTTGTTGGTCTACACGCTCATACAGGGTTTAGTCCCTTCGATGGACTTGGGTATCCGGATGAACACTTCATCTGGTGCATGGAAAACGGTTTGGACGCGCATACTATCACGGACCATGGTAACTGCTCTGCTTATGCGCATGCCATGCTCTGGGCAGAAAAGTGGAACACTGAGCACAAAGACAAGCCCTTCAAGTATATTCCCGGCGTCGAGGCGTACTTTCATCCCGATTTGGCGCAATGGTCTCGAGATAAGGCCGCCGCTGATCAAGCCACCATCGACAAGGCCGCCGCCAAGAAGCTACGCACCAAGCTCGAGATCCTGCAGACCAAGCTCGTCGTCAATACTGACGGCGATGACGAGTCGGAGTCAATTGAAGTCTCCAACGCCCTCACGCTTGAGGACGAGTCAGAATCGAAGAGCACCAAGCACTTCAATCCTGTCAATCGTCGGCATCACCTCGTGCTACTACCCAAGAACCCTGCTGGTCTACTGAAGATCTTCGGTCTGGTGTCGCAGAGCTATTTGACCGGATTTTACCGTTTCCCGAGGCTTGATGCCAAGATGCTGCGGGAAGCCTGTAAGGAAGGCAACATCATTGCCTCGTCTGCCTGCATTGCGGGTCAGCCTGCATACAGCGTCTTTCAAGAGGTGCAGAAGCTGAAGTTCGACGACCTAAACCAGGCGTTGCTCGACGATCCTACCACACTGGAGAAGTGCATCACTGGTGTCGGTAACACTTACGACCTGATGACGTCGGTGCTGGGCGAAGGCAATTACTACCTCGAATTGCAGTTCAATAAACTACCCGCACAGAACCTCGTCAATCGAGCCATCATCGAGTTCGCTCGCCGAGCAGGCGTCACCAAGCAACTTATCGTCACCGCCGACTCCCACTATCCACGGCCAGAGCTGTGGAAAGAGCGCGAGCTGTACAAGAAGCTCGGCTGGATGAATGCGAAGGGAATCGACGCCGATTCGCTGCCCAAGTCGAGGGACGAGCTGAAGTGTGAGCTGTACCCGAAGAACGCATCGCAGGTGTGGGATGAGTACCTGCGCTCGAAGGTGGGGACGTCGTTCTATGATGACGATCTCGTCGCTGATGCAATTGAACGCACTCACGACATCGCCCACCAAGTCATCGGCCCGGTGCCGCCCGATCGGTCACCCAAGTTTCCGAATGAGCGGCTGATCCCGAAGGGCACCAAGTCGTTCGATCACCTCGTCAAACTGTGCAAGGAGGGCCTGACCAAGAGGGGATTGCAGGACAAGCCTGCCTACGTTGAGCGGTTGAAGGAGGAGCTGGGCGTCATCAAGGCGATGAAGAATGCCGACTATTTCGTGTCATACCAGAAAATCATGGAGTTGGCGCGAAAAGTGGTACTATGTGGGCCTGGGAGAGGCAGTGGTGGTGGAAGTCTCGTCGCCTACGTGCTCTACATCACTGACCTCGACCCGTTGAGGTGGGAGCTCCCATTTTCTCGCTTTCTCTCGATCTACAGGAAAGGTGCGCCGGACATCGACAGCGATCTCGCCGATCGCGACAAGGTGCTCGAGCAACTACGCAACTTCTTCGGCTTTGAGAACGTCGTCCCGATCAGCAACTACAACACCTTCAAGCTGAAGACGCTGGTCAAGGACATCGGCAAGTTCTACAGCGTGCCCTTCGAGGAGACCAATGCAGCAACAAGGACAGTGGAAGACGAAGTTCGCAAGGCAACGATGAAGGAAAGCGACGACAAGAACCTTTTCACACTGACTTTTGATGATGCGATGTTGTATAGCCCGTCGTTCAAGGCCTTCATCGACAAGTACCCGCAGGTCGCCGAGAGCATCAAGATCCTGTTCAAGCAAAATCGTAGTTTAGGACGTCATGCTGGAGGTGTTCTCATAACTGATGACCTGCCTAACAAGATGCCGCTGGTCGCTAGTCACGGTGAACCTCAATCGCCCTGGGTAGAAGGCGTGGGATTTAAACATTTAGAATATATTGGTGCGTTTCTTAAGTACGATCTCTTGGGTCTTGAAACTTTGCGCTATATCGAGCGCGCAATTGAGTTGATCCTGATCAAGGAAGGCAATCCCAAGCCCACCTTTCCCGACATCAAGGCGTGGTACGACGCCCACATGGCACCCGATGTCATTGACTTCAACGACCAGAAGGTCTACGAGGTCTATGCCGAAGGCAAGTGGTCGGGCATCTTTCAATGTACGGGTCAAGGCGCCCAACGCCTGTTCAAGAAGGCTAAGCCCAAGTCGATCATCGACATCGCCGCCTTGACGTCGATCTATCGTCCCGGCCCATTGGCCGCCCACGTCGACAAGCTGTGGTTGGAGCACGAGCACACACCCTACGATTGGGGTCACCCGCTGATCAATGAGACACTGAAAGAAACGCGAGGATTGTTGGTTTTTCAGGAATCTGTGATGGCTCTCGTCAACAAGGTCGCCGGCTTTCCCATGGCCGAGACCGACGAAGTGCGCCGTGCCATCATGAAGCGCAGCATCTCGGGAGGTGAGGCCGCCAAGAAGAAGGTGAAGGAGCTCGAGGACAGCATTGTCTCCGGCGCGGTCAAGAACGGCGTGCCTGAAGCGACAGCTCGCAAGATGTACGAGACGATATGTTTCATGAGCGGCTATGGGTTCAATCGCGCCCACGCGTGTGGGTATAGCATTGTCTCGTACTGGTGCGCGTGGATGCTGACCCACCACGAGGAACAGTGGCTGTGCGCCTACCTCGAGGCGATGTCGACGACCCCCGACAAGCGCGCCAAGGCCTTCGGCGAGGTCAAGGCCCTGGGCTACCAGATCGTGCCCATCGACATCAACCACGCGCAGTTGGGGTGGACGGTGCTGCCCGGCAAGAAGCTGATGCCGTCGATGACGTCGGTCAAGGGGGTGGGTGACTCCGCCGTCGAGGAGATCATGTCGCAGCGTCCCTATGAGTCGATCGAGCAGATGCTGTGGAACGACGACGGTTCGTGGCGCCCCAGCAAGTTCAACCGTCGCGCCCTCGAGGCGCTGATCAAGGTACAGGCGCTCGACAGCGTGGGCTGTATCGGCCCCGACAAGGTCTTCAAGTCGTACCACCACATGCACGAGACGCTGATGGGTGAGTACGTTGAGACGGTGACCCGCAAGCGCAAGGGTGTCGAGGAGACCGTCGAGATCACCCGCGAGCACGCCGCGCTGATCAAGCGGTCGAACAAGGGCGATCCCCACGAGGGCCGCAAGAACTTCTTCGAGCTGGCGCGGCGCCTGGCCGACACCCACGGTGACGAGTGGACGCGGAAGCAGCTCGCCGAGTTCAAGGCCGACTACTTCGGCACCGTCGACGTGATGACGATGTTTGACCCCAAGTACTTTGAGGCCTTCACCCGTAACGGTGTCGGGCCCATCGAAGACCTCGAGGTGGGCTCGACGGCGCTGTGTTGGTTGGTCACCACGCTGTCGGCACCAAAAAAGGGTGGGTCACCTGTCGCCGGCGTGATGAAGAAGACGAAGAATGGCAAGGCCTACCTGCAGGCCTTCGTCACCGGGCAGGTCGGCAAGCCCCTGCGGCTCAACGTGTGGGGCAAGAAGGAGCTGCTCGAACCTTATGTCCTCTATGCGGGTGAGGTGGAACGCAATGAGTTCGGCTTTTCAACTGCGGCCTTCAAGTTGAGGCTCATCGCCGGGTGATGCGGGTGAATAATTAGGGTCAATTCCATGGACTTTCTCGACATGTTCCACGTACCCGACACCGAAGAAGGCAAGCGCGACATCAAGTGGATCGAGAAGGCCCACATTGTCATGTGGCTCCTCAAGGACATGTCGTGGGTCAACCATTGGCGTTGGGTGGGCATGGCGGCGATCCTGCCGACGTTGGGGTTGGCCATCAAGATCGCCTACGACAGTCGCCATTCGATGGCCGACTTTGTCCACGATGTCGCGGTGTGTTGTTGGATCAGCGCCAACATCACCTGGATGCTGGGTGAGTTCTTTGTCAACGACGAAACCCGGCCCATCGCCAAGGTGTTCTTTTACCTCGGCGCCGTAGTAATATTGAGCTACTACGCCTACGCAGGCTCCAAGAGGTTGCTCCATGCTCATCGCCTTCGACACCAAGTTCCACAAGCCCAAGAGTCCCTCGGGGGACGAAGTGACGCTGGCGCTCGGCCCGGGGACAGCGATGCTGACGCTGCGCTCGGACAAGTTCAACGTTGAGCATAGGCCCGGCGCGCCGACCGAAGTGGGACTGGCCCGCTACATGACGAAGGACGAGCTGCGAGAGCTGGCCTTGGCAGCGTCGAAGGCGGCCGATGAACTCGAGGCGCGTCAATCGCCCATCACCGTCGTGGGATCACAGGTGCCTGCCAACGTGACGTTGGCACAGCACAACATTGACTACGTCAACAATCCCGGCATACAGGCCGGAGCGGCGAGCACCCTGCCACCCGGCGTGACGTTCGTGGTGCGGGACCCGGGCAAAGGTGGGCTGATGGGTGGCTTCACCGAGCGCGAGCTGACGATGTTGTCGTACTTGATGGCGTGGCTCGTCAAGTCGCCGGCGTCCGCCGGGCGGTTGGTTTCCGTCGCTACTGGAACACAAGATGACTCTACGTTGCTTCCGCTCCTCAAGGAGCTACAGGAGCTGATCACTACCACGGCGATCGAGCGCAATTTTGCATCCGATCGTGTCACACTGCGCGCCGCGGCGCTGACGTGGTTGGGCAACCCACACGCTCGCAAGCATGTCATTGGGAGGTTGCTATTGACGGCACTCGACGCAGGGGAGGTGGGCTGATGTGGCTCGCCGTCCTGATCGTGGTCGCGGTGTTTAGCATCGGCTTCATCCTTGGTCAAGCTCTGGAGAGGCGGTGATTCATGTCACTGTGCGGAGGTTGTGGATCTACGTTTGACCCATGGTCATTGAGTGGAAAAGGTAGATTTGTAAGTCGATGGTGTCGATGTTGTGTTGATGGCACTAAACGTCGTCAAGTGTTTGATTGTTTAGGTTGTCATCAACACATTGATCGTTGGGTTGAAGGTCTTTATACCTCACCAACTTTTTGTAATAAGTCATGTAGAATGAAGTATGAATATGCTAACAATATTAGGCGTAATTTTCTTAATGATAAAACAACGTGGGAATGGTGGGTCAGTAAATACGGCGAAGAAGAAGCACTTCGTAGAAAAGAGCATCATCGCGACGCAACATCACTAGCTACGTCGGGAGAAAATAATCCGATGTATGGGCGTCATGATCATGTACACGGTTTGAAACGTTTTGCCAAAGAAAAGACTGGTAAAACACTTGAAGAAGTGCATGGCGTTGATCTAGCAAGGAAAATGCGCGAGAACAAGTCATTACATGCGCGTGGGTCAAATAATCCTGCGTATGGCAAGGTGTATACGAAAGGTGGAAAGAGCATTAAGGGTTACTACAAAGACAAGTTTTTTCGTAGTCTACTCGAGTATTCATTCATGAAACATCTTGAGAGTGAGGGGTTATCGCTTAACATTGATGTTGATTATGAGTGCTTCATTGTTCCATATGTGTTCAATGGTGCTGATCGGACATATCGCGTTGATTTTTACGTGCCAAGTCGTCATGCAGTGTATGAAGTCAAACCTGCTTATGCTATGAAAGGTGTGACGCCCATCAATGAAGCAAAATGGAGTGCAGCACGTGTATACTTCAACCAACGCGGCATACAATTTTATGTAATGTCTGAGTTAGATTTTCCAAAGATCATGTTTGATATCGCGAGACAAGACAGCGATGTGACATGGAAAGAAGAGACGTTCAAGTATTTCAAGAGGTCAAAATGATGCAACGAGTTATCATGTTTGTTGGGCCAGATCGTTGTGGCAAAACGCAAATTGCTCAAGCTCTTGCAAAAAAGATGGGTGCGATGTACTTCAAAGCATCGTGGGAACATGCCGCATATCAACAAAGCATAGGTCTTCGTCAAGGTCGAGATTTAGATCGGGGTGCAGTCGGTGCTAATCTTGATTTAGTGCGCCATCAAGTGCGCGAAATTGCTCGACAAGATGATATTGGATTTTGGGTTGCTGAGACAAAAGATAGTGATGGTAAACTCACTCGACAGACTCTTGAACCCAAGGCATTTACGAAAAAAGATCGATTTTTGAATGAATTACGGTTTGCCGATCCGCGTACATTTGATTTTGTGAAACAATTAGGAGAACAACTTGGAACAAGCGTTGTGTTTGATCGTGCATACCCTTGTGAAAGTGCGTATTCAACCGTAATGTGCCGTGAAACCGATCAATCAGCGCTTGAACAAATTGATCGTTGGTGGTCATCTCTTAATACTTTGATTATTGTGTGTCGTCGATCTAACTACAGTGGCATTACAGACGATCTTGATTCTTCAATCAATGGTGACGTACTTCAAAAACTTGATGACGCATACATGGAATTTACCACGTGGACGCGGTGCTTCTTCAAAGAACTCAACGTCGACGATGAAGACCTCGACCGCGAAGTCAATGAGATCCTGCAGTTCATCGGATGGGAGAAGTGAGGTGATCCATGTGGCTCTATGACAGCGTGGCGAACGTGTGGCACATGTGGGCAATTGCCAGCCCAACGATCGGCACCAAGGCATGGTGCGGCTTCGCTCTAACGGCAGATTGCACCCCCACGGGCGGCACCACCGGCATCCGCTGCGTATCGTGCAGTTACCTCTTCACCAAGTCGAGGCCCCAACGTGCCTAATACCTGTCACTTCTGCGCCAAGCCAACGAAGCCGGGTCACAACTACTGTGATTGGGACTGTCACGTCGCTGATGCCAAGCGCATTGGGGGCAAGGTCAAGTGTCCCAACGGTCTGCGCATCGCCTGCATCAAGCACAACGGCGACATGCTGGAACACGAGCACGGTGACCACCCGGACTACAAGTTTCCCGTCACCGTCGAGTACCACGGCACCGACTTCGAGCGCGCCGAGGTGCAGCTGGCGATCTATGGCAAGCTACTCACGCCTGCTGAATTGCTGCGCTCCCGTGATCAGGTGCACGCGCTGATCTACACCGACGGAACCATCGCGGTGACAATGTACGAATGTTGTTACGCGACGTGGTTCATCAATCAATCAAGCGTTTCCCGTGTGGTGGGTAACCTGTGGGAGCGCGGTGAGTGGGCGTTATCTGCGGCTTCACGCACGAAGATCAGTGACTTGTACAATGGCTCGCGTGGGCACTAGAATCAGCACATGAAACTCTACTGGCTTGATCTAGAAACCACGGGTCTCGATCCCTCAAGCACCGAGATTCTTGAAGTGGCGGTCGCCGAGGCTGACTTGCTCAACCCCTTCGACGTCAAGCACATCTATCACGCGGTGTTGCCGCTCCTCACGCACGTCGAGCAGCTTAACCCGTTCATTGTCAACATGCACACCCAGAACGGGTTGTTGGCCGAGTGTCAGGGTCCGAATACCAAGTCGCTAGCGCAGGTTGACAAGGAACTGGCTGCGTTGATTGCGTGGGTCGACGACAAGGACGAGCGTGCCACACTGGCCGGGTCGAGCATTCACTTCGACCACTCGTACATCAAGGTGTACATGCCGCTGACCAACAAGAATCTGTCATACCGTCACTATGACGTGTCAGCACTGAAGTTGTTCTGCCAATCGATGGGCATGCCCAAGTTCAAGAAGGCCGAAGCGCACCGTGCCAAGGACGACATCATCGAGAGCGTTGACCACGCCAAGGCCTGCAAGGAGTGGCTGACGGCGAACTTGAGCTATGCGCCGGTGATGAAGTGAAGCTCGGCCTCATCTTCGTTGGGTTGTTGGCGCTGTGCGGGTGTTCGCAGACCGCACAGGTCCTGTCGAAGGATGGAACTAAGGTCGCGGCGGTGTGTGAGGGTGGTAACTGGGTGCTGTGCATGACCACAACGTGCCCCAACGGTTACGACGTTGTCAGCATTGACATGCGAAACAGTGAACGCGCGCCACAGGACGCCAACGCGATCGTCAGGTGCAAGTGAGTGTTGATCAGTCAGCCAGTCTTGACAGGTGCTCGTACACCAGCTCATCGATGATCTGCCTGGCCTCGTCAATGGGATCCCACGTCTGCGTGTGATCAAAGCCCAGCTTCTTGACCTTCAACTTGCCGTCGGGGTCACGGGTGACCTTGGCATCCTGGCCTGGGTTGAACCGCGTGTTGGTGGTGGGCCCGGGACCGTAGGCCTTGCCCTTGTAGCGGGTGTGGACGGGACGGTTGTTCTTGCGGCCGTAGATGCGGTAGGTGTCCTTCGACGCGCCGGGGGTACGGACGCTGTTGGCCGGGTCAGCCTTGGGTTTCTTGGCCCAATCGGGCTGTTCTGCCTTGGGACGGTCATATGTACCAGCGCTGGGTGGCTTGGCCCAATAAGGTTGTTCTGCCTTGGGCGGGGGTGGGCGACCGGGTCGAGGTTTTTCGACATAGCCCTTCTTGCGCTTGTCATTGATCTGTGCCTGCGCCACGTGGACCGCCATGCCGTTTGCACTGTAATCCTCGGTAGTGGTTTGACCCGCTGAACCGATGCGGCCCCATCGCTTGGTGAGTTTATTACCACTAACGCTGATCTCCCAGAACTTGCTCGATGAACCACCCACGAATTCGAAGTAGCGAGGCTCTCTGAACCCGCTCTTTCGTTGCTCCTCCTGCGCTTTCTTCGCCGAGGCCTGGTCATTGTATGTTCCACCGGCCGATGCTGGTGGGGGTGGCTGCTTTTTCCACCATGCATCGCGCTCGTCGCGTTTGCTGGAATTCCATCCGTCTTGTGGCGGGGGAGGTGCTGCCTTGGGTGGTGCCGCATGGGCCTTCGCCGCCTTGGGATCTTCATAACCCTTGAATTCGGCGCCGAACCTGAACTTGTTGGTGGGGTTGAGCAGCCGATCCTTGGCATTGTTGATGTCGACCATCTTGCCGTGGGCGTTGGGATCGCCTGCGTTGCGGTCGGGGTGGTGCTGGAGGGCCAACTTCTTCCATGCCGCCTTGATCTGATCCTCCGACGCACCCTTGGGCACCCCGAGGATATCATAGGCGTTGAGCAGGGCCTCTTGGATCAGGCGCCTGACCTCGTGGATGTTGAGCCTCATCACCGTAAATAGGGGTGTAGATGGGCGTGTGCGGGAGTAAAATGAAGAGCATGAAGCGACTACTGGTGACGACGCAGTTGAGCAACTTTGTCGACGGTAAAGCAGATCTCGCTTGCGATAGCGGGTGGCAAATGTGCATCAACCGCATCCGCGAGATGCTACGATTGAACCCCAACCTCTACGTCGACATCATGGGACCCAATGAGGATCAGTTGGTGCAGCACCCCGCCGACGTCAATCCTGATCTGGTTGCGATGTACGGCGAGATCGACGTGCCACGATTGCGGTACATTGAGCACCCAATCGTCACCAGCGCGCTGATCACCCGCTATGACTTCAAGTGGTCGGAGATCGCCGACTCAATGGGCCTCGAGGAACACAAGGCTGATGTCACCCAGCGCTATGACGCCGTCTATGTGAATGATCCCATGCAGCTCCGCGCCTTCAAGGCCATGTTCCACGTCGTCGGGGGCTACCAACCCAAGTTCTTCGTGCACTCACACTTCGTCGACGTCCCCGAGGTCCCCAAGTTCCCAGCCGAAGCGTCGCTGTGGCTGGGCCAGTGCGAGGCCACGCTGAAGGCTGACTACAACTTCTGGCAGTGCGAGTCGGCGATGAACCAGTTCTTCGACAGCATGGGCAAGTGGTTCGTGCAGGACGTGGTCGACGACGTGCGGGCTAAATCGCAAGCGTCTGATGACGGGTATTCGATTGCGGAGATCACTTCGCCCATATGCCAAGCTAATCTACGGTTTACGGACGCTGAGTGGCGTGCCAAGACTAATGGTAAGGTGGTACTGTTCTTTCCCAATCGCATTAGCCAGAGTTCAAGTGATTACACGCGTGGTTGGTGGTTCACACATGAGTTCATGCCCAAACTTCGACAACGTCGCCAAGACTATGTCGTGGTGTGCGGTAATCCTAACATGAAGCTGTCGAATGATGAACTCGTTCAATTATGTGGGCCTCATGGTTATGTTAAGCTGCACGATCACACGTTCAATCGTGATGAGTATAAGTACGTTGCGTCACACAGTGACATTGTCGTAGCGCTGTATGATGCCAAGAGTGACGCGTACGGTGGGACGGCCTCTCGAGAATGCATTGAATTGGGGTGTGTACCATGCTGGCCTTCTTGCAATGAATATTTGAGCCTTGCTCGAGAAGCAAGAGTTGAACACCTATTGGCCAAGTCTGACTTGTCTGATTTAGTAGACGTCGCAGACAATCTCATTGGTCTTGCGGGTTCATCATCTTTGCCATTGAAACAGTACAATGAACGATTGCGTGAAGTTGTACGTAGGCGCTGTTCGTTTGAACAGACTGTTCCCACAATGATGAAAAAGATGGGTCTACTATGCTAATTGAAGTTCTCGAAACATGGATCAAGACGCCTCGATACAAGAATCGTGGTAAACGACGATTGTTAGCGATTGTTGCGTGTGATGCGTGCGGCAAACGTGAACAGCTACCATACATCAACGGAATGTGGGAGACTCGAAAACGCGTCTGTTCACCTGAGTGTGATACAAAACTACGATCTCGTGGTGGTGCGCTTTATGCAAGTATCACGGCGACGAACGTAGAGCGATATGGCGCAAAGTACGCATCAGCGACTGATTTAGGAAAGCACAAACAGGAAGAGACAAATCTTAGAAAGTATGGATATAAGGCATCCTCACAATCACCTGAAGTTGAAGCTAAACGACTTAACACGTGTCTTTCTATGTATGGCGGACCTGCAGCAACAAGTGACGCGAACGTCAGAGCGAAAGTCAAGTTGACGTGTGATACCAAGTTTGGTGGTGGTGTGTTGCTCGATGATGATATTCGAGAGCAATTCAACGCAACTATGGTAGAACGACATGGTGCACCGTGGGCAGCACAATCAGCAATCATTCTCGCTAAACAACATCAGACCAACATTGAACGTTATGGAGTTGCGTTTCCATTCCACACAGATGAAGCGAAGTCAAGAGCACACTCACCCCAAGCGCTACTCAAACGCCATGAGACCATGAAGCGTAATGGCACATACAGGACTTCAAAGCCTGAAGACCGTCTCTATCAAGTTCTGTGTGAGATGTTTGATATAGACGACGTCGACCGCCAGACGCTCGTATACAAGTGGCCAATTGACTTCTACGCCAAGAGCATTGACACCTACGTACAGTACGACAGTTATTGGCATGGCGTCGGACGCGCAATCATTGAGGTCGCTGAACACAAGGTGCCTCGAGACGTCTCGATTCACAAGAAGATGCTGACTGACATCGCTCAGGATGCGTACTTCGCCGAACGTGGCATGCGGCTCATTCGTGTGCAGAGCCTGACGCCTGAACAGATTACCCCCGCGGCCATGCGTCGCATGGGCCTGCTGTGACATGAAACCCGGTGACCTCATCGAGTGGGCGTACAAGTCGGACGGCAAAGTCGTTCACCCCCATGAAGAATTGTGGTCATCGATCGAGAAACGCTACGTGCCCATCGGCGGCCTACACCTGTTCGTCAGCAATGTTGACGGCACCCTGACATGGCTGCCTCTGGGTGAGAATTGTAAGGGGTTGCTCCACGCGCGCGAGGCTGATACGATGGCCAGGTCGGGCCGGTCGTTCGCGACGAGCGGTTGCTCCACGCGCGCGAGGCTGATACCGACCTGTACGGCGAGTGGTGCGACGACGAAGTCGGTTGCTCCACGCGCGCGAGGCTGATACGGTAGGCGTGCCGAGACGTCGCCGATTGTACCCACGCCTGTACCACACCTGAACACTGATCTCTCATGTGGTACAGTCTAACCCATGACCGAACGGGTATTGATCACGGGCGCGGCGGGTTTCATCGGCTCAAACCTGGTCACCCGGTGCCTGGCCGAAGGGTGGGTCGTCCGCGGCGTCGACGACATGAGCAGTGGCCACCGAGAACTGCTGCACCCCGCCTTTAATACTGGTAGCCTGTTGATCGGCGACTTTGCCGCTGATTTCGTCCTCAACTCGATCAGGGCACAGGCCTTCGACGTCGTCATTCACCTGGCGGCGACGCCCCGCGTCAGCTATTCCGTCGAACACCCGCTGGAAACGCACGACAACAACGTCACCAAGACGCTGAAGTTGCTCGACGCCTGCACGGGCAACGTCAAACGCTTCGTCTTCGCCAGCTCCAGTGCCGTCTATGGTGGCGCGCTGGAGCTGCCCACTCCCGAGACGGCACCCAAGGAACCCAAGTCGCCCTATGCACTCCAGAAGTCGATCATTGAGGACTACCTGAAGTTGTACAGCAACCTCTACGGCCTCGACAGCGCTTGCCTGCGGTTCTTCAACGTCTTCGGCCCGGGCCAGTTGGGTAGCAATCCCTATGCGACGGCGATCGCGGCGTGGCTGACAGCGATCAAGCGCGGCGAGCCCATGCGCAGCGACGGTGACGGCTTTCAAAGCCGCGACATGTGCTACGTCGACAACGTCACTGATGCCTGTGCCAAGGCGGTGCAGAGCAAGGTACCCCTGATGGGAGCGTGTTACAACGTGGCCTGCGGCGACAATGTCTCCAACAACGACATCTTGGCGGTGTTGCGGGCCCATTACCCAGAGGCGACCGTCGTCAATGCGCCGGCTCGACGGGGCGACGTGATGCACACCATGGCCGACGTGTCGAAGGCCCAGCAACAGTTGGGCTACGTGCCGCTGGTCAAGTTCTGGCCGGGCCTCATCAAGACGATGATGTGGTACGAGCGTGAGTGGGAACAGATCAGGAGCCTGTGATGAAGATCACCTTGACGGCCGATGAAGTGCGCGAGGCCTGCGCGATGTACGTCCGCAGCAAGTACGAAAATTTGCGGGGTGCAACTCTGGCGGTGCAACTGCACCGTCGTCAACTGACGCCGCAGGAGGAATTCGACGCCTCGCACGGCTACGTCAACGACATGACGGACCGCGTTGAAGCCGTGGTGGACGCATGAGCAATGTCAGGTCAGTCGCAGATTACCATGCAAATCACGCAATTGAAGCACTCAAAGTGCTCATTGAGTCAACGCCTGAAGGCGAGTTCGTAGATATCCCACAAACACGTCAACAGCTCGAACAGATGCGTCAAAAATTGATCGGCATCGAACACATGAAGGATAGCGTCGCATACATCGATTATCAACTTGAACAGGGTGATTTGGGAAGGGTACGATTCGCAACATGATTACTAACACCGTCTCTGACATGCGACTGGAGCTGGCACGTCACCTCGCTGACCAGCGCTTCACCAGCGTCAACCGTGAGGCGTCAATGACGTCGCTGGTCGGCGCCAAGACGATCGAACTGTGTGGTGTCAACTTCATCGCCGACCAAGAAGTGCTGTTCGGCAAGCTGAACCACGATTACCTCAAGCGTGAGGAACAGTGGTACCAGTCAATGTCGTGCAGCGTTGATGACTTTCCGGGTGGCGCCCCCGCGGTGTGGGAGGCAATCGCCTCGAGGGATGGACTGGTCAACTCAAACTACGGCTACCTCATCCGTCACTCCGACAATGGTTATCAGTTCGACCACGTCGTTAACGAGTTACGAAGGAACCCGGAGTCCCGCCGAGCGGTGATGATCTACACCCGGCCGTCGATGTGGGTCGACTACAATAAGGGTGGGCGCTCTGACTTCGTCTGCACCAACACGGTGCAGTACCTGATCCGCGACGGTTCGGTGAGTGCTGTGGTGAATATGCGCTCACAAGATTCACACATCGGATATAAGAACGATCGCGAATGGCAGCGATTGACGCTCAACGCCGTCGCTGATGCGGTGGGAGTACCAGCGGGCGTGCTGATGTGGCAGGTGGGGTCGCTCCATGTCTACCAACGTGACTTCTACCTCGTCGATCACTTCATCAAGACGCGTGAAGTCAACATCACCAAGGCGCAGTACCGTGAACTGTATCCCACGTCGCCGTATAATGAGTGAAGGAGCAACACCGAAAATGACATGCATCGTTGGCGTCGCGAAGGGCAACACGGTCTGGTTGGGCGGCGATAGTGCCGCGACGGGCGGGAACATGAATCGCACCATCATCAAGGATCCCAAGGTCTTCGTCCGCGGCGAGCTAGCCTTCGGCGTCTGCGGCCTACCTAAGGTGATGGACGCCGTGGCCCATGGCATCGAAATGCCCCAGCAACAAGGTGATACAAGCGATCGGACCTTTCTGGTCAATGAGCTGGTGCCGGCCCTCCGCGCGGGGCTCAAGCGCCTTGATTGTACCGCCAAAGACCCGCAATTCGGCACCGTCTTCATGGGAGGCATGTTGATCGGCTACCGAGGTGTCATCTATGAGTTGCAGGGCAATTTTCAACTGTGTACCTGCGCTGAAGGCTTTGCCTCGGTCGGCTCGGGCTCGCCCTTCGCCAAGGGCGCCCTCCATGCGTCGAATGGCAAGGGCAGTCCCCGCAAGCGGATCCTCAACGCCCTCGAGTGCGCGACAAAGGGCAATGCGGGCGTCGCCCCACCCTTTGTCATCGTCAGTGTCAAGCAGAAAAGGAAGTGGCTGTAAGCATGACCTGCGTCGTTGGGTTGGAAGATCACGGCATCATCTACGTCGGTGCGGACAGTGCGGGCATCGACTCTCACTCGTTGAGCATCGTCGGCCGCGCCGACGAGAAGGTCTTCGTCACCGATGACGGCGACTTCATCATGGGCTTTGCGGGCTCTTTCCGCATCGGTCAGCTGCTGCGCTATGCCCTCGTCACCCCTGATCAACCGGGCCGCATGGATGACATGGCCTACATGGTCACCGACTTCATCGACGCCGTGCGCGCAATGCAGCACGACAAAGGCGCGCGAGAGAAGAAGGACGAACTTGAACAGCACGAGGCCTCGTTCATCGTCGGGTATCGAGGTCACCTCTATGTCATCGAGAGCGACTACCAGGTGGGTCGACCCATCGACAACTATGCCGCGATCGGTTGTGGAGCTGACATGGCCTTGGGTGCCATGTACGCGACCAAGAAGCTGAAGATGAAGCCTGAAGAGCGATTGATGTTGGCGCTGCAGGCGGCCGCAGAGTTTAGCGCCGGCGTCAGGCCACCCTTTCACATCCTGAAGCTCGAACCTCCTGTTGTTGACGAGGCAAAGTAGGAGAACACCATGGGCGCACACCTGATCAATGGTGAGTTTCAAAGCGACAAATATCCGACGTGTCCCCGGGGAAAGGTGCCATTGAGCGTCAAGGATCCGACGGCACAAGACCTGCTGTGGGAGTACGCGCAGCGTCGCCGCGCAGTTGATGCCGAGTTTGCTGACGATCTGGAGACGGCGCTGCGCGCGTGTGGTTATGAGCCCAGGGGCATCACTAGGATTTCAAAGTCCGATGCCGAATACTTGCGAGGCGAGCCTTCACCACTGAAAATTCTGATCCCAAATTCTATTGAAGAAGACGACCCGCCTGAAAGTGAGGAGTGAACATGACATCGAGAGACTTCTGCTACTGGCTCCAGGGCTTCTTGGAGCTCCGCGATGCAGGTTACTCGGGTACGAACATCTCGCTGACCCACGAACAGCTCGACTGCATCAAGCGTCACCTGGCGATGGTGTTCAAGCACGAGATTGACCCGAGCATGGGTGATGAGGCTCACCGTGACGAGCTGCAGGACATCCACGACGACGATGCGACTGCCAAGCAACCCATTAGACCCAAACGCGTGAACGTCTCCGTCCTCGACCAGCGCGGTCCCACGTTCGATCCCAACGTCAGGTTGATGTGCTGAGATGGCCGACACCAACGCCTCTCTGATCGTCTTCTGTGGGCCCATGATGTCGGGCAAGACGTCGAAGCTGTTGATGGCCCTCGAGCGCCTCAAGTACCAGCACAAGCGCGTTGCCGTCTTCAAGCCCTCGCTCGACGTCAGGTACAGCGCCAGCGAAATCGTCAGCCACTTGGGTTGGCGGCACCCGGCGACGACGGTGCAAGGCGGCGCCGACATCCTCGAGGCACTGGCTGAGGCCGACGTGGCACCTGATGCGATTGCCGTCGACGAGGCCTTCATGATCCCGGGTGTCGCAGGGGTGTTGACGTGGTTGTACCGCACCGGCGTCGACGTCGTCGTCTCCACGCTCGACATTTCGGCGACGGGCAAGCCCTTTCCCGAGGTCGAGAAGTTGTTGCCGTGGGCCACGCACATCGAGAAGTGCTCGGCCGTCTGCACCCAGTGTGGCCGTGACGCCTTCTACACCCACAAGAAGCAGGTGTCGACCGACGATGAGATTGAAGTCGGTGGTGCCGAGATGTACGAGCCGCGTTGTAGCCGCCATCACGTCGCGATCGATCTGCGGCCCAAGCTCAATGAGCCATGAAACCCGGCGATCTCATCGCGCGGGTGTACGAATCTGACGGCGTTACAGCACTTCGTAGAGAAGAATTGTTATCATCGGTGACGGGCGATTACGTGCCCATTGGGGGCATTCACCTGTTGATCAGCTATGTCGATGGAATATTGACATGGTTGCCTTTGGGTGCAAACTGCAACGAGTTGTTTAGTGCGGACGAGAACGACACCGAAGCCGGCATTGCAGGCGACGACGTCATCTACGTACACGTGAGCCTGACATGAAGCCAGGCGACCTCATCGAGTGGGCGTATAGGGTTGATAATTGTGTCGTTGTTCACAGTGAATATTTGTGGTCATCGGTGTTCAATCGTTTTGTGCCCATTGGGGGCATCCACCTGCTGATCGGACGCGCCGATGGGATATTGACGTGGCTGTCTCTACGTGCAGCTCACAAGGGCTTGTTGCGAGCCGCCGAGCGCGATGTGCTGTGCCTAAGGGCGGAACGTCCTGCCGGCAAGGGTTGTTACGCACGTGTCTTCGGGCGCGGTGCGGTGAGGCCGACGGTGTAATCGATGATCCACCGTGGTATGATCAGTAGGTGATACCCATTCGCCGCCCATTCACAATGAAACTGCCCGCTGAAGTGTTGACCCTATCGAGCCTCTTCAATCAGGTGGGTCATGAGCTCTACGTGGTCGGCGGTGCCGTTCGCGATGCGGTGTTGGGGCAATCACCCAAGGACTTTGACGTGGCGACGGGGGCGACACCAGACCAAGTGGTGAAGCTGCTGAAGACACTGCCTGGCGGGTGCAAGATCAATGCCGTCGGCAAGTCATTCGGCGTCGTCAAGGTGCAGTTCTACGCCGCGCGCAATGAACTCGAGATCGCCACGTTCCGCCAGGACGTGGGTGCAGGGCGAAGGCCTGAAAGCGTCGTCTTTACCACGATCGACGAGGACGTCAAGCGCCGTGATTTAACGATCAACGCGCTGTTCTTCGACATCGAACGCAGCGAACTCGTCGATCTGGTGGGCGGGTTGGCTGACCTCGACGCCAAGCTCGTCAGGACGGTGGGCGACCCATTCGCACGCTTTGCCGAAGATCGCCTCCGCATCCTGCGCGCCGTCAGGTTCGCCTGCAAGTTGGGCTTTGACATCGAAGGGATGACTGCGCAGGCGATCAAGCACGACCCCAACCTTCACGGCGTGTCGCCTGAGCGCATTCACGACGAGTTCACTCGTGCCGTGGCGACGGCGAAACACGTGCCGGCACTGATGCAGCACCTGAACTACTTTGACCTGTGGCCTCACGTGCTGCCGGGCCTCAACGTGTCGTACCAGTTGGCCGAAGGCATCACCTCACGCGTGCCTGAGGTCGCACTAGCAGTGCTGCTCGATCACCAGCGACCGTGTGGCATCGACGAGCGTTTGGCCGCGCTGAAGTACAGCGCTCACGAGATCTCGCGGACGACGTTCCTGTTGAGGTACCGCGACCTCGAGGTGTCGAGTGCCTTCAAGCTGCGCAAGGCCTTCTTGGCGTGCTCGATGAGCGCTGAGGTGCTGCAGGACTACTATCGCCTGCGGGGCCTGCCCGTCACTGCGTTGGTCAGGGCCTTCAACGACTACCTGCGCGCGGCGCCCGTCAAGGGCGGCGACGTGATGAAGGATGGTTTTGCTAAGCAGGCGCTTGGCGCTGAGATTGAACGACGTGAGACCGAGATTTTCAAGGGGTTGCTATGAAGAAGACATTCGAGGAAGCATGGGCCGAGAAGGAGAAACAGGGCTACCAGTACGGCGCCGACGCCCTGGAGCAGGTTCGCATGGGATGGGAGCTGCACGAAGGTGCTGATGAGCCCAAGGTCGGTCGATCACCTTGGCCTACGCGGTGGATGAATGTCGCTCGCTTGCTAGCCAGTGAGTGTTCTTATGACCCAAGACTGAAGGTCTGTGCAATCATGGTGCCCGAGGACAATACGGGAATCATGGCTTTTGGGTACAATGGGAATGCGAAGGGCATGCCCAATGAAGTCGAGTCACTTGTTCCCGGCCAATCAGGTGCGATTCACGCTGAACAAAATTGCCTCATTAAGGCACCATTCCACTTTCCACTCAAGAAACACATGTACATCACCCACAGTTCATGCAGGGCCTGTGCCAAGCTCCTGATCAACGCCAACGTGTCGCGCGTGGTCTATGGAGAGCTGTACCGCGACGCGTCGGGCCTCGACCTGCTGCGAGCAGCGGGAATAGAGGTTTACTCCGAGGCAGAAGCCGTGGCCCTTACGGCACGGGCGTGATACTTATGCCAAAGTGATGAAGAAGCTACAGGAAGTCGACGTCATTCGCATCATGCGCGAGGAATGGTCAGCGAAGGTCAAGACCCTTGCCGAGGAGGTTGACGTCGTCATGAACTCCAAGGTGAAGGATGGTAGCACGGTGGGGGTGCTCTCGCCGGGATTAAAGATAAAACATAAACAAAGTGGGATTTTGTACACCGTCATGTCCGTCGGCCCACGTGATGTGCTGATCAGGCCGCCCGATGGAGACCCAAATGGATCAATTAGTGACACTGCGATGCTCGTCGATGCTGCTGAGCTAGAGCAGTCCTACAAGCTTGACTGAAATTGGGAGATCAATACGAATGGCACAGCACGATAAAGAAGACCAGTTGACCGATCTCCTCAAGGGCGTCGACATCAAGGGCATCGTCAATGGCGCGTTGCAGAAGGGTGGTGCTGTCGCTGCCCCCATCGACGAGGCCTACGTGGCGCAGCCCAAGCCCTACTCGCAGGTGACGGAGTTCGTGTCCCAGAAGACGAAGGACGCCCACACGTCGCTGTACCAGAAGTACGTCGAGACGTTGAACCGGGTGTCTGCTGAACTCGACACTGCTTCGAAGTCGGAAGCCAACAGCAACCACTCCGACTTCAGGAGCCTGAAGCTTGATGAGACGCGGTTGCTGAACGCGGTTTGGCTACATGAACTTTACTTCGCCAACTGCTTTGACGTTCATAGTGAGTGCTACATGAATTCCATGGCGTACATCCGCCTGGAACGTGACTTCGGCACCTTTGAGGACGCACAGCAGGACATGATGGCATGTGCGCTGGCCTGCGGTGAGGGCTGGATGATCACCGCCTACAACATGTTCCTCAAACGCTACGTCAACGTCATGGTCACCGACAACAGCCACGACGTGATGTTGGGGCTGTACCCGATCATCGTCATCGACATGCATGCTCACGCGTACTTCAAGGACTACCTGACTGACAAGAAGAGCTACCTCGTAGCGATGATGCGCCAGCTCAACTGGAACGTCATCGAAGAGCGGTTCACCAAGGCTGAATCGATTGCCGAGGTGGTCAAGTGAAACTCCGCGTCGGCGACCTCAAGCGCATCCTTGTCGAGGCCCAGCGTGGCCAACTGACGACCTATCACCGCATCCTGTTGACCGAGGAGGGCGATTCGGCTGCCCACACCGAAGGTGGTAGCGGTGAGTCGCTCGACAATCAGGTCGACAAGTACCTGATGCAGTACGAGAACGACTCCAAGAAGACCGACGGTGAAGTCCCCGGGGGTACGGTGGGCCAGATGGAGTCGGCTGACTGGCGCGACATCTGCCGTGGCATTCTGAATGAGGCAGGCGATGATGACGCCGCCGACAAGCCCGCCAAGCCTGACCCCGATGCCGATGGCACCGAGGACGCCGGCGCGCCCGCCAAGCTCGGTGTTGACAGCCTCGACGTCGAGAAGTTCGCCAGCAACGTCGTCCGCCTGATCGAGAACTACGACAGCCTGCTCGAGGTGCGCAATACCCTGATGCGCCGCGCCAAGGCATTCTTGGCCAAGACCTACGATGATGAGGTCTGCAAGACCTACGACGACGTGCTGCGCGATGACCACGGCATGGAGCCCGGTGCCAACAAGGGCGAGCTCAACGCCGACAAGTACCCAGCGCCCGCCGCCGACCGTGCCAGTGGCAGCGCCGAAGCGGGCCCCGGAGGGGGAGGCGCTCCGTGAAGAGAAACGGCGTCCTCAGGAGAAAGAACATACACGTCAAGCTGACCCGGGAGACGCACACTGCCTTCAAGATGCGCCTGTTGGAGCACGACGTGCCGATGCAGCGTGCCTTTGAGGCCTTCGCCGAGGCCGTCGCCGACGGTTGGCAACCTGCAATCAACATCGTCATCCGCGAAGTCCGCCGGAAGTTGAAAGACGAGTTGTTGTCGGTGGGCATCAAGCCGATCGACCTGAAGCGCAAGTTGAAGGCGCCTGGTCCTGTCAGTGAACTCGACGCAGACACGTTGTATGATTTGATCAGCGACGACGAGGATGATTCGGAATCGCCCAATGACGATGAAGAACCACCCATGACGCAAGGACATCACCATGAAGCTGCTTGATAAGGCCTTCAACAAGGCGCTGATGTTGGCTCCACCCATCGTGGAGTTAGTCAATGCCCTCAAGTCATGCGTGGACACGCTGCATGAACTAGCGCAGCACACGGCATCGCTGATTCGTACCCAGACTTATCACCAGCGCGTTCTCGAACACCTGCACGCTCAACAGCAGCAGATCATCGGTCGCATGATGGAACACAAGCTCGACACCACGCTGCCCGCACTCGGCGACGGCGTCATTGACGACAAGAACAAGCCCAATTGAATTCACGAGGAGAACACCATGGTCGACAAGAAGAAGTCATCGCCTGACAAGGGCACCCAGGGTCACGTCATCCCGGGGACGGATCCGATTCTATGAGCCTCTCTGTCTTCGGCGTCGTCCTCAACTTTCTCAAGGCACACTGGGGCGCGATCGCGCTGGTCGGCCTCGTGGCGGTGGGTTATGGCTGGTTCCACCACCAGAATGCGCTCAACGTCGCTGCACTTGCACAGCTCAACACCGCCCACCAAGTCGAGATCACCGCAATCAACAAGGCCCGTGCCGACGAGGAAGCACAGCACGCGCAGGAGCAGCAGGCCCTGCAGGCGTCGCTGGCTCAGGCCCAACAACAGTTTGAGCAGGCCACCGCTGCACTGGCAGTGAAGCAGGCCGCCGAACAAACGAAGATCGCCAAGCAGTACGCCAATGATCCCGTTGGGCTAGCGACGCTGTTGAGCGCCAAGTTCGGTTTCGCCGTGCAACCCCCGGCGGGCCAGTGAGGTCGCTCATGAATTCACCTCGCATCATCGCCACGGTGACAGTCGTCGCCCTGATCGCTGCAACGTCGGTGCCCGCTTGGGCCGACGACGCCGTGCTCGCAGCGAACCATGCAGCATCGGATGCAGCCTCCAACGCAGCTAGCGCTCGGGTCACCGTAGCGCTCACTGCCCCTGCACCGGTGGTCACCACGCCGCCCCCAGTAATTACGCCGCTCAAGCTTGGGCAGGTAGCTCCGTACCCGGGTGTGCTATTTTCTCCCAGCGCTGTAGGCCAGATCATTGCCCAGCAGGACACGGCGATGGCCACGTTGCAGTTGTCGGTGCAGCACCAGGCGACGATCGACGCAGATCAACAGAAGTTTGCCCTTGATGCCGCGGCGACGACGTGCACCACTGACAAGAGCATCTTTAGCGCGCAATTGACCGACGCACAGAAGCAGAACTTGATCCTGCAGGACGAGCTGAAACGTGAGTCATCGGGCCCAGGCGCGGGCACGTGGATCGGTCTCGGCGTCGTCGGTGGCATCGTCTTGACGGTAGTGACCGCGTTTGCCGTGGGTAAGCTCTGACCAGCGACCTATTTACGTTGGTGAGGTCGTGCTCATGGCAAACTTGTGGATCAAGGATCAGAACGGCGATCCCAGCGTCATTGTGACACTGGTCGCGGTGTCGTTTGTGGCGGTGACAGTGGGCTACGTGATGTCGCTGTTCGATCGCATCGGCACCGTGTCAATCAGGCCCTTCGACGTCGCGGCGTGTGGTGCTTATTTCGGGAGCGTGATGGCCGCCTTCGTGGGCCACCATTGGGTGACGACCAAGTACGTCAATGGTCAAGTCGTCACCGATGATTCGTCGGCGACCGTCACCACGACCCAATCAGGCAGCGGTAACACCGTCACCGCGACGACTGATGCAACGTCGACGACCACGACGATGCCAGTGGTGCCAGGAACGAACCCCGGGGTCACGACATGACGACCATTGTCACCGACGATGCCCTCCGCGAGATGGTGCGCGAGGCGCTCTCCAACACGGGCTGGAGCAATGAGGACGCGGGCACTGCCAACGTCAACCCCGTCGTCGATCCGTCGAAGGCCGTCACCGACCCCGTCAACCCCAACTTCACGCCCCAGACCAAGACCGAGTTCGGCGTGGCGATCAATCAGCTAGTCAGGAACCTACCCGACACCGAGATGCCCGACCTGTATGGCGTCGTCAAGAAGACGCTAGACCAGCGGACTGAAAAAGAAGAGGAACAAGCGATGGACAAGAAGGCAGTGCAAGGCGGTTCTCAAGAAGCGATCGATGACGCGAAGAAGAAGCAAGCTGAGGCGGTGATCCGCAAGGCCGTCCGCAAGGCGCTGGCTGAGGCACCCCTGCCCCCGGTCAAGAAGATCCCGATCGGTGTCCACGGCAAGGAATTCAACGATCGGGTCGAGAAGACGAAGGCCGGCCTCAAGAAGTCGTTGGGCACCGCGGCGGCTGAACTCGATAAGCCTGATCAAGAAGAACTTGATGCTGTTGCCGATGGCGGTAATGCACCTAAAGGGCGCAACAAGGCATACAAGCCCGGCGCGTTGGGGGGCATGCAGGACGTCGGCGGTCAGTCGTTTGAGGCCATTGCCAAGGAAGTGGGCATGTCGGTCGCCGGTGCCAAGCAGCTCGTCGACAAGTCACTGGAGAAGTTGAAGTGGCTGCACCGCCTGCCCGAAGACGACCGTGACATCCTGATCCTCACCACCGCCAACGACTACATCAAGACGCTGGCGCAATCGGGCGAGCTGACGGCGCCCGACATTCAACTGATGAAGGATCACCCGACGATCGTCACCGAGCTCGACGGTTTCCGCGAGTACCTGCACGACGTCATCACCAAGGCACGCAAGCCCGGCAAGAAAATCAACGCCTTCGGCGAGGGGACGGAGGCCGACGAGGTCAACCAGCTCAACGAGTCCGCCAAACGCTTGGTCACCACGTTGACCGAGGTCATCGGCAACCACGCCGTGGTGCAGGCCGACATGCGAGGCCCCTACATCGTCATCGAGGGCCGCGAAGCCCGCCCGCGTGATCCCAACAAGACGCAGTACGCCGCGGGCACCAAGGTGCGAGTGCACCAGCGGGCCAGCAAGGGCGTGTCATTGGTGGAGATGCCCAACGGGGAACAGTGGACATTGAAGGGCATGAAGGGCTAAACGTCGATGGACGGCATCACCACATACGTGCCCAAGACGCAGGTCGTCGCCGCGGTACAATACGAGGTGCGCCTGATGCAGCCTCGCGCCAACATCGAGGTCGCCAAGCAACTGTGCTATGAAGCGGCAGCGAAAGGCGCCAAGCTCATCGTGCTGCCCGAGCTGTGCATCGGTGGGGCGGTGCTGAGGTCGACCGACGAGGCTTTCAAGGTATGCCAAGAGGCCGACGGGTGGCAGACGCAGGCCTTCGTGCCCATTGCCCAACGATTCAACGCCCACATTGTCTTCGGCTACACCCAGTGGTGTGAGGGCAAGTTCTACAACTCGGCGGCGATGGTAGGACCGACAGGGTTGGTGGGTAACTGGCAGAAGCACAATCTTTTCGGCGGGGATAATTTGTGGGCGCAGCCAAGCGAACAAACACCACCCATCGTGCTGACCCCCGCGGGGCGCGTCGGTGTGCTGATCTGCCGTGACATCAGCAATCGCATGCGCGAGAGCTACGTCTTTCACCAACCCGGCCAGCGTTTCTACAAGCCCGGTCAGGTCGACGTCATTGCGTGCCCGGTCAATTGGGGCAGCGCCTTCTCATATCCCGCCAGTGAGTGGGTCGAGTTGGTCGAGCAGACGCGTGCCAACGTCATCGTCAGCAATCGGGTGGGCGAGGAACGCGACATGAGTTACAAGGGAGGCTCGGCGATCATTGACCGTGACCGCCGCATCTGGACCAATGGCTCCAGTTTCACAGAAGCTGCCGTCGTGGGCGGCGTGGTGGTGTTGGGATAATGTCTGGCGCCTGAGCGGGTTGATTAAGCCCAGTCAGGCCGTCAATTGATCACCGCTTACCGAATGTGGACTTCTAGCCCCTGAGGGCCTTGGTGTTCTTGTGAGTGCTGACGATCCTGCTCTTGGCGCTCTTTGTCCTGTCGCTCTTTGTTCTGTTGCTCTTGCCTCTGTTGCTCCTGAAAATTACGGTCTTGTTGGTCACGTTCTTCGTGCTTGCGCGCCTCTTCTTGTTTCTGCTTGTCTTCTTGCACACGCTGCTGGCGAAGGCGCTCTGCCTGATTCGCTTGTTCCTGACGTTGCAGCGCTTGCTGAGCGCTGTTCTGTCGCTGTTGTTCCTGCTGAATCTGAAACTGACGATCGCGCTCGGTGTTGTCAACAACAACGGGCGGGGCTGCGGGCACGAACACCTGTTGTGGCGCCGGCACGGGTTCTGGCGTGGACTGAACGGGTGCTTGGCAACCGATTGCCACCGTCGACGCGGCGAGTAGTGAGAATAGAATTGACTTGAATTGCATGGTATTTCTCCATCGAATACTTAACTAAGTCAGTGCAATTGTTGTCCACTAATTCGCGATGAATTCTCAATCCGAGCATGTTGAAAGTTCGCGGAATCCTGACAGCGTACCACCCACGACCTACTTAGATCATGAGCCAGCTGTCTCGCCTTCACGAGAACTTCATTGCCCAGTCCGAGCGACCCATGGACTTCGGTCGGTTACCCATCACTGCGCAGCAGGCCCAGTCCCCCGTGGTGCCCATGGATCGGTGGCAGGCGATCGACGGTGCCCTGCACAAGACGTACCGCTTTCGGGAATCCGAGCACCGCAACGAGTTCATCGTCTCGTGGTTGGCCTACGAGCACCAGACGCAGCACCACGCCCGTTTGACCCTCGACGAGGGTGAGGTCAGCCTCCGCCTCCAGACCCGCGACACCCAGCGCATCACTGAACTCGATAAGGAAGCGGCTCGCTATGCCGACGTGTTGTACAAGGACCTCGTCTCGCGCCCAACTACGGTGACGTCGTCGGGTGATGACCAAGACGCTGACACGTTGTAGGATCGTGCTATGGAGCTCAAGGCACAGTCACCCACGCTGATGATGAGCGAGGCCCTGAAGGGTCGCCTGACCGACGATGACGGGGTCGTGGGTGAGGATACACCACCCGTCCTTGCGGTGACCGTCGTTGCCGTCATCAAGGTGGGTGACAAGCAGACGGCGATCGTGGGCCTGCTGAGGAGCGCGCTGTTCGACACGGACACGCCAGAGCTGGAGTTCAAGGTGCAGCTCTCCGATGCCCTCGACTTCGTCGCCGCCAAGTCGTTGTTGTTTCAAGGCTTTGAGCTGCACCACGGCGCCACCTGCGCCGTCGCTGTTGAAGGCCCCTTCATCGTCAAGGGTGCCCGGATCGATGACATCAACGTTGTTGAACAATTGTGCGTGCTGTGTTTGGGCCTCGAACGCACGATTCGCACCGTGACCGCCTAGTTATTTGCCATGAGTGGCATGGTACCTCGCACGGGTGAAGAGACGCTGATCGACATGTCGACGACGGAAGATGACTGCATGGACAGCATGGACCTACAATCAATTGTCGATCGAAACATGGACATTGCCGTCCGGGACAATGGTTACACCGAGCTTGCCAGCATGTCTCCCGAAAACGCTGCCATTGACTTGTGTACCTATTCACAAGAACTTGAAAACTTTGACATCGACGACGTTGCAGCTTGTGTTAGTGTCTGGCGAGCGAGTCACAAGCAACTTGAGGATGCCAACCCGCCCATCGACATGTCGATGACGGAAGAGGATGATATAGACACCGAACGCTACGAAGCGACCGTCACCGTCGCTAAACCCGACGAGGCAGTGAAGAGCGCCAAGCAGTGGAACCTGCGGGCGACGCAAGCGACGGTGGGTCATTCACACGACGTCACCTTTGAAGGCAACTACGGCGACCTGATGAACTTTATGACGGCATATCTATCGATGTCGAGTGCCGACGCCGATACCTACGTGGATCGGGTACCGGATCGACAACAGGAGAGCAGACAGATGACGAAACCGATGAACGAGACGATGGATGATGACATGGACGAAGGCTCTGCCGACGATGAGAAGTCGCCACGTGGTGATGAGCACGAGTGGCTTGACTTGCCTGACGGCAAGGTCTCACGTGAAGACGACGACGATTTTGCCTCAGGTGGCGGTGCTCTCGCGCCTCACATGAGCGAGACGATGGATGACGACGACATGGACGAGGCCGGGCCGCCCCCGCCTCCGTCAACTGCGCCCCCGACGTCAACGCCGCCTCCGACGACCACGCCGCCGACCAAACCCTCGTCGACTCCACCACCGTCGAGCACGCCGTCGTCGACCCCACCTACGCCGACCCCTCCCATAAAGACTGAGTCGACAGAGTTCGATCTGTTCATGGATCGCATTGTCATCGACGAGGCACGCGTCCGTAAGGTCGATCTCCCGGAGAACAACCCGATGCGGCGCCTGGCCAAGAACTACCAAGAACGACCCATGGGCCGCACCCGGTTCGTCAAGCGGGGCACGTGATGACAAAGCACGTCAAGTTGACCGACGCCAAGTCGCTGTTCGCCTACATTGACAACGTCTTCGCCGAGGGCATCAAGAGCACCCTGCACCAGAAGGCGTTGGCCGAGAAGGACAAGCAGGGCACGGGCGGGGGTTCAACCAACGCCAACGATGACCTGTTCGGTGCGGGCAGTGGTGGCGATGATCAGGGCGGCAGCGATCAAGGCACCGACGACCACACCGACAAACCCAGTTCATCGAAGACGATGGACGACGAGAACAGCAAGCTGAAGGACGCCGACGTCGAGCCCAAGGACATCGTCGACAAGCTGAACTCGATCAGGAGCGGCAAGTCGTTCAAGGACAGCGCCGTCAAAGGGGCGATGGACGAGTGGATCAACAGCCTGTCGAAGACTGAGCGCGTTGCGCTGTTCGCCTTCGTCCGCGGCATCGCCCAGATCGTCACCGGTGAAGTGCCCGCCAAGCAGGCTGAGGAGCCCGGCAAGCACCCGGCCGACATCAAGATGGACAAGACCAACGAACCACACACTAAGGAAGTGCGTCCCAATGTTATTAAGGGTGCTGGGGGCGACAAGCCCGCAGGCAGCAAGCACTCGGGCGCCACGAGCCCACAGAAAAAATCGCACGGCACCGATGAGGAGAACACCGACGCGCCGATCAGCGCACCAATTCAGGCGAAGCGGCGTTGACCACACAACGTGGATGGTATAAGATTAGCGCATGACTGACCCGCAATTCGTCGACATCCGCTACATCCCGCTGCCCATGGGCGGCACCCTCGAAGTCAAGGTGACGCAGCCGTTTCTCGATCGCCTGCGCGCCCACTTTGGGCTACTGGCACAACAACCCGTGGATGATGATCAGATCAGGATGTACTTATACGGTGCAATGGACACGGCCGTCACCAAGGCCGAAGCTGAGGTCAACAAGGATGTCGTCGAACCCAAGCGAAGCAAGAAGAAGGCAAAGCGAGTCAAGGCGCCTGCTAAGGACGCTGGTAAACCTCGTGGTCGAAAGACGCGTAAGGGAAGCTGACGTGTCAGACGGCTCGCGGGTGCCCCACGGCTCCAGCAAGCACGTCAAAGATCTGGAGACGCGGATCAGGTCGCTGACCACGTGGCGAGACCGACAGAAGCGTGGGTCGGAAGCGCGTGCCAACTATAGTCGCCTCATTCAACGCCTGAAGGGTGAACTTGCCAGCGCTAAACGCGCGTCGGCGAAGAAGGACGACTGAACGTGGGAGGTGCGAGCGGGCATCTTCGACATTTGCACGACAACCTCGACCTGACGTTCGGGGAGTTGAAGGATGTGTTGTCGTCGGCGGCCGATGGCAAGCTCGAGCGCACCAGTGAAAAACTCGACGGGATCAACCTAGTCTTCACGTGGGCGGGTGATCAACTGAAAGTAGCCCGCTCGGGCGGTGACATCAAGAGCGGCGGCATGGACGCTGTAGGTCTGGCGACCAAGTTTCAGGGGCGCGGCAACCTGGCCGACGCCTTCAACGGTGCCTTCAAGGTGCTCCGCGACGCGGTGGGCTCGCTGAGCGACGCCGTCCGAGCCAAGGTCTTCAACGACGGCCGCACCTGGTACTCGATTGAGGTCATCTACTCCAAGAATCCCAACGTCATCAACTATGACGCCAACTACGTTGTCTTCCACGCCAGTCCCGTCTTCCACGTCTCACGCGCCGGCGAGGTCAAGAAGCTCGACTCTGCTCCCGGCGTGGCCTTGTTGGAGAAGCACGTCGACAACATGCAGCGTGCCCTGACGCAGCGTAGTTGGCAGGTCAGGGGCCCGGCTCTGGTTCGCCTCAAGAAGCTGAGCGACGGCAACGCCGTCAAACGTGCCTTCACCATGATCGGTCAGGCACAGTCGATCGCCGGAGTGGGTGACGATGATACCCTCGGCGATTACCTCGCGGCGCGGATGACTGATGAAGTCGCGGGGCTCGACCTGCCACCCAAGGTCGCCAAAGCGGTGACGGCTCGGGCGGTGGGCAACCCGGGCGCACCGTCGTTGCTCAACCTGAAGAAGCTCGTCTCGCCCGACCAATATGCCGCCGTCAATCACTTTGTCAAGGCATCGCCGGGCCTGCTGAAGAAGTTCATTGAGCCCATCGAGCGTGCCGTCCATGAGTTTGCGATTGAGGCCCTGCGTGGCATGCACTCCACGCTCATCGGCAACAACGACGCCGAGGTGCAGCGCCTGCGGGGTGAGGTCGCCCGGGCCGTCAAGGCGATTGAAGCCAGCGGCGACGCCACGGCGATGGACGTGTTGCAGAAGCAGATGACGAAGTTGGGTAGCATCGAGAATGTCAGCAGCGCGATGGAGGGCGTTGTCTTCACGTGGAAGGGCAACTCATATAAGTTCACGGGTGGGTTTGCGCCTGCCAACCAGATCCTCGGCCTGTTCAAGTACGGGCGCAAGGGCGTAAAGATCCCCGTTCAAGAGGCCTATTTAAGGCACGCGGTCGCTCGGTTGGTCGCCAATGGGAGACACAGATGAGGGTTAGGTTGGGCTTGTTGAGAGAGCAGATACGCGCCATTCTGACGGAGTCGCCCGCCTCAAACGCATTTGAGAAGCACGTTGCATCAGCCGTAAAGGCCGCCCTTTCTGGGACAGGTGCCAAGATTGAACACGCTGGCTCTTCTGAGTACTCTGACATCCGCATTGACATCCCGGGCATTGGGTCATCATTCCTCGAAGTGAAGCTGACGTCAGGTGACAACCTTGGCAACCCACGCCTGCAATACGATGGTAATCAGTGGATCGTTGCCGGCGACAGTGGTTCGCCGCTGGCAGCCTATGCAGTAGAGTTCATGAATGAGTCACCCGAAGCGCAGGCCTTCATCAATGACCTCAAGGCGTTCCTGAAGACTGACACCGTCAGGTTACAAGGCAAGAAGCCCGGGTCGGTAACGTTGCCGCAGATCAAGGCGTTCTTAGCCAAACGACCCAACAAGAACATCGCTGAGCTTGACAGCGTCGATGCCGCCGCGTTGGCCACACAGCACTATGCCGTCGCCAAGAAGGAACCTGCTCACTACGTACAGGCAGGCGACGACTTCTACCTCATGGGTAGTGCAGATCCATTGGACTTGAACCTGGTCAACGATGGGCAGATCCCCGTCCTCAGGGGCATGGGTCGGCTGGCGGTTCGCATTGCCGATCGCAGCGCGCGCTATGAGGTACAAGTGTCAGTGAAGATGTGGAAGCACGATCCGAGCCCATTCTCGGCCATGCTGCCGACCTCTAAGGTCAATCCCTTCACTGCACTGGCTAAGTCACTGAAGGCCCGCAAGCGCGGCTAAGATCTGTACTTCACCGCACTATGTGGTAGACTGCTCTCGGAGGTGCAATCATGCACTATCGAGACACCGTTTGGTACACCAGCGCGGTCATGGACTTGAATGCTGAGATTGAGGACCTTGAGGCCCAAAAGTCGCAGCTAGCCGGCATCAAGTCCAACCTGCGCACGAAGACACAAAAAAACGTCCTGTTGAGCGTCAAGAATCGCCTGAAGAAGAGGCATAAGTGGGCTCACAAGCTGGAGATGGGTGACCTATCGTACTTCAAGGCATACGAGCTAATCAGGATACTGGCGGAGCTTGAAGGTCGGTTGTGGTCACCTGCCGAATGCGCCACGTTGGGAGAACCGCGCGCATTGCACGAGGGCCCGGGCGAGAAGGCGATCAAGATGCGGTTGGGTCTAACGCTATCATCGTCTACTGGCAGAGACCTGCCCAATGGCGAGATCAAGTGGCTCGACAATGGTAAAGGCTCATTACAGGCGATGCAGGTGTCGCTGTGCGGTCAGAAAGCATGGGGCGCCTTCATCTTTGAACAGGCGGAAGCGGGCCTGTTCAGGGGTCTTGACCCCACTGTCAGGCAGGCGCTCAAGGACGGTGAAGTGCCCAAAAGGATGATCGACGTGCTACCTCTCAACGTTCACCGTGAGCTATGCATGGCAGTCTTGCCGGCAAAGGTGCTGGCGGGTTACGGTGACATCTACTGTGCCTTCAATTTCGGTTACATCGTAGTGCCTGCCGATGACCTCAATGCCTGGCGTTTAACAGGCATCTCCAAGGGCCGACCACGCTATGCACTGAACATTGACTATGTCGTCATTAAGTTGCTGATCTCATCGTCCGAGCAGCAACTTGACGTAGTGGCGTAGCAGCGCCTCGGCGCGGGGCTTGCGAGCCCTGTCGGTCGTCTTGATGTCCTTGGGCGGGTCTTTCGCTCGGGCCGACAATACGTTCCACACTAGGTCGCGGTCGATGGCTTTGGGCAGGTGCTTGGTGAAGTTGGCCTTGTCACCCGCTCCGAGCCATTGCCGCATCTGGGTGCCCGACACGTTGACGGTCTGTGACCGCTCGATGGGCCGGAGTTTAATCTGCCCGTGGGCGAGAAGGTTGCCTGCATACTTGCTCAAGGTGGCGTAGTTGGCCTTCAGGTCGTCGGGGTCGGAGTAGATGTTGAAGGTGTCAGTGGAACCTGCTGTGTCGGCATCGCCCAATTCTTTGTAGACGTGGCCGATGGGTGAGCCACCGTAGGTGACGGTGACGTTGGCGGGTAGACTGGGCTCGATCGTCTCGTCCCACAGCTTCTTCATGTCGGCGCCGACGATGGGCACCTCACCCGGCCGCGCCCGATCGCTCAACGACACGTAGAGGTGCACTTCATCGTTGTTGCGCGCGGCGATGTTGACAAGGGCACTATGGCCAGCCTGCCAGGGCTTGAATGATCCCGCGATGATGCCGATCTTTGCCAAGTGATAGTGTGCTCCTGTCCGTTATAAGGTAAGTACCATGGACGACAAGAACAAGGTTCGCCGGAAGGCGACTTCATGTGGCGGTCTACCGTGGCGAGTTCACCTGGGTCGAGTGCAGGTGCTGTTAGTCAAGCAATTTTCACACAGTGACAACTGGGGCGTGCCTAAGGGTCACCTCAAACCCGGTGAATCGCTGGAGGACTGCGCACGGCGAGAAATTCGTGAGGAGACTGGCATCGACGTTGGGCTGACCGAGCGCCTGCCTGACATCACGACGGTGCACCGTGGTGAGGAAAAGACGGTGGTGCTGTGGCTAGCGCTGCCCACTGCCGACGTTGAACCCTATCACGACAACCCCGACAGTGAAGTCGCCGATGCGCGTTGGTTCAACATCGATGCACTGCCCATGATTCACAACTACCAGCGCACCATTGTCAAACACGGCATCGAGGCGATCAAAGTTGATCTCAACAGCTACGTGCCATCGCCGTGAACCTCGTTGACCTAAAACCCGGCAGCGTGTTTTACTGCCCACACGGTGCCACGATGTGGAGTAAATCTGCGGGGACCGGCGCATCAAAGGCGTTGGGTAGACTAAACACCCGCGAGCTGTGTTTAGTGGTGGCCTTGACCAAGGAGTCTGTGCTGATCGTGACGTCAGCACCGCGCGCGGTGTGGATCGACAAGATCAGTCAACACGGTGACAACGATCGCATCCGCAAGCTGTGGTGATGTGCCTGTAACTTTGGTGTGCGTGGCATACTTATCAGCGATGGCGTCCGACAAACTGCTACGTGAGTTCATCAGTGAGGTGGTGCTGCTCACTGAGGAGGGCGAAGGTGGGGGTGAATACGCTGACTTATCAATGGCAGATGCTACGGGCAGTCCCTACGGCATGTCGTTCGGCTCCAACGACGACCTCTACAACACCTTCGTCAAACCCTTCACCGACGTGGTGGGCGTGGCCGCGGGCAAGACCAAGGCCCTGTCACAGAAGGGTCAAACCCTGGTACGCGTTGCCTTCGAGGCCGTGGCCACGACGCTGGTGCCCATCCTCCGCGACTCCTACGGCGAGATCTTCGAGAAGGAGAAAGAGGAACTCGACAAGATTCGTCGTGACTACCACGACGTCTTTCAGGCCACTTGGGATGCCTTCGAAGACCACGATGCGTTGCTGGCCGCATTCCTCCATGCGCCGGCGTCGTTCATCACGTCGCGATTGGCCAAGCAATCACCCAAGGTCGTCATCAAGATGATCAGCGTGCTGACGGGCGGCACCCTCGACACGTGGCTCGATAAGGTGAAGAACGCCTTCGGTGTCGAGGGTGGCCCATCAGGTGCCAACAAGCCGGTGCACGGTGGTGACAGTGGGCCCATGGAGAGCACCCTGCATGAGGATGGGGGTAACCACCCACCCATTGAGCAGGTGCTGACCAGCGACAAGGTGAGGGCCCGTGTCGCCGATGCGCCGGTGACCAAGAAGTTGCAGCAACGTGGGACGGAGATCACGCGCGGCACCCTGGAGAAGGTCTACAAGCAGGCCAAGGGGGTGTTGGGTGCCAAGTCGCTGGAGCAATTGCAACAGTTGGTGCATAGACCGCTCAAGGGCCTCGACAAGATGAAGGGCGTCCCACAACAGGAGCGTCAGGCGGCGGAACAGCAGATCTTGGCGGCGGCGAAAAAGTCGATGCGTGAATTCTACACGAAAAACCTCGAGGGTCAGGTGAAGCAGGCGCTCGACCAGGGAGTGCCCGACGACTCGCCTTATATCAGTGACTACCGGCGCGTCATCAGCAAAATCAAAGCACTGTGATCGGTGTAGGATTACCTGAGGAGCACTCACATGGGCAATTGGACGATCGTGATCAAGGGCGTGGGCTGTCATCACAACATGGACTACCTGGGCGACGCCGACCGCATGGCCGCCGAGTTCGTCAAGGCGCTGCGCAATGCGGGTCACAGCGTCTCGCACGCGGCAATCACCCACGGTGGTGAGACCGACCTGTCACAGCCCACTGTCTACATCGACAATCAATCGACCAACAAGGGACCGCGGTGTGACAAGGAACTGCACCACACTGATGGTACAAAGCCCGAGCACTGTCGGTTGGTCGTGGCCCATGAGGGCGTCTGTCTCCCGCCGGTGAAGTGGGAGACGCTCTGATAGAGTGACCAAGTGTGCGGTGACGGTATAGAGTGACCGCATGGCAAAGACAGCACCCGCAAAAGCAGTCGCAGAGATGATGCCCGACGAGATCACCGCCTTGCGCGCCGTGGTCAACGACTTCATGGGCCAAGTGAGTTCGATCGACAACGAGATTGAGACCCTGAAGGGGGATCGCAAAGAAGTCATCGAGTCCTTCAAAGACAAGCTCGATATGAAGACGTTGCAGACTGCGCTGAAGGTCATCAAGCTCCAGAACAGCATTGCGCACAAGGATGCCTATGACTTGTTCATGGAAGTCCTCGGCGATCCGGCCCAATGAACCGCGGCACCGCCTGCAATGACTGCATCAGGTGTGCAGAGATCAAGGTCGCCGCACGTGGGGTGCGCGCCACTCTTCTTGAACCTGAGTTGAATCGCATGTTCCTGTGTCCGACGTGTGGCAACAAGCGGTGTCCCAAGGCAACCTACCACGACAACAAGTGCACCGGCTCCAATGCGCCCGGACAGGAAGGCAGCGACTACAAATGAGTGCCGATATTGAGTGGGATAAATCGGTGATCTTGAACGCTGACAATGAACATCTCCTTGCTTTGCCAGTCATGTCGTTCATCAAGGGATTGGTCGAGCGGTACGGCGCTAGCGTTGACACGTGTCTCGATGCCCGCAAGCACCGCAGCATCGTTGACTGCGACTTCGCTCGTTCACCCGAGGAGCTCGACTCATCATGGCGTGCGGCACCCCCACCTGCCGACCTCATCGATCGCCGCGTCGAGATCACCGGGCCGCCCACCCGCAAGGGCGTCATCAATGCTCTCAATTCGGGCGCTGACGTCTTCATGGCCGACTTTGAGGACTCATGCTCACCGACGTGGGACAACCTGATCAGTGGTCAGGTCAATCTCTTCAATGCCGTTCGTCGCACCATTACCTACGACGATCCTACGACGGGCAAACACTACTCGCTCAATGACAAGCCAGCGGTGTTGATGGTCAGGCCCCGGGGCTGGCACCTCAAGGAGAAGCACGTCAGGCTCGATGGCAAGCCCGTGCCTGCGGCCCTGGTCGACTTCGGTCTCTATGTCTTCAACAATGCACACGAACTGTTGTCACGTGGGTCAGGCCCGTATCTGTACCTGCCCAAGATGGAGAGTCACCACGAGGCGAAGCTGTGGGACGATGTCTGTTCCTACGCAGAGCAGGTACTCAACCTGCCCATGGGCGCCATTCGCACGACGTGCCTGATCGAGACGCTGCCTGCCGCCTTCTGTATGGACCGCATCATCTACGCCCTCCGCGACCGCATCGTGGGCCTCAACTGCGGGCGCTGGGACTACATCTTCTCCTTCATCAAGAAGCGCCACGATGACCCGAGCGCGGTGTTACCCGATCGCTCGCTGTTGACGATGGACAAGGCATTCCTCAACGCCTACGATGAGCTGTTGGTGCAGACGTGCCACAAGCGCGGCATCCACGCGATGGGCGGCATGGCGGCGCAGATCCCGATCAAGGGCAATGCCGAGGCCAATGACGTCGCCATGGAGAAGGTACACACCGACAAGTTGCGTGAAGCAGCGATGGGCCACGACGGCACTTGGGTCGCCCACCCGGGTCTGATCCAGATCGCTCGTGAGGCCTTCAAGGACTGCGGGCCCAATCAGATCGATCGGCCACGCACCAATCGACCCATCACTCGCGACGAGCTGTTGTTGGTGCCGTCAGGTCCCTGCACCGAGGAAGGCCTGCGCCACAACATCAGGGTTGGCATCCAATACCTCGAGGCGTGGTTGAGCGGCAATGGCTGCGTGCCCCTGTACAACCTGATGGAGGACGCGGCGACGGCCGAGATCTCACGTGCCCAAATATGGCAGCAACTACACCACGGTGCGATCGTCGGCGGGCGCCCACTGACCTACGTCAGGTTGGCGGACATCATCAGCCAAGAAACAATGCCACTGGTGGGCGCGCGGATCGACGATGCGATCAGGTTGTTCATGAAGGTTGCATGCGACCCGCACGAGTTCACCGACTTTCTGACGCTGCCCGCCTACGACATGCTGTAAACAGAGAGGTGCGACATGGATGACATCAAACGACCCTACACTCCCGCTGACGTCAAGCGCCTGCAGGGCCGCACCCGAATCGTACACTCGCTGGCCGAGAATGGTGCCGGTCGATTACGTGCTATGATGGTGAACCAATCCGTGCGGGCGTTGGGAGCGCAGACTGGCAACCAAGCGGTGCAGATGGTCAAGGCAGGATTGAAAGCCATATATGCGTCAGGTTGGCAAGTTGCCGCCGACGCCAACACGTCAGGCCAGACCTACCCAGATCAGTCACTGTACCCCGTCGACAGCGTGCCCACCCTGGTCAGGCGCATCAACAATGCACTGCTCCGTGCCGAGCAGATCGATGCGATGGAAGAGGCAGATGGCCAACGCAGCGAGAATCATCGTCACTGGTTAGCGCCCATCGTTGCAGATGCTGAGGCAGGCTTTGGCGGTCACCTCAACACCTATGAACTTGTCAAGGCGTTGATCGAGGCCGGTGCGGCAGGCATTCACCTCGAGGATCAGCTGTCGAGCGCGAAAAAATGCGGGCATTTAAATGGGAAAGTGCTCATCCCGACGTCTCAAGCGATCAACAACCTCGTCGCCGCCCGCCTCGCTGCCGACGTGCTCGAGGTGCCGACGGTCATCATTGCTCGCACCGATGCACTGAGTGCGCAATTGATAACCAGTGATATTGACGAACGAGATCGCCAGTTCGTTGCACCAACTAGTCGCACTTCGGAAGGTTTCTACCACCTGACGGGCGATCCCATGCAGCGGACGATCGCTCGTGGCCTCGCCTATGCGCCCTACGCCGACCTGCTGTGGTTCGAGACGTCAACGCCCGATTTGGCGCAAGCCAAGCAATTCGCTGAGGCGATCCACGCACAGTTCCCGGGCAAGCAGTTGGCCTTCAATTGTTCGCCGTCGTTCAAGTGGCGCAAGCACCTGACGGACGATCAGATCGCCTCGTTTCAGGATGACCTACACGCGATGGGTTATGTCTTCCTCTTTGTAACCCTCGCGGGTTGGCACGCCAATGCCAGCAGCGTCTTCGAACTGGCGCTCGATTATCACCAGCGTGGCATGGGTGCCTACGTCAAGTTGCAGGATCGGGAATTCACGCTCGAACAAGCGGGCTACACCGCCGTCAAGCACCAGCGCGAAGCCGGCACCTCATACTTCGACGCGATCGTTAGTGTCATCACCGGCGGTACTTCGTCGACGTTAGCGATGAAGGGCTCGACTGAGGCCGAGCAGTTCTCTGAACATGCAACCCCGTACGGGGTAGGATTACCCTATGGCGAAGAAGTCGAAGAAGAAGCGGGAAAAGACGGTGGTGTGCACGGATGTCGGGCAAGCGAAGTTCGCGCCCCAGCAGACGTACGCCCTGACGCTGACCCGGTTTGAGGTCCTCCACCTACGCGACCTGTTTAGCATCACGTTGCCCACCGACGTCAAGCAGACGGTGAGCCAGGGATTGGCCGCCGTCGAGGATCGAGAGATCGTCGAAGCCAAGCTGTGGCGCAAGGTCGCCACCTTGTGTCAAGCGGCGGCAGTGCCGACTGACGATGCGGCCCCTGACTTCGTCTGCGCGGCGTCGCAGGCACCCCCGGTCGGCGTCTTCAGGCTGGCGCACGATCCGCAGGAGGGTCAGGAGAATCAGTCACCAACCGGGAGCGTGTTGGATAACATCGTGACCGGTGATGAGAACGTTGATGATCCGGGTGACGACGACCCGTTCATGGGCGCCACGCCGTCATGGCCCACCGGTGAACCGATCGGACAACGTACACCAAAGAAGGCGAAGCAGCCGTGACCGCCTACAAGATCGGCCAGCTGATCTATGTGGTTCTTCGTGGCCAGAACACGGTGTACCCGATGATGATCACCGAGGTCATCAGCAAGCAGACGATGGAAGGTGACAGCATCACCTACATGGTCGCCGGGGGTTCAGGTACGGGCGCGCAGGTACTGCCGATCGACAAGGTAGACGGTGAGATCTTCACGTCGGCGGCCGAAGTCAAGCGGATGTTACTCGAGCGGGCGACCAACGGCATCAACCAGCTGGTCAACAACGCCGTCACTAAGGCGAAGGAGTGGTACCCGACTGCAACAGAAGCGACGACTGAGGGGTGGAAGTCCAATACTGAACCTCCTCACAAGAGCATCCATGCGCCTGGGCCGCAGATCAAGGCGCGAGGTGCCAAGTCGACCAAGGCGCGCGAAGAAGTGCCGCCCGTGACTGAAGAATTACCCGTCGATGGTGATGGCGTCACAGTGCAGATGCCCGACGGCACTGTCGCCCGCGTCAAGCTACCCGCCTCGATGTGATGGGAGCCGATAGTTAGCTACATGAAGACGACAGTGGGCAAGTTGAAGCAGTTCATCACAGAAGCGATGGACATTCCGCAGTTCAAGTCGATCAAGGGGTTGTCACGCTTTGTACACAACAAACATGCACACGGTACCGTGGTGACTCGGGAAGCGATCGCCTTCACCAATCCTCCTCCCGAAGCAGTCAGGTTCACCGTCGGCGCTGGTTATTTGGTCGGTTGGAACACTGATGACCCACGACAACGTAACATTGATTGGGAGCTCCACATCAATGAGCCGGGTGGGTTTACCGATGGACCACCTTGGGAATACAAGTGGGTGAAAGTGGGGACGGGATGAAGACGACAGTCGGCAAGCTTCGTAACCTCTGTGCTGAGGCGGTCTCGGCGCACCCCGACTACTTGAAAAAGGAAGCGCTGCGTGAGGCCCTCCAACAAATCATCACCACGTCGGTAGCATCAGGTGATGTAGCGACCCAAGAAAGGCTCGATGGCCTCTTCGGCGACCTATCGATGGCACTGAACGCCTTGAAAGGCGTTCCCTTTGACGTGTGGGTGAAGATGGCGACGAAAGCGACGAAGGTGAGGAAGTCCCGTTGAGTGATAACACGACGCCGGCGACGACGCTCTTCTACGTGTGGTTGACGACCTTCGACACCAGCTATGTCGATCAACTGTGCCTCAAGCTGATCAAACGTGGCTTTGTGGTGGGGGCGATGGGCCGCAAGTTGTTCACTGAACACGAAGATAATGCCGTCAGCGTCGTTGCGTTGTCGATCCACCGTCATCCGGTGAGTGAAGAAGAGAAACGAGACTACACCGCGACGGGTATCCACGCCGAGATCACCGACGTGTTGCGGACACTGAAGGCCAAGTGGGCCAGCATGGTGGTGTCAGTCACCGCAGGCTGCACGTGGAACATCGGTAATGTTCGGGTGACTGCCGCCGAACGCGCCGTCGAATTGACCAAGAAGTTGAACTGAACATGCGTGACGCGGGTTGGCTGGTGCTGGCGATCGTGGGTTGGGGTTGTTGGCCCGTCACCCAGGCGCTGGCGACTCGCTACATGCACCCGTTGTCAGTGCAGTTGACCAACGTTTGCATCTGTGGCGCGCTGGCGCCCATCCTCTACGTGTGGATGCGATCGAACGCTCAAGTGGGCAGCTTCAACGTGCCCGGGGTGTTGTGGACGCTGGCGTCGACAGTGCTAGCGGGCATGGCGGGCCTCGGCTTTCTGTTCGCCACCAAGCAACGACCCGCCAGTGAAGTGCTGTCGTACACTCAAGTCTACCCGGCCCTATCATTCATCATGTGTTGGGTGACACTGGGCGAGACGTTCACACTGGTGAAGGTCATCGGCGCGGTGCTGTTGGTCGCCGGTTGCGTCGTCATGAACCAGTGAGGGTGCAAAAGTGCGGTGGTGTGAGGTAGGATGGTCACATGGCATTATTGTTCACCAGCTGCCGACGGTGTGATAGAGTAGTACTCGATGGCCACCAAGCTGCTCTTCACCCAGGTATATCACGGATTCGAGGCCTTTGCCGACTACTTTCGTGACGTGCACGAAGCAGTCGATGCCGACTTCAACCCGGCGATGAAGGACATCCCGGGCGAGTTTCAAGGCAAGGTCACCGTCACAATCACCTACGAACCTGAGGACGACAACACATGAGCGCGAAGCTGTCAACGGAGAAACTGAAGGAATTGATCGGCACCTGGCTGGCGACCGATGCGGCCCGACATGACCTGAAGCACCACTCCGACCTCGACAATCCCGACGAGATGACGGTGGATTGGGCCAATGGCGACGTTGAAGTGACGCGGCTACAATACGTGTGCCGACTGTACGGTGCACCACTCGACTCAACGTTGGTGCAGCTCGAGGAGTTCATCTGGCACATGTGGTGCGATGGTTCGCAGTGGAAGCGCTGTGAGAAGCGCCAGTTGAAGGACGAGGCCGAGGACACCTTCACACAGGTGGAGTACATCGGCGAGTGGAAAAAGGGTCTGCCTGGCAACCAGCAGGCACGTCGCACTGTCGAATCGTTCCCGTGCGACCTGATGGGCGAGCACAACCCGGAGCTGGTCACCAAGTTCTTCAATGACCTGAAAGCGGCACAGAAGTGCATCTATCGCACGTTCGTGCCCAACAACCAGCTCGCCGACAACTACCGTCTCGAAGTGATCACCACACCCGATGACACTGAAGTCGTGGGCTGGTGGGTGACGGTGGACTGACATGAGTAAGCAACGCTTTGAAGAACAGGTCGGCATTGAGCTGACGCGCTGTGGCAAGGTGATGCCGCTCGGTGGCAACCTGTCACTGCGTGGTGCTGCAGGCGCGACCGAGACGCGGTTGGGTTATGAGTGCAGCAAGTGCTTCCGTCGAGTTGCCGTCGTCAATTGCTGGCCTCCACCGGGCAACACTATCTACTTGAACGATGAGGAGCCGTGATGACCGATCGCTTCACCTGGGACTCCGACGGCGTCCTCAACTATGCCTTCACCGGCGCGGCACTTGACGAACAATGGTCACGTGAATTGTCACAGATGCATCACTTGTCGTACGATGAGGGCGGTGCCGTCAAGTTCCTGAAGGCGCGCCTGGGCAGGCAGAAGTTCTGTTGGCAGGGGTCATCTGTTCGCAATTGGGTCTGGGAGGGCGACGATTGGCGTGCCTTCGCCTCGACCCGCGGCGTCTCGTTCGAGGTACGCACGGGCTCGACGGTTGAACAGGCCTTCGCTGCGTGGCAGGACTTCAAGCGAAAGGTGGGACTAACATGATTCACTATAGGTCAGGTGACGTACCCATGGTCGGCGATCGGGTGATGATTTCGCCCGAGTCGCCACGCGTTCGAACAGGACGAAGGGCAGCAAAGAGCGAAGGCACCGTAACACAATTGGGTTGTGACTTGTGTGATCCGATGCCAGACTTAGTCTTCGTCGATTGGGACGATGAGATTGGGTCGACAATGCCGACAAGCGACACCATGTTGAGTGATCTGATTCTAGTGAAGAGAGGTTCAACATGAGCATCCTCGTTCTCGACGGCGCAAATTTGCTACACCGCGCCCGCAGTGGCTTTCAATTGGGTGACTTCGCAACCGTCTACAACTTCTTCCGCCAGCTACGCCCGTTGGTCGACCAATTCAAACCTACGAGGGTCTATATGACACTCGAGGGGGCACCCAAGCGGCAACTGGCGCTGCTCCCGGAGTACAAGGCCCACCGCATCATCGACGTCACCACTGACGAGGGTGCCAAGAAGCAGGCGTCACTCGTCGACTTTCGCCGGCAGTCTGCGCTGATCGTTGAGCTGGTGTCCGCACACTTTCCCATCAGCGTCATCCGTCATCCCGATTTTGAGGGGGACGACGTGATCATGTCTATCGTGAACCGTTCGTCGTCAAGTGCTGAGTTCATCATTGTGTCGACCGACAGCGACTTCACACAGATGTTGCAGAATGGCGTCGGCAACGTGCGCCTCTACAACCCGGTGACCAAGAAGTTCGTCGAGGCACCCGTCGATTATTCTTACGTGCTGTGGAAAGCACTACGAGGCGATGGCTGTGACAACATCCCGGCACTGGTCACTGAAGCGAAGGCACTGGAGCTGGTTCATGATCCTGAGTCGCTTGAGGGAATGCGCCTGATGCCGGCCTTCGCCGAACAGTTCGAGCGCAACTATAAGCTCATCGCCTTGTGCACGTTGACGGATGCCGAGGCGATGCAGACGCAGTCGTCTGCGCCCACCCGCGACTGGGACGCGGTGAAGGCCAAGTTTGATGAGTGGGCCTTCAAGTCGCTGACCAAGGACGGCACCTGGGACAAATTTGTGGCGACGTTTGAACCCCTGTGGGGGTGACGTCGAGCCCACCTACCCTCAACGGAGTGGACGATGCGACAGTGGCAGCGTGCGATCGGCTGGTTATGGGCAGCGCCGTTGACGGCGTGTGGCCTGCTCTACGTCAACCTCTTCACCCTGTTGGGTTGGTACCGGCGCCAACAGAAGGTCATCGTCGACACCCTCTGGGTTGATACTTATGAGGATGCGATTAAAACTCGGTACGTTGAAACGACTCATCAGGGAGGCTTCGATGGCATCTGCTGTTGATCTGTTGTCACAATGGGCAAAGAGATACGATTTCGAACCTTCTTCGGGAAAAGAGTGTGAACGCTATCTCGAAGACATGGCAGAAACAGAAATTCCCAAAGTTTGTTTTTATGACAACAATAGCACAGTTCATGAACCACCGATTGCTTGGGTTGCAGCTGATGATCGGATCATGATCGTCAGCGACGGAAGTGGTCCCACGGGCGTATTCTGTCGCGAAGTTTCGAAAGACGAACTTGAAGCGGCACTTCAACCTGACGCGGCGCCAACTGACATCACTCCGGAGTGATGGACACGTTTACTTCTGACCTCTGACGCGCTCGGCGGGCCTACATATCGCAGGAGGTGTGTCCCATGTCCAAGGTCACGCAAGTAGCGGGCTACGTTTGGGCAGCACCGTTGACGCTGCTCGGTCTCATCTACGTCAACCTCTTCACCTTGTTGGGCTGGTACCGGCACCTGGGCACCTTCGGCGATGCACTGGCTTGGGAACCCAAACCGCACTGTTTGCCGCCGTGGTTGGCACGCCACTGGCACCTACGAGCGGGCCAATCACTGGGTAACGTCGCTGTCCTCAATGTCAACCTCGCCACCCACACGGGTCAATTGGCACTGCACCACGAGCAGGACTGCATCAGGCAGGCGATGACGTTGGGCCCGCTGTACCCGGTCGCCTATGCCGTAGTGTGGGCAGCGATGAAGGCGGCGTGCCCGCGGTCGAACCCCCACTTCTCGCACCCGTTCGCCGTCGAGGCACGTCGAGCCGCGGGTCAGCTCATTGACGTTGAGGGTGCCTACGAGAAGCTACGGGCACACCATCACCCCGCGAAAGGCGACTGATCGGCCTATTTCGGCCTGAGGTCTTCAGACTGAGGGTATTTAGCGGCATGGCCCGCATTGCCCTGACACCTGACCGCCTCAAGCACATCATCAAGGAAGAGCTCGCACAGGCCCCCGTCGCAGGCGCGGGCATCGGCAAGCTACTGAGCGATCTCGTCGGCACCTTCGAGGCCAAGCTGAGCCAACAGTACCCGGGTGACGTCGTCAAGCGCGAGGCCGCTGATCTCAAGACGCAGATCGAGGCGTTGCTCCGTGCCGCGGTGACCAAGGTCAAAACCGCACAGGGGAAGGCGTCGTGAGGACGTCAGCTGCAGGCATACAATTTATAACGCATGAAGAAGGCGTCGTGCTCCACACTTACAATGATGTCGGTGGGAAAGCAACGATCGGAATTGGCCACCTGCTCGGCCCGGGTGAGTCGTATCCCAACGGCATCACCCTTGCACAGGCACAGGCCATGCTCGCGAACGACCTTGCCCGGTTCGAGGCCGCCATCAGCGGCGGCGTCAAGGTGACGATCACCCAACACATGTTCGACGCGCTCGCCAGCTTTACGTACAACCTGGGCACCGGCGCACTCGCCTCCTCTACACTCCTCAAGCTCCTCAACAAGGGTGACTTCGCCGGTGCGGCCGCCCAATTTCCGGCCTGGGACAAGGTCGACGGCGTGCCCAATGCCGAGATCCTCGGCCGGCGCAAGCGTGAAGCTGCACTGTTCTTGACCCCCGATGCGGCCCACGTCGCTCCCCCGCCCGCGCCGCCTGTTCCCACCCCTCCCGTGCCGCCGAGTATTCCTGCGGTCCCCGTGGCGCCTCCACCCGCGCCCACCAATGCATTCGCCGACTTCTTTGCGATGATCTTGAGACTGTTCACCGGAGGCAAGTGATGACGCAGACATACCGCAAGACGTGGCGACCTGATAGCACCCAACCACTGCCCGCAGGCCAAGCCGCATTCCACGACCTGCCACTCGGGGCGGCTAACCTCGCCTCGGTGCTGGCGGCGGGCGCTGCTGTGCCCAATCAGATCGTGGAACAGGGTGGCATCCTCGACCTCAGGCCCCTGTGCCCACCAATTGACAACCAGTACCAAGTGTCCGACTGCGTTGCCGATGCCACGTGTTCGGCGTTGGAGTTCTGTCAGATCCGCAATGGCCTGCCCTTCGTCAAGCTGTCACGCCTGTTCATGTACTACAACGCTCGATTGCAGACGCAGGACACCGCCAACGATGCAGGCACCTACATCAGGTTGGCCTTTAGCACTCTCGCGTCGCTGGGCACCTGTCCTGAGTCCACGTGGGCCTATGACACCTCAATGATCTTCACCCGCCCGTCGTGGGAGAGCTACCGCGAGGCGTATCCCAACAAGGTCACCAACTTCTACTCGATCAGCCAGCTGTTGATCGCGGCGAACAACATCATCAATCCCAATTCGTTGACGGCCTCCATCAAGCAAGCACTGCAGGCGATCCACCCGGTCGTCTTCGGCATGACCGTTGATGAAGGTTACGACAACACGGGTCGCGACGGCATGGTGGCGATGCCGGCATCGAAGCGCATCAGTCCCGGTGGCCACGCACAGATGATCTGTGGCTACAACGACAACCTACAGCGATGGATCGTCAAGAACAGCTGGGGCACTGGTTGGGGCGACGGGGGATACTGCTACGTGCCCTATGCCTACTTGGGTGCGTCCGGCGTCGACGACATCTGGGTGCCGACGCTGGCACCGGGCCAGCGGGCGTGACACACCTGCTGCGCACCTTCATCCACGAGGCATTGCTCCACGAGCTGCGCCGTGACCACAAGTTCATCACCCACCTGCGGACTTCTGGGTTGGGCGAGCCCGGGTCGAAGGAAGGCTTTGAAGCGCGACGACTGGCGGATGATTGGCTGCGCGACGTGGAATTAGAGCTGGGTCGGCCCCTGCGACCCGCTATCAAGGCAGGCGTCCGCAAGTTCGTCGAGCGGCGGTGGGCAGGCCTCCGCGCACGTTTCAAGGGCGATGAACAGGCGGCGCAACAAACGCTTTCCAACTTGCTCAATACCAAGTACGTTGACCTGAGGACGGGAGACTAAGATGGGCATCAAGATCTTGCGACACTACACTAGCAGTGCACGGCCTCTCATACAGATCGCGGCGTGGGCAGCCGTCGCCGGCACGGTGACGCTGGCACTGGCCACGTGCACGTCGTGTCACAGCACCGGGGTGCTCATCGTGCCCACCAACCCGCCGACCATCACCGATCAATCGGCATGTGCACAGGCGTGTGGCAACCTCGTGGCACTGGGTTGCGTGGAAGGCACGCCCATCGACACTCACCAGACGTGTAAGGTCGACGCCGACTGCTTGGGAGTGACAGGCGTCCACGATGAATATCAGACGTGCTCCGTCGCCTTCACCTGCATGGTCACCTGCGTCAACTTCTGCACCGCGACGGAGAACACCGGCGTGTGGCTCGACCCCACGTGTGCGGCCAAGATCACTTCGTGTGACCAACTGAGCACCTGTCCGGGCCCACAGACGGCGGGCACCAGCTGCACCGGCCCGGGCTGCAAGGTGGCGCCGAGTGGCAAGTGACCGTGACCTGTTGCGGCAATTGATCCGCGAAGTTCTCACCGACTTCAACACCAAGACGCTCGGCAAGGACGGCGTTGCGGGCAACGTCTTCAACACGGGCCTGACGACGGGCGGTGCGGGTGTGTTGAAGCAGAACGGCAACATCCTCGATGATGAGGATGCCGACGAACAGCACGACGAACAGAGCACACAGCGGGCGGCGTGCTGTTTAATCGTGGGCCACGATGGGACAGTGCTGTGCGTGTCACGGAAGGATGATCCCACCGCTTGGGGCATGCCGGGAGGGAAGGTTGATCCCGGCGAAGACGACGAGACTGCTGCGGGTCGAGAGTTGACGGAAGAAGTGGGCCTGACAGCGACGGCGCTGCACCCGGTCTTCACTATGCGCGACAGGCAGGGGTTCACAACGACAACATTTGCCTGTGAAGTTGACGGCCAGATCAACACCAGCGAATCGGGCGTCATCAGGTGGGTGCACCCGAGCCTGTTGTGCAATGATGCCCACTCGCCGTTCGCTGCGTATAATCGGGCCCTGTTTGCCGAGCTGGGAGTGAAAACTTGAACTGACTTGGGGTAGGATCAGATCTAAGAGGGTCGTCGCTCCATGAAGTCGATTGTACTGGCAACGTCACTGGCGCTGATCACGGTGGGTTGTGGTGGCACTGCTTCTCCGGGTGGGAGCGCAGCGCTGTGCGTTCACGACGTCAACCGAGCAACTCCCAACGGTTGGTTGTTGAAGTCGCCTGTCGTGCGCTTCGACTTCTGGGGTTCGTACTGGCAACAATTGCAACCCGCCGACGTGGGCAGCGACGAGGCACCCACCGTCGACGGTGCACAGGATGAGCTGAACACTTGGGATAGGCTGCTCAACCAGGGACCCATCAACGTGTTGCAGAGGCTGACCGAGTACGGCATCGGTGCACCCATTATGTCTGACGTCATGGTCATCGACAACGTCAACGTCGTCAACTCCTTCGTCGATGCCACCGTCGGCGATGAACTCAATGCCGAGATCCAACGTGGCGACATCGCTGCACCCTCCGTTGACGGCGAGACGCTGTACGTCGTGGTGTTGCCGCCCAACGTGCTGTCGGCATACATGATCGCACAAGGCGCCGGCGGTTACCATTCCTGGGCCACCTACGGCACCACCAAGTATGCCTTCGCCATCGTCAAATTCCGTGATGACATAGCCCTTTCACACGAGATCTATGAGGCGGTGACTGATCCGGGCGACGGCTCGGGTTACATTGAACGCAACAGCGGGAAAGAAATCGGTGACTTCTGCGAGCAATCGAGCGAGATCATCAATGGCTACAACGTCCAGAAGGTGTGGTCACAGGCCGCGTGTCAGTGTGAATGAGGAGAAATGTGATGAGCGTCAAAGAAGACTACAGTACTGAACACATGTTGCAACAGGCGGAAGATGACGGCATCGCGGTGACGAGTGTCACTGACCGTCACATGTTCATCTTCACCAAGCGCCACGTTGAAGGCCTATTGAAGACGATGGCCGACTCGGGCAACGATAAGTGTATGGTCTTCGTCAAGCGCCCCGTCGCTGGCAACGGCAACTGACGTGAACATCTTCGTCGTCGATGAAGATCCAATTCTGGCCGCGCGCGACCTGTGCAACAAACACGTGGTCAAAATGTTGCTGGAGAGCGCTCAACTGCTAGTCACCGCTTTCCCACCCGGGACTACGCGCTACAAGCACACGCACGTCAATCACCCGTGTGCCAAGTGGGTGCGCGCATCATTGTCGAACTATGAGTGGCTGTTGAAGCACGCTTGTGAGCTCTGCAATGAATACACGCGGCGTTACGGCAAAGTTCACAAGACCGAGGAAGTGATCGCTTCGCTCGAAGAAGCTCCCACGCTCGATGATGTCGGGTTGACGTCCTTCGTGCAGGCAATGCCCGACAAGTACAAGGGACCCAATGCAGTCGCGGCATACCGCGCCTATTACGTCGGTGACAAGGCACGCTTTGCCAAGTGGGCACCTCGTGCTGTGCCTCCTACGTGGTGGCCTCATGAGGAGACACCGTGAAAAATACGGGCTTCTTTCTCCGCTTTCTTCGTGGGTTCACGTGCAAACACGAGTGGGGCAACGTCGTCGAAATCGTTCACGACGAAGGTGACCTCATTCGCGACTGGCTCGGTTCGAGCTACACCAGACACACGTACATCTGCAATCAGTGTGGCAAGGAAAAGACATGGACACGTTGACGAAAGAGCCTGGTTTCACCCGTTCACTGCGGGAAGAGTTGGTGCAGGTGTCGCCCGACTTTCAGGTTCGGGTGCACCGGCCGGGGGCGTTGTCCGACGCTGAGTTGATGGCACTGACGATGCGGCACGATGCTGACCCGGCGATGTATCACCCGGAGCCCGTTAATGCCAGTGGAGTATCGATCCTGGGCGACGTCACCCCTGCCGACGAGGCGATGGGCATGAGCGCGATCAAACGCGGTGAAGTTGCCATGGTGGTACTGGCGGGCCGGGCCCCCAAGTTGCTTGCCAAGATCCCGGGCGTTGACACCAGCATGCTGGCGTGGAAGCTGATGCAGGGCGGCGACATGCCCGTGTGGATCATGGTGGCGCCTGACCAATTGGCGCCGGCGGAGCACCACATCAAGCAATTGGTGCTGTCACCCAACCTCAGGGGCACCCTCTTCACGCAGTTCGAGGGGTACCGCCTGACACCCGACAATAGGATGGCATGGGTGGCACCGGGGGTGCCCGACTTGGGCCCGTTGGGCAACGGTGACCTGGGCCCGGCACTGCACGAGGCAGGCATCCTCGCCGAACACCCCAACGTCAAGTGGGTCTTCATCTGCAACGTCGACAACGTCATGGCGTCGCCGCACGAGGGCCTCATCGGCCTTCACATCAGGCACCGGGCACCCATCACCTGTGAGGTCGTCGACCTGCACCCGGACGATCGGGGCGGCGTGCTGGCTCGCGTCGAGGGTTATCGTCAGCTCGCCGAGGATTGGCGGTTACCGTCAGGTTTTGCGAAGCCGGGCATGTTCTATAGCACTAACACCATGCTCGTCAACGTCGAGGTGTTGCAGACCCACTTTGCATGGCGCTGGCACCGCATCCGGCGGGAAGTGGGCAATCGACTGGTGGTGCAGCACGAGCGCTTGCTCCAGCAGTACACCGAGGAATTCGGTGCCGTCTACGTGCGGGTACCGAGGGACATGCGGTACGTGTCGGCCAAGACGACGGCGGGTCTCGAAGAAGCGGGTAAGGCAATCCTACGAACGAGGCACCCATGATCCTCTCACTCGTCGCTGTCGTGGCGGCATCGGCATTCGGTTCTGTCGTCATCATCACCAAGTCGGCGCTGGCATTCGCCAACGTCTTCGACAAGCGCGAGCGTGAAGACGACAGTGGCGTGAAGCTGTACCCATTCGAGCACGTGGTCAATGGAAAAACTCGCTGTGTAGTGTGTGGTTACTACGCTAGTAATGCCACTAGTGGCAATCCTGCATTGGGACCAGGGGCACCGCGTGCGTGCGAGGATGATACTTGCAGTGCTCGGTGGGATGACATCGCTCACCTTCACATGACGTGTCGTTCGTGCCGCAGCGCGTGGTTGATGAGGACGGCACCGGCTGACCTCACGTGAGGATACCACCCGTTTCACCCTACGGCCTCATTCAGGAGACGCTGTGGCCCGACGAATGGTTGATCCTCGTCACCGGCACCATGCTCAATTGCACCACGCGCAAGCAGGTTGAACGGGTGCTGCCCGACTTTCGTTGTCGGTGGCCCACCCCTCAGGTCTTTGTCACCGCCTCATACGACGACGTCTTTGAGTTGATCAAGCCACTGGGTTTCGGCAACAGGCGCACGGGCAACCTGTTGAAGATGACGCGTGCCTACCTGATGACCGACTGGCACCACGCCCGTGAACTGCCCGGCGTCGGCGAGTACGGTGCACGCAGTTGGGAGATCTTCTGCTTGGGCGTGTTGGGCACGACGCCACCGAAGGATCATGCCTTGCTACAGTATTGGGACTGGGCGGTGACCTTACCGAGCTGACAACGGGCCGATGATCTTGTTGTGCTCGAGGAAGCCACGAATGGTGTCGTGGCAGGTGAACAGCGAGATGTCAGGCACGTTCCTCTTGAAGCTGTCGGCGGTGCCGATGAGGTCGCCTGCAGCATTGAAGGCCGGGCCACCCGAGTTGCCGAAGAAGACGGCCGCTGACACCTGCACGTAGTCGTGAGGTTTACCTTCATTGTTGGTGTACTCTGACAGGTGCCCCGACACGTAACCGTGGGTGTATGTCCACCACATGCCCGCCGGCATGCCGATGATGTGAACCTCGTCGCCAGGTGAAGGTGTGGTCGACATCAGGTGAGCAATGGGATGATCACCAGGATCCTTGACGCGGATCAACGCTAGGTCATTGTACATGTCGACGGCGATGCACGCGCTGTCATGGTACGTTTGTTGTGAGTCGGCGATGTCGCCGCGCGTTGAGTATATCACGGGTTGACCCACCGGCGTCCACTCCGTCAACTGAGGAGGCGGTGCCGTCGTCACTCCGTTGATCTGGTCGATCATTTGTTTCAGGATCGCCGTCGCGTCGAGCGGTGGCTTAGCGTCGGCGGGCTTGCCGATGTCATCAATGCAGTGTTCGGCCGTCAGGATGACGTTGGCACTGACCCACACGCCGGTGCAGTAGGAGTGCAGCTTGGCACCGCGCCCTGCGTTGATCGGCTCGATGACGTTGCCCTCACTGTCGGCGTAGTGTACCAGGGCGACGGTCTCATACTCCAGTTGGGCGATCATCTCGGCATGTGTCAATGGAGGTGGTGTAGCAATGGTGATGTAGTGGTAGGCATGTGTACAGCAAGCGGGTAGAAAGGCAATGCCCAACCAGGCCAACAACTTCTTCATTCACTGCACCTCTGATCTATACTATGGCGTCTCGTGCGCACCTACACCACATTGTCACCGGGATGTAACACAATGAACGGGGAGCGTGTACGGGTGTGATGTCATACAGTAGAGTGTTGAATGGAGCACTACAATGCCAGAGGGACCTGAACTTCGAAAAAGTCGCGATGACCTACAATTCTTGGTCGGTCGCTACATCACCCGCGTTGAGGCGGTGGGCGGACGCTATGCGAAGGTGCCGCCCGTTGGTCTCAACGACTTCACTGGCTCAAGCAAATGTGCCGAGTGCCTCTACCTGAAGGAGTACGGTCGCATCGAGGAAGTCGAGGTCAAGGGCAAGTTCATGTGGTGGAGCATTCGAGCGGCGTGGTCGCTGTGGTGCACCTACGGCATGACGGGCAGGTGGAGCACCACCCGAGACGATAAGCACTGTGCTGTGGTGCTGACCCACCGTGGTGCTGCAGGCGACGAGGCCTGCGTCTACTTCAATGATCCACGGCACTTCGGCACCCTGAAGTTCGTCTATGACCGTGACGGCGACAAGACGCAGGCCAAGCTCGACGCGCTGGGTCCCGACATGTTGGGCTCACCGCCGGCCCCTGAACAATTCATCGCCCGGCTGGGCAAGAAACCCAATCGCACCCTGGCCGAGGCGCTGATGGACCAATCTGTCGTCTCGGGAGTGGGCAATTACGTCAAGGCCGAGGGCCTCTACATGGCCGCACTATCGCCACACCGCACCGTCGCCGAGTGTTCGGTCGCCGAACTGATGCACTTGGGCACGCGGTTGACCCAGGTCATGATGGAATCGTACACGTCTGGTGGCGCGACGATCAGCACCTACCGCACCGTCGACGGCACCAAAGGTGGGGCGCAGCGACGCTTTGCGGTGTATGGTAATATGACGGACCCGATGGGTCACCCGGTGATCAAAGAGGCGACCAAGGACGGGCGCACTACCCACTGGTGCCCGGCGATCCAAAAGTGAACCCCAACCATGCATGACAACATCATCTCCTTCATCAGATCACTGTCACAGGGTCGTTGCTCGTGCTACCAGATCGGTGGCAGCCTGAGCATCGGCACCTATGACCCATTGACGGGTGCTGAGACGCCGTTCAAGTCAACGCCCGGGACGACGATCAAGTGCCAGCGTTGCAAGGCGAGGGCGATGCTCGAGGCCGATGGCATTGAGTACGAAAAGGTCGATCACTTGCCGGTGTACACGACGTGAGAGAAAGAACTACACCATGACCAAGCCCAACAAGACCGAGATCATCTTCGTCGTCGACCGCAGTGGATCGATGAGCAACATTGCCGTGGCCATGAGCGCCGGCTTTGACGAGTTCATCAACAAACAGAAGTCAGTGCCGGGGGAGTGCCTGGTGACGGCCACACAGTTCGACGACAAGTATGAAGTGTTGTACACCGCGAAGCCGCTGGTCGAAGTGCCGGCCTACGTGCTGGTGCCTGGCGGCATGACGGCGCTGTACGACGCCATTGCACAGACGATCACCGCGACGGGCACGCGCCTCAATCTGATGCCCGAGACCGAACGTCCGAGCCAAGTCCTCTTCGTCATCATCACTGACGGCGGCGAGAACTCATCACGAGAATTTGCAGGCGAAGCGGGTCGACAACGCGTGCACAGCATGATCACTCACCAGCGCGCCAAGTACAGCTGGGAATTCGTGTTCTTGGGCACCAACCAGGACGCCATTGCCACGGGCACCTCGCTCGGCGTCAGTGCGACCAACTCTGTCACCTACGTCTGTTCGTTGACGGGCAGTCAGAACTTGATGCGTGGGTTGTCGGCAAACGTGGGTGCATACCGCCAGTCGAATCAGGCGACGATGGACAACCTCTACAATCAAGCGTCGTACGATTCGCTGATGACTGACGATGCGGTTGAACCGCAACCCACCTTGTGGACGGGCCCGATGATAATTCCCGGCGGTGCGGTGCCCAACATCACCTGTGCGCCGACGATCCTACCGGGCACCACAATTGGCACTGTCACCGTCAATCCGCCTAAGCGTTGAGTGGCGGTGTAAAACGCCCGGTTGTGGGCTTACAATGGAGTTCATGACCAAGGAAGAGTTTCTCGAGCACGTGAGAGACGCCATCGACAATGTCAACTCGCCCGGTGGTGAGTATGCTGCCTTCATTGTTGAAGGGGAGCAAAATGCTCGCAACATGGCACAGCACGATCCCGTGCTCGGCCAGAAGGTCACCCGCGTCGTCGAGGCCATGAAAGACCTCGGCACCTACCTCAAACACCGCGGCGAATCTCAATAACACGTCTCGTCATGGAGGATGCACTCACAGTACGAGCGTGCCTCAACTTGCTGCGTGCAGGTCACAAGCGCCTCGTCAGGAACACCCTCCGAAATAAGGGTACCGTCGTGCTTGAAGCCTGTGGTACCCGTTTGATCACCCCCGAAGAAGCGACGACGTTATTCATGTTACAGCGCACTCCCTGGTACGTGAGAGTGTGGTGGGTCAAGTAACCATTCAAGAGAGGATTGTCCATGTTGAACCGTAGTTTTACGATCGTGGCACTGTTGGGCACGTTGGCCTTCAATGCAGGCTGTTCGAGCCAAGACGTGCCGCCTGCACACAAGGGGCGCATGTTCGAGAAGACGGGCATGTTGAAGTTCTACACCGGAGGCAAGGGGTTTGATGGGCCAGTGTTGGGCCCGGGCACCTATTTCACCGGCGTGTATCCCGAAGTCAGGATCGTCGATTGCTCGACGCGGACGTTCAAGGAACCCATGACGTCGATGACGAAGGACGGCGTCCAATTCGCGCTCGATGTCTACATCACCGTCAGTGCCAACTGCGACAATGATCAGGCCACCGAGATCCTGCTCAATAAGCTGGCCCCCACGGGCAAAGTCGACGCACCGAACCCGGGTGCCGGTGCAGGTAACGGCGTTCCCGACGAGAAAGATCCCGTTGAGACTGATGCTGACCGTGCCATCACTTCGAGGCAGGTGTACAGCACCTTCGTGCGCCCCGCGTTGGGCGAAGCGGTGCGGCAGGCGATCGCCAGCTACGACGCCAACGACATCAACTCCCACCGGGAAGAACTGTTCGGCCGCATCAAGACGAAGCTCGACTCTGACCTGAAGGGTTCACCATCGCTGGTCACCGTCGTCAACTTCAACCTGTCCAACTTCAAGCTGCCCGATGAGATGGCCAACGCCGCCGCCGACCGAGCGACACAACAGGTGCTCCGCGACAAGTCGGTCGCTGAACAGGAACGCATCAAGGTTGAGACGGCGACGGCACTGTTGCAGGTCGACAAGACCGCCGCCGAGGCACAAGCTGAAGCACGTAAGATCGATGTGGTCGGTGCTGCGCTGCACCGCAATCCCGAGTACTACGTCCGCGACGTCTATTACTACGCCGCGGAGCACGGAGGCAGCGTGATGCTACCGACGAATCCCAACGTCATCCTGTCGATGACGCCCGGACACAAGTAGAGAACGCCATGGTCGTCGCCGATGTCATTGCGCTGTTCGTCGTCCTGGGCCTGTTCGGCCTGGGCGGCAAGACGATCTTCTCGGCGTGGAATTCGTTGCGCGAGCGCCATAAGGAGAAGGTCGTTGACCACGACCGCATGCGGAATGAACTACGTGCTGCTCTCAATTCGCGTGACTACAAGCAGCTCGAGGACTTTCTCATCGTCTGGGACGCCGACATCAATAGCGTCACCCGAGACGTCATCAGACAACGCATCAACGAACTGATCAGCGAGCACGGGCTATGAGCACCAAGCTCCCCGACGTGGCGTCCGTCTTCCTGCAGCTCGACGCCGCGCTGTGCCTACTGTCGCGCGCCAAGGGTGAGAAGCCGCCGGCACAGTACTTCGACCAACGCTCAAAGCACGTCTGTCGACTGACGCTCGACGGTCACACTTATCAGTTAGTCATTACCGAAGTCTAGGAGAGAACATGATTGATTCGCTAGGAACACGATGGGTAAAGTGCGTGCGTGCAAGCAACACGCAGGGGCAGCTCCACGTCGGGAACATCTACCATGTGCGCGGTGAGATCGGTGCCTACACCTACTTCGATGGAATGCAGGACGGATTTCTCACGCGGCGGTTCGTCGACTGCGATCCACCACCGGCACGAGGTTCGACCTTAAAGTCGAGGAGGGCTCGTGCCCGACGCTAGGGAAGTGCGCGCACCCGATTGCGAAGGTTGGTGGCTACGGGGCAAGGGTGGCTTCAATGTCAAGCTGTTCTTCGTCCAGGGCTTCGACGACGGCACGCCTCTCAGCATTTGGGATGAAGACATTGAAGATTTCATCCCGGTGACCAAGTACGTCAAACCCCTAGTACGTTGGTGGGGGCCCATCGTCCACACGTTGAGCGATGAAAAGTTGAGCTCTACATAGGGGTGCAAATGAAGTGTTTGATCTACATCGTCGGAACAATGAACATTCTGATCTGGGGGTGGTGAAGTGCGAAGATCAGCGTTGGTTTTGCACCATCAATGGGGTCAACATTGGGTCGACGTCATCGCTGCGATGCTAGGATTGCCCGTAGAGCTGATGTTCATCGCAATGAGCGTCTACATCATGTTGCCAGTGGCGAGAGAATGATATGAGGAGCAAACTTACGGCGCCACAGTGTACTGACCCCAACTGCAAGTACAACATACGTGGCATTCGCCACACGTGTGGACAGTGCAGCTTTTTGTCCGAAGTGAAGTGTGCTTGCTATGAGAAGAACGTGAAACGGGGTCTCAAGGCACATGTTGACAATGAGTGACGTGAATGATAGGTTAAGACATGTGCACCCTCATCGTCCTCAGTGAAGCGATCGATGGTTACCCACTCGTCGTCGCCGCCAATCGCGATGAGCACTATGATCGGCCTTCGCTGCCGCCTGCAATCACCGGTGATGTCATCTGCCCGCGTGATCTCCACAAGGGTGGCACGTGGCTGGGCGTGGCTCGTGGTGGCTGGTTCGCCGGGTTGACCAACCAAGTCGACGCCCACCAACCGCACCTGCTGGCGTCACGAGGCCACGTCGTTGATGCTTGCCTCAAGGCCGGCAATCACCTGGCCGTGGCCCAATACCTGCAGGGGCTTGATCGTGGCGTCTACAACAACTTCAACCTGGTCTTTGGCAGGCCCGGCGCCATTTTTTTGTGCCGTGTCTGGGGGCTGCACGCGCTGGAGATGCTCGTGGTGCCTGCAGGAACCAGCGTCTTCACCAATGATTGTTGGGACGGGCAGTTTCAGGCCAAGGCCGAGCGCGCCCGCGAATTGACCACCCACCTCGCCGGCGCAGTACCGATCCACGACGTCAAGAACGCGTTGTTCGCAGTGCTGTCAGACCACCAACACGGTGACGATCCTCGTCAATCGATGTGCATCCATGCCGACGGTTGGGGCACTCGTAGCACCTCGATCATCACAGTGTCCAATGAGGGGGCCGTGGAGTACTACTATTCAGATGGTGCACCGTGTAGGAGTCCCGGTGTTGCATGTGTGGGCGTTCTATCGATTGATGACGAACTCATCACTGACGCAGACCTGAAGAAACCCTGATGCAGGACAACTACTCAATCCACTCGCGGCCCATCACTCACAAGGTCGAGAAGGACGTCGTCATGACGTTGACCAGGGCACAAGCCGACATCCAACGCTTCAAAGAACGCTTGGGTTCCAACGTGCTCATCACTCTGACGATCACTGCACACCTACCCACGAGGCCCGTGCTCAATGAAGACAACGCAACAGAGTGACGTCATCGAACAAGCCAGCGATCGCCGACACCTGAAGGGTTATGGCAAGAACTTCAAACCATTGGTCGCCGCCGGCTCGTGGGTGATCAGCGGATTCCGTTACGGCAGGTCGAAGTGTGCCTGTTGTGGGCGACCCATTCACCACGTATTGCAGTTGACCAACGAGAGCCACGACGATTCGATCAAGGTGGGCAAGTTCGACGCGAGCGGACAGTCATTTTCGAAGACGATCGACATCGGCATTGTCTGCGGGCCCAAGGTCTTCACCGAATCATGCGTCGGCTTCTACGATGACCCTACACGTGAGTGGGAGCGCCAGATCAAGACGTGGCGCGACTTCATCACCTACACCATTCTCTGCGTCAAGAACGCTGACACTTGGGCGCGGGTACCTGAAGAGATCAGAGGAGCCATTGACCTCTACCTTGAGAAGGGATACAAGGTTGACTTGCAGCACAGCGGTAAATGGTGTCTCATCAAGGATTGCAAGAAGCGCTATCTCAAGATCAAGCGCTCGCCCGGGGTGATGCCGCAGGTGCAAGTGCTTCTCATGTATGCGCGCTCGTTGATCAGCGTTGCAAAGCGTCAGGGACTGATCCCACTCAACTGGAGACTCGGTGACGACATGAACCTGATCAAGGACATCGAGGTGTGCACGTGAGTGCCTCGCGCTCGTGGACTGACCTATTGTTTACCGACAAGGCACCATCACCACCATCACCACCATCAACTAGGAAGACAGCTCACATGGCAGACGACAGTGATTCTAAGTTGATGCACGAATCGACGTCCCTCTATGATGAAGTCAGGCGTGCCCTGGGCGTCAACCACGTCAAACGAGCCTTTGCGTTGGGCACCGAACTGTTCGGTGCGGCGACTCCATTCCTCGACAAGCCCACGTGGTGGAATGCGGCCAAGTCTGTCTTTGCCATGGGCAAAGTGATGGTCGAAGACGTCGAAGTGTACAGCGACGACTACTTCGGGGGTGACGAGTGGACCGAACCCTACAATCCTGACTTCAACCAGACGTTGCTCCACGTGCTGCAAAAGTTCCCGTATGAGCGCATCAAGACGGCCGAGGACAACACCTTTGTCAGGTTGGTCACCCTGCCCAATGGAATCAGGGTGGGATGGACATACACGGGCAAGATGCAGATGGTCGACCACATCTACGTCAAGACCGATCAAGTTGACATGGCGCGCGACTTCATCAAGAAGTTGTTGTGGGCTCAATTTGAGGGCAAGTCGCTCGTCATGCGGAAGAATAACCGGGTGATGATGACCGGTGATGAAGCGCGTGTCATCTTTGAGGTCGACAATGCCTTCGAATCGAAGTTGTCACAGCGCGCGACCGACTACGCCGAGTACCTCAAGAAGCCACTGACGGCAGGGGTGCCGCGGTCGGTGATGTTCTATGGCCCACCAGGCACCGGCAAGTCGACGCTGGCGCGGACGATCGTGGAGCTGATGAACCTCAGGTCATTCCGCATCAGGATCGCTGACCTTGGCGGGCTCGATAACTCCACGTTGTTCGAGGCCATCAACATCTTCGAACCCGACGCCGTCATCCTTGACGACTTTGATCGGGCTAACGGCCAAGCGCAGTTGCTCGAGACGCTGGAGTTTTTTCAACAGCGCGTCAAGCTGGTCATTGTCACCGTCAACAATAGGATGGAACTTGATGAGGCACTGCTGCGACCGGGACGCATTGATGAACTGGTCCTCATTGACAAGATGGACAATGAGGTCGTCAAGCACGTGTTGGGCGACTACGTCGACGGTTTCGACGTGGTGAAGGATTGGCCCATCGCATTCATTGCAGAATATGTTGTCCGTCGCACCTACCTCTCGGCAGAAGAGGCGGCAACGTCTGTCAAGGAATTGACAGAACGCGTCAATCGTCTCGCATGTTATCGTGATGAGAATGACGTGCAGCGGATGGTAAAGTTGATGACCGCGAAGAACAAGAAGGCCAAGCGCAAGACGTTGAATGAGAATGGAGGTAGTGGCCCTTTTTGACGCGCGGCGGGAGGCCGGTACCTGAGTCACACGAACCGCTGGTAATGTCTTTTGATGACGCCGCAGACAACGCACTCAAAGGAGACCTTTCCGAGGCTGATAAAGATGCCATACGCCAGACACGTCAAAGGCTAAAAGAAGCCGGTTACCATCTCGACCTTAGTGAGCGCGGCTACGGCAAGGTGCCTGCACGTCCACACACCAAGCGACTACGTAAAGTCCGTATGAAGGTCAAGCGTCTATTGTCACGGACGACTGATAAGTAGTACTATGCAGTCATGGCTCACTTTCGACACCCCACCCCTGTAAATCACCATTGTGCCTACGCTCACCACGTGTCAGTGCGGTGTCATTGGGATTCAGGCACCCATTAGTCAGAGGTTGCAGGCTACTTATGATCTTGATGGCTACACGCAATCCCGGATTCCCTGACCGTACCGAAAAATACACGGAGTTTCAACTCTATGTGGGTCGCGGTAACGTTGTAGTTGACTTTACTGAGTGCAAGTTGAGGCGATACGCCGCGGCGGCAATCGACCCACAGCAGAAATTGACGCTGTGTGCCATGATCGACGACTACCTCGCTGGTCACATTGCCATCGCGTGGAAGCGCGGCGTGCCGATCTGGCTGAAGGTGACCAAGAACGCCTGATTGAACAATCGGCCTAATCAGGTGTATGATTGAGGCCATGAACGACAATACCACGCACGTCATCTTTGCCGCGGACGCTCGTAAGCAACTGTGGGCCGGCATGAAGATTGCTGCCGATGCCGTCACCACGACGTTGGGCCCTAAAGGTCGCACCGTCATCATCCAGCGCGCTAACCAATCCCCTCTGGTGACGAAGGACGGGATCACCGTCGCCAAGTCGATCAAGTTGAAAGATCCCGTCAAGCGGATGGGCGCCGAACTGATCCTCGAAGCTGCCAATCAGACCAATGAGGTCGCCGGTGACGGCACCACGACGGCCACGTGCCTGACGGCCGCGCTCGTCGCCGAAGGTTTGAAGCTGGTCGAAGGCGGCTTTAGCCCACTCGAGCTGTGCAAGGGCATTGAGGCAGCGACCGGGTTGGTGCTCGCCGCCCTCAAACAACAGGCGGTGCAGGTGTCAACCAGTGCTGCGGTCGCCCAAGTCGGTACCATCAGTGCCAACGGTGATGCACAGATCGGCAAGTTGATCGCCGATGCCATGGAACACGTGGGCCGCGACGGCATCATCACCGTCGAGGACGCCAAGGGCATGGCCACGTCAATGTCAATCGCTGATGGCATGCAGTTTGAACGCGGCTACATTAGCCCCTACTTCGTCACCGATGCAGAACGGATGCGGGCGACGTACGATGATGCCTTTGTCCTCGTCACTGACAAGAAGATCAGCAGCCTCAAGGAACTGATCCCACTGCTCGAGCGAGTGGTGCGGTTACAGAAGGGCCTGCTGATCATCGCTGAAGATGTCGACGGTGATGCACTGACGGGCCTCGTCCTCAACCGCGTCAAGTCAGGCCTGCCCGTTGTCGCCATCAAGGCACCCGGTTACGGCCTGCACCGACAAGAGCTACTGCACGACATCTGCGTCATGACGGGTGCAACCCTCGTCTCCAGTGCCAACGGCCTGACACTCGACAAGGTCACTGACGCCAACTTGGGACGTGTCAAGCGCTTCAACACCGACGCGAAGTCGACGACGCTCGTCGGGACGGGTGCTCAAAAGACGCACATTGACACCCACGTGGTTGAACTGCGCAAGCAGCTCGAGGACATCACTCTGGGGCAGGATGAGGTGACCAAGCTGAAGGTTCGCATTGCCAAGTTGGCCTCGGGCGTCGCCGTCATCCGCGTCGGCGGCGCGACCGAAGTCGAGATGACAGAGCGGCGCTTCCGCGTCGAGGATGCATTGAACGCGACGAAAGCGGCCGTCGAAGAGGGCATTGTGCCCGGTGGCGGCATGGCCTTCTACCACGCCGTCCATGCAGTGAAGAGTACGACGGTCGATGAAGCCACCGGCGCCCACGATGAGCAGGCAGGCATGGGTGTCGTCTATCGGGCGTGCCTCGCGCCGCTCAAGCGCATCATTGAGAATGCAGGTGCCAGCTCTCCCGTGGTGCTGGCGGAATTGGCGCGCAGGGATGCCGCGGCACCGCTCATCAATGACAACATGGGTTACAACGCGGCGACGGGTGAATACGTCGACCTCGTCACTGCCGGCGTCGTCGATCCTGTCAAGGTGGCACGGACTGCACTGAAGAACGCAGCATCAGTTGCTGTCACCTTCCTCAGCCTCGACGCCGTGGTGTATGATGAACAGGTCACCAAGGAGCAACACGCTGATGAACAGTGATACTCGCACTCAACAATTGTTAGCAATTGACATCGCCGACGCGGCGCTGCACGCCTACGAAAAGAGGCGAGTGGCGTGGGGCACTGCATTGGGTGGCGTCATTAGCGTGGCGATGATGACGGTACTCGGGGTGCTGGTGGGTGCCAGTGGTTACTTCATTGCCGGCCTCATCGTCACTACACAGGTATTCCGCACTCTGTGGTTGGGGTACAAGGCGTTTCGCGCGGGCCAGGAGTGTGATCGGTTGCAATGTGAAGCGGCCTTCGCGAAGGTCGGCATACCGTTCAATCACGTGGATGCTGATGTCGATGATCTCTTAGGCGAACAACCTCCCCAATAAGTATGACATGTGCAGCCCGGTGAATTGGTCGTCAAGCGCGTCAGGTGGAGCGTGGACGCCGAGTGCATGGGGTTTGTCGTCGCCCACGCCGCCGGTGATGTCGATGAGTGTTTGGTGATGTGGACGATGGGTGACCAACGCATCATGTTCAAGTGGCACCTGACCGACGCGTTGATGGCGGTCGACACGTCTAACGTTGCCGAAGTGAGGGGCAGATGCGACCTCGGTTCTTGACGGGTGACCTGATCTTGCATACCGGGTGGGATCGTCTGTCGTGGTGTCGGACGATTGCCATGGTCGTCTCCGTGATGCCGGCTAATGACGTGCCTGACGCACAGATCAGAGGCATTGAAGCACAACCATGGATCTACTACGTGCTCGACGTCAATACCAACATCATCAACGGTCCACTAACGTCATCGGAGATGGACAGTGCTTAGGTCGTGGCGACCCGGTGATTTAGCGATCGTCTGTGGCAATAGCCTCATCAGTCGACTCAACAGCAATGTGGCACAGTGGACATTCGGTCACAAGCTTGTCATCATCGTCGGCGGAGTCAACAGGTGGGTTAGTTCTTCTGACGATGAAGATGTCGTGCAATGTTACATCGTCATGGTGTCTCACACAGACTACGGTGCACACGCTCCAGGTGGCAATCTCAATCCCATCACATGGCCCCACGTCGTGCCGCTAGTCAGTGGCTTGTACTCGGTACCGAGCGACAGGCTGCTCGATCTGACGGAGTTCAGTGAACCAGGCCGCCTGTTTGGCACCCAGAGGCTGCGAGATTAATTGTCGTCACCTAGGTGTAAGCAACTGCCAGTTATACTTGAGGTTTTCAAGTGACGACGAGAAGATGAAGATCTTGTCGAGCGCTAAGACGTCGAACCTCACGCTCTCCCGTACACGACCGATAAACATGACGGCCATCACCAGCCCGGTGAATCCTGGGTAAATAACATCACCGTGGTCGCCCCTGTACCAGTGCGATTCCCACGCCCGCATCGGATGTAGGGCGGCAATTAGGTCACCCGGTTGCAGCGTCAAAGGCCGCGGCGTCACTTGAGTCTGAAAGATCGCAACACATCACCGCACACCACACCGGCGCCCGATCGTTCCGAATCGGCCTTGCAGGCGATGACATAACCCAGGTGCGTTGACGCTTGGCCAATGCCCACGATGCCGAAACCCAACTTGGCGTCGGTGACAATGATCGTCATCGATGCCGGCGAGCCCCCGACGTCAATCATGTTACGTTTGATGAAGGAGGGTGTGCCTTGCACCAGTCGCGGCGCCTGCATCGCCACGTTCCCAGCGAACTGTTCAGGCGTCTCCTCTTCATCCATGCCCCGCGCGGTGACGATGACACCCGTGGGTGAACGGGTGCTCGGCCCGGGAGCGTGCGCACGGGTGGCCTCAGCATTGTCTTGATCGATGATCCAACCATCGGGGAACGTCATTGACCAATTTGCGTGATTGATGACGACGCGTGCAGGCGTAGCAGCGGCGCTTGCCGGGCTAGAGTGTTGGTGCGTACAGCAGGCAGTCGTGACGACCAGTAATGCTAGAGCACTCAATCGCTTCATCATGGCTCAACACTACATGGGGGGCGGACAATTGTCCAAAGGTTGTCGTATCCCTCCCAATCGAGCTCAAGTATCGTCATCTCACACCAACCATGACCTGACATCAACCCATTGACTAATTGCCCGATCGATGAACGCTCGTAGTAGGCGAGAGTGGCCTGTTCTTCGCTGGAGATGATGAACGCATGGTTGCCACTGACGTGGAAGACGATCATGTCCCCCGGGCGCACGGGCAACACCTTGCGGGCGAGGCCGTCCATCGCTCGGCGCAGTTCAGGGCGCACGGTGGAAGACTCGCCAGCGTTTTCCGCGCTCATCATCAAACAACACTAGCACCTTGACATATTCACCGATGATGACTGTCACCACGTTGTAGCGACCCTCAACACGTTTTTCAACATTGACAATGAAGGCCAATATGGGCTTGCCGGTCGTCGCGCGGAAATCAATGAGCAAGTGGCCCGGTAACAATGGAAGATCAGCGGCCATCTTTCGTAAGTAATCGTTCGAGTTCACAGCGCAATGTCACGTTGATCGGGGGCCGTGGCCGTGGGTGCCGGGGGCGTGATTGTGGTCGCGGTCGGGGCGGCGTACGGTGCACACTTGCACACGACGTTGTTGTCGATGATGTGGAGCGAAGTGTGGGGCGGACACGTGGCCACGTCGTGCTGTTCAGGTTCAACATTGACAATGACGTCAACGCACGCATTGCGCTCGTCCAGCCTTTCAACGCCGCGTCCCAACACGAACGTCAACCCAATTATAACCGTGGCGATGAAGGAAACGATCAGGCCATCAGTGACAGGTTTGAAAGACTTTGCCCACATGTTCAAGCTCCTCTTACAGCACGCACCATGAACGATTGCGATCATTGTCATCGAGGAGTAATTCGTGCACTCGTTCCTCGAACAATGCTAACACTGACCAAGTCATCTCATTGATGAAACCTCGACGTTGTTGATGTTGACACGAGATGATCAAACCCACGGTATACATCGGTGTCAACCATGGATCACGGTTTAGATCAATGCGCCTAGTCACGGTCTTAAGTAGTGAACCGGGCTGCATCTGATCAGAGTGTAATCCACGTAGGAAGGATGTACTGTGATTGAGATGGAATTGATGTCTCAAGAGCGTACTTCAATCGTGCTTGAGGGCCATGTGACCCTGTCACGACCCAACTACACGACGCCGTTGTCGGCGATTGAATTGGCTCACATCAAGGCGGGCGAACCGCTGGCGATTGCCGCGGGGCGTAATCCCACCACCAACGGCATCACCTTCTTGCTGGCCTCAGGTGAACTCAGGGAGTTGGCTAATGCCAGCAGCCTAGGAATTCCTGATGGCGCTGTCAGGCCCACCGATCACGGTCAAACGCTCGCTGTAGACTGGTACGCCGGCGACTTTGAGATTGACGTGGGCTATGCAATTGATCATAGTGCCATCATTGGCTTAGATTCTCAAGAGAGGTAACAGAAGTACATGTTCAACGCATTCCTCGTCGCGTTAGCGCTGTTGGCACCGACGTATCAACCCACGCAGCAGGCATTCAAAGCGGGTGACATTCAGCCTGATCACACTCGCACCTACGTGATGCCGGCGACCAAGCGTGGCTATTACTACTCGGTCAATGTCAGGGGCCTTTCCAAGGGCGGTGATGTCGACTGCTACTTGTTGACCAAGAACACCGAAGGCAAAGGTTTTGTCATCAAGTACACTGATGAGAGCACGGCCAACAAGTGCAGCTTTGGTTTCTACGCGTCGGGCAATGACACGTACAAGTTGTGGTTGGTCAACAACGGTACCAGCGATGATGCCTTTGATGTCACCGTCACTCAGTGAGCGCGCCTATCTATAGCAATGAGGCTCACCCTACGTCGTCTACGACGATTGATACGAGAATTCGGTGTTGACGACACACTACGGAATGATGCTGGCTTCTTCATGGCAGGCGGCCTGAGTTCAGCGCACCGTGACCGTGAGAATACGTTGATGGATCCACCGCCCGGGTTGGGCAGTGACGCAGAAGAGACAGATGACGCAGAGAAGGATGGAGACATTGAAGACAAATCACAGTTCGCAGTCAGGGTTGACGACAAACGAGGCGGGCCGGGACGATCGGCTTGAAATGCAGGGTAAGGTCGAAGAGTGCATGCCGGGCACGCTGTTCCGGGTGCGCTGCGACAACGGGCACCTCGTCCTGTGTACCTTGAGCGGCAAGTTGAGGCAGAACCGCATCAGAATACTGGCCGGTGACGCGGTGACGTGCGAGTGCAGTCCGTATGATGTCTCGAGGGGTCGCATCACCTGGAGACGTACGTAATCACCGTGAAGTGGTTGCTCTATGTCTTGATTTTCACTGGCGCAGGTGTGTTGGGTTCCACCTGCACTTGGTTAGCATCGCGTGGTCGTACGTTCGATGCGGGTGTATTGACGTGGATGACGGTATGCACCACGTGGTTCATCCTCACTGACCTGCAGCTCGAACGTGCTGACACAACCAATCACCGTGTGACGTAGTAAGGCTAGGACGTTGTTGTACTACTGGTTGATCGAACGTAGTATGGCAGTATGAAATACGTCATCACTGCCCTGGTCGCCATGACGCTCGTTGCCTGCGCTTCAGGTCCCGTCTTCAATGAGGGTGCCGATCATGAAGAAGGCGCCGACATCCCGTGCCAGACACCCGGACAACCCCGTGCACAATTGGGTTGGCATGCATGTCGCCGTGGGCCCGTTGCCTGTTGCCCCGACGGTTATTCGTGCTCGGCCGACGATTTCGTGCCGCGTGCTGACGGCGCCTGTCGTTGGTGGGCCCCCACGGCGACGTCCCAATATTAAGGGAGAACGCGGTTGAGCCGCGACCTAATTAGAGTGTTGGGTAGGACGAGCACATGAAGACAACACTACGTCGCTTGAAGCAGGTCATCCGAGAAGCCGCGGGTGAAGAGCACCTCAAGTCTTACGAGAACGTCACAGTGGGTGACTGGTACAAGGAACGTCCTGAACCTCGCTTTCGTGGTGCACAGCCCGAAGCAGCCGACGTCGCACAGTTGGTCGACCTGTATTGGCGTGACTTTGGTGGCACTCACGGCAAGTTGTTGATGGCGACGCGACGTTTTCCCAGCGGGCACAGCACCAACAGCAGGTACGACGTGTGGATGGAGAAGTTTGAGGGCCCGGCGACGCCCGAAGAGGTCACCCAAGCGAAGGCACACGGTGATGCCAAACAGCGTCACATGGCTCGCACGATCGACACCTCACGCGAGGGCACCTGATGGGCGGGTTGATGCCTTACATCAGGCTCATCAACAGGAACAACCTGCGCGGTGACTATGGGTCAGAACTGACGGATCACTTCGACGCAAGGCTCACGCACCTCAATTGCATTCGGGGTGACATGCGGCGCTTTGAACGAGACTGTCGTTCCGAAGAGATGTTGCACCAGTACGCTCAACGAACGGGCCTCACCACTGACCAAGTGAAAGCCGTCCTCGATGCGTTGCTCGAGGCACCGTACGGTGATCCTGATTACACCCGAGCGTGATCAGCGCTTCACCCAGCAACCCCACAGCGCCCGCCTCATCACGTCCTCAGCGAAGGGCTCACAGCCATTGGCGGTCAGTGCGTCCTTGACGTTGCACCACTGTGATTCATACGACGGCCAGTCACCCACCAACGCCTGATCCTTGAGGTCATCGGGGTGCTTGACGTAATCATGGCACATGATGAGGTCACCCGCCTTCAGGTAGGCGCAGAACTCATTGACCTCGCGTTCCTTGGCACCCCCGTCGCAGAAGACGAGCGCCTGTATGGGTTGCGTCAAGAGCAACCGTAGGTACGTGCGCTGCACAGTGAACACGTCACCCAAGATGCGATTGACGTTGGTGCCCAAGTCGAAGACAGTGGGCACGGTGTCCTTGATGTCGAAGGTGTAGATGGGTGAGTGAGTGCTGATGTCATGGTCACGCAAGATCCGGGTGAAGCCTCCGTACAGAGTACCGATCTCAACGATCAGGCGGGGCGTGCCCATGGGCAACATCGCATTGAGCTGATCCAACGCTTCAAAGATTCGCCGTGATTGGGAGACACGCGTGCCCCTGTAGCGAAATAGGAAGCCACAGCCCGGGTTCTCATCGGGTGTCACGTACTGCATTAGATCGGCGCTCTTCATGTGGTCATCCTACACGGTGTTCGCGCGCTTGTCATCCACATCAATACGTGTAGACGTCATCGCCGATCGGGAACAGTTTACGTTCAAAGCGTGACTCGCCACTGTGAACGGCACGCGCCTTGACGCTGACCAACCTCTCATCGGGCAGCACATAGGCCCACAGCTCGCCGCCAAAGCAACAACCACCGTCGAGGCCCACCGCTTTCGGGGTGATCAATGGCCTATTGAGGACGCTGTGACCGAAGAAGATGCGCTCAGGCCCGTCCCAAAAGTGGTGCCAAAAGCGCCAACCTTCGTTGGGAGGAATGCGACTCGGCCACATCGACTTGTCGTTGATCCTCATCTGACCATCGGCACCAAAGTCGTAGGGACAGATGCACTGTATGTGGGTCAAGTGACGCACGGACTGGCGTTCGATGGGCACCCCTGGGAAGACGCCGGCATGGACGGCGACGGCGTTGAACTCTGGTAGACGCAGGTACAGTGGCAACCGCCTGAAGTAGTCGTAGTGCTCGGGACGGAGCTGTGACCGGGTGACGACGTGAGACGGGGGTAGCTGACTCGGCAGCTTACCAGTGCGTGCCAGTACGTCTTCATGATCGAGGTGCCGGTGTTCATGGTTGCCCAGGATGCAGGCGGGTTTGCCTTGTCGCGCTTCGATCCGCATCGCCAGGTCAACGCACTTGCCGCTCTCGGGACCTCGGTCGACGGTATCACCGAGGAAGATGACCCAGTCTTCAGGACGCGCCTTGCACTTGTCGAGCAGTTCTTGTTGTTCTGCATAACAACCTTGAACATCACCCACTAGAATTGTGCGCATTGCCATTTGAACCCATATGCTGTTTCTTTTTCACCAGTCAAACACGCCTTAATTGTATCTTTATGGGCACCAATACCCAGCTCTTTTAGAGCTAACACAGCGTGTTTAATTGATGAAAAGGTGGCGACGATATTGCCATTTAATGATAATTGATCAACTGCAATCCATGATGATTTCGTTTTCACTTTTGGAACATGAACGTCATCACCCGCCACTCTCCAATAAAAACCATGACTCAACATTACATGACCTATTTTAACAGGAATCACTCGTTGGGTGGCTTTTGTTAATCCTTGTTCACTTAACCATATTTGTACTGCGCTTCGAGAATCGTGTAATTCTAAAAACTGTCCATCAGTTGACCAACGTTCAATGCGTACTTTTTGTTGATTAGCACCTTGAGATCTATTTTGAATTTCTTCATCAGTGTACGGTGCTTTACGCCAACCAACGTGACTTCTATATTTATGTGCTTGACGAATTTTCTCATTTGTTTCAGGCGTTGGTTTCTTATGCGTTTGTGGCTTTCTCGTATAGAAGTCTTGTCCACCTACAGTAAGATTGTAACCATATCCACCCATTCTGATGTTAGTATTTAATTTTGCGATCCAATAACGTTCACGATCATTGAGTTGTTCATCAGAACATTCTTCAATGACTTCATATTTGAAATTTTCAAATCCATGTTTGATTAACGCACCCAAAATTGGTCTGCCCAATTTATTGTACTTTTTATGATGCGTTGCACCGTATTTGTAATTGCGCCAATGTATTTCTGGATCGACTTTTGATTGACCAACATACAGCTTATCATTGAGAATATTAAGAATCTTATAAATGTGACTCATTCTACCTTTAATATACTCTAGTTGACGTCATACTTCGATGCAGGCCAAGCCACGTCCTTGGCGACATCGATGCCCCGTGACGAATTGTCGGCGTAGGTAGGATCGAAGATCAGCACCTTGAGTGACTTAGGTAGTTCGGGACGTGCACTCACCGCGTACGTCGCTGCGATGGCCACGGGAGGTAGTTGCGGTGGCGCTTCGGGCGATGCATCCGCGAAATTACCGATGAATTGGGCCAACTTCGGAAAGTCAGCGAGGTACAACCAGACCTGAAGCTTGTCGATGATTCGTCTTAGCATGGAATCCATTGTACTCTGGCACTGCCCACAGTATTATCTGACCATGAGTGATGCAGTCGTCTATGTTGGCCTACCCGTGTTGCTGGGGTTGGCGATCCTCATCGACAGGATCCGCGACGGCAAGAGGAAACGATGAAACGACCCAAGACGATTGAGGAACGCACGGCACTGGCGTATACGTGGTGGGACTTGTCGAACGCGCTGTGGCTCGCCTTCGCGTGGACGGTATTGGTCGGCTTGTTGCTAGTCTGCGTGGCGTTCGGCGTGGGTCTGACATTGGGCGAACGTACCGGGCGCTACAACCAACGGTGCCTCGCCGCCGGGGGTGAAGTGCTAGCCACTGGCGCCTGTGGTCACATCACCTATGTCAAGGTTGGCACGCCGTGAAGATGTCGGAGCTGCGCCGCCTCAAGGCCGAAGTCGATGAGGTCATCGTGCTTCGCGACAACCTGCAGGCAGTGCAGGCCCGTTGCACCGAACTGCTCAATGCCTACCGCACCATGCGCTACGTACTCGAGGAGTGCGACAGGTGGTTCAGTTGCGGTACCGTCGGTCGGAGCGGTGCTATCCTGCATGACAAAGTCAAGCAAGCACTATCGGAGCCCAATCGATGATCGTCGTCATCGCCGCGATGCTGTCAGGCATTCCCCTCATCACCTTTTGCATCCTCATCGTGGTCGACATGATCGATCAGTGGCGCGCAAAGAAACAACGTGCGCGCAAGGCTAAGTGAGTGGGTCAAGGCGCTGGCGCTGCGCCTGAGGTGCAGCTTGGGCTGGCACGACTACGAACTGTTATTCGATCTCGACACCGACAGTGATGATGCTTTCGGTGAACTGTGGCACTGCAAACACTGTGAAAAGGAAGCACCAACGTGGCCATTATGAAGACGCTGTGGCACTGGTTTCACCCCGTCAATCGAGCGCCGGTCGCGCTGTTCGCGGGTGGTGAAGTATTCACCAACTTCGTGGCGATCGGCGCCTACACCAAGCACCCGTGGTTGACAGGCACCTGCCTCGTCGGTGCAGTGCTGTGCCTAGGCGCCTGCGTAATGATGTGCATCAAGGCAATGAAGGCACTGTACTCACAACCCTACGTCGAAGAACTGGAGACGCCGTGAAAGTCATCGTTGTGCTGGCCATTCTGGTCGCCCTATTCTTTGCCTTCGTCTACCGTGAGGAGAAGCCCAAGCCCAAGACGATGCGCGATCGCTTAGATTAACGTGAGCGTCCACTATGCTCACGTCGATGCCCGCGACATCAGGCCAGGGGACCTGCTGTTCGACCTGCAGGCACAACACCTACCAAGCATCGGTAGTATGCTGACGACGCGCGTTGCACAGTGCCTGTTGCTGGTGATTGGCAACCTGGAGTTAGAGGCACCAGACGTTCGCAAGGGTGCTACTTCTTGGTCGTCAACAATAGCGGGCAGGTGACCGAGAGGTTCTGCTATTTTGGCTCGGGCAATGACGTGGTGAGAGTTGATGATCGATGATCTCAATAATCGTCGATGATTTTCTGATTGCGTACACTACTTACTAGTGGAGTAAGCAATGAAAACATCGATTGTATTCGCAGCATTGGGCATCATCTTTCTAGCATCGGCGTGTGACGTAGGTCTTAGGACGCGGCCCGTTCACGTTGAGGGACAAGTTGAGGTCAGACACGACCGTGACAACCATGACCACGGTGACCACGATCGCGGTGACCACCACGACGATCACCGCTAAGACATCAGAAAGTACACGCAACGTGCCTAATTATTGACCATGAGGGTCAGGTTAGGCACGTTGCGTCGTTACTTGCACGAGGCGTTGTTGGCCGAAGTCTGGCCCGGGCAACCTTATGGCCGCAACACGTTAAGTCCTGACATCAATAACCGTGAGCAAATTGGTGCGCTCACCGCAAAAGCTCTCGACACAGTTGACGACCCAGATGGTTTACCCGATCACCTGAAGGAGCCCCTCGTTTCCCGAGAGGACTGTGAAGGGCCAGTGCCGCCCACCGCCGAGCCCGTGACAATCCACAGTGATCCATTTGCGAGGGACTTCTCGCCGGCACCGACAGCTGGCATCAATCGCTAATCACTTCGCCAACTTGTCGAACAACGGCAAGTCACCATTCTTGGTGATGCACTTGTCCTCATAGGGTGCCCACACCCGCCTGTACAACTCCGTCGCCACGTTGGTCAACACGCCCGACACTGTGGCCACGACGTGGTACCTGACCACACCGAACCTCACGTTGATGACCTGCATCACGAGCCTCGTGATGGTGTAATTGAGCACCCCCGCGAAGTCAGCGCTGTCGAACGGAGGACCGTCAGCGCCGGCGACCTCCACTACTACACCCGCTAGGTTGTCGATCAACGCGTCAAGTGGTGCTCGCTGTTCCTGCTTGATGTAGGGCATGACCAATCATCACCCACGTGCACACGGTGTTCACTCGGTGACGATCCGCCTGATCCAACCCAACGAACCCGTGTGCCAGATCACCGTGGGCCCGGGTCCCAGCAACTGATACATGTACCAGCCACCCACCGTTGCCATCTTATAGTCACGCGCCAACAGCAACCACGGTACCGCCCGATCGATGCCGGCGTTCGGATCTATGGAGAAGATGGTCCACCCATCGCCGTTCGGATTGGCGATAAAGAAGAAGAATGTCCCAACCTCGATGTTAGCGGGGGAAAATTCACGATCACGCATTGAATGCCATCATTGTTGACTTGCACTCATAGTCGGTGTAGTGACGTAGTTTACACTCGTCAGTGAAGACCGTGACGGTAGCCTTTGCGAGGTTGCCCACAGATCTGTCAGTGAACGGCTCAACACCGATGACCAGCGCGGTGATCCACTCGATGTTGGAGGCAGAGCTCTGCAAGCTCTGCAACATGTCGCCCGGTTTCAGGTTCTTTGCCGACCTCACTTGACAACCTCACACCATGTGCCGATATAGGCGTAACTATATGCCTCAACCTTGCCATTGTCAACCACAATGGTCACCCTATCATCAAAACTATTGACGTCAGGGTCATCGGGCACCGCAATGACGAAGGCGAAGTGCCATGGCACCAAGTCGCCTTTACCACGGTAGTGTATCCGACGCAGGAGATTACCTGGCACGGGCAGCATCATGCATGCCTGTCATTGATGACACGTAATTCACAGTCGCTCGACGACACCCAAATTGGTCGGCCCTTCCACAGGACGAGGTGTGCAGTGATAGCTCCGAGGTTGAACTTGATCTTCGGGGGCGCCAACTGCTGGCTGGCGATGTAGAGGCAATAGGTACCCGCGGGGATGACTCCCACCATGATGGCATCTACCTCAGTTCTTGTCTTCGCGCGATCGAACAACTCTGGCACACGCTTGGCTTTGATCGAGAACGAATCACGGAGTTGCCAGAGCTGTACTAGGTTGCCCGTCTTGAGATCGGTCACTGTCCGACTCCGCACCACACTCGCGAGCGTATTGCCTGATGAAGTCGTCCAAGTGCAGGCGTATGGTGCAGAGATCTAATAGTGTCAGTCGGCGCAAACCACGGGTGCCTAGTACGACAAATGAGTCGATGCTGTCGCCTACGGGACTGGTCACGTCGAACGCCGCACGGAAAGCGTAGCGATGGTTGGCATAGCTCGTTGATTCGAGAGCATCCTTCTTGACGACCTGATAGATGACGTGGTTCTTTAATTGCGACAACTTGTCGTCGACCGTGTAGACGCAGAGATCTCCTAGTTGTAGTTCGCACGATTCAAGCGTCCCCTTTAGCGATCCCGGTGCTGCCATCCTCAGATCTTACACCACGCTCAGGTCACCGCGTGTAAGGGTGTGTAAGGGTGTGTAAGGGTGTGTAAGGGTGTGTAAGGCCGAGGAAGTCTGCGGGCACTTGAAGCGCCGCGGCGAGCTTGCGTCTAAACACGTTCACATCATCATCGTCGAACAGCATGGGCATGCGTGACCACAGCACCTTCACCTGCTCGACACCATCGTCGTCATTGACCACGGCACTGACCACGACACCCAAGGAAGTATGGCGAAAGCTAACGTCACAGACGAGGTCACCGGGACGGGGTTGCCACGCCAGCCGCTCGAACTCGTTTACCTGTTGTCGACGATCGACGTGAACTATCAACGTCGTCCACGTGGTTGCCAGCTTCACTGCATCACCCTATACCACGTCACACACAAGTTCAGCGCACTCCAACTCACCGTCATTGATCCAGAACAGCTTGCCCTGTCTCAGGCAGACGTGCCACCGCTTAGGGACGCGCCCGCATCCGTCGTCGCCCGCAATGGGCATGAACTGTGGCACGGGCACTTCATGTGGACCCACGTCATCGGTGCTGACGATGACAAAGGTGTCGCCCGTCGTCATCGACAAGGTGGTGTATTTGTATGAGAAGCCTCGCTCGACCAGGCGAAAGGGCCACCAACCGCGCGCGACGCCGCAGGTGAATGTCCACATCCACAATTGACAGGGCTTTACGACCACAACACCCAGACATAATACGACGGGTATCGTGCGCGGGAAGGTGGGCGCCCAATGACGAGGCCCAAGCGCCTTGGGATCAACTCCGTGGATCGACACACCAGCGCGCCGGGTGCGATGTCACGAGCCCCTTGAAGCGCGGCGCACTTCGGCTCATGCGCCACAATCAACGCAAACTGGTTCACCTCTTCGAGCACGTCAGCACCTCACAGCCGTCGTCGGTGATCAACACCGTGTGCTCAAACTGTGCACTCCAACCCTTGTCGTAAGTCCGCACTGTCCAGCCGTCGGCCTCCACGTAGACGTCACGCGCTCCCAAGCACAGGATGGGTTCGATGGTGAAGACATCACCCACCTTCAGCACCGTCTGGTCGCCGCAGGCCCAGTGATTGACGTGTGGCTTGGTGTGGAACAGGGTGCCGATGCCGTGACCACCGAACTCACGCACCACGGTGCAGCCCCCTGCCCTTGCCAGTGGTTCAATCGCTTGGCCAATCGCACCCAACCTCACCCCGGGCCCGACAATGCCCACCGCCGTTTCCAACGCCAGCCGGGTCAGTTCCACCAATCGCCGTGCGTCGGGTGACGGGGTGCCCACGTAGAAGGTGGCGCTGCAATCGCCGAAGTGGCCGTCAAGGATCGTCGTCACGTCGATGTTGATGATGTCGCCGTCGCATAGGACGAGTGCACCTGGGATGCCGTGACAGACGACGTCATTGACGCTGGTGCAGACGCTGCGCGGGAAGCCGTGGTAGTTGAGCGGTGCCGGGATGCCGCCCCGCGCGACGGTGTGATCGTGGACAAAGTCGTTGAGGGCGGCCGTCGTCGAGCCCGGGCGAACGATGGCACCCGCCGCCTGCAGCGTGTCCGCCGCCGAGGCACATGCCTTACGCATCTTGCTTAGGTCGAAGGACTGCACCTCTCTAACATATTCAATCACCGCGCACTATACATCATCATCCTGTACCTGAGCAAACCGCGGTGATGAGATGACATTGGTGTATTCGGTCCGAACCCAACCCCATTTCACCTGAGCACCATGGGTGCCGATGATCCAGACCAACACCCAGTCCAAGTGCCGGTTGATGCCGATTACAAGAGCGCTGGTGCCGCCCGGCGCTCCGCCAATGTGAGCGCGCACGGCGGGCTTGGTATAAAGCAACGCGTAGCCATTGAACACGACGACATCACCAGGTAGCGCCCGTCGCCCGTGAAAATGTAGACGGAGGCGCTTGGTGAACGTCACGTCGGCACCAATATGATGCCGCGTTCAACGATCCAACCCAGCGTATTGCCCCACAACGCGTAGACAAAACCGTCTCGGTGAGCGATGACGACGCCCATGACGCTTGGCTCAACGTGGCCCACACAGTCGTTAACGCCCACATCGACCGACGCCCACACGGCCACCTTGAGAGAGGTCCAACGTGCGTCGAGTTGCACGAAGTCGCCGGGTAACCATTCGTGATCTATCATACGGGCGCCACGACGGTGTTGTCAACCCATGCCATGATGGCCAACTCCGACCAAAAGACACAGACGAGGAACTGGTCACATTGGCCGATGACGAGGCCCAACGCCCCCGCGGTGGGACGACCTACACGATCGTGATTGGTGACATCGTTGGAGGCCCACAGTGAAAAGATGTTGTTGCGTGGCAATGGCACCACCTTGACAAGGACACCGGGTAGTAACAGTGACCCGTTGTTCACGGCAAGAACCTCAACTCATCATTGAACAGCCAACCCACCTGGTCATCAACGAGGCACAGCGAATAGCATGTGCCCTTATTTTTCGGTGACTCTATGGCAATGACCAGCGCTACCATGTGATTTTTAGCCGCGATGCCCCGACCGTTCCACCATGCTTGGCGTTCATCGAGGTTCTCATAGAGCGCAGCACCCGGTCGCACGCCATATAACTTCCCCGGCCTTGTGGTGAGGCGTGAGTAATGTGACCTAGTCATCTTCACCATTGCATCACACCTTACGCAGGTAGCCGTCCGACACGTAGCCCAACACCGACGGCATTGACCACAACACGTAGGTGTAGTCCCGCCGACGATTGATGACGAGGCCTAGGCCACCCGGCATCACCACGCCTAGGCGACTGCGCACGACGAGGAGCTCGCCGGCGCTAACGGAGCTCCATACCGAAACGGGCTCATCACCGCGAACCAACACGATGTCACCGGGTGCGGGTGGCCTGTCGATGTAACTCATCACGAAGTGCTTTCGGACTGAGTGTAGCTCATTACTTGACCCTCACCAAGAACTTGACCAGCGTCCAGCCCTTTTTCATTGATGCACTGTCAAAGACAAACGCCCATGCAACGTCTTTTTCATGTCGCCCGTCGACATCGGTGATGGTTCGCTCTGCCAACAATAATCCGAACTTGAATGTCCCGGTCGCTGACACCATGCGAGGTACAAACACCGACGGCAATGGTTGATCCCACGTACCATGACCACCCACGTGTACGCTCCTCACCAGGTCACCCGTACGTAGTAACTTGCGGCCCATCAGTGCCTTCCGACGACGCGAAGGGCCGAGCCCCAGACCCATTTAATCCGCGGCTTACTGGTGTTCACTAGCACCAAGGTGGGATGCGAGGTGTAATCGGAATAAAGGCTCGGTACGGCGATCACCGCGAGGACGAGGGCATGCTTCTCGACGAACATTAAGGCACCTTCAATAAGCCCCGTCAAGAGGGCACGCGCTGGCACTTCCGTACCAAACACCGTGACTTGTCGACCCGGGATGGGATTCAGCCTCACATCGTCCCACAGCGCCACGGGGTGTTTACACGCGACGATGTCACCGGGCCTAATGTCGATCACGTGTTTGATGACATCGATCACGGCGCGGCCTCGATGCTCTCGAGCAGCACCCAGCCCAGCTTGCCGTCGTCATACAACACGTAGACGACGGTGTCACCACCCTTCTTGTGCATGGTGATGACCAGCGCCTTGGCATTGAGGCGACCCTGCAACCCACCGGCGAACAGGTTGCTGTCGTCACCACCGTTGATGTGACTAAAGATGATGCGCGGCATGTAGGGCACGGGCACCACCAGGTCGCCGGGCTTGATGCAGGCATCAGGCGACCATTGGTCAGCTTTGGCGTCGATCATGGCACTTTCTTCAGGTCAGCTGCCCACATATAGCCAACCTCGCCACCGAGGAGTACGAGCACCAAGCCCAGATTGGCTCCATTCCATGGAGCACCTAACCCGCATCGGGAAATGACGAAGATCAACCTCCCGTCGATTGGTACGGACCTCACACAATCACCCAAGATGAATGCATCTTCGCCTAGGTCCTGGTTGGTGTCGGGATCACGTAGTCGGACACGTTCAATGCTCGGGCTAAAGGCTCCAGGTTGGCCGCGCGACCCCATCGTCACCCAATCACCGTGATCAAATTGAGTGCGGAGGGTGTACATCGGTTCTTCACGATTGTAAGGCCCATGACGTGGGCCTTTGCTACGGTACATGACGACTTGGGACGGCATCACCGCGATCCTAGGCGATCATCCCACCAACCGTCGTTGTACGAGCCACCGTCGGGCCCGCCGGGCCGCATCGAACCCGGCGTGATGCCATGGCCACAGTCGGTGAAGCGGTGCAGGCGTTCCCACTGGTTGCCGTTGTTGACGAAGACGCCGACGACGACGCAGTCCTGCCCGTGGAGCGAGAACTCGGCCTCAACGCGCAGGGTGACGTTGGCACCCGTCGCGCGGGGCGGGTCGGGCGGAGCAGGCGCCGGCGTACGTACGAGAAAGCTGGCGAGTACAATTCCAGCTAAGCCCAGGCCACTGATCCACAGCCCGTGCATGATGGTGTTGTATGCCTTCACTTTGACACCTCTCTCCGCAACCCCCACCCGCGTACCACGCACGTGAAGATGAGGCTTCCGACCACGGCGGGCGCCAGTGTTGCCAACCACGGGATCACGCGGGCACCATGGGAGGCGGGGGCGACGTCGGACAGGTGTTCGGGTTCGACGCCTCGCACAGTACATCGCGCTCGGGCAGGGTGTACTCCGTCGTCACCTCATCCCAAGTGTCCTCGGGCACCAATTCTTGGCCCGTCGGAGTGGTGACGATCGACAGCATGTCACTGTCTATGTCAATGTCGACCGACGATGGTAGCTTACCACGCACGCTCCTGAAGGGTTCATCGAGCTGATTGATGTCAACCATCGGCGTCTCCTCGGGTGCGGGGTACCAAGTATTCATCGAGGCTGACGCCGTCCTTCAATGCCCACACGATGCAGTTCGGGCAGGCCTCAATGACCTTGCTGGTGGCGTAGAAGGTGATGGCGCGGGCAGCGTCCTTGAAGACGAAGTCTTTCGTCTCGATGTCACGGCCACAATAGGCACGACCGCTATAGCGTTGAATGCAGGCCTGCGGCGTCTTGTGAGGTGTGGTCATGTGACAGCCGCCGACCGATTGCGCAGCGCCTCGAGCTCCCCTAGGTCATATGACCCGGTGTTATCGACGTCGGTGTCGCGGACTGTCACCGCCGCATGCTCGGCAGTTGGGTGCGCCTGCATGAAGAGCCGTGCTGCCTCGCGGCGTCCATCGCGGACTTGGTTGGTCAGCAGCTTGCTCAGCGATTGTGCCAGCGGCTCGCCGTTGGTGTCCAGCGACATCGGATCGACGCCGGCTTGAAACAACCAGAGGTGGCTCATGGCCAGGTGACGGCGTTCAGCGCTCATCGGAGACCTCCGGGTCTGCATTGGTGTCGTCATCGACGCCATCGTTGGTGTGGTGGCGCTGCTCCTTGCGGGGGTATTCGCCGTTCTCGTCGGGCAGTTGAAACTTGATGTAGGTCGGTGCGCTGTCGGCACCCTCTTCGGGGATGTTGGAGACGCAGATGACCTTGATCGGGCCCATGTTGAAGGAGAAACTCAACGTCTCGGTACCCCGACGCGTCGGCCTGATGACATTGTTGACAACGATCTGTTTCATGTTGCACGTCCTTTCTTGGCGGCCTTTTCGGCCTCAATCACTGCCTTGGGTCGATTTTTGGTGCCCTTCGGGCGCCCTTTTCCTCGTTTGCCGGGTTGTGGCACAGTTGGCTGCACCTTCACTTCGGTGACGATGAAGGGACTGCCCTTCGCCGGCGCCAACTTGAAGCACGCCAGTCCGTCCTTGAACGAGGCCCACCGTGCCCGCGGCGACCTGAAGTCGGAGTCCTCATCGTACAGCGACACCATGCCGGTGTCATCATCGATCGACCTGACGCGGCCGACGATCGTCTCCAACCACGGCAGGCCCTTCAACAGGGAGGTGCGGGTGTCGACGACGATGCGATCACCGACGTCGAACAGGACGACTGACGAGCCGTCGCCTAACACGGCGATGCCGTCCTTCAGGTGCTCGATGGGAGGGCGCTTCGACTGCCAGCGCTGGTGGCGTTCGGCGCGGGATAGACCCACGTCGGCATCGGGTTTTGAATCGTCAGCATCGCCGAGCGACCCTGACACAGGGGTCTCATTCATTGCAATCTCCTTCGCAGCAGTTCCAACCTATGATCTAACTGTACCACGGACGTGACCGAACTTACACCCAGGAGTTGACGAGCGAACGTTCGAAGTGAGTCAGCATCCACGTAGCATCCAGCACCTTGACCAAGTTGGCAGGGTCTTTCACCCCGTATGCTTGCCTCTTGACGCCATTGGGGAGCGTGAACTCGACCCGGTTGGTCGTGGGATCAATGACGGTAAAAGTTGTCGTTGCTGCTCTCTTCACCATGATCTAACTCTACCACGGTTCACCAGGGACTTACACCGTCCACGAATTATACTCGAGGTGTAATTCCTCGGGCCGCCCATGTGGGCGAGGTATGATACCCCGTCCCAGCACCCGTGACGACACGGTGGGCGGTCTGTGGGTGGTGGTTCCGTCACCAGGTGGGCCTGGCATACTGTCGGGTGGGCATGTCATCCCAGTCGTCCGGGGCACCCACGGGATGCGTGGTCGAACGTGACAGGACGTCACGGGAGACGCTTGGTGCGTTCCTGACGGCGTCTCTTCGCGCATCGTCGAGGAGGATCGCCAGTGAACCCGCGATGGCGGTGACTTCGGCCTCTGACTTGCCGTCATCGAGGCCCGTCTGGTAGATCCACAGGTGGGACAGCGCAAGGGTGCGAACATCGTGACGATTGTTCTTCATCATGAATGTACAGTACCACACTTGACCACGGCGCTTGCACTCTGCGCGGGAGGGTGGTACAATTGAAGCATGAGAACCACGTTGATCACATTCGTGGCACTCGTCATCACGTGTGTCATCGTCTCGTATGCCTGTGTCTACTCGCCGCCCAATTCCCTGCCCAACGGACACTCGCGGTGCGAGTACAACGCTGATTGTAGGCCACCCCAACAGTGTGACAGGGGCCTGTGTACCCTCGAACCCCATGACGTGGGGCGCTGATCACGTGCGCTCACTGAAGTGCGGGGGCGTTGACGTCTACGTAGACAGCTATTACACCCGTGGCACAGGCAGCACCTTCATCGGTGGTAACTTCTCGCTCGACAGTGCGATTGACTATGCTCGCCGCTCGCTTGAACTCCTATGGGGACCCAATCGTCACAGCGTCGTGGTGCCGCCCAAGGTGACAGCAGGCGGGCGCATTCCACAGCGCACGTTGATGATGTGGCTGCACTCCGACGAGCGGCCCATGGAACACCCAGGCGACGATGGATCACACCTGTTCCTCATCTGGTTTGCTGACGATGATCCCATCGATGCACTGCAGGACGCGGTGCGGCACCTCGATGGCATGGGTGGCTGGTGGCCACACGCGAAGGGTTACGTGCTATGAGCACCGGCGATAGGTTGAGACAACTGGCGATGGCGTGGCGCAAACAAGTGGCTAGCGATGCGTTGAGTCACGTGGGTAGCAATAGCGAGATCCGCCGGGCGAGGGGCGAACGCCTGCTGATGTGCGCAGGCGAACTTGAGGCGCTGGCGAGAGAAGTCGACAAGGCAGTCACGTCAACCGATTGCTCCTGATGTAGCAGGTGCGGCCTACACACACGATCTGGCAATACGAGTGGTGTACCCCCGACATGGTGATGACTGCCAACACTAGCGCTAGTTCACCATTGCACCACACGCTGCGCGCCACGACTCCCGCGCCGTATCCTACAGTATAGAACGGAAACGGGCGGGTGTAGCCCCAGCCCTTGGCCACGTACAGTTCCCCGGGTTTGCGGATCAAGTCAACGTCAGGGGTATTGAGTTCAGTGGGCATGCACGTCCTCAAAGAATTGGTGATAGCCCCAACCCAGCTTGCCTGTCGGTGTCAACACCAACACCTCGAGCGTGCCATTGGAGTTCACCGCGACGGCGACAGCTAACACCACTTTGAGTGGCTCTATGCGATCGATGATTGGGTTGGCACTGAGTGCAGAGATGCCTATGCGCGCGCTGACGTTGACATAAGAGTCCTGATCAGGCAACCTGCTGCGTATGCGAACCAGCATGCCTGGGAGAATGCGGCCATGCGGCGCCATCACCTCACCAACCACTTCAACACCCCGATGTACCATGCTTGGCGAAAGTCGCAGGTCCAGTACCAGTAGGGGCTGGTGCACCCGCCGCCCAAGTATTCTCGACCGTGACCCATAATTTTGCCGCGCCCGTCCTTGACCCATGACTCATTGCTGGTGAGGGTGCGGTCACATGCCGGGCACGTCAATTCTGTGTTGATGAAGTACGTCATCTCTGCACCGTGCGCACGTTCTTGCTCCATACCCAACCCAGCGTGTTCTTCGACGTCAAGATCAACACTTCTTCCGGCGGGATGCGAGGCTGACAAACGTTGATGACGAGCGCGATGTCACTTGCGTGCAGGAAGCCGACGCCAAGATTGTCCTCCGTTCGCATGCCCGGATACTGCGTCATGCAACACCGATAGTCGTAGTCATACCCAACCAGCAGGGTGACGAGTGAGCCGGGCGTGATCACGGGCGGTGAAGGTTGCACTGATCACGGGGAATGTCGCAGTTGCAATTGCCGGGAGCGACGCGCCGCCTGAACAGCTTCCAGATGCGCTCCTCCTCGTGATCGACCTGTGGTTCACCCACCACGACGGCGAGCTCAACGTTCTCAATTGGTTCACCATCGATGATTTCAAAGCGATTGCGATTCCAATACCCAGGCACGTCGACGAGCGTGTAGACGCGCGTGGCACCATCATCTTCGAGGACGCTGTAGACGTGACCCTCGGTCAGCTTGTCGGAGGCCAACCCACTGACATCAATGCACTTGACCTTCATGGTTCAATCCTATGCCAATTGCAGGGCACTTTGCACCTCACACCGGACACAACTTGCGCGCATCGATCCACCCCAAGATCCCACCCACCATGACCAGCGTTTCAGGACGCCATGCTACGTCTGGCTCAACGTAGATGATGAAGGCAACATCGATGTCTGGTAACATTTCGTAGAGAACAGGATTGTCGCCGTGAACCACGCCCCTTTTCGGAGTGACGCGTTTGATGCCCTCCGTTCGGCTAGTGACAAAGGTGCCGGGCACAAGGCGAGTAGTGCTCATTTCGACACCACGTTGAGCCATGATTGACTCATCCAACCTACCCTGTTCAACGCTGACACGTAGACGATGACCTCGAGAGTATATGAGTCCGACGCACCTAGAATGAGCACCAACGAGCCGAGCGCGATCGCCGTGGGGATGTTACCGTAATCACTGTCACTGATCGTGCCACGTGGCCACAACTGACACCACACGCGCGTCACTGCTAGTTGGCCGATCAACGCGACGGATACAGTGTTCACCGGCGCTCCAAGTGCTCGACGCGTTGAATCACCGACGTGTAGATCCAACCCACCGCGCTAGTTAGTGACTCAATGACCTGTGCCCGTCGGTCGCCGCCGGTATCGAACGTAATCGCAATGACAAGACCAAAGTTGAAGTCACACAGGCGTCGTCTATGTCCCATATCACCATAGACGCCCGGACGCCAAGAAGACGCGTGAAGTGATGTCGGGTACCAGATCAGGTCACCAGGATGGAAAATGCGGGTCACCACAATCTTATCCTACACCGACAACTATTTCGGTTACACCGTGCCAGTGGGTGCCACGTCCCATCACCTCTTCACTGATTTCGTGAATGTACAGACGACCGCGCATTAATAGGATCAATTCGATTACGTCGTCGGACCGCAATCTTCGCCTGCTGATGATCATGGCAAGGGTGTCTGCGTTGAACACCGTGAACCTGCCCAGCGTGAAGTGATTGAGAGGTCGATTATCAACGAGTCGTGCATGCATCATCGTCAGGGAAGTGATGAGGTCACCCGGTTCAAACTTCATGGGGTGATCACCTTGATGAAGGTGCTGTTGATCCAACCCATGCCCTGCGCGGTGACGATGAAGACATAATGTCCCATCACCGTCGCCATAACTGTGCTAGCGACGATTCCGACGTAGAGCGAATCAATGTACGTGTAATGACTGTCGTACACGTGGCCGGATACATCCGTATGAACGATGATGCACACGTCGCCCGGATAGTATGCGTGTCCCATGATGCGCGGGGGCAGTGCCGTCCACGAATAACCTGGGTGCCTGAAGGTCACCAGCGCGCCCGGTGTGGCCTGAGCGGGGGTGATCATGCGCGCACCAGGTCGGTGGGAAACACCCACCCCACGCGATGGCCGAGCAAGACACAGATCCATTGAGTGCCTGGTGAAAAGATGTGGGATACGTCCTTCACGTAATTGATGACGAGGCACCGTTTACCACGGCGATACCATCGGAGGCCACTACTATTTTCCCCGGGATGAGTGATCCTGACTGCAACATCCTCGCCGTGTCGCCGCGCGTGCGACGACCCATGGAGGCAACACAGCGTCCCGGGCAGGAATTGCTCCTCATGGGTCATCGAGTTCTTTTCATCCTATCACACCATGGCGTCGACTTGCACGGTACACTCAATCAGAGCGGTTCCAGGTCAGTAAGAAAGACCCAACCCAGCGAGGCATCGGCAAATAACAAGCAGACCCATCTCGTGGATGACAGGCCAAACCGCCAACTGTTGATGACCAGACACACCACGCCAGCAGCATACCAGACGACGACGCGTTCCATCGGCAGGCCTTGGTGGGTGCCCAGATCGGGGTGCACGATCCGAACGGCAATCTTGTCACCATAGTCTCTTCGGAGGCACGCTAGTGTGCCGGGCAGCAACTTCTCCTCGTTGGTCATTGTCATCTGTTTTCGAGGAAGTACACTGAAACCCAAACCAAGCGCTCCGCGTGCAGGACGAGAACATAGTCCAGGAGGGCGTCCCATTGCTGAACAATGAGGCACGCGTCACCTGCCTCGTGTGCGTGTCCCAGCGCCAACGTCTTGCGATCTTTCCACCCAATCCACGCGTGCATGAAGACTGCCAGCATTCCGGGAATGACGTCATGCGGCGTCATGCCAACACCAAGTCACTGTCGAAGATCCACCCAACAATGCCGTCTGACGTTAGCACACAGATCCACCAGATGTTGGCTGACCACACGTAGTCAATGATCAAACCAGCAGTGCCACACCGGGCATATATCACCAGTGATGGTACCTCATCTTTGGGGTGCCTAGTGCGGATGCTGACCGTTACCAACTTCCTCTTATTGTAGAGAAAGATCAACGTCCCACGTGCATGGATCGTAGGCTGCACAAAGGGTGCTGGGGTTGGTGTGGAGATCATGGAACATCACTCGTCTTCGCTATGCGAACGGCGCGGAAGATCGCTCCGATCACGTGGCTGCCTTCGAGCGCGCGAGATAACCCATTACAGTTCAACCACGTCAGGATGCCTTCGGCGCGGGCGACCAACAGGTTAACGCCACCGATGAGCACGAAGCGATGCTCGACGGATGACCATATCTCTTCATGCGTGACAACCTCATTGCCGTTACGGGTGTACACCCACTTGATGAGGTCGCCGGGCTTCAATTCACTCGGCGTCATCAGGTGCAACCCAATCCTGACCCTTGGTGAATGAACCGCGGTTCTCGATGCCCGTCTTGGTCAAGGCGACGACGAACGTTTTCCCGCTACAACCCCACCTGTTCTTGCTGACCTCGAACAACAGGCCCCCAAACGTCGGGCTCTTCTTGTTCTCGTCGTACGACAGGTGGGCATGGACGTCGATGGCGTGGCGGATGGTGTTCTTGCCCGCGAATTCTCCACCCTTGGTACATTGTCCCACGAAGATGCAGAAGGCGAAGTTCTGCTGGCACCAGGCGACCAACATCTCAGTGCAGCGCACCGGGGTGTTGCCCGTCGTCCCACCGTCCTTGTACTTCATGTCGTTCAACGTCTGCAGTGAATCTTGCAGTAGGACGATGACCTTGCCCGGGTTGGCCTTCTTGACGCCGTCGAGGAACTTCAACAGCTTAGGCAGGTTAGTCTCCTCGGCGACCATGAAGTCGTGCTTCAACTGCAACCGTTCAACGGCCAGCTTGGCCTGAAACAGGCTCTCTTCGCCCGTGTTGTAGACGACGATGTGACCCGCACCCGTCAGCGTCGACGCCAACTGGCGCACCAGCGTTGACTTGCCGGTGCCCGGGCCACCCGTCAGCATCAGCGTCGTCGTCGCGGTGAAGCCACCTTCGCCGCCCAACGCCTCGTCGATCCAATCGAGGCCCGTCGAGTGCTTGACCCGCAGTTCGGGTGGCACCGCGATGGTGCTGATCTTCGTCCCAGCCTTGAAACCACGCCCAACGTGCAGATTCATCTCGGCCATTGTCTCGGCATCTCCGTCGGTTGAGATCTAACTCTACCAGGTTCGTGGTGGAACTTGCACTATCACCGAGCCAGGATGAACATGCCCAGTGCGACCCACGAGGCGCCACAGACGACGAGGGCAGCGCTCCAGAACATCACCATCTCGGCCCGACTTGCCTTTGCTTCCTTCATCATGATCTAATCCTACCACGGTCGCCGGCGAACTTGCACTGTCCCCGAATTATACCCCGGGTGTAATCCTAGCCTGCCTGTCCCGGGACACCCCCGGACCCACCCAGGTGCGGCCCGACGGCCCACAGGACGGCCCAGGTCACCTTGCCACGGGCGGGAGGCAGTTCCACCCCTTCGATTATTGTGGGTGCCCGGTGACAAGGCACGTGGACGGTGTAAGTCCCCGGTGAATCGTGGTAGAGTTAGATCATGGTAGCAAATAGGTCTCGCCTCAACGTGCCCATCCACAGTGCTCGCAAGTTCAGGTGGAGCAACGATTTCACCGGCAGTGCCGAGGTGTCTGACTTCAGCCGAACAATCAGCTCGCGGGTGTACACCGATGCCGCGGACGTGGGTTTCATCTGTGAATCACCGCGGACGGGTAAACAGGTGCTGTTCACGTTGTGTGAAGAAGAACGGCACGATGGTGAGTTGGTGTCGGAGACCTACGTGTCGTGCGCTTTTGGGGGTTGGGTGCCCGACATGCGCATCATAATCTTCAACGACTGAAGTGCAAGTTCAACTCCGAACCTGGTAGGATTAGATCATGATCAAATACAAGCGTGCCCCTGCCGGGTACATTGCCCAGTTCTTCACAGACGAGAAGCTCCCATACCCGGGCGCGGTCAACCAGGATTACCGTGACAACCATTTCATGGACGTGACAGGAGACTGGTGTCCCACTCTCCCGGAGGCGATCGAGTCAGTCAAGAAACAACGTCCCAAGGAGATCAAGAAGCTCCAGAAAAAGCTCGAAGCGCTTGAGGCGAGAGCTCAGGAACTGAGGGCTTACATCAAACAACTCCAGGAAACGTCAGCGACCTCCGTCGAAGAGAAAGTCTGAGGAAGATCTGTGCAAGTTCAACTTCGAACCTGGTGGTTGCAGTGCAAGTTGCCCTGCAACTGGCATAGGATTAGATCATGGCAAAGAGAACCCTCAAAGTCGGCGACGAATTCCACAAGGGCCTGTGCATTGTGCGGGTGATGACCCTCGAGAACCCGGGCAGGTTCCCGGTACGCTACGTGTGGGTCGTCGAGGCCAATGGCCGCCGCGAAGCGGACCATTGTGGCCGTGAAATGGCCGGCGTCAATTCGGTCAGCGGCACCTTCAAGTTCCTCGAAGGCGAGGGCTTCACCTATCACCCGGTGCAAGTCACCGCCTGATCGTGGTAGAGTTAGATCATGGCAAAGAAAGTAGCAAAGAAGTCATCCAAGGCGACACCGTCTCACTACTGCGTCGGCGACACATTTGTACACTCCGACCACAACGCGGGAGTGCACATCCGGGTAGTAGCTGTCACCTCTAACTCGGTGTCTTACACGTGGCACTATTCGCCCGGTGGTGTCGGCGAGCCACCGTGGAAACAGCCCGTGTCACATTCACAGTTTCAAACGCTGCTCACTGACTTTGGCTTCACAAAGCAAAGCTGTAACAAGAGACGCGCGGCGCTCGTCGATCACATTGCACTGGCGGTGTGCAATGCGTTCAACCGAGAGGTCAGCAACGCGCTCAGTGAATTGACTCCCGTGTCGCCCGGGCTCATTGAACACGATGGGGCGATGATCATCATGAAAGATGCAGTGCACGCCGCCATTCAGCGCTTGACTTCGTAGGAGCAGTGCAAGTCTTCCGTCACTCGTGGTATCCTGATCTCTCCACCCATAATCAAGGAATGAAGCCATGTCGATGCGATCCACCAACTCTCCCCGCCGTGTCTACTCCCGCAACAACGTCGTCCACGTGCTGTTCGCCGGCACCGTCTTCGGCCCCAACGGCGACACCAAGGTGCGCCTCGACACCCCCGTCCGCATCACCGGCAACGGCGACGGGACATGCACCATCGTGCAGCGCCGTGCTCACGCCAAGGGCATCACCGAAGTGTGGCCGCAGGTCAAGGTGCCCTGCACCCCGCGTGGTTAGGTCGTGATTCACACAGGTCCCCGGGTACACATTCCTCACGGTGACTCAAATGATCGAACGGATGCGAACCTGCTGCCCGGTACCCTGGCCATCGCCGGTGCCCTCTGGCACGACGTAGACCTACAGCAACCCGTGGTGGGCACCAATTTTCTGTGTCTCATCGTCGGCGAGGTGTGCAATGGCAACATCTGGCGACCCACGTTGGTCAGTGCGCTCGACGGAGGGGTGCTGTTTGGCTCAGCCTTCTATTTGGAGCCGACGACCGTTAGGTCGTGACTTCGCTCAAGTGCCCAGGCCTCGCGCACGCCGAAACAGCTGACCCACAGCAATTGATCACCAAACAGGATGAACGGGTGGTCACCGGTGATATCTTGGCACGAGATGACGAGGCACAGCGTGGGGCGCTGCACCTGGGTGACATAGTCAGCGGGTAGCATTGTCTCATTGCTCCACAACACCGCGCCCGGGACGACGGTGATCAATTGTCCGGGTCGCAGCACGCTCATGTCGGCACCCGATGCAGGTACACGTGGCTACACCACAGTAGCTGATCATCACCGGTGAGGACGAGTGCCAGTTGCCATTTTTTTGATGTCCTGATCACAGCGATGATGAGTGACACGCTATCGGGCTTGTTCAATACGTTAAAGCCACGCATCCTTCCGTCGTCGCAAGTTCTCCACCCGGCGTCGCAGAGGACCAGCTGTCCGGGCACCAGTTTCATACCTGCCTCAGGTAGTGTTCACTAGTCCACAACAATCGCCCATCACTAGTGACGACGAGTGTCGGCCGCCAGTTGTTAGAAATGACACCAGCAGAGGTGCCGATGACGAGGCACAGTTCTTCACGCCAGACGCGGCGAACATAATCGATCAGTGTTTGATTGAACCACAGACCCGCACCTGGGATCAGGAATGTCAGTTGACCCGGTTGATAGAGCCAATCGTCACCTGTCACAACAGCCTCCAACGTCCGGGGTGGGCCCACGTCAGGCCCAATCGACCGTCGATCAACAACAACGTCGGGTGACCGTGATTTGATCGACGACCGACGACCAGCGCGACCCGGCCGGCTTCGATGACGGTGCCGTTCTGATCAGATGAACTGACCATGATGGGTGCCGTGATCTCAATCAGTGCTCCTGGGACGGGCGCGGTGGGTGACGGCATCATACTCCCACTATGGAGTTACGATTGATCTCACACAGTTTGCCGCGCGCAAGGCAAATCACGTAATCAGCATCAACCTTAGAATGGGTGATGACGAAGAAACACTCGCCAGGCCAAGCAGTGCTGGGCATTTCGTTGACGAAAGCGATGATGTCTGTTGTCATCCACCACAATGTGCAGGCGGCGTGCGTCGGCATGGTCAAGGTGCCCGGAGAGAACTTCACGTCGGCGGGTGACAACACCATTAATCATACCCCTGGTGTCGGTCAGTGTTCAAGCGTTGAACATTCACAGCGACTTTAACCAGGCATATGCAACCTCGCACAGTCGCCCCCGTGCGATACAAATGACGTACTTGGGGGAATAGCCGGCACCAATGATGAGGCAAGGCTCGCCGTGAACGGCGTTGTTGGGGTCACAGTCGCCCAACCACCACAACAGACAAGGCAGTTGGGTGATAACGGCCAAGGTGCCAGGTTGCAGCTTCACCTGACTTCCTCCCCTTCGACGGCGTGTCGGTGACACCAGCCCAGCCGTCCGGTCGCCAGCACCCGGACGCGGAATTCAATCGGGTTCACTTCAACGATGAAGACAAGGCTTCCGGGGCGCAAAGAACCAAGGTTCACGCCGTCCGCGCCGTCGGCGCACGTCCACAGCGCCCATGCGCCTCCTTCGAGGTCACCCACCTTCCTGAGTTGACCGGGGGCGATCACCAAAATGCCTCGACGGTCAGCCAACCCAGGCGCCCTAGGGCAAGAACACAGAAGTAGCCACGGTGCCCGGGGCCCGAGACGATCAAACAGACAGTGCCAGCAGGGAGCCTGGTGCTCCAGTTGGGGCCTGCGTTTCGCAGTTCATTCATGTCGAGCGCCCACACGGGCCTCTCGGGCCGGGTGATGGTGCCCGGTGATATCATCATGCCAGTGCGAGGTAGTGAAGGCAACCGATCTGGTCGCCGATGATGACGTCGACATACTCGCCGACGTCGCTGCGCTTGGCGATGATGAGGCACAGGCAACCCACGGCCACATCACCTATGACGTAAGTCGAGCCTCCGTTATCATTCCTGAACCGCCACAGGGCAAAGTGGGGGCTTTTGACGGCGTGCAGGTCACCCGGAACCAACATCACGTGGCGTCCCTCATACCGAACGTGTGGAGCCAACCACTGCGTTCCAGGCGCGAGACAAAGACGTGCACGTAGGCACCGTCGAATCCCAATACCAGGCAGACGTCGCCACGCTGCATGTCGCCAACCTTCAGGGCACCAAGCCCCCGAAAGTTTCCAGGGTTGCGATCCCACAGGCGGCCGGATCCATCGCAATCGACGACGCGGATCACGGCACCACCCTCCCAGCGCTGGTCCGGAGCCAACCCGCTCGCTGGTGCCGTGAGGCAAAGACACGGATGTACTCACGACGCGGAGGCCAGGCCTCCAACAACAGGCAGACGTCATCCATGTGGACAACTTCAATCGGCCCGTGCCCATGGGCGGCGCGGGGGAGCTCGGGCCACAGGAAGGCGGTCTGATTGACGAGGAAGATCACGACAGCACCCACTTGTTGAGCCAACCAAAGCAACCTGCAGCGAGGACGAAGACGTAACCACAGTCGCGGTCGACCATGCCCACGATGAGCACCGCACCGTTGAGTGTAACGTAGCCCCGCTTATTGGTGCCGACTGTGGCCAGTATGGGATCGGTGTCCCACAGCACAGCACCGATGTTGGCGAAGAACAGGGTGCCGGGCTCGAACCCAGACATCACAACACCTCCAAGTGGAAGGTGTTGAGCCAACCCAACTGACCCTCACCGGTGACGATGAAGGCAAATACCTGCCCGTCTAGTCTCCTCACGACCTGGGCCGCGGCGAGGGCGACGGTGTTACCAGCAGCGCGCAGGTTCGCGTAGTCAGCACTAGTGATTGAATCAGGCGACGGCACCCGTGGCCACAACAGGCCACCGAGGGGTGGGACGAGGTGACCGGGTTGAAGTTTGACGGAAGACAAGGTGCACTCACCTGCGACTGCGATAAAAGGCACGCTGGGCATCGGGATGATAGGCGACCTTGGCCAGCACCTGAGTGCCCCGCGAGATGTGCCCGGGCAAAAAGGCATAGCGCTCGGCACTGGCACAGTCGAAGGACACGATGGTGCCCCTGTCGTCGGTGGTCAGCAGTTCATTGGTTTCGAAAGAAGGGGAGGAGGTGGCCATGATGGTCAATGGTAAGCCAGTATTGGCACAGTATGCACTCAGGTGATGTCACACAGGTACCGCAACTTGACCCAACCGCACCGGTGCAAGCGCGAGACAAAGACATAGGCATCATCGACGTCACGGCCGACCGACAGCACCAGGCAGACATCGTCCACCCGCAGGACCTCGGTGTCAATGCCGTAGCCCGCGCCAGGCCGCGCACCGAGCCACAACAGGTTCACGCTGCAAACCCTCTTGAGGGTGCCCGGCGGTGAGGAGGAGGAGGAGGGTTGCATCACCGTGATGACCATGACAGAATGTCGTGCCGAACCCAGCCGACCTTCATGAGGCGGGAGGCAAGGACGCAGACATAGGCGACGTTGCGCTGGTCGGGGGTGACCCCCGGTTGAATGTAGACAACAGCAGACAGGCGTCGCCGGCCCACAAGTCATCGGTGTGGAGATCCCACAGCCCGGGCCCTCGGGGTGCATGCGACGCCACAGGAGGCCGGGCTGCGCGGTGAAGAACAGGGTCTGGACCGGGGGCATCATCTGCATCTAGACCTCCCCCAAAGAATCGAGGCGAACCCAACAGATTCGCTGCAAACGTGAGACAAAG